>OMDR01000633.1_pt1 | contig 22078 bp, 16 predicted proteins | sample 1645251 | NCBI WGS metagenome assembly OMDR01 (sample SAMEA103958142, study PRJEB25191) | human gut metagenome | biome: human-associated habitat [ENVO:00009003]; feature: intestine environment [ENVO:2100002]; material: feces | place: Germany | collected 2013/2015 | reverse complement strand
CTCCGCAGCCTGTCGTTCGCGGGCCTGCCGCTCCTGCTCGTCGCGGGCCTCCTGCTCGCGGCGCGCCTGCTCGGCACACAGGTATTCGATATACTTGCCGGCCCGGAAAACGTCCACGAAGACAAACATCTCCTCGGCGCTGTACTGCTGATCCAGCTGGATATCGTCGCGGATAAGCCGCTGCAACGCGTCGTAAACCATCGTCAGCGGTTTGGACAGATACTCCCGGCGGATCGAAGCCGACAACTCCCCGGCCCGCTCCAGCATCGAGCCTTCGAACGAATCGAAGCCGCGCGCGAGGTAATAGACCGTCTCGGCCAGCCGCACGTCGTCCTCCCGGTCGCCGAACACCGCGCGCACGCGGTCCACGGCGGCGCTTCCCTTGGGCGATCCCGTGTTGCAGTAGGCCAGAAAGCCCCAGTAACGCTGCCAGTAATCGTCGGTCAGCTCCTCCTCGTAACTCTTCACCGATCCGGCCGGATCGAGAATCGCCATGGCGAGGAAATACCAGTATCCCACCTCGTAATTCGACGAAACCTCGTGCAGCGCCGTAAAGGTCTCCAGACTCTTCAACCCCTGCTCACGCTCGGTCGCCGTAATCAGACGCTTCGCCGCGGCCTCCAGTTCGGCCCGCTGCACGGAACTCAGCTCCGCCGCATTTCCGGACGGAGCGCGCTGCTGCAAGGCCCGCAGAATCGAAGCCTGCGTTCCGGCATCGATGCGAAGACGCCGCGCTTCGGCGTCCAGCTGCTGCTTGCGCGCCGCGTCGAACGGTCCGGGAGCGCCCATGACGCGCGCCACGAACACGCGGTACTCCTCGCGGGCCTGCTGCTCGCAATTCTCGCAGCGCTTCGAGGTCTCGACATAATACTCCAGCGCCACCTGCCCGCCGCATTGCGGACATACCACACTCTGGTCCATATAGATACGCTTGCCCGAAACCGCGCACTCGACGATCTTGCGCGACTGGTCCTCGTTGATCGTATTGTGAATCGTGATGTTCGAAGCCTCGTACTTCTCCTGTTTGCCGATGATCGTACTTTCGTTGATCAGGTTCTTGTCGCCGACCAGCGGTCCGGCCTCTCCGGTTTCGGGTCCGGACTTGGGTTTGCGTTTCACCTCCATCGTGCGGCACTCGGTACCGCACTCAAGGCAGAACCGGGCGTCGTCCGCCAGTTCCGAACCGCATTTATGGCATTTTTTCATGCTTGTTCCCTGTTTTCTGTCGTTTCACCATTATCCATCTCTTCGGCATCCGCCGCCGCCTCGACCGCATCCGCCACCAGCCACCCGTGGCTCATGCACCCCGTCACGACCACCTCCTGCCGGTCATATGCGGCAAAAAACGGATCGTCGGCGGGCGGCACGCCCTCGCGGCAAAGCTTCAGGACGCTCATGTCGTCGTCCCGCACCAGAAAGGCGTAACGCCCCTCCGATTTCGATCCGGCATTCTGCAGCCGGACCAGTATCACACCTTCGTAGCGTTCCATACTCCGGCTTATTTGAGGTCTCGCCCGCAATGGGCGCAGAAACGGACTCCCTGAGCGGCCACCGTGCCGCAGTCGGGGCATACACGGCCGACGGACTGCGGGGCCTGCGGCTGGGGCTTGGGAGCCGCCTGCTGATTATTGCGGGTGGCGTATTCGAGGGCGCTGTCCTGCGTCTTGTCCACGCGCTCCTCCTGACGCTCCATGCGTTCGCGGTAGCGGTCGCGCTCCTCGTCCTTGTTCTGCACGATATGCCCGGTCATCGTCGTGGCCATCTCCTTCATCTCGCGCATCATCTCCAGCATACGGTCCTCGTGACGCTGCGAATCGGCGATACGGGCCTCGGCGGCCTGCTGCACCTGCTCGACGTTCTTCCCCGCCGAGAACGACTCGGCGAACTTCACCGCCGCCTGCGAATCGAGGTTCTCCCCGGCGGCCACGGCCATCAGCTGTTCGGCGGTCATCCGCGCCTTCTTGTCGAGGGCTTCCTGCTTCAGACGCTCCATCTCGCGCTCGTGGTCCAGATCCATCTTCTTGTCCTCGCGGTTGATCTCCTTGACCTTGCGCAGACGTTCGATCTGGGCGTTCATCTCGGCGTCATCCAGCTCCAGCTCCGCCTCACGGTCGGCCCGCATCTGCTCGCGCTCCTTGGCGCGGCGGTCGTCGGAGTACTCGTCCTCCCGCCTGCGGTGCGCCAGCGTCAGCTCCTGCAGTTCCAGCCCCTGACGCATCGTCTCCACGGCGATCTGGCCCTCGCCCGCCGTACGGACCTTCTCGAATTCGATCTCGTCCTTCAGCTGCATGAGCTTGATCACCTGTCCGCGCTGGTAACGCCGCTCGGCAATGTCGATCCGCAGATTCTCGACGTCCTCTTCGCGCAGCAGACCCGTCTTTTCGATGTCGGACAAGGCCGCTTCGACCTCGTCCTCGCTCTGCGCATCACGGATGCGCTTCTCGCGCGAAAGCACGGTGTAGAACTTATCCAGTTCGTCGTCGGCCAGCAGACGGTCCTTGTTGACCTCCTGCAATCCCTGATATAGCTGCAGGTCGCTGCGGGCGTCGGCGATGGCCTGTCCGTTGGTCTCCGTCGCCAGCCGGTTGCGGAAATCGTTGGTCCGGCGCAGGAAATCCAGCTCCTGCTCCGAAAGATAAAGCTCGCGGCTCAGGCTGCGCAGTCGCTCCAGATCCTCGTTCGACGCCGCCACTTCGGCAACGCGCTCCAGCGTAAGGCCGTAGAACTGGTCGCCCGCAGCGACAATCTTGGCCGTAATCAGCTCGACGACGTCGGCGGCAATAGACGTCCCTTCAACCTCGCGGTCCTGCATGACGGCCTGCACGGCGTTCTGAATCGTGGGCTGCAGCTTCGCGGCGATTTTCAGCGTCGTGGCGACGCGCTCGTCGGTCAGGAAGTACTCGGCGAAGCGTTCGAAGTCGCTGATGCGGAAAATCGCACGCAGCCCCATCTGCAGGTCGAGCAGTTTCGTACGGACGGTCATCGGCTTGAATTCGGCCATCTCCTCGGCCGTTCCCGAACCGAAAACCAGCGAGAAACTCTTGTCGAGTTTGAGCGTCAGCGAGAAGGCTTCGTGCCGCTTCATGCTCTCGATCACGGCGTCCAGCGAACGCTGGCGTTCGGGATCGCCGCTCTTGTCGAACTTGTCCTTCACACGGCGGCCCAGCAGGGCGTTTATCAGGAAACGGCCGCCGCCCGCAAGCGCGCCCGCCGCACCGCCCCTGCGGCTTTCGAGTATGCGCTCCAATTCGTCGGGATCGACGAAATCGTAGATACCTCCGTGAATCTCGGCCAGCACCTTGCCGTTGGCCTTGATATAGGCCGTGGTGCCGTCGTTCACGATCAGCCCCTGCGCCGAGTCGTAGCTGACGAATTCCGACTCGTTGACCCGGCAGGCCACTTCGCCTTTCTGGATGTTCCAGAAAATCTTCTGCTTCACGGCGGCCAGTTCGCCCCCTTCGGCGGCCTGCGCTTCGGGTGCGGGCGCACTCTCCGGCGCAGCCGCGGCCGGAGCGCCGCACGTCGTGCAGAATTTGGCGCCGGGCAGCAGCCGGGCGCCGCACTTCCCGCACACGCCGCCGGCAGGCTGCGCGGCGACGGGCGTTCCGCAGGTCGTGCAGAATTTCGCCCCCTCAAGGAGTTCTGAATTACAATTCTGGCATTTCATAGTAGTCGTTCTATTTAGTTGATATTATTGATTTCACATCGCCCTTCATGTCGGCCGTCGCCGTGTGGCGGCTCTCGATCGTGCCGTCGGTCTCGACATAGTTGAAGGCGTAGAATTCATCGCCGTTGCCGTATCTGAGCCGGGTGACGGTCGAGAGTTTGCGCGGCTCCACGCCCAGCCGTTCGTAAAGCTGTTTGTCTACCGTGGCGCGTATGGCCAGCAGGTTGCGGTCCACGGCGTTGCGCACCTGATCGAGGATGGACGCCGGAGCTGCCTCGTACACGCACTTGCGTTCGACGACGGCGTTCACCGGCCCTTTGGCCAGCGCCTTAACCTCGCGCAGCTGAACCTTCGCTTCACCGCGCCGCGTCCCGACACAAAGGTAGGGATCGCCGAAAAGGTTGAACTCAACGATCGTAAGCGCCTGATGCGGCGTAAAATAACCGTCGTTATAGTCGAAGAAGCTCTGACGGGCCAGATAGAACGCTTCGCCCGCGCTGTACCCTTCGAGCAGTCTGGACATATAGACATTGGTCAGGCGGTCGGCGTTGTTGAGATCGGCCGCCGAACTGCTCTGCGACGCCCCCCACGCAATGCGCGACGAGCCGAGGTAAAGCAGCGTCTTGTCACCCATGGCGGCGAGCAGCATCGTCTCGCCGCGGCCGTAATCCTGAAATTTGGCTCCGTAGCAGGCTTCGGTCACCACCACGTTCGCCGCTTCGGCCGAAGCCAGCTGGCGCGGCGTGATCGCTTCGTAGCACTGCTGCCGGTAGGAGGCATAGAAACTGCACGCCGTCGGCGCGTCGCTTCCGTGCAGGTTGAAGTAATACAGGTCGGCGTTCCGGTCGAAGACCTTATCGACGATCGACCGTTCGACGCAGGGGCTGATAAAAAGATTCCGGGAATAAATGCGCTCGTCCAGCCGCTCATCGCCCCGGTAAAGTTTGTGGCGGCGGAAGGGTTCGCTGACCGAAGCCGAAGCCGACAGCCACGTCAGGTCGGTCTGGCCGTACACCCGCCCGATACCGAGCGTGCCGGGAGCCTTCGCCGCGCGGCGAAGATACCCCGCCAGATCGTCCAGCGAAGCGTCCTCCGCAAGCGGCAGGCGCCCCACATGGAAATACTGTTCATATTGAAAAATCTCCGCCGACCCCAGCATGGGATAGGTCTTCTCGCCCAGCAGGTAGGCATACGGAATATCGGTGTCGATGTCCGTATCGCTGTAATCGGGATCGGAGATATACTGCGGCACCACCGGCATCGGGATCACGTCGCTGCCGCCGATGATGAACAGATAGTTGGTTTCGTCCTCGGAGGTGCTGCGCCCGAAACGGAAATAGTCGGCCAGCAGATACCCGTGCCCGACCCACGAATCCGACGGCGAAAGGCTCACCCGGCGGTCGTCGCCCGCTTCGGGGTTGATAAAAGCGTAATCCGCGGCATCGATGATATGGTAGCGGATACCGTGCGTGAGCGACGCCTCGGCATAAGCCGCCAGCAGTTTGCGCACCGCGCCGGCATCGGTGCCGAATTTGCGGGAGAGCGCCCGCAGGTTGGTGAAAAGGACTCCTTCGGCCATCCGCCCGCCGGATTCCTTGGCATAGCGACTCTGCGCACCTCCGGGTGCGGCAGTCCCCGAAGCCGTGCCGGGAGCGGCCGGAGCCGCAGATACCGGTGGAACGATCGGAGCCGCAGGTACTGCGGAAGCTGCCGACGCGGCCGAAACGGCCGGTGCGGCCGCAGAAGCGGAAGCCGCCGGGGCGGGACGGACCGCCGGGGCGTCCGGACCGGAGTGACCCGCCGGAGCAGAAGCGGCCGGAACCGCTGAAACCGGAGCGGACTGACCGCCGGAAGCCGCCGAAGCGGACCGTCCGGCTGCTGCGGGCAGTTTGGTGCCGCAGTTCCAGCAGAACAAAGCGTTATCCTCGCACTTTTTTCCACAATTGGGACAAAACATCGCGAATCGGGTTTTAAGGGTTAGTCAATTTTGACGACCTGTGCCGCGACCCGTTTCAGGTCGGGCATCGCGTCGCCCACGTCGGCCCCCACGTAAGTCGGATCGCAGACGACATAGCGTCCGGCGCCTATCTGCATGTAGTCGCCCTTCACGTCTTCCTTGAAACAGACCGCCGTGGCGATATGCTCCGGGTAGTAAAGCAGGACTACGTCCAGTTTCATCAGGTCCCTGACCAGCCGTGCGAAGAGGATCGAACGGTCCTCGCAGTCGCTGTAGGGGTAATGGAACATCTCTTCGGCGAAGAGCGTGCGCTCGACGCCGAACTGGGCCTCGTCGGTCTTATAGGGAAACGCCCGGTGCAGGTAGTGCAGCAGCAGGTTGGCCGCGTCGTACTCGCCTTTGCCCGCCAGCGCGCTGCGCAGGGTCGGGTAAAGCTGGTCGCGCACCGCCGGAGTCAGTTCGGTCGCCGCATAAATGCTCCAGTAGCAGGGCGGATAATCGGTATAGAAATCCATCAGGTTCCGGTTCACCGCGACCGTCGTCGTGAGCGCTCCCTCGCCGCACTTCCGCACGGCGGGCTGTCCGGATTTCTGCGCCAGCACGGGCGGCACGGGCATCGCCAGCGACAGCGGGCGTTCGCCGGGCATCCTGAAATTGCAGATGTTGTACGATGCGGCCCGCGCCATATCGTCCAGCAGGTAGAAGGTCTGTCCGTCGATCTTGAAATAGGGTTTGGCATAGACCTGATCGTCGAGCGCCAGCAGCAGGCAGAGGCGGTCGCCGCCCCGTGCCAGCCGCACTTTGCAGCCCGCTTCGGCCATCAGGAACGACTGCAGCACGACCGATTCGGCCGACTGTTTGCCGAAAAACCCGTCGCTGAGCGTACGTACCAGCGCGTAGTAGCCCCAGTCGTTGAGCCGCAGCTGTTCTTTCAGCTCGCGGCACTCCTTCGCCACCGGATCGTAGGCACCGCCCGCGACGCGCTCCCACGCATCGGCGACGCTGTTTTCCTGCAACGACGCCAGTTTGAACCGATGTTTTGCGGCCAGCGACACCGAGCACTCCGTGCCGTAGAACGTAAAACGATAGGGGCGCGAAGTCACGACGGCGGGAGCCGGACCACCCTTTCCGGTCGCGGCAGGAGGCGTACGGTCCCCGTCCTTTTTCGTGCCGGGAAGTTTCGGCTCCGCAGGTGCGTCCGGCGCTTTCGGCCCGTCAGGCTCCTCCGGAGCGCCGGGAACTTCCGGCGCGGCAGGCGTCGCGGGGATCGCCGGAACCGTGCGAACGGGCGCTTCGACCACCTCCTTATAGGGAATCCGGTCCTGCGTGGGCGCCGCCGATTCGTCGGGCTGTTTCACGACGGGCTGCGGCGGCTCCTTCCTTTCGGGAAGAGGCACCGGAGCCTCGGAGCGGAAAGCCTCCCAGCGCTTGCGCATGAAGTCGGCGCAGGCTTTGCGGTAGTTGTCCTGAAATTCGGCGTAGGCCTGCCTGCGGCGGGCCTGATATTCGAGCAGGGCTTCGCGCCGCGACTGCGCCGCAAGGGGCACGGCGAAAAACAGCGACAACAACAGAATCAGGTAGCGTTTCATAGACGGATCGGTTACGGATAAGAGACGGCGGCTTCCCTCCAGCGAGGGGAGCGCCGTCAATCGGACAACAATATCGGCCGGCCGCTATTGTGCAAACGCCGCCATCTGCTCTTCGAAGATCTTCTTGAACTGCGCGCGGTCGAATTCCAGATTGAGCTTGGCGTCTTTGGCGATCGCATCCTCCACGGCGGCTTCGAGAGCGGCTTTGGGAAGCTGCATGCAGACGTAGTAGCGCATCGAGCCGTTGTCCTGACGGAACATCTTCTCCTCGACGATCTGCACGTCGCGCAGCTGCTGGTTCACGGCCGTATAGGCCAGCTCCTGATACTGCGACTTATGCTCGGTCGAGATGCCCGTATCCTGATTCTTCACATAGTTTTCGATAACCGTCTTCACATCGGCCTGAATCGCGGCGGCCAAGTCCTGACGGCAGTTCTGCATGGCGATCTTCTGCGCCGTGCTGCGTTCGGTGCTCACGCCGTTCTGCACGGCACGGTAATATTCCGCATCGCTGCGGTACTGCGGCCCGCTCAGCGGAATGGCCTCTTCGACCATGCCGGCAGGGGCAGCGGGGCCGACGGCCTTTTTCGAAGAACTGCACGACACGGCGCCAGCAGCGAGTACGAGAGCGATCGCTCCAATGAGGGTTCTTTTCATCTTTCCGATTTATTTAGTAGTAAGTTTGTAAGGCAGTGTAAAATTGATCTCCGCGGTTTTTCCGTCCGCGGGATTACAGACGACCAGACGTCCCTTGACGACGTCCAGTTCGTTCATCGAACGGGCCGGGGCGGCCGACATTTCGAAACTCAGGGTCCGCTCGCCTTGCGCGATCCGGGCGGGTTCGACCTTCGCGGCGGCAAAGCGCGCACCATCGGCGGGATTCCAGAACACAAGTTCGCGCACCTCGGCCTGCGCGCCGTTCACGCGCAGCTGGATGGTGCCGCGCAGCAGGCTGCCGGTCTGCTCGAAACGGACGACACCCTTCGGGAGCACGGCGACCTTGCCTTCAGCGGGATCGAAATAGATCGTCCGCGACACGCGGGCGCCGCCAAACAGATACGTGAGGTCGATCTTATTGACGTCGGCCGGCGATGCGTATTCGGGATTGTAGGTCAGCAGATAGAGATCGTCCCCGTAAGGTTTGACGTTCATTTCGAGCGCGGACTCGCTCTGCAGGCGCGGCTGGCGGGCGGTCACGGCCCGGCGGCCGCCGAGCCGCAGCGAATAGACGCAGGCGCCCGGCGTCTCGGACTCGACTTCGACCGAAAGCCCGTTGTAGAGCGCCAGATAGTTGCGTTTCAGGGTTTCGACCGCGCCTTTGCGGGTAGCGTCGAAGAAATAGCCGTACAGTCCGTCGAGTTCATTCACGTTCTGCTGGATGCGGTCGAGGTCGGTGATCGTTTCGAGTTCGCCGCGCAGACGCTCGTACTCGGCCTGCTTGGCATCGTCGATAGCCAGAAACGCTTCGATCAACTGCCGCCGCGTCGCCTCCGGGAAGGGATAGAGCACCGAATATTCGTAACGGTAGGTCTTGGTCTTCTTGCTGTATACCCGCTCCCAGTAAATCGACTCGGCGTTCGAGAGGGTGATATTATTCAGGTAAGGCAGTTTCCCGGCCTCGGTCATCAGCACCGAGGAGTAGTCGTTCATCACGCTGACCAGCTGGTCGCGCGTAACCTGCCGCGTGGTCATCTTCTCGGCGGACGAGATGTTGACCGCCACGGCATTGACGATATACTGGCGGATCGAAGCCATGCACTTGTCCGAAGCGGCGGAAAGGGTCTCCCCCACCTCCGTGACGGCGAAATGCGACGGATCGGACTTCCCGATCCAGTCGGGCTTGCGCTTGCCGCTCGCCTCGACGGCCTTGTCCTTCTGGGCAAAAGCCCCGGAAGAGATACAGCATGCCGACAGCAGCAGCGCGAAAGTAAGTAAACGCTTCATCGGATTGTCATTTTAGGGATTTTACCTTCCGCGTATCGGAATCGTAACGCAGTTTCACCCGGTCCGTAAAAGCGCCGAGGGCCTCCACGTCGTTATGCGTCTTGTAATGGCGGGCGATGAGCAGGGCGCAATCGACGTCGCCCATCCTCCCTTGGCTGTGTGCGAAAAAGAACTCCTCGGCCGCCGCGCTTTCGCCTGCTGCGAGCATGGCATGCACTACTTTCAGCCGCAGGTCTTTGCCGCCGTCCCCGTCATCGCCGGTCGATGCGAGGTAACCATCCCGCAGCTTGATCCATTCGGGCTGCGCGGCATAAGCCGCCGCGGCCCTGCGGGCGGCATGGTTCCGCACGGCCAGCGCGCCGACGCCCGCACTGCAAAGGGCCAGCACGACGGCCGCAACCAGCATCACCTTTTTGCGGTTCCGGGCATGGGCCGCGGCCTGCCCGACAAGGGCGTCGTCCAGCCGGAGTTCCATGGCGTCGAGCCGGGCCATCACCTCGGCATTGCCCGCGAAGCGCTCCCGCACCGAAGCGGCGTCCTCGGCGAAGACCCGTGCGGCGGCCCGTACGACCACCTCCCCGGCGCTCAGCCGCTGTCTTCCCCGCATCAGCGCAACCACCAGCAGGATCAGTGCGACAATGGCCAGCAGATAGAAGAAATTGGCCCCGGTAAGCACACCGGAGAGCAGGCAGAAAGCCAGCGCAACGCCGCAAAGCAGGGGCATCATCTTGCGGACCGTTTCGCCCGGTGCGGGCATCGGAACGGTATCCAGCCCGGCCAGCCCCTCTTCGAGACTGGCGAGCATCAGAGAGGAATCGGCTTCGACCCCGGCGGTAATGTCATTGACCACGGCTTCGACGTAATCGGCGCCGCAGGCGGGACAGAGGTTCTGCGAATCGGGCATCTGGGCGCCGCAGACGGGACAGGTTTTCATCGTAATCCTAAAGTTAGTTCCGACATGGTTCGATCAGAGTCCGAAGAGCCATTCGCCCAGCGACTTGCCTTTTTTCTCATAGGAATCGGCCTTGGTCTGCTTCAGCGTCTTGGCTTCGGCCGCGGCCTCCTGCTGCGTGCGTTCGCGCAGCTGCTCGGCGTCCATCCTGCGCAGCTCCTGCTCCAAAGCGGCGGCTTCGGCGGCCGCGGCCTGCGCGTCGAGCCGGTTCAGGAAGCGGACGACCTCGCCGTAATTGGGGCTTACCGGATTGCACGAGCGGCACAAATCCAGCGCCGCGTCGATATCGCCCTGACGGACCAGAATATCGGCTTCGGCGACGGCCCGCTTCACCTCGTTTTCGAGCAGTTTGTTGTAGACCTGCACCTTGAGGTCGGAGACTGTTTCGTACTCATCGACATTCTCCGGCACTACCGCCAGCGCGGCCATCGCATCCTCGTACTCCCCGCGGGCGACGAGCGAGTTGATCTTGGAGAGGATCTTCGGCATCTGGCGCGTATAGTAATCGGCGATGCTCTGCTGCACGTCCTTGATCATCTTGGCGAAACGCACGTCGTTCACGTTCACCTTGTTGATAAGCGAACGCATGCAGGCCTCTTCGCTCTTGCCGTTGGCCTGAAGCGATACGGTCTGGCTGGCGAAAACGGTATTCTCGAAGAGGTTCTTGACCGAAAGGGTCAGGTCGGCACGCACGACATGCACGGTCGTCATGCCCGTATCGACCGTGCCGTCGTCGGTGACGGTAAGCGTCGGCGTGACGACGAAAAGCCCCGCCGCATCGGCCATGCCGTTGCGGGTGATGATCTTGCTGATCTTATTGCGGAGCGCCGCAGCGTTGCTCTCGCCGAGCTGCGCGGCCGTGTCTTCGTCGATATAGGCCGAAAGGTCGATTACGGTCTGCGCCCGGAGCGACAGCGCGCCCAGCGCGAACGCCGCGAAAAGGGATAGTTTGCGAAGCAGATTCATGGTCTGTTGTTTAGTAGATGATTACGTCGATGGAATTTCCCGTGATCGTACGCGACACGGAGAGGTTCAGCCCCTTGAGGTACTGGTAGAGCGCCAGCGCGAAGTCATTGACGTCGGACTGCATGCCGTCTTCCACGGAGTTGTCCACGAAGATGTCGCTGAAGGCCAGCAGCGTGCTCGTACGGCCCTGCGTATGGTATCTGCCGTTCTTGGCGTGGCGCTTGACCCACGACACGAGAATATCCGAAAGCGGCATGATGTTGTTGATTTCGGTGTCCATGTCGATCGCCGATCCGGGATCGATCGTGAAACGCACGGCCACGCTCTGTCCGGTCGAGATTTTGGTCGCCATGCGGGTCGAGATCTGTTTCATGAAGTCGCCGATCATCGCCTTGGCCATGACGCCGCACAACACGTCGGCCGTGGTGCGCTTGCGGCCCGAAATTTCGGATTTGGTGGCCAGCGTATTGCCCGTGGCGACCTCGATCGCCTGCAGGGTCAGCGACACGCGTACGCCGCCGTCGTTGACGTCCTGATTGATATCGACGCTCACCGAGACATCGGCCCCGGAGTTGGCGAGAATCGCGTCGTCCAACGACATACCGTCGCCCATACGCACCTGATAGGTGTTGGCGTTGTTCAGCGAGGTGAGCAGGTCCTTGGTCTCGACGCCCTCGCCGATGAAGCCTTCGTTCACCTTCGAGATGGCCATGCGCATGTCCGAATTGTTGCGGATCGCCTCCTCGTAGGATTCGTCTCCCTTGCGGAAAGGCACCACCATGACCGTCGGCATGGCGATCGCCTCCTGCGTCTCGGAGAGCGCGATGTCGGAAGCGCTGCGCCCGATGACGCCGTTGTTGATCAGGTCCCGTTCGAGCGACTCGGTGTAGAGGTCGATCGTCGCGAAGACCTGTATGTTCTTATCGGCCGTCTTGTTGGTGCGGTCGGCGATCGTACAGCTGCGGATGAAATTGGCGTAGCGGGTCGTGCCGAGCAGCGTGCCCACGTACTGCGAAGCGTCGGCCGAAGGTTTGTAGCCCAGCAGGGGCTTGTTGTCGTTCAGGCCGTCTATACCGTTATATAAATAAGTATATATCACGGATTTTTTCGCCATTTCGGTTGCCTCCTTCTTCGTACGGGCGATTCCCGAACACTCCAGCGTCGCAATTTTTCCGGTCGTGTTCTTCAGGATGGCATCGGTCGTATAATTCTGGGCCGCCGCCGGGATCAGGGCGCAAAGAACGACGATAACTGACAATACGGACTTCCTAAACATTTGATTTTGTTTTTAAGTTTGAACGGATAAAGCCCCCGGAACGCCGTCGGCATCCCGGAGACTGTATGGAACAGGATATTTTTCAAAGCGCTTACGCACCTACCAGACCTTTGAGGAATCCGCCTGCGGCCGTTCCCTGCTTGTCGACGATGACGATCAGCTTCTCGCCGCTGTTGAACTTCTCCTTGATGGCCTCCTCACCGGCAGCGACCTGACATTTGGTAACGCCCTCCATCACCTCGACGGCGACGAGCGTACCGATCTCCGACTTGGTCACCTTAGGACCGATCTTGCGCTCGGTGTAGACCTTGAAGCGCGTCTTCTTGGCGACGCCCATCTCCGAGCCGCCCGAAATGTAGAGGTCCTTCACGCGGCCTTTCTTGTCGGCTTCGCCCAGCTCCAGAATGTAGGTCTCGAACTTGAAGTGGTTGTCGACGAACTTGGTCATCGCCTTGCGCAGATCCTTCATCGCGTCGTTGAACGCGCCGTCCTTCGAATCGGCATCGACACCCGTCACGGCGATGGTCTCCGATCCGACCATCGCGCCGTCGATGATATTGTACACCTTCAGCGCCAGCGTCACCTCGGCCTTGTTATACATCTTGCCGTCGATGTCCGACTTGAAGGTCGAAAACGAAACGTTGTTGGCCTGACCGATAACGACCTTCTTGGCGCCCAGCGCCTTGTAGGCGGCTTCGCTCTCGGATTTCCAGTTGGCGTCGTTCACCACGTCCTCGGCATTGCGGTCGGCGTAGAGTTTCGACAGCGTTTCGTCGGTCAGGGCGTCGACGATGTGGAAACGCCCCCGGTCGGAAAAGCCCGACAGCACGGCGGCGCGCATGTTGTCGCACGCAGCCTGACTCACGGCGTCGGTGCAGGCAAAGGGATTGATGATCACGGTCTCCTTCGAGGGGTCCTCCTGCGCCGCAGCGCCCAGCGTTACAAACACGGCAACAGCCGTCAGAAAAGTTCTGAATACGTTTTTCATAGATATGTTTAAGTAAGGGTTAGTGTGCTCTCCGCATCGACAGGGCGACGCGCCGGTTCAGGCCCCCGCACCGAAAGGGTCCTGCATAACATGTCATCGTTAAAAAATAAGGAAAGCGTGGTGCTGAATGCTTATTTTAGAGTGGGAGGTTCTTGCAAAACCTGAAGAATAAAATAAGCAACAGTCCCACGCTCTAAATCCGAAAACGGACAGAACGTGAAGAAATGCCGGCCTATTCTCTCCTTCGTAATAATTTGCAAGATTTACCACTCGAGAATAAACTTACACTTTCCGTGTTAGTCAATATGTTACTACAAATGTAGGAAACATATTCGGAAAATACAACACCGACACTTCTTTTTTGGGACTGTTGCGAGTACAATTTACGACAAAACATTCAAAACGGCAATATTGATTCCAAAATATCTTATTTCATATTGCGGGAACAGCGCCTTCCGGGAAAGGGTGCGCACAGCCGTTCGATTTGCAACGGCACGCAGACGGCGGCATCCGCGCCCGGACTTCACGGCCGGACTTCACGGCCACAGGAACCGCCGGCGCGGGACGCAAAAAACCGGACCGCAAATCCGGCCCGGCACGCATATCCGACAGCGGTTTTCACATGCCGAAGAGCGCCAGTGCGGCCATCGGCACGACGGCCCACCAAAGCGCGCGCCGCTTTTCCGCGGGCATCAGCCGGGCAAGGGTCTGCGAGCGTTCCAGCCAGCAAAGAAATCCGAACCACAGGCCGCCCCGGACCAGATTCAGCACCTCGGTCCGCACCAGCCCGGCATAACCGCCCGACACCTCCGGATCATAACCGGCGACCAACGGGGCGATTACGGCCACACCGTGCACCAGCACCCGCAAACCGGCATACCAACGGACCAGAGGCAGCCCATAGGATTTGCGCAGCGCCAGCGAGCAGAGGAGCGCAACCGGCAGCAATGCCCCGGCAAGTCCCAGCAGCTGCATTCCGGCGGTCAAGCCGTCGAGCCGCAGGTTCCCGTTCACGCACTGCATCAGCAGCGCGAAAGACCATTCGCCCAGCCGGGTCATGCCGTAAGCGCCGAACAGCCACACCGGCCCCGGCAGTTCATTGAGATTTTGCAGGAAAGGGGATTTCATAAGACGGAAACGATAAATGTTCAGCGACAAAGGTAATAATTTTCGCGGATTGTCCTTTACGCCGCTTCCGCCGGCCCGTTGCAACCGGCCGTGAATTTTGCGGATTCGGTAATTTTCGGACATGGCATATCAGACTCAGCGTTTCGGACCGGTCATTTCGTCCGACAGCCGGAAAAGTGCATTTCGCATACCCGGAAAAAGACCGCGCACCCTCCCGAAAGAGGATGCGCGGAACAACAGATCAGACAAGATCAAACTGCCGGGCGCAATCGCCCTCAGTCAATCTACTGCACTTCATCCATATTGATTTCATAACCGGCAGGAACGAAGGTCCAGTCCTGCGCACGGTTGCCGTTGGCGTTGGTGACAGTCAGACCGTACAGACCGCTGGCCGTAGCGCTGAACATATTCAGCGGATTGACCTGAGAACTGCGGCGCAGGTTGAAGAACATGAATGCACCGTAACCCTGACTCTTCGCACGTGTTGCAAGTGAATTGAGGGTAGACGGATCGGTAGACGAACCGAGATTGGTCGATACAGGCGACCAACGGGCTTTCTCCAAAAGACCAGAACCATAGAATCCTGTACCGAAATAGCCATGATAGGAGTAGTCGATGCAGGCTTTTGCCTCGGCATTGATAGAACCGGTGTAGCCCCAATCGAATACCGTGATAAGCTTGTCTGCCGGCATCAGCGCATGCAGCTTGGTAATGATCTCGCTGTACGAGGTCGAATTGGTGCTTCCCCAATCGTCGGCATATTCGTCATCGAAACCGATGCCGTCGAGTCCGTATTTTGCCACGGCATGGGCCAGAATCTGGGCGAACTGCGTGGTCTGCGTGCTGTTCATGCTGGCGACGCCGATGCCCTGATGGTCACCGAGTACGGTAAGCAGGACTTTGATGCCCTTGTCCTGCAGCGGTTTCACATAAGTCAGATAACCGTTGTTTTCCAACAGATTGGTCATCTTGTCATTGAGGTAGAGGGTCGGCTCGACCACGCCGTTGACCGTACGTTTACGGACATTCGATGCGAAGAGTTCCACGATGCCGGCAAACGGCTTGCCGTTCGACATCGTGTAGTCACCCGCGTTAAGCGGGTTGGTGTCATTGGTTTCGACATAGATCGCCACGACCGGCGTATCGCCGAATGCGCGGGTTTCGGGAGCCTGTCCCTGATCCATAGTCGGTTCTTCGGCCTGCTGGCAGGAGAACATTGCGGCTCCGATAAAAAGAGCCATCACAGATTTAAATAAATTTTTCATAACGGTTAAATTTGAGTTGATGATTGATTTGTTCCCTCTTGTGGGAATTTCATTTTTTTGAGATTGATTCTTTACTTTGGTTTTCTCCATAGATTAAAGTTTTAAGGGTTATTGTAACGCTGCCGGAACTTTTCCGGCATTTTTCTGATTTCATTCATTACCAATCTTTTGTCCATTTATTATATCCGCGCCTGCCATCCGGCAACTCACCCAACTTAGAAGAATCGAACGTATACTCATTTTCCGATAAGTAACTCGTACCCCAAGGGCTTTCGGAGATAAGGTAGACTCCGTCGTCGGCGAAGAATTTATATCCATCTTGGATACTGCTGCCCCATGTACTCTCGTACTTGTCCTGAAGCAGGGTGCGCATATCTTCGAAAACCAGAATATTGCTCTGCTTATATCCGGCATCGCGCCAGAGAAAGACAGGTGCGATTCGCTCAGTCGGGGTTGTTTCCGCCTCTCCCGTATACCACGGAATATTGACGCATCCGTATTTGGCGGGAGCGAGTCCGGCGATCGGCTTGCGGGGCCATTCCGCCGAAACAAACGCGGCGCCCTGATGCCACGGATCGACGATCTGCATGTCTTTGGAGTTATCCAGATAGCCGGACCACGCGTAGTCGAGGTATTGGCCGACCTCGATGCCGCCCATAGCCGCAGTATCCCAGAAATATTCGGTAGGCTCCATATGGTCGGTAAGCGTTACGAGCAGTCCGTCGCCCAGCGCTTCGCGCACGGCTTTGATCAGTTTGGGGTACGACGTCGTATTCATCGCCGGCATGCCCTCTTTGCCGTAACCGGAATTCCGGTCCCAGAAATTCACGCCATCAAGTCCGTATTCGGTAACGACCGCCTTCACCTGCGCCGTGAAATCGGCGATCTGCGCATCGGTGAGGTTGCAGAATCCCAACCCCTTGCCGCCGCCTTCGATGCTGATGCAGACCTTGCGGCCCTTATCCTGCAGCGGACGGATATACTTGGTCGCATGGCCGAGGACATAGCGCATGTCGGCACCCAGATTCAGCATAGCCCGCGACGTTGCGGCATCGTAATCGAGCACGACCGTACGCAGATTTACAATATCGCCGATGGTTCTCGTACCGTCTGATCGTTCCGGCCATGCATTTTCCCAATTTTCGTCCAGTTTGGACATCAGGTATTCATCCACGAGCAAGGGTTGATACATAGCGGTATTGAGGTAAAATACCGTGAACACCTGTTCCTGATTGAGTTTGTACTCACCCATCTGAAGACCGCGGACCGTAAGCAGGTAATTGACAGTCTGCCGTTCGGCATCCGCATCGTCCGCGGCGACGGTCAGAGGCAGGTAATACTCGCCCGGAGCAAGATTCTCGGCAAAAAAACGGATGCGTTTGAGCGCCGAATGCTGGGCGTCGCCCGCAATGTCCAGCTTCTTGCCGTCGGGAAAGTCGTAATTGGCTTCGGGCAGCAGAGTGCGTTCCGTCTCGCCCTCCCCGGCTTTCACGGCCGCTTCGAGGGACAGCGCCGATCCGAGCGGCTTGGTGAGCTGATAATAGAAGTTATCGGTCACGAATCCGTTGCCTTCGGTCAGAAATACGCGCACCTCGTCCCGGACGCTCCGGGTACTGCGCAGCATGCCGTAGGTATTCTCAAGCCCGTCCTTGTCGGGCAGTTTGCCTCCTTCGCGTTCCACGGGGTCGGCGTCGCAGGCCGTAAGGCCCGCGAGCGCCGCCGCGCAGAACAGCGTCACTACTAATAAATTCTGTATCTTTTGCGTCTTCATAATTTACTCCTCCACTTCATTAATTTTCGGAATCTCGATGCCATCGGGCCACTTCAGGTCGTATTTCGCCTGACCGTCGTTGCCGTAGCGCGAGTAATCCTTCACCGTATTGCCCTTGCCGTCGTTGAATTTCCAGTAACCGAGCAGCGTCGGGTCGTCCTTCGGGTTCTCGACGTTGTACATGTTCTCCCAAATCTGTTCGGGAGTGCGGGCGACGGACCAGACGCGCGCCTCGGCGATCTTGCCGTTCAGCGGACGGTAGTCGTTGTACGAATAACTGATAAAGAACTGGCGGGCTTCGCTGTAGGTATCGTAGCCGAGCGTCTTGTACTGATCCTTCTTGCCCGGATCGGTCTCGTTGTCCCACAGGTCGTACAGCGCACGGCGGGCCAGATGGATGAAGTTCTTGTCGTCCAGTGCGGCCGGCCCCATCTCGGTCCCCTCGCTCTGTATCCTGCCGTTGACATAGACACGCACGACGCGGGTGTTCTGGTCGTAAGTGCAGGCGACGTGATACCAGTAACCCTTCTGGAGGACCTTCGTGTTGTCGCGTCCGGGGAATTTGCCGAATCCGACGCCCGAACCGTCGAACTGCAGCTGTTCGCGCTCGAAGTTCGTGTCGCCGATACGCAGCAGCGCATAGTCCTCCTCGCCCATCACGGTCGAAATGCTCACCGGATTGCCCTGAATGTCGGTCAGCGCGAAATCGTCGATGTAGATCAGCGCTTCGTAGGTCATGGCCCGGAGTTTATTCCACGGCATGCTGTTGTCGCCGTACTTGTCGAGCGACGGGAATTCGATCCAGTTGTCCGTAAGCTGCGCCGCGACGGTGATGGCCGAAGAGCGTTTGACAACATAATAGGCGGCCTCGGAGCCTTTCAGCACCGACATCGACGAATGGGAGATGCGCACCGGCAGCAGATAGGTCTCGTCGATGGGCAGCGCGCCGGTCTGCTGTTCGCCTTCGCCCATCAGCCCTTTCAGGCGGAGCGTCACCACCTCCGACGCGGTCTTGCCGGCATGGATGGTCACGTTGTCGGACGACAGCTCGTAATACTTCGCGTCGAGCATTTTCCAGTCCGAACCGTAGCGGGCGTTGTAGGTCGCCACGAGCGACGGGTCCACCGTGAGCGACACCGCGACGTCCTGCCCTTCGGGATAGGCCAGCGTCGCCTGAATCGGCTTTTCGACCGTGGGCGTATTGTTGCTGAAGGTGGCCGGCTGCACCTCGTCGGTCTTCGACACGTCGAGGTAGACGACATTGTCGAACTTGTGGTCATCGGCATCATAGTTATCGCAGGCCGTAAAGGCCCCCGCTGCCGCAACGCCCAGTATGAGATATTTATGTATTAATTTCATAGCGTCGGTTATTTAGAAGGATTAAGCGTTTGGATGGCCTGACGGATCATTTTGTAGTTCATGTCCGCATTGTAGTAGTCGTTGCCGATGTTGTAGGCCCCCAGTCCGCACAACGGACCGTAGGCTATCACGCGGCGCGACATCTCCTCGACGGCGGCATACTCCACGCGGTCTTCGTCCTTGAGGGGCGCTCCGGCCTCGGCCGCCAGCAGGAGTTTCGAAGCCGGAACGGCCGCGTAACCCGTGGCGTTGAGTATCTGCAGCTTCACGTCGCCGACATCTTCGGTTTTCTCGGTGTCGAGGATGAAATAATCCACCTTCGCACGGTCCGCTTCGGCGACGAAGAGCGGATTGCCCTCGAAGACGAGCAGCTTGCTCTCGTCGGCCGAGAGTTTCGAGACGATCAGCGCTGCGGCCTGCACCGCTGCCGGATCGCCGGCGTTGGGAATCCCGGTGAACGAATAGCCGTCCATGCCGTTGGCGGCGACGGACGACACGACCCGGTCGAGCCATGCGCCCAGTTTCGCGGCGTCGGCGAATTCGGCGGCACGTCCGGCATAGTCCACCTGCCAGAGCACTTTCGTGCCTTTCTCACGCATGACGGCCATATCCTCGACATCGTAACGCGAGAAATTATCGGCATTGGTCAGCGCCACGATATCGAGCGAATCGGGCAGGCAGCGCATGAAGTCCTTCTCGCTGGCCGCCGGTTCGGGCGAGTTGTGCAGGCGGGCGTAGACGATGAAATGCTCGCTCTTTTTATAGTCCCGCAGAGCGGCCGTATATTCCGCCCACAAGGCCGGGTCCTGCTCCCACGGTTTCTTCACGTTGTTGTCCACGGTCTCCATCTCGGTCCAGTCATTGCAGGCGGCAAGGCCGAAGAGTACGCCGAGGAGCAGGAACAAACCGGAAAAACGTATTATTCTGTGCTGTTTCATAGCGTTTAGTTGTTATAAGGTTTCACGTCCCACCATACGCGGGTGCCCATACCGTCGCCCTTGCGGCTGCCCTGCGACTCGCTGTTAAGCATCTGTACGGCTTCCTGAAGATTGGCGTTGTTCTTGTCGTATTCCTCGACGGGATAAGGCAGACGGCGTACCGCCCGACTTGTCCTCGACGGCGGGCAGCAGGCGCGGATACCCCGTGCGGCGGTGCTCGGACCACGCCTCGACCCCCAACGGGAAGATGGCGATCCATTTCTGGGTGATGATACGCTCCAGATTGCGCTCTTTGATGGCCGCCTTGTCGGCGCCTTCGGCGGAATCGTCCTCCCATGCGATGGTGATCGAACTCAGGGCGGTCGCGCTGTAATTGCCCAGCGGATCGTTATAGGCCGCAGGTTTTCTGGTCTTGTCGGCGATATAGGCGTCGGCGTCCTTGGCGCCCTTGTCCTCGAACGAGAGGCGGATCGCCTGCTCGTAGAGCGCCTTGGCGGCATCCTTCGTTCCCCAGCGCAGCTCGTATTCGGCCTTGAGGAAAGCCACCTCCGCCGCGTTGATCCACAGGTAAGGCGTCGAACTGGTAACGATCATGTTCGAATACTTGGCCTGCGCCTGCGATTTGCTCGTGACGTCGATGCCGATGCGGATGCCCACGTAATCGCCCTTGTCGTTGGGCAGGAACATCTTTTCGAGACGCGGGTCTTCGTAGCCGGTCATGTAGCAGAGAATGTCGGCGCCGACGCGGTGGTCGCCCCAGTCGTTGTAGATCAGCGTCGTGCGGTTCTCGGCGGCGTGCATAGCCGCATTGTCGGCATTGGCCGTAATGACGCCTGCGGCGATGGCTTCGGCAGCCTTCGTCCGGGCGACGTCGGGCTTCACTTCGCTAAGGCGCATCGCCATGCGCAGCTTGAGCGAATTGGCATATTTGAGCCACTGGGCGATATTGCCGCCGTAGACCCGGTCGTAGCGGCTGAAAGCCTCGGCCGGAAGCGTCGTATTGGCGGCGAAGGCGGCGATCGCCTCGTCCAGCTCCCCGAACATCTTCATATAGACCTCCTCCTGCTTGTCGTACTTCACCGTAATCGACTCGTTGGTTTCGAGGTTCGAATAGGGAATAGGCCCGTAGGAGTCGGTCACGCGGTGCATGATCGCCACGCGCAACAGTTTGGCGAAAGCGACGGCCACCTCGTCGTCCGTACCGGTGACGATGCCGCGCCACGGCGTGTAAGTCTCGGTAATCACGTTGGCGAACGGCCATTTGCGCCAGTCGGCCGAAGGATTGAAGGTCTCGAACTTCGTGAGCCAGCTGTCTACCGTCGCTCCGATATAGCCGCCGAACGGACCGCCCGACAGGCTTTCGTTGAACTGGTACATATGCTCCTGCACGGGAACCACGAGTCCCTGCAGCGACTGGAATTTCGTGCCGATCTTGTAGTTCAGGGCATCCATCTGCCCGTCGGTCACTTCGTTCGGATTGCGATTCATGTTTTCGAAATCGCCCGTACACGAAATGCTGAGCAGCACTACCGAAAGCAGCAGTAGCTGCATGTATGCATTTATCTTTTTCATGCTGTTCATGGTTTAGAATTCAAATTTCACGTTGAAACCCAGACTGCGCAGCGACGGCATCATGAAGTAGTCGATGCCCTGATAGCTCAGCCCCGTCGAAGCCACGGCTTCGGGGTCGAAAGGAGCCTTGCAGTAGATCATCCACAGGTTGCGGCCCACGAACGAGACGGTGAGTCCCATCTTGTTGCGGAACCATTTGCGCGGCAGCGTGTAACCCAGCGACAGCTCCTGCAGGCGGAAGTTCGTGGCCGAATAGGTGTAGTACTGCGGAAGTCCCGACTGCGAACCGATAGCCTGATACCATTTCTGGGCATCGACCATCTCGCGGCCGTTGATCAGCACGCCGCCCGCATCGCGCGCGGCTGCCGAAACTTCCGAGACGCCGTACAGGTCCATGTTGGCCTGCGTGGCCGAATAGCAGATGCCGCCGATGCGTCCCGTGAACAGCAGGCCGAGGTTGATCCCCTTGTAGCGGAAGTCGTTGCGCCATGCGAGGTTCTCGCTCGGAAAAACGGAGCCGAGATAGATCTGGTCGCCCTCGTCGGTGAGAAGCAGGTTGCCCGCCTTATCGACCTCGACATAACCGTTGTCGTTGAATTTCAGGTCCGAAGTGGTATAGAGGTCGCCCAGCGTGCCGCCCTGCTTGAGGATGTATTTGGCCTTGCCCAGCCCCTTGATGTCGAGTTCCGAAAGATTCAGCGGCTGG
>OMDR01000632.1_pt1 | contig 22093 bp, 20 predicted proteins | sample 1645251 | NCBI WGS metagenome assembly OMDR01 (sample SAMEA103958142, study PRJEB25191) | human gut metagenome | biome: human-associated habitat [ENVO:00009003]; feature: intestine environment [ENVO:2100002]; material: feces | place: Germany | collected 2013/2015 | reverse complement strand
ATTTTTAGAAATCAGATTCAAAAATTGCAAGTTGGTACCAGCTTGCACTGCTTGCAGAAGCTTTGAAGAAAAAGAGTATCAGACGGGAGTATAGATATAAATGTTGCGTCCCATCTCTCCCGTTTCAACATCGAAGCTTCCCGATGCCACTAGTTTTCCGTTATGAGTTATCTCAACATAAATATCCCAAAGGCCAGCAGACTCCCAATATGCTTTCGGCGATTGACGAATCTCTACATTAAGGTCATCCGGAACACCCAAATCTTTTGCAATGATTCGCAGCTGCTGATCTGTAAAGCTATCTCCTTGGGATATTTTATCTGTAGGGTCGTCCCATTCGCAGATGTAGGCACATCCGGCATCAATTATTCCATCTGCATCATTCCATGTCCCATCCTGAAAATTTTCATAGAACATTGCATAGTGCTCAATACCATCCTGATTGTTCGGCTCACCAGAATGCCAATTTGTATAAGCGGTGCTGGTTCCATTGACCCATTTCCAGTTTCCTTCAGAGCTTTTATCGCTGTAACCAAAGTAGGCATTCTCGTACCCTTTTGCTTTCATTGCACTGTAGAGAAGAAAATTTTCCGTTGACGATTCAATGACCGCCAGATGACCGCCTTTCCACTCGCAGCGTCTCTCTGCTTGCTGCCATGTGATTGGGCCGGACTCCCACTCCGATTCGGGCAATGTATAGAACTCATAGAGGTGTCCTGTGTAACCTTCGACCTGTGTTTCCTCGGCCACATCGGATGCTTCCCATTCGCAAATGTATCCGCTTTGCTCATAAACATTACTATTCGCAAGGTCGTTCCATTTTTCCGGCCACATGGCAACACAGCTTTCTCCCGCAACGACATTACTGGAATTATTAGGTTCACCGTCGCCCCAGTTCTCATATTCCCATGGTTCGCCTGTCACCCAACACCATTGCCCCTCCGTGTTTTTATAGCCGCCGATCCAGAGTTTGTGGTTTCCATCATTATAGAGATTCAACTTCTGTTGTTCTTCTTCTGAAGTAATTGTTGCAAGGTGTCCGCCTTTGGCTTCACAGGCCGCTTTTGCTTCTTCCCATGTAAGCGCATCATAGAAAATTCTGTACTGGTGCTCGCCACTTGGTTCAAATGGCAAATCATCCCCAGTTTGACCTTTGGCTTTCTCATTACTCAGTTTGATTGCCTTTTCCACCGCCAAACGCGCGTTTAACAACGGATATTGTTCCTTAACACTTCCATAACTTCCTGTTGCAGTGCTTATTATAATATCCTTCACTTCTTTGGCGGTAAAGGTAGGATCAATGCCAAAAATCATTGCAGCAACACCAGCAACGTGAGGGCACGCCATGGAAGTACCAACAAGGCCATCATAGCCATTTCCATAAGGAACTGTGCTATAGATGGACGCATCAGGTATTCCGTCAATAGTCTTCTCTCCTCCTGGCGCAAGCACATCCACTCTGCTTCCCCGGTTGCTGTAAGCTGTTACTTCATAACCGGTATGCTTACATTTTCCCCAAGATGAATGCTTTCCTGTATTCTGTGCCGCACCAACAACAATAATCATATCCTCGATTTCCGGATCTGTAATACCGCTAATCATATCCCACTGTGCGTTTACACTGTGAGTTTTACAATTTTCTTTAGAAATCCTTCCAGCATATCGTTTGAACTTTTCATCCCAATATTTTTTCGTTTCATCGTCCGTACTATCGAACTCACCATTCATATATTTCAAATAGTCACTATACAAAATATATGGAAGATTGAAATCATCATCTGCATCTTTTGAAAAAAACAGATCATGGTTGTTATCATTATTTGCGCATTTGCAAATGATAAATTCCATCTTTGAAAGTTCTCGGACATATTTCAAAAATGATGCAAATTCTTCATTAAATTTATTTATAACATTAATAGCATCATCATTATTGTTGCTTGCGTTGCACCTTACTTCTACTCCAAATGCACTTTGTGATATATTGATTACCTGACATTGTTTTTCAACAACAAGATATAACATTGCAATTTTCATGCAATACAGATTACTTCCATCTCCAAAGGTTGGTTTTTTCTTATCAATGGTACGATATAATGGTGAGTCAGACCAATCCACTCCGTATAGTTTTGCATTTGGAGCCACACCGCAAATACCTTTTCCATTATCAAAATCCGCACCAATAATTCCGGAAACATGCGTTGCATGCCCTTTGCCTGACCACTTTCCTTTCCATATACTCAAGCCTTGATTCATCATAGCGGAAGCATTTCCAAGCGGCATTTCTTGAAAGACATCTTTTAGATCCTCATGGTATGGGTAAAAAATGCCGTCTATCACGCCAACATTGACCGGCTGCATTTGATTACGGTATACCCATGCACCCGGCGCATCAATGGCCTTCATGTTCCAGTTGTTTCCAGAATTTCCGCTCCAATCGTCCCATTTTTTATCATTTGGATAATACGCCGAAGAACCCGAAATTGCGTCATTTTCCAGCTCAAATGCATAATTCAGAGAAGAACGTCTCACATAGGGGAGTGCTTTGAGCTGTTCAATCATCTGCTCCAGTTCTTCCTGCGTATGCGCAGCAGGGAGAAGAATCTGGTAATCCGCAGTGACAGGGATTTCACCAACGACCTCACCGCCAATCGTCCGCAGATAGTCTTTCAGTGCAGAAAGACTGTCGGAGCTGTCCAATGTGACCAGAAGCTCGTTGTTAACATATCCAAAACCGCCCTGCATTACAACATTTTCTGCTGCCGGTTCGTGATAAATCAGATCACCCATGTCCGTTTCAGGGATGTCTTTTTCTACATTCACCGCAGAGACTTCTTGAACAGTTTCAGTGGGCTTAGACGACAAATTGCTGAAAATCAAAAAAGCCAAAATCGTTCCCAGAAACAGTACAAGAATGCCAAGCAGAGCAAAGAGCCATGTCAGGTTGTTCTTACGGCGCTTTCTGTGCATATGATTCGCAGTAGATTTCTTCATAATGATATTCCTTTGCTTGAGTTATCGAAATTTGTGATGCAATAAAAAAACTGGAAGAATGCCATAAGTTAAAGCTCTGCGATGCTTCGCAGAAGCTCAGAATTTACAGATAGAATGCAGCGAACAGATCGCCGATTCCATAGAAGAAGTCACCGAGACTGGTAAAGCCCCAGTTGCTGCCACCAGACATTGTGTGGGTATAACCATCGGAGTAAGTATATACACCGTTTTTCTTGGAAACGACAGCACCATGGGACTGCTCAAGCGTTTTGGATTCGCTTTCCCATTTATCGTAGTAGGTGCTACGGAACATACGTCCGAAAGCATAGCAGACCTGAGAAATGATACCGCCGCCCTCAACACAAGACATTTCACTTTCGTTCAGTGCCATATAATTAGCGGGCATCTGAAGTTTGCTGTTTGCCATAAAGCAACACTCCTTTTATTTTGTGCCTTCTTCCAGTTTTTTTATTGCACCCCTTTCTTTCTATAATTTTCCGATCTCAGCCTTTATATCTTGCCAATAGAACCGACGTATTATCGTGCCCTCCGGGAACAGCAAGTGCCGTTTTGACCATCTGTTCCGCCGCCTGTTTCAGATTTCCCGTCACGGCCAAAATTCTGCACATAGTGCTGTCCGGCAGATAGCGGTACAGCCCGTCCGTGCATTGAATGAGCACATCTCCCTTCCGAAGCTGGAACGGCATCCGGTTTCCGCTGATCAATGTCAGCTCCGAAATCCCAAGATAGCTTGTCAGAGCAGCACGCTGCGGATGATGCAGTGCCTCATCCTGTGTTATGCTGCCCTCCAGTGCCATTTGGTCAAGCTGGGCACCAAAATTGTGATCGATGTTCAACTGCTCTAGCGTACCATCTCTATACAGGTAAATATGGCTGTCTCCTATACTGCACCAGAACAGCTTCCCGTTACGGAGAAACACTGTCGTCAGAGTCGTCCCCGCTTCGATTTTCTGGTTGGCCGGGTCCCGGAGATTCTTGACTTCCTCGTTCAGTCGTAGTGCTGCGCGTCCCATCTCCGTAGGAATATCTTCCGCCTGAGCGTGTTCCAGCAGGTATCTCGTTACCCCATGCGCCGCCAAAGCGCTGGCACGTTCGCCCCCGGTAAGCCCGCCCATACCGTCACACACAGCGCAGACTGTGCAGAAATCCCCAAAATCAAAGCATATCGAATCCTGCTGGCTTTTCCGGGTTCCAATCGACGTATAGCTGGCGATCTCCGCCTGACTCGTCTCATAGGCATCGGCACACATCGTTTTTTCTCCTTCGTCTTTTACGGGTATCAGAAGAGTCTGTGTGATATCATCCATCGCTTCGGGAATGGTATTGGCTTCCTCGCCTGCCTTTTTTCGCTTGAACAGGGACATCACGTTTCAATCACCACCTTGAATGTGTACTCGGGCGACACGACACAAAAAATATCGCCATCTTTCAGTGTATACGATTTTTCTTTTTCCATTGGCTTTCCGTCCGCCAGATAGGTGCCATATTTGGACAGGTCCCTGACGATAAATTCCCGCTTGGGCTCGTTGTAAAACACCTCGCAGTGATTCCGGCTGATCTGGTTATCCGCTGGCATCATCACGTCGCTCGTCGCCAAACGCCCGACCTTCACCGTGCGATTCGGCTCGATTATCCACCGCCGTCTGGAAATGTGACCACCCGATTTCCGCATCGTCAGCTCCAGATATGCCAGCCTGCGTTTTTTCGGATGGAAGAATGCGGCCAGGCGCTTCGGCTCTGGCATATTCTGCTCCTCAACCTGACACATCTTCTCCGAGTCGTCGGAAGTCTCGACATGAATTTCCGCCTGCTTCGATGCCTTTGATTTCGGCATCAGTGCCCCCAAATCGATGTCGTAGTCCTCCGGCCGGACGACCTGTTCCAGTGCATCCAGAAAATCAAGCATCCTGCGATAACGGTCGTGGTAGTCGAACGCCAACGCCTTGTCAATCACGTCCGACAGCTGTCGGGAGACAGCGGGACACAGCTCGTGCAACGGGGGATAGGAGGCTCCTTTCGCACGGCTCAGTGCGTCCAGCATCTTGCGCCCTGACACGATAAAGTAGAAAGTTGCGGCCAGTGCGTAAATGTCCGTCCACGGTCCCTGACACGGTTTCTGCGTATACTGCTCGTAAGGGGCGTAGTTCGGCTTCAGGTAAATTTTTCTTTCTTTATTATCGCTCCCCTGACGGAACGAGCGTGCCGCGCCGAAATCGATGAGCTTTATTTCACCGTCCTGTGTGATAAGGATATTTTCCGGGCTGATATCCCCGTGGATCATGCCGAAACGATGGACTTCTGCCAGTGAACTTCCGAGCAGGAACAGCATCTGGAGTGCCATCTTGAGCGTCTGCTTCGGATTATGATTTTTTCGGAACACCCGCAGATTGCAACCCTCAATCAGCTCCATTGCAAAATATGCCGTCCCGTTTTCTTCAAAAAAATCCAGAATGTCAACGACAGAGATATTTTCTCGAAGCTCCTGAAGGGCGCATGCTTCTTCAATGAACTGCTGCTTTCCCTCTTCATACTCAGGCCGGTTTTCTTCATCTGCCAGGATGAGGGCACCATCTGGTGTCCTCCCCTGAAGCAGACCGGACGGGAAGTACTCTTTGATGCAGCAGCGTAGGCCGCTCTGCATATTCTCAGCAAGATACGTAATTCCGAAACCGCCCTGTCCCAAACTCTTGCCCAACAGGTATTTTTCTTTCAGAATGGTGAACGGTGCCAGATAGTCTTTCACTGCAGAAGATTCTTCTGCATGATACCCGCAGTTCCGACACTCCCCATGCTCCATCGCTTCCTGAAAGCAAACGGGACAAAGTTTTTCTTCCAGACCCGCCATCTTTTATCTCACCCCGTCCTAATACTTTCCCGGCTCAGTTTTTGAACTGGAAGATTTCGTTTCCGAGCGTGATATACATACCATTCGCCAGCGTCACTGTATTGCTGCCCAGAATTTTCTCGTCGCCCACGAACGTGCCATTTTTGGAGCCAAGGTCCTGAATGGTGCAGACACCATTGCGGCAGCTAATCTTCGCATGGGCACGGCTGATGATCGGGTTGGAGACGATGATGTTTGCCTGAGAACCCTTGCCGATCACAACCTCTGTGTTATTGTAGATTGCAAAACTCCGGTTCGTGTTCATCTGGATCAAAGAGGCCACGACTGTCATCGAGTTGTCCGTTGCCGGCACGGTTGTGGCATTGCCGTCATCGACCAGATTCGTCTCGGCATCCCGACTCGGATCGTTGCTGTTCCAGTCGTCCACGAACGCTTCCTCGTCTTCATGCACCGCATAGCTAACGATCACGGAAGCCACGGACATGATTGCGGCCAGTACGAGGAGCACAATCAGAATCATAGTCAGTGCAGGGGCAACACGGCTGGTTATCGAAGTGTCCGTCGGATCGATGGAAAATTTACCCGCAAACACAAAGAAGTACACTGCCAGCAACTCGATGATGCCAATCAGGTTCGCCACCAGTGCGCACCAGCTTATCGTGAACACACTAGCAATAGCCGCTGCGACGACCAGCACGAAGAACAGTACCAACAGTGCCACGCAAATTTTAGAGATATCATCCGAGGCATCACTCATGGTTTCAAGATTTACCAGCCTTGCCTTCTGCAAATCGGGACTGACAAGATAGGAAAATACACTCGTACTGCCTTTTTCAACGAATTCATCGATCTTATCGGAGGTAGTGCCCGCACCGAACTGAAAATTCAGCTTTGCTGCTTCTTTCATCTGTTTAAGCTCAGAAGTCATGGTTGCAGGGATATCCTTAAAGGTCCCCTTTTCCGTTTTCATCTGGTATCTCAGCTGATACCCCGGCACAAAAAGTGCCACAAGCAAAATCACCGTTGCAATCCACGAAAGAACCGCTCCAATTTTTTTACCCTTGGGGGCATCCGCAAAGAATGTTGCAAATTTTCTGTTGTCCTCCATAATAATGTCTCCTTTGTTTTACAATATTTTATCCGCCGGAGTAGAGTGTTCCAGCAAGATATCCTTTATTACCTTTTTCCCCGCAGTCTGCGTAGCCTTTTTCCATAATGGGAAAAGACCTTTTTTCTCTCCGACCGCGCTGATAAGGATGCCTGTGATATTGTCCGTCTCTTTTCGTTTCATGCAGAGCTGTGCTGTTTCTTCCAGAGCCTCATGTAACTTTTTTTCCTTGGAAGAATACCTGCAGCTCTTTTTTATTTCAGCCTCTGTCACCTTGCGGCGAAACCCGTCGCAGCAGATCAGAAACGTCCGGTGCGGCAGAACCTCACCGGAAAGATAATCCGGTTTCACATCTTTGCCCGCTCCCACGCACTGAAGCAGGAGGCTTTGTCTCGAATCTTTCCGGGCTTGTTCCGGTGTCAGTTTTCCTTCGGTAAGTTCACGCTGGACGATGGTATGATCTGTCGTAAGTTGCGTGAGGGTATCCGAAATGATATATGTCCGGCAATCTCCGACATGGCAGATGTAATACCGACCTTTCATAAAAAGAACAGCTTCCACTGTCGTTCCGCTGCGGAATCCGGCCTTTTCGGAGTTGTCTTTCAACCGGATATGAAGCGATTGGATAAGATTGTCCCAGTCATCGAACAGCTCCGTCTCCGGTTCTTCCTGTTCATATAGTTCCTCGACACGCTCATCGAACCAGTCCCGGAAGGCTGTCACGACCGCTGCGCTGCTCCGCTCGCCCATTTTCAGTCCACCTACGCCGTCGCAGATCACTGCGAGGACAGCTTCATCGTCCTGAGTCTGACCTCGTTGCACCAGAAGGAGAGAATCCTGATTCGTTTCCTTCTGTATTCCGATATCGGAATAATATGCGGCACAATATTTCATGTTCCTTTTCCTGCTTTCTCAGCGGTATTCGTGTTCGATTTCAAGAAGAACCATTTTCTTCTTTTTGTGCAGCAGAACGCTCCCGACCACGGCCAATAAAACAGCAACCAGCACCAGACAGATACCACACACCACCATGATTTGTCCAACCGTCATTTTCTCCACCTCTTTTACTGCCAGTTGTTCCGTGCCATGCGGTCCAGCTCATCCATCTGCGGGTCATACACGCCAGATGCCTGCTCTGCACGATAGAGTTCAGCAGCCGTTTCGTAATATCCCAGCGTTTTCGTGTAGGATGCTCCGTTCTGCAAATCAAGTTCGCCCTGAACAAAGGCGAGCCATTTATACACCCGGTAGTCCTTGGGGTAATCTTTTTTCAGTGCCTGAAGCATCTCCATCGCTTTGGAGAAATCATGTAGCTGATATTGCAACATTGCGATATTCAGCCGGACTTCCAGCGTGGTGTTTCCGTTTTTCTCCAGCTGCTGATAGGTTCGCAAGGCATCTTTTTGATAGCCGGGATTCCCGGTCGCTTCCGCCTGACGAATATATGCGGACGCCAGCTGTCCGGCCAGCGCGTTGTAATATCCATCGGGGAGCTGTTCAATGCCCTGATTCAGGAGATTGATTTCCTCCGAAAGCATGGAGTCTCCGATATCCTCACAGATCGATGCTGCCAGACGGTACGCGCGTGCAAGCTGGTCGTTGCCGTCCGCCGAGCCGATTGCCTTACGGGCGGCATCCAGCGCATCCGGCAGGTCTCCCTGTTTTCTCAGAAGCTCGCTTTGAACGACCTGATAGGCACCGCTTTGTTCGGCGTCAGGGACAGCTTTCGCCATCTCTGCAAGGACCTCATCCGCGCCAGAATAATCGCCCAGCTGAATCAGGGCGGTCGCCTCACCCTGATAATAGCTCAGGATATCAGGAGAGTATCCTATCGCTTTCTGGTACATCGTCGCAGCCGATTCATAGCTTTCCAGCTCGTAGTAAGCCTCCGCTGCCACGTTGTACAGGTTTGCCACGCTCTGTCTGCTGTAATATTTCAGCTCACGCGACTGCGTCGTTTCCACTGCATCGATGCACTCCTGATACTTTCCCTGCCGATAGAGAAGGACTGCCTGTTCCACATATGCTTCCAACTGGTCATCGTAAATCGCGATAGCCTGCTGCAGGTCCTGCTCCGCCTCATCAAAGCGCATTTCATCGGCGGCCGTCCGGCCTTTCCGCACGAGGGCATCATAAGCGGCGTACCGTTCCACGCCGATTCGCTGTACGCCAAACAGGATAGCCAAAGTTCCTGATACCGCAAGGACAAGAGAGACCGCCGCCACAACTCGCTGAGAATGAACCACCTTTTTATAGCGTCCGTCGATTGCGTGGATATCCTGCAGTGCCCGGAGCATTTCCTGTGCGTCGCAGAAGCGTTCTTCCTGCCTTTTCATCATCGCTCTGGCGATGATGAGCAAAAAGCTACGGCTGAATTTGAGTTTATAGCTCGTGATGGGCCGAACATCCTTCAGCGAATGGCCGGGCTGCTGCCCGGTGATTGCATAGTATAGAGTCGCACCGATGCCATAAACGTCCGTTCTCTTGCTGATAGTGCCATAACCACCCGCATTGGTTGCTTGCGCCGCTGTGACAGAATTGCTCACACCTCTGCCGGACGGATCCTTGTTGGATCTGACATTCTGATAGGCGAACGCATCTTTGTATCCTCGCAGCGGCATGGTTTCTTCAAGCGGAACCGTCTCGATCGTATCGGGCGATGCTCCCGGACGGGTATACTGTTCCGGTGCCGCATAGCCCGGCGTTGCGCCAATTGCCAGTACGCCTTTTGAAAAAACAAGCGATGTGTTAAAATCGATGACGCAGATATCGCCGGCGGGTGTTATCATGATATTGCTGGGCTTGATATCACAGTGCAGGATCGGAGGTACCTGCGAGTGCAGATAGGCAATCACCTCACAGAGCTGACAGGCCCACCGGTACGCAAGCTTCTGGCTGACCGGACCGTGTGTTTTGACGTAGTTTTGCATGTTCTCGCCCGGTATCATGTCCATGATGGTATAGACATAGCCGCTCGGGCTTTCGATCACGTCATAGATGCGCGGAAGATACTTGTGCTTCAGCGTCTTGAGGATGTTGGCCTCCGCGCGCTCATCCATCCGTCCCTTGAACTTCTGTTTCACACGCTTGATAACGACGTCAACATCCAAACTGTCTTTGTGCGCACGGTAAAGCGTACCCATTCCGCCCTCGCCAAGAGGCCGGATCGCACTGTAGCCGCTCCCAAGATCCGCCGCCCATTGGCTGGTTTCGTTATAATTCATGCACATCCTCCCACACGACTTTTAAGACGGAAATTCGTCTTTCAGACTATCAAACTCCGATTGAATCTGCGACCAGTCAAAATCATCGCTTTCGCCGCTGTCCTGCGACGGGTCATAGGTAGGCGCCGTCACTGTCCCGGACGATTCGGTTCCCTGTCCGCTTCCCGCGCTGCCGAGGCCTTTTCGGAGAGCCTCCTGAGCCATCGAATTTGCGATGCCGGCCGCTTCGCCGGTGAGTCCGCTTTTTTCCACGACCTTGCTTGCTGCGCTGTCCGCTGCTTTCTCGGCCACCTTTTGGGTGACCGTCTTAGCGTTGTCTTTCGCATCAACCTTGACACTTACAGATGCCGATTGCCCCGATTCATCCTTCAGGAAATCATTAATCTGTACCGTCAGCGTGCAAGTTCCATCCGAGTTCGTTTTGATCTTGGCATCGATGGTGTTGAAATCGACGCCATTTGTTTCCGCATTCTGGAGCAGTTTCTCAATGCCGCTTTCATCGTCTAGTGCCGCATAGTGTGCTCCCAGCAGGGCATAGGGGTCGGCATTCTGCGGGTCTGCCGCAATCCACGCCTCGCCCACGTCTTTTGCAAAGACCGAATTCAAGTCATCCCAAAAGTGTTCCGAAAGCATTTGGAAGGGAACGTTTCCGCCACCGCTTTCAAAGACCAGCTTTGCATCATCCAGAAATCCTGGAAGAAAGTCCGCCTCGTCATCAAACACTTCCTGCGCCTGTTCAAAGACCTTGTTTGCCTCATCGGCTTTTCCCTGTGCTGCATAAGCGGCATACAGGCCCGCATAGGCTTCCTTGTTCGTCGGGTCGTGCTGGATGATATCGATATACTGCAAGATTGCGTTATCGTAATCCAGCGAGGTCAAGTAGTTCGTTCCAAGATTCAAGACCTTGGCTAGCGAAAAGACCTCTGCCGTCTCCGAATCTGAATCGGTGGATAATGTTGCCATCGAGCTTCTCGGACTGCATCCTGCCAGTGCTATTGCAGCCACTGCCACCAGTGCTGCAACGATGATTTTTTTACTCTTCATTGTCTGCTCCTAAAGCCGGACTCCTATCATCTTCGTCCGCCGCTTCTATCAGCTGAAACTTATTTGCACCATCTGCCAGTGCGACAATACTTTTCCCGGACACATAAGTCGGCACATTATAAGGAATACGCACCCCATTGACGAATACCCCGTTCCGGGAATGGTCGGTAACATTAAACCCAAGATCCTTTCCATTATATTGAACCGTACAGTGAATCCGGCTGATTTTTTCGCCTCTTACGATAAGCGACACCTCCGCTGGGTTCCGACCCAGTTCCACCGATCGTCCGGGTATCAGCTCAAAGCTTCTGCCCGCCAAACTTCCGGTCAACCCAGACAGTCTCCCCCGCATACAGGGCGGGGGAGGTTTCGTGTTGGGGTTGTCGTGCACTTCCGTGCGCTTTTGCCTGCTCCGCTCATATGCCTCAGCCAGTCGGTTCGTGTCCCGGATTGCTCGATACATTGCGACGAGATATCCAAGAACCGGAACCAGGATCATCCATACAAAGAAGGTTTCGCTGTCCTGCCGGACCTCCACATCGTATTCCGCCGCATTGTCACAAATGCGGTCCACGATCTCCGCAAGCCACACATATTTGTACACGCCGAATGTCAGGACACTGAACAGCATCATTTTTTCGACGCCCACCGTATGTTTTCCATCCTTTTCGCACAGAATGTTGACATCCTTCGCCCACAAGTCCATGAAATAAAAATGGTAGACCGAAAACGTCACGAAAGACAGCAGCACATACAACAGTAAGCTCCGATCCTGCTTCACCTCATCTGTTCCGCGATCCTGATTCGTTCTTTTTCTGCGTCTCTCAGGCATACTGCATCACTCAGCTCAGCCGGATGATATTGTTGTTATCGCCCAATGCAAGCTCCGTTCCCCGGGTCAGCAGCACCGGAGAATTCGCAGGGAGGCGGCTTCCGTTTACGTAGGTGCCGTTGCTGGAAAAATCGGTAACACGATATTTCTGAACCTGACTGTTGAACATGACCTCACAGTGGCGGCGGCTGATCTTCTGCGCACCCTGAGAAAAAACGATCTTCGCATAGGCAGGGTCTCTGCCCAGAATGACCGGCTGGTTCGGCTCCAGCGGATAGCTCGAGCCCGCATACATACCGGCGACCCCCTCCAGAGCTGCTCCCGCAGCTCTGGAAGCAGCCGGGATATGAGAAGTCGGCTTCTTTCCACCGGTGCTGCCAATCCCCATCAATTTTTTCGGATCTACAGCAATCGTCATTCCGTTGCCGTCAGTGGACGGTTTGATGTCATCCACCATGACCGGGCGGCCCTTCATTTCTTCATAAACAAAAGCAGTTGCCATCATCTTGTACGGTGCAACATACAGGACAGAAAGAATCCCGCCGGTAAGCAGGCTCAGAATATTCCAGCCGAGATAGCTGAGATCAAAGACAAACAGGTCAAATTTACGGCCTTCCGTCATCGCCTTGCAGCGCTCCATGACCTGTTCTGCATTCAGCTGCGGATGGTCCGCTTGCACCAGAGCCATAGGCCAGAACTGATATGAACGATAGGCCGCAACAACGAGAGCTGCAATCATGCCGATCATCACCAGCAGCATTGCCGCCAGATAACTCCGAGAAGCCGCTGCAACAACAGCCGCCAGCAACAGCGTAGCAAACTGGATCAGAACCGGGATCCACATGATCGTCAGCATCCGCACTCCTGTAACAAGGGCAAATTGCATAAAGAAATCAAATGCATCAAAGATGCAGGTGACTTTTGGTCGGATTCCATTCTTCCGCAGAGAAAGATAGTACCGGTATCGTGCCACTTCAAACGGCCCGGCAACTGCTCCACCGGCGATAGCACCGACGAGCGTTGCAATCGGAGTAATCAGCACATAGGCAATGATGATTCCCGCCAGACCAAACAGCTTGAACGGTGCCGACACAACCGCCGACACGACCCCAATGCCGCCTGCGATCATCGCACCCAGCAGGACACTTGTGATTGCCGCAATCACCCGATACAGAATCTCCATGCCGACCATTCCGGACAGATTTCCGTTTTCATTCAGAACACGTTTTGCCTTTTCTTTATTTCCAGCCCGATTTATCACAACGATTCCCCCTTATTTCGTTTTACCAGTGGAATTTTTCGCTGCACAAGGGAACAAACATCAGTTTCGTGTCGCCGATGCTGAGCTGGTCCATGGCCTTCAGCTCAATTGGGTTGAGCACAAGCTTATCGTTCACATAGAACAGCTCTTTAGAGCTGCCCGGCTGCGCAAGATACACATTACTACGCGGATCATACACAACAATCGCATGAGAGCTGCGGGAAACCGTGTTGTCGCCAAGGATGCAGACATCCATCTCCGAAGAACGACCCACAAAATTGCGGCCCTGATGCAGACGATAGTCGGTTCCCTTATTCACACCTTCCGTGCAGACGAGCCAACCAACAACTGGTGCCGACTTTTCTGTAGCACCGTCCAACATATCTGCAGTTACAGGGAGCGTGCGGTCATCGTCATCGGGAATTGCAGTGCTCAGAGGTTCAGTCGCTACGCTGGGACCCGGCTGAGACACCGGGACGTCCAAAGGAACCGTCGTCTGATCCGGCCCAACGTTCACACCTTCCATGCCGCAGAAGGGGCAGCTGCTGAACCGGGAAGCATCGTAGTGGTGGCCGTTGGGGCATTTCATCAAATTCATAATAAAGTCCTCCTCAAGTAAAAAGTTTGTTATATTCTCAGCAGACGAATTTCTGCCGTAGAATCAAAAGTTCCCTTTACACCCGAATCTATACGGTGTACAACAATGCACAGGTGAGTTGTTGGGATTATTTTCTGTCGCAGAGTAGCCCACTCTGCGACAGGATAATTCAATTGAATTTTACCGCCGATTACACGGATGGTCAAGAGAAAGCAATCTGAAATTCTGAAAAAAAGAAAATAATGTCGTACTTACTCGACAATTTCAACAAATTCGATACAATCCGATTGTATGCTCCGTCAAATAAGCCGTCAACGAAAGGAAGGTTTTTGTGTCAAGAAAAGGATTGAACATTTATAAAAGGAAGGATGGCCGCTGGGAAGCACGCTACATAAAGTCGCGAAATGCGCTGGGAAAGCCCAAATATGGTTATCTGTATGCTTCCTCCTACCGCGAAGTGCGATGTGATCTACAGCACACGCTCCAGCTCCAAGGTAAACCATCCGGAAGCGAGGAAAGAACCAGAAACAGTACATTTGAACTTGTTTCCATGGAGTGGCTTGACGCCTTTTCCATTAACTTCAAGGAATCCACCTACATTCGTTATCGGACGCTAATCGAATGCTATCTCATGCCATCATTCCAGACAGTAAAAATCGAGAAGATCACAAAAGAAATGGTAAGGAAGCTTTGCAAACACCTTGAACTGCACGGAAAAAAGGATAAAACCGGTCTTTCTCCCAAGACAATCTCGGATGTGCTCTCTGTTCTGCGTCGCATTCTGAATTATGCAGGAACACTCGGTATATTCGTAGATTCGAAGGTTCTTGATATCAGGGTCAAGCAGACGCAAAAGTCGTTGCCCATTTTAAGCCTCCCAGAGCAGATGATTTTGCAGCAATATCTAGAGGAACATCCCGATGCTCTGAATCTGGGGATTCTTCTTTGTCTACTGACAGGAATACGTATCGGGGAGCTGTGTGCGTTGACGTGGGAAAAGATCTCGATTTCGGAAAGGAATATCTATATCTGTCAGACGATGCAACGTATCCAGAATCGGGTACCTGGGAGCAAAAAAACACATATCGAGATTGCATCTCCCAAAAGCAGCTCCGCTAATCGGAATATCCCAATCTCAAATTTGCTGTTCGGTTTTCTGGAGCGCTATTCCCTGAGTCACACCGGATTCTTTTTGAGCGGTTCTCCTTCGAAGTTTATCGAACCGCGGTGCATTCAGCGAAGATTTCACAAGATTTTGGATGCCTGTGGATTGGAAAAAAGGAATTTTCATGTTTTAAGGCACACTTTTGCCACACGCTGTGTGGAAGCAAAAATCGACATCAAAACTCTGAGTGAGATTTTAGGACACTCATCTGTTACCATCACAATGAATCGATATGTTCATCCTTCGTTGGAGCTGAAGCGGGAAACGATGGAACAGCTGGCAGATTTTATTTCCGTCAAATAAGCCGTCAATCCGAATTGCCAAACGAATTACCGTTGTTTTTTCGCCATTATCGCAGAGTGGGCTACTCTGCGACAGGAAACATAAACCATGAATGTAAAAATTCATGGTTTTTATTTTTTCCATTTTCTTTTAGTCTATCACAGGTAGTTGATTATATCAATTAAAAATAATAGATTTGATCATTCGGTTTCAGCTATGCTCTCGACTACAATAGAGTTGAGAAGGATGGTGGTGGCCATGTACGAAGAACAGTTTTCTAAGAGGCTTACTGAGCTGCGCACACAGAAGGGTGTGTCTGCAAGAGACATGAGCCTCTCAATCGGGCAGAATCCCGGCTATATTCGTGCAATCGAAAGTGGTACTGCCTTTCCGACGATGGCAAATTTCTTTTACATCTGCGAATATTTCAACATTACTCCACAAGAATTTTTTAATTTCGGCGAGGAAACCTCCAATGGAATGAATGCACTTGTTGACCAGCTAAAACAGTTCGATGCCGAGCAGATCAATGCACTTACGGCTTTTATAAAAACAATCGTAAAAAAGTAAATTATCAAAGAACTTAATACTTGGTAAACCTACCGAAAGATAGGGCAACAAAGCCAAATGAGTCTAAAATCTCATATACGAGGTCATGGCAGCTGGTTGCTTTTTGAATGGGATAATTTTATCCCTCTACCATGTTAGAACCGTCTGTGAAGATTTCAACTCACAGGCGGTTTTTGTTATTTAAAAGCAAAATGATGGGGCATTCTTCAGCTTATGCGGTGGAGAGATAGCTTTACATAGCAGCATCCGGGATTCACCGTATTAAGCGGAAGAATGCCCGGATGCTGCTTTTTATTCAGGAGGTGTCTGTTATGCGGCAATCTGATTCGGTGAGCGAAGAACTTGACACGGAGAACGTTCAGTGTGCGCTTGATTTTGAGAACACAATGAATGAGCTGGAGACACAGTTATACTATCGCCATCTGCCGCCGAAGGAAGTTGCTCTGCGGGTCATGGAAGCGGCCTGTAAATTCTATGATGCCGACTGGTGCGGTCTAATTCAGGTTGATCTGGATTTGGGGCTGTGGAAGCCGCTCTGGTGGCACAATGAATGCCAAGAAGATAAAACCACTATGCAAGCGCTCTCCCAGCTGAGCTAATCCCCCATAAAATCCAAGAAGCGAACCTCTTGGATGGAGTTTTTTGTTAGGAATTTGATTGTCGCAGGACTATCTGACTGGGGGTGTGTTTTGATACCAACCGGGCTCCCAGCTGAGCTAATCCCCCAGATGTTCGTGCCGTGCCTGACGACGTGATTTATTATATCAGCACATCCGGGAGTTGTCAACTGTTTTTTGAAAAATTCTGCAGCAGTTTGTCTGCCAATGGAGATTTTTTTGAGATCGTCCTCTCCTGCTCCATCCCTGCGCCGTTTTCCCACAACCTGCTAAGTTTTTATGCAAACAAAAACCCCGCACAAAACAATTGCTTGTCTTGTGCGGGGCCTCTCTAGCTCTTTTACCTGACACAACAAACGCTATGTCAAATCAAACTATCTATCCTATTCAGGAATGATTAGTTATTAGAGAGTGGGCAGAGTGCCTTTCTTAGTTTCCAGACCGATGGAGCCGCTGCCCAGGGTGTAGATAGCGGACAGGCCGCCCAGAATCTGCATGCCAGCATTCAGAGCGCCAACAGCAAAGCCCCAGTTGCCGCCGAAGGTGTTGTAGCCCTTGTTGTAAGCCTTATCCAGATTCGTAACAGAGAAGCCGATCACATCGCCGGGAACGTAGTTGCCATCGAACAGCTGGCTCAGAATGGAGTTGGTGTACGCATCCAGGAAAGAGTTGCCAACGATCTTGATCACGTTAGCGGAAACGTTCTGCCAGTTCTCAGTCTTCATAGCAGGAGCCAGGACATCAACCAGGCTACCACCAACAACGTAGGTCATCTCGTTTTCTGCAACAGCAGAGAAGTTTGCAGGCATCATCATAATGAATTTCTCCCTTCAAATTTAGAAAGATATTTGCAAGCCATTTGTTTGGCTTACGTCCCTTACTAGGATGGCAATAATATACCACACTTTCCAGAAATGTTCAAGTACTTTTTTGAAAAAAATGTGAAAAATGTGATAGACTGTGAAAATCCGGTCTCAAAATTCTTACAGAAGCCGCTTTTTTGCACACAGTGACATGTTTTTTTGCGGAATTGGAAGATACTGGAATTTGAAAGGGATCGTGTATGAAAACCGTGATCTATCTGGACGAACTGCTGCTGACGAACTTTCTGGCCGCAGCAGCGCTGCTTTTGGGCGCAGGGCTTTTGTGCGCGCGGCAGTGCAGCGGCCTGCGGCTGATGGCGGGCAGTGCGGCAGCGGCAGCAGCTTCGCTGGGCATTCTGCTGCCGGAGCTGCCCGGGCCTGCAGCTTTCCTTTATAAGGTGTTCACCTGCTGTGCCGCTGTAGCTGCGGCTTACGGTGTGCCGGGCCTGCGCAATTTTGTGCAGCTGTGTGTGTGGTATCTGCTGCTGAACCTGCTGCTGTGCGGAGCTGTACTGCTGCCCGGAGTGCAAAGCGCAAATCTCTGCGTCTATCTGCCGCTGTCTCCGGGCCGGCTGCTGCTGTGCTGCGGTGCAGTGCTTGCCGTGCTGCGCGGCGTACTGTTCTGCTTTGGCCGTGCAGGCACCCGCTGCATTGCCGCTGTGCTGGAGCTGGAAGGTGCAGTCCTCTCCGTACAGGCTTTCTGCGACACTGGCTTCTCAGTGCAGGACCCGCTGACCGGGCAGGCAGTGGTTCTGGTCTATTATCCTGCCGTGCGCAGCGCCCTGCCGCAGGAGCTGCGCACATTTTTGGATCGTTATTTTGCCTGCGGCACGGCACCGCCGCCGGAGCTGCGGGTGCGGCTGGTGCCCTGCACCACCATTGCCGGGCACTGCGTGCTGCCTGCCGTTCCGGCCAAGGCCCTGCGCACCAGCAAAGGCAGTGCAGCGGGCATTCTGGCCGCATTCTGCCGCCCGGAAGCACAACAGCCATGGACAGCTCTGCTGGGCAGCGAACTGGCCGTACAGCTGGGCATCCGCTGAGAAGCGTTTGATGCGATCGATACTTATAGATGTACAGGAGGGGTATTCATGTTTCATGTTCTGCACCGGTTCTGGCGTTGGCTCCTTGCACGGCTGGGCTATTGCGGCGGCGCACATTTTCTGGCGGGCGCGCCCAGCCTGCCCCCGCCCCTGACCCCGGAACAGGAAAAAGTCCTGCTGGCCCGTATGGCTGCAGGCGATGCCGCTGCCCGGGACGACCTGATCACCCACAACCTGCGGCTGGTGGTGTACCTTGCCAAAAAGTATGAAAGCAGCGGTGTGCCTGCCGAGGACATGATCAGCATTGGCACCATCGGGCTGATCAAGGCGGTGAACACCTTCACGCCGGAGCGCAGCATCAAGCTGGCCACCTACGCCAGCCGCTGCATCGGCAATGAAATTCTGATGTACTTACGCAAAAGCTCCAACCGCCGTCAGGAAGCCAGCATCGACGAACCGCTGAACGTGGATGGCGACGGCAACGAGCTGCTGCTTTCTGATATTCTGGGCAGTGATGAGAACCAGATCAGCCAGCGGCTGGAGCAGGATGCGGAGCGCGCCGTTCTTCGCCGGGCCGTGGACAGCCTGTCCCCGCGGGAACGGCAGATCATGGAGCTGCGCTTTGGTCTGGCGGACGGCATTGAGCGCACCCAGAAGGAGGCCGCCGACGCACTGGGCATCAGCCAAAGCTACATTTCCCGGCTGGAAAAACGGATCATCCATACCTTAAAAGCCCAGCTGGAAAGCGAATGAAGTGCAAAAATGAGACAAACCACATTGTGTTTTGTCTCATTTTGTGGTAACCTATAATTGGTGGTTGTAATGCCGCCCATCAGGCGCTGTGCCCACAAACGCAGGCGGCTGCTTCTTACCCGTTACCCTGGGTGCCGGGTAAGAGCGAATTTTTTCTTGAAATCTCGTTCTCCCCCGAATGCCTGAGGGCAGGAAGGGGGGATGCGCCATGACGTTCGAACAAGTCGTGCTTCTGCTCACGCTTCTCGGTGGAGCGATCTACGTCACTTTTGAAATTACATGGACTGTATCACACGATGACAAAAAGAAAAAATGACCGCCTCCAAACTTCCAATCCAGAGCGGTCATTTTTCTTTTTGATTGACTAATCCGGTAAGGAGCTAGCCGTTTGCAGGGCCAGCGCCCTTTGTGTTTCTAATATAAACGATTTACGGTGATTTGTCAAGCCGTCACTTTTTTCGTGTGCTCCCTTTTGTGTGGGAAAGCGCACAGTTTTTTCCACGCATACAATGCCGCTGCTCATCCCATACTCCCGGTGAAGATCAAAACAGACCGGGGGCGTTTGGATGTACAACAAAGTGGAGCTGTGCGGCATGAACACTGCAAAGCTGCCTGTGCTGACCGAAACCGAAAAACGGGAGCTGCTGGCCCGCGCCCACGCCGGTGATGCAGCAGCCCGGGAACAAATGGTGGAAGGCAACCTGCGGCTGGTGCTCAGCGTGGTGCAGCGGTTCGCCCAGCGCGGCGAAAATCTGGACGACCTGTTTCAGGTGGGGTGCATCGGGCTGATCAAGGCCATCGATCATTTTGACCCCGCCCAGCCGGTGCGCTTCTCCACCTACGGCGTGCCCATGATCATTGGCGAGATCCGGCGCTTTCTGCGGGACAACAATGCCCTGCGGGTGAGCCGCAGCCTGCGGGATACCGCCTACCGGGCCATGCAGAGCCGCGAAGCGCTGGAAAAGCAGCTTGGCCGCGAGCCGACCATGGACGAGATCGCGCAGGCGGCGGGCCTTGCCCGGCGCGAAGTGACGGCGGCGCTGGAATCGGTGGTGGAGCCGATCAGTCTGGAAGAGCCGGTGTACACCGATGGCGGCGATGCAATGTATGTGATCGATCAGGTGCGGGACCCGGACGGCGAGGACAGCTGGATCAGCGGGCTGCAGTTCCGGCAGACCGTGGCCGGGCTGACCCCGCGGGAAAAGCGGATCATGGAGCTGCGCTACCTGCAGGGCAAGACCCAGATGGAGGTGGCGCGGGAGATCGGCATCAGTCAGGCACAGGTCAGCCGGTTGGAAAAAGGCGCACTGAGCCAGTTCCGCACCCGGGACTGAACCTAAAAAAGGCGGCACAGCTTCCGTTTTGTTCGGAAGTGTGCCGTCTTTTATCTGCGGCTGTATTTGCGCCGGGTGGCCGCACCGCCGCGCAGATGCCGCTCTGCCTTATTGCAGGCCAGAACCGCACGCACCTGCCGGAACAGCTCCGGCTGCAGCGTCCGCAGCCGCACCGCAACATCCTTGTGCACGGTGGACTTGCTGCACCCGAACACCGCTGCCGCCGCACGCACTGTGGCCCGGTTGGCCGCGATATATTCGCCCAGCTGTACCGCCCTCTGTTCGGGGTCTCCCTTCATATCCAGACTCCTCCCATTGTGAACTTATGGTACAGCCTATGCACAGGCCGGGGCAGATATGTTCCGCCGGGGCTTGACTTTTGCGCCGGACGCGCTATACTTTTGCATGGACATAAAAACAGGGGTGCCGAAAGGCTGAGATCCGCGTTTTGCGGAGTACCCTTTTACCTGACCGGACAATGCCGGCGTGGGAGTTTGCAGAACTGTCCGTTCTTTCACAAACCCCGTGCGCCTGCTGGAAAGCGGGCGCATTTTGTTTTTGTGTACTATCGTTCTGAGAAGAGGAATCCCTATGACCAAAACCTATTCCAAAACCCGCATTCTGGTGGAGGGTGCGCTGATGATCGCTCTGTCCACCGTTTTGAGCATGATCCAGATCCCGCTCATGCCCCACGGCGGTTCCATCACCCTGTTCAGCATGGTGCCCATTCTGGTAATGAGCTACCGCCACGGCGCAAAGTGGGGCATCATGACCGCTTTCGTCAACAGCCTGATCCAGCTTGTGCAGGGCCTTGGCAATCTGGCATACTGCCAGACCCTCACGGCACAGGTGGGCTGCGTGCTGCTGGACTACCTTCTGGCCTTCACGGTGCTGGGCTTTGCCTGCCTGATCGCAAAGCCTTTCCGCAACCGCACCGTGGGTGTCGGTGTCAGCGCCTTTGTGGTGTGCCTGCTGCGCTTTTTGTGCAGCTTTCTGTCCGGTTACATCGTCTGGAAGGACTACGACTACGCTTTCAGCTGGATGACCGAGATCGGCTTTCCCGGCATCTCCAACATGAGCGTGGACGGTCTGTGCTGGCTGTACAGCGCCGTGTACAACGCCACCTACATGCTGCCCGAAGCCATTCTGACCACGGTCCTTGTGGTGATCCTGATCCGTGTCGCACCGCAGATCTTCGACCCGCAGAACGCAAGAGCGTAAGTTTTTTCGCAGTCATTTTTCCCGCCGGGAAGGGCATTTCCCCGGCGGGAATTTTTTTTTGCAGAAAATCCCAAAAAAGCTGTTGACAATCTGGCAAAGCGCTGGTATAATTACACCTGTCGTCAGGCACGGCACAAACATCTGGGGGATTAGCTCAGCTGGGAGCCCAAGCAGTGCGCTCACGCACCCCCACAACTGAACTTCATAAAGCATTTCTTATTTGAGCATCTCTTTTCCAGAAGCTTCCACTTCTGGAAAATTATGGGGGATTAGCTCAGCTGGGAGAGCGCTTGCATGGCATGCAAGAGGTCACCGGTTCGATCC
>OMDR01000578.1_pt1 | contig 23821 bp, 17 predicted proteins | sample 1645251 | NCBI WGS metagenome assembly OMDR01 (sample SAMEA103958142, study PRJEB25191) | human gut metagenome | biome: human-associated habitat [ENVO:00009003]; feature: intestine environment [ENVO:2100002]; material: feces | place: Germany | collected 2013/2015 | reverse complement strand
ATCCAAAATTCTCCTCATTCTCTTCGACAGACCATAGTATAGAGTCATCAATCATACAGAAGCCCCTTTCAAAAATGTCAAACTTATTAAAAGGCTTAAATTCCAATTTTTCGGTAACAGGAAAATCTGTATCTATATTTGAAATAGGGATGATCTGATTTTTGACCGTGCTATTACAACTAAAAAAAAATATGCCAATTAAAAGCAATAAGAGTTGAGCATTTGTTTTCATAAGTGTGTATTTTTAAATAATTAATGATAATTATTTGCGAAAATAGTTATTATCTTTATCTTTGCAAAGAATACCTGCATTTTTATACCAAACAAAATAAAAATAATATGAAAACACCTCAAAAAAGAATTTTCTTGTTAGCTTGTTTAGGCTTAACAGTTGCAACAATTACATTTGCTGGAAAAATTGACGTTCCTTCTCCTCCGGGAAGACCTAGTGCTTGTGACATAAATGTCAATTGGTGTAAATTAAGATTTTTAAAACCCATGAACGATGGAGGGTCACGAATACAATTCTATCGTATTGAGTTTAGAAAAAAAGAATCAGCTAGGTGGATATTTCAAGGAAACGCCGAAAATCAATTTTCCTATGATGATATAATACAAGCCCACGTTGACAATAGAGTTGGAGCAGTTCCAGTAGCATTTCGTGTTTTTGCAAACAATGAGATCGGTCGAGGTGAACCATCAAAACCTTCTAACCTTATAACATTTGAAGATCCATTTTAATTACATAAAACAATAAAAATCCCGAATAGTCATACCACAGAGAGTTATTCGGGATCTTTGCTTATAAAAAGCTAAATGATTACTACAAAAATAATGAACAGCCTCCGATCCACATAAAATAGTCACATAAAACACAGAGAAAATCACCAATACTATTCAATAAACAAATTATTTTTTTGTATAAATATAGTAATGGAGCCAAAATTTCAAGTTTAAAAGACAACAAAACCAAAGACGTAAACACAAATGCAAAAAAGACTACTATTAGTATCCATAGGATGGCTACTCTGTAGTGCCATCACCGGACAAAATCTAACCACGAGAAATATAACCCTCGAACAAGCGATCGAGATTGCTCATGCCCGTTCTCCACAAGTTCAGATGGCACAACTTAATTTTATGGCGCAGTATTGGGACTTCCGTTCCTATAAGGCACAGTTTCTCCCATCGCTTAATTTGCATGGAAATTTGGGAAACTATAACCGCTCACTAGTAGATGTGCGTGACCCAGAAACGGGGCGTATCAGCTATGTGGCAAACAATACATTGAATAATAATTTGTCTATTTCAATAGATCAAAATATCCCTCTGACAGGCGGTAAAGTATCACTTAACACATCGCTCGACCGGTTGGACCAGTTTAATTATGGCACGCAGATATACAATTCAAATCCACTTACAATCCACTACACACAGCCTCTACGATCGTTTAATGAATTAAAATGGAGAAAAAAAACGGAGCCTTTACGCTATGAAAAGGAGAAGAAGGTATATTTAGAGTCGATGGAGAATATAACCCTTCAGACTACCTCACAATTCTTTTCCGTCTTATCGGCACAGACCAGTCATCAGAAAAATGAAGAAAACCTGAATGATACCCGAAGCATGTACGATATAGCGCTCAAACGCTCTGCGATTGGTACTGTGACAAAAAGTGAACTATTACAGTTGGAATTGGCTCTGATGAATGCAGAACTAACAGTTAGTAATAGCAGAACAAATTTAGAAATTGCTCTTTTCAACTTTAAGACCTATCTGGGCATTTCGGAAAGTACTTCTTTTAAACTACTACCGCCAACAATAGCCCCGGATGTTATCATGGAATACGACTTTGTATTAGATAAAGCCTTACAAAACTCATCGCAAAATCTTTCACTTCAACTGAAAGAAATAGAAGCACAGCAGGATGTAGCACAAGCCAAAGCAGCAAAAGGAATTCAGGTGGAGCTACAGGCAAATCTGGGTTTCTCACAAACGGGAAATAGTTTCAATGAAGCATATCGCTTATTGAAAGATCAAGAAATTGTCGGAGTTTCGCTGACAATGCCTATTTACGACTGGGGTATGAGCCGGGGAAAAGTAAAGATGGCTGAAGCAAAAGCTCGATTGGCACGCACACAGAACGAACAGGATGCCATACAATTTCAACAAGATATTCGAATTAAAGTGATGCAGTTCAACCAACAAGGCAGGCAGTGCGAAATATCAGCAAAGGCTTTGATCGTTGCGCAACAGCGGTATGATATCACCAAAGACAGATTCCTGAACGGAGGTATTACCGTGACCGATCTGAACACGGCACAAAAAGAGTTGGATGATGCTAGCGGACAATATATATCGCAACTGAGTACCTTTTGGGGTGCCTATTTTGAGTTGAGAAAATTGTCATTATATGACTTTATTCATAAAAAAGATATTAGTGCGGAATTCGATCAAATCATTGAAAGATAAAATCATTGAAAAAGAAAAGTTATGAAGAAATTATTCCTATATAAAAGTCTCTTGATGATTATTTGCCTGTTGGGAGCGGCAGCTTGCGGTGACGGAAAGAAAAAAGAAGAAGCTTTAATCGGTAAGAGTGATGAGAAAACACAGTTGATTACTGTCGATACGATGGTATTAACCAAACGGTCCTTCCAAAAACAAATCGTATGTAACGGTAAGCTGCGCGCAGTAGTGAAAAGTGACCTAGCATTTAATGGTTCGGGGATTATTACCGCCATTCATATACGCAACGGAGATAGAGTTGCCAAGGGAATGACGTTGGCAGTGCTTAATACGAAAGAGGCCGAAATAGAGCTGCGGAAAAGCCGTCGTGCGATGACAAAAGCAAATATTGACCTGGTAGATAAACTGATTGGACAGGGATACACAGCTGATACGACAGCCGTTCCAACCGCTATTTTGCAGAATATGAAAGCGTCATCGGGATATGAGAGCGCAATGGATCAATTAGAGGCAGCCGAACGCCAGTTGGCTAATTGTTATTTAACCGCACCGTTTAGTGGCCGCGTGGCAGATTTGGATTCCAAGGTATATGGCCGTTCGACAGACAAACTATGCACATTGATTGATGACTCCTATTTTGATGTGGAATTTAGTGTATTAGAGGCCGAAATGGAAGAAGTAGCACGAGGGTTACGAATCTCGGTATCTCCTTTTATCAATGAGGATCAACATTTTACGGGTGAGATTACAGAAGTCAACCCCTTGATTAATGAGCAAGGACAAATTAAAGTACGAGCGAAAGTACGTAACTATAATAACTATTTAATAGAGGGAATGAATGTAAAGATTCTGCTGGAGCGTGAAGTGAAGCAGCAGTTTGTTGTTCCGAAAGATGCGGTGGTGCTTCGAGACGGGTTCCAAGTGATTTTCCGTTATAAAGATGGCAGAGCGGTATGGACGTATGTGGATGTGGTTATGTCTAATATTGATTCTCATGTGATTACGGGTAATGCCAAAAAACAGACCACTATTTCGGAGAATGATGTTGTGATTGTATCCAACAATCTGAATCTGGCAGATGAAACAGAGGTGACGCCTAATTAAAATGTCTGATTGGCGAACCTTTAACCCCTAAAAAGTATGATAAAGAAACTAATCACACGTCCCATAGCAGTGACAATGAGCGTGATTGCTATCATGGTGATGAGTCTGGTGGCGATGGGATATCTACCGGTATCGCTTATGCCGGCTATCAACATACCGCAGATCACCGTACAGGTGGCGGCTCCCGGCATGTCGGTGCGTGAGATAGATAACGTTCTGCTAAAGCCTCTCAAGAATCAGTTGTCGCAGGTGGCAGGACTGAAAAATATAACTGCAGAAGCTCGCGCCGATATCGGAACTATTTATATGGATTTTGAGCCCGACTGCAATATAGATATTGTCTTTATTGATGTCAACGAAAAGATGGACCGGGCAATCACTTCACTTCCGAAAGATGTGGAGCGTCCTAAGGTAATCAAAGCCAGCGTGACCGATATTCCGGCTTTCTATCTTAATCTATCACTCAAAAATGGCATTCCGAGCAAAGAGGGAGAACTTCGTGAAGCCGGTATTGAGTTCAGCGAGCTGGGACAGTTTGCCCGTGACGTTATCTCCAAACGTATCGAACAGTTGCCACAAACGGCGATGGTCGATATCAGCGGTGTGGTGACGCCCGAATTACTTTGTATTCCGAATTATGCCAAATTGACTTCTATGGGAGCAGATATCAGTCTGCTTGAACAAGCAATCAATAACAACAATGTCTCTTTGGGAGCGTTGAGCATCAAAGATGGTCAGTATCGTTACAGCATCCATTTTGATGCCTGCATCATTTCAAAAGAGGGTATTGAAAATATATATATCAAACACGACGGACGTATCTACCAGTTCAAAGAACTATGTGAGATTGTGCAACGTCCCGCCAAAAGAAGCGGATTGGTACGTAGTAAAGGGGATCCAGCCATTTCGATGGCGATTATTAAACAGAACGACGCCAAAATGGAGGATCTGCAACAGAGTATCGCTACACTGATAGATGATCTGGAAAAAGAACATCCGAATATCCGGTTCGAACTGACCCGCGATCAAACCAAACTGTTGACCTACTCAATCGACAATCTGGGCAGTAACCTGTTGGTAGGTGGTATTTTAGCGGCACTAGTCATCTTCCTGTTTATGAAAGACCTGCGTTCACCGATGTTGATCGTTGTGACCATCCCTCTGTCTTTGGTCATTACCCTGTTGGCGTTCCACCTGTTGGGTATCTCACTCAACATCATCTCTTTATCCGGATTAGTTCTCGGTACGGGTATGATTGTTGACAACTCGATCATTGTGATTGATAATATATCGCAAAAGTGGCGATCGGGAATGAAGCTTGACGACTCCATCGCCGAAGCAGTCAGTGAGGTTTTTACTCCAATGCTAAGTAGTGTGCTGACCACCTGTTCAGTCTTCTTACCGCTAATTTTTTTAAGTGGTACAGCCGGTGCGCTGTTCTACGATCAGGCAATGGCGGTGACAATAGCACTGTTCGCTTCCTTACTCGTAGCGGTGCTGGTACTTCCGGTCTATTTTTATCTGATGTATAAAAAGCTATCGCCATATACCGAAAATCGTTTTATAGCCCGCATCTTTACCTTCAATTATTATCGGCCGTATGAGAAAACACTAAAATGGACACTCCGACATGGCAAATTGACTATTATCTGCTTTATAGCACTCATTCCGATAACCTATTTCATCTATCAGATGGTTGAAAAAAGCCGTCTGCCACATATCTCTCATGATGACACTATTATGACAGTCGACTGGAATAGCGGTATATCGCTCGAAGAAAACGACTTACGAGTACATCGTCTGTTGTCACAGGTTGACAGTCTGACCGAGCAAACCACCTCAATGGTTGGCGTGCAGCAGTTTTTAATGTCGCATACCAAAGAAATCACTTCTTCCGAAAGCGTTATTTATATCAAGGCGAAAGATGCAGAAACACTGGCTAAGATAGAGAAGAAACTGACAGATTATATAGCCGAAAAACATCCGAAAGCATTAGTTACATTCCAGGTTTCGGGTAATATCTTTAATATGATATTTGCCGAACAGGGAAGTCCATTGGTGGTACAATTGCACAGCAAAGGAGGAGAAGCTCCGACCGTGGAACAGGTAACAGGATTAGTAGGAAAGATTCGAAAGGCACTGCCCGATGTGGTTGTTCCTCCAGCTGTCATGGAGCAAAATATCCGCTATATAGCCGATGTGGAAGCGATGGCAGTATATGATATTACGTATGATGACATCTACGGAAAGATGAAAAATATCATCAGCCAGAACACATTATTTCGCATCAACCAAGGCGGTTATTCAATGCCCGTCACAACGGGCGATTCACGTGCCGAGGCATCCGACATCTTATCGGGCAAGGTGCGCAATAAGTATGGTGTGGAGATACCGCTCTCAATGGTAATCCGTGAAACCAAAGGAGAAGATTTCAAGAAACTCTATTCCGGCAGTGCCGGTGACTACCATCCTATCGCTCTTGATGTGCCGGACAGCAACGTAAAACAAGTGATGAAGACCATCGAGCAGGTTGTAAAGGAGGATAAGAACTTCTTCGTGACCTTTACCGGCGAGTATTTTTCGAGCCGGGAGACTATCAAAGAATTGATTATCATTCTATTGGTAGCAATCTCGCTACTCTATTTTATTCTGGCAGCACAGTTTGAAAGTATCATTCAACCGCTAATCATCCTTTCGGAGATTGTCGTTGATGTCTTCTTTGTGTTGCTTGGTTTGTGGCTCTTTGGTGAAAGTTTGAATATCATGTCAATGATCGGTTTGGTGGTGATGAGTGGTATTATCATCAATGATTCGATCTTGAAAGTAGATACAATCAATCGATTGCGAAAACAGGGTATGCCGGTACTAAAAGCGGTTTTTGCAGGTGGACACAGTCGCCTGAAACCGATCATTATGACTTCGCTAACAACCATATTAGCCATTGCCCCCTTCCTGAATCGGGTGGATATGGGGTCGGATCTGCAATATCCGTTATCGCTCTCAATTATTATCGGCATGACAGTCGGAACACTTATCAGTCTGTTCTTTATACCGTTGATCTATTATATTATTTACCGTAAACGCTAATCCTGCTGCTCATGAGTAAAGATATGATAAAGAAAGGTTTTTTAGAGCGAATCCCCAGCTTTTCCCTCATCCTAATTATGACAGTATTGATGGTGATTGGGGCAGCCCTGATACCGATGCTGAGGATCGCTTATAAACCCACTCCCAAACAGGGGGATGAATTAAACGTCTCGTTCAATTGGCCAGGGGCGTCACCTCGTGTGATTGAACAGGAGATCACCTCTAAAATAGAAGGAATGGTCTCGTCAGTGGTCGGTGTCGAGAAAACGTCCTCTACCTCCTCCTACGGAAGTGGAAATGTGGTAATCAAACTGAAAGAGAATGCCAACATATCTGCCGTCCGTTTTGAAATATCTTCCCTGTTGAAACAAGTAGCCGGAAAGTTACCTGAGGGAGCCGGCTATCCCTCTTTGTCGGGAGGAGATGTCGGAAGCGGCATGAAACAGAGCTCCAGACAAGTTTTGTCTTATATCATCAATGCGGATATGGATCCGGCTTATATTCAGAGTTATGTGGAGAGAAATATCAAGCCCTACCTGACACAGATTGATTATGTGCGCGAGATCACTGTTTCGGGAGCACCTCAAACTTATCTGGATATTGAGTATGACCCGATAGAGTTACATAATTACGGTTTAGAATCCAGTATAATCACATCAGGACTTCAAAACTTTTTAGGGCAACGATCTATTGTAGGAGATATTGACCGGATCGACCGCAACGGTAATAAAGAACGTATCACACTACTTCTGGAGACTGAAGCACTCGGATCTGATATTGGAAAAACGCCACTAACCACCATCAATGGCAAAATCATCTATTTGGATAATATTGCTAAATTAGATTATAAGAAACGGCGGGAAGACAATTTTTACCGCATCAACGGTCTGAATACAATCAATCTAAGTATATCAGCCGATGCTGATGTGAATATCATCACAGCTTCCGCCGAACTGCGTAAGCGGATGGAAGAGGTACAAGCCAATCTTTCAGATGGATTCTATGTCTCTCTGACTAATGATGAGGCTAAAGAGGTGCGTGAAGAGGTCAACAAACTGATAAAGCGAACATTCCTATCGCTACTATTTCTTTTTCTATTCATCTGGATATCAAGCCGAAGCGGTCGTTATCTATCCATTATCACTGTGTCACTCTTTGCCAATGTGCTGATAGCAGTTATCTTCTTCTATCTGTTTGACATAGAGTTGAATTTAATCTCGTTAGCCGGTGTTGCCGTATCATTCGGAATAATGATTGATACCACCATTGTGATGGTGGATCACTACAGTTATTACCGCAATAGAAGTGTCTTTATTGCTATCTTGGCGGCACTGCTCACCACAATCGGATCATTAGTGGTTATCTTTTTTATGCCCGACTATGTAAAGGGAACGCTGAATGATTTTGCAACCATTATTATTATCAATCTCTGTGTTGCCCTGTTTGTAGCCTTGTTTTTTGTACCGGCAATAATTGATCGCAACGGTCTGAACCGCCGCCAAGAGAAAAAGCACTATCGTCGCTGTCGTAGAATCATAAAATGGAATAAATTCTACAATGGCTATATTACCTTTACTCAAAAACGGAAATGGATCTACATCACAATTCTGGTGTTGGCATTTGGCATTCCATTGAACCTGTTGCCACAAAAATTGGATCAGCCTTATTATTTATATGGCAATAAAGGAAAGCCAGAGCTCAAATGGTACGAAGTGCTATACAATAAGACAATCGGCAGCGAATTTTATCAAAACAAATTGCGCCAGCCGCTTGAGAAGATAACAGGTGGAACCCTACATCTATTCTCATCCACTCAATCCTCCCGCACATTTACGCAGAGTGACCCTGGTGTAAAACTTTATATATCGGCCAAACTGACCGAAAAAGGCGATGCGGAAGAATTGAATCAAAAGATGTGGCAAATGGATCACTTTCTGGCAGAATATAAAGAGATCGAACGATTTGTGACCCAAGTGAAAGGAGAAAGTGGTACTATTGAAGTAGAGTTCACCGATGAGTACAAGTATGGGGCATTCCCACGACACTTGGAGTCGCAAGTGATAAAAAAAGCGCTATCAATAGGTGGTGTAGACTGGAGCACAACAGGGGTAAGTGAGAAAAGATTCTCTAACTCACTCACACAGAGACAAGGATCACACCGCATCGGACTAAGCGGTTATAACTATGACCAACTTTACAAACATGCTGAAACGATAGTCGAAAAGATCAAAAAGAATAAAAGGGTTACTAATATCGGTATCGAGTTAGGAGGTTCCGGCGATTGGGCCAGTCAGGACAATATGGCTGATGAGATGTATATCAAATATGATATGAAAAAAATCACACTCTATGATCTGAATCTCAACCAAGGGTACTCTGCACTGTCTGCACTGCTCAACGAAGGGGCAATAGGCACTTATCGCAATAAAGACCAGTACATAGCCATTGATTACCACTCTACACAACGTGATAAATTTGATGTATGGCATTTGATGAACAGCTATATAAATGTAGGAGACAACCCGATCCGCTACTCTCATATCGGAGAGATCGGCCGGCGTTCTACCAGCATTCAAATTACCAAAAACAATCAAGTGTACTCGCTTGATGTGTCATTTGATTATATGGGACCGACTGAACTGTCCGATTCATTCATCAAGAAAACGACCGAAGAAGTGAATGCTACTCTGCCGGTAGGTTTTCGCACAACCAATACAAGTTACGGATGGTATAATGACAGGGGAACGCAATATTGGCTGATTCTGCTAATTGTTGTCATTATCTTCTTCACTTGTTCGATCTTGTTTGAGTCGCTACGCCAACCACTTGTGATTATATCGCTGATTCCTATATCATTTATTGGGACTTTTTTGACATTCTATTTTTCCCGGATTAATTTTGGAACAGGAGGTTTTGCATCATTGGTTTTATTGAGTGGATTGGTGGTTAATGCCGCGATTTATGTCATAAACGAGTACAACGCCATTCGTAATAATCATCCCGACCGAGCTAAACGAATTTCTCCCGTAAGACTCTATGTAAAGGCTTATAACCATAAGATTATCGCGGTCTTACTGACAGTATTATCTACTGTACTGGGATTAGTTCCGTTCTTGATTGATGGTCCACAGGCAGAAGCATTTTGGTTCTCCTTTGCAATCGGCACTATGGGAGGCCTACTGTTTTCAATGATCGCATTGGTGTTCTTTATGCCAATATTGATGCCGTTATTTCATAAACACGAAATACACTGCTGCAATCAGACAAATAAATGCAGCCAGATGATTCCAATGTAAAGCCTCACCTTTAAAGAAGATGGTAGTGAACACTGTAAAAATAACAAGTGTTATTACCTCTTGAATGACTTTTAGTTGCATCAATGAAAACGGGCCTCCATTGCCTATAAAGCCAATGCGATTGGCCGGTATCTGACAGGAATATTCAAAAAAGGCGATCGCCCAGCTGAACGCAATCACACCGATCAGCGGAAGAGCTGCGAACCAACTGTACTCCTGTTTCATCTTTAAATGTCCGTACCAAGCAAATGTCATAAAGACATTAGATACAATCAGTAACAAAATGGTATAGAATCCTTTCATAACAATCTATTCAAATTAATCTATTTTATCCGGTAATAAATCTTCCTGTACATTGGTCATACTTCCCCAAAGACTGTAACGCGCCTCCGGGTTCATCGCTTCCAGTTGCCTCAAAATACCTTTCATATCACTCCGGCTGGACTGCGATTCATAAGGACAATTCTTCACTTGCTTCTGATAATGACGCAAAGCTGCCAATTCTACCAAATCGGCTTCATGAACCAGACACATCGGACGAATAATTGTCATATCAAACTTCTTCATCATCAACCGGGGCGGCATTGTACTGAAAGCTCCCTGATAAGTGATATTCATCAATAAAGTTTCCAAAATATCATCCATATGGTGACCGAGAGCGATTTTATTGCATCCGTGTTCCTTAGCAACTGTGAACAGGGCTTTCCGACGGTTCCATGAACAGAGGAAGCAGGGAGATTTACGTGTGTCGGTAGCAGGATCAAAAGCTGTCTCATACTGCACAAAGGGAACTCCATACGTCTCACAGTGCGCTTTCAAATATTCCGTATCACTCTGATAAGGAATATTCTTCATCACTACATGGACGGCAACGACAGAAAAGCGAGGTTTATAGATACGTGCGCGTCTCCCCAACAGTTCCACAAGCGCCAACGAATCTTTTCCTCCCGATAGTCCGATAAGGATTTTGTCTCCTTCTTCTATCAATCCATATTGCACCACTCCTTTATTAAACCGCCGTTCAATGCGGCGAATGGTTTTCTCTTCTTCCGTAAATTGTGTCATATCTTTAAAAATCGGCTGCAAAAGTAAGCGAAAAGAATGATTTAAAGAAGAATTAACATAATAGAATCACTGAAAAAGGGTTTATTTCTAATAAATTTGTACTTTTGAACAATTGATAAATGGACCGGTGCCCGAAAGCAGCAATGTTTTCAATCTACCCGTCACTCATAAACGCTCAAAACGATGAAAGGAAAATATATTCTATTTTTAATTTGCAGCCTCTTCCTTTGCGAAGTCTCTGCACAAACGTTGGAACAGGCACGCACCTTATTTACCAAAGGTGAGTACGAACAAGCCAAACCAGTTTTTAAGAAGTATACTAAATCACAACCGTCGAACGGGAATTATAATTATTGGTATGGCGTATGTTGCCTGAAAACCGGAGAGGCGGAAGAGGCGGTGAAACCTCTTGAAATAGCGGTAAAGAAACGTATCACCGGTGGACAACTCTATTTGGGACAAGCATATAATGAGACGTACCGCTTCGAAGATGCCGTGAACTGCTTTGAAGAATACATCGCAGACTTAAGTAAACGCAAGAAACCGACGGAAGAAGCGGAGAAACTTCTAGAGAAAAGCAAATCTGACCTTCGTATGTTGAAGGGGGTTGAGGAAGTATGTATCATCGACAGTTTCGTTGTGGACAAAGCAACTTTCCTGAACGCTTACAAGATCAGCGAAGAATCGGGCAAACTGTTTACTTTCAATGAATTCTTCAAGACAGAAGGAGATCATCCGGGAACTGTTTATGAAACAGAAATCGGAAATAAAATTTATTATAGCGAAAAGGGCGAGAAAGGTAATCTTGATATCTTTTCAAAGAACAAGTTGTTGAATGAATGGAGTGACGGACGTCCGTTACCGGGTAGTATCAATGCTTCCGGGAATGCGAATTATCCGTTTGTTCTATCGGATGGAGTCACCGTTTATTACGCCAGCGATGGCGAGGGATTGGGTGGCTATGATATTTTTGTCACTCGCTACAACACGAATACCGACACTTATCTTGTTCCGGAAAATGTGGGTATGCCGTTCAACTCGCCGTACAACGATTATATGTACGTCATCGATGAATACAACAACCTCGGATGGTTTGCTTCCGACCGTTTCCAACCGGAAGGAAAGGTATGTATTTATGTATTCATCCCTAACACTTCCAAACAGACTTATAATTATGAAGCAATGGAGCAGCAAGAGATCATTCGTCTGGCACAGATTCATTCGCTGAAAGAAACCTGGAAGGATAAACAAGCGGTTACCGAAGCACTGCAACGATTGAAAGCTGCTATCAGTCATAAGCCCAAAGAACGCCGTGCCATGGACTTTGAGTTTGTCATTGACGACCATACGACTTACTATCTGATGAGCGACTTTAAATCCGCAAAAGCCAAGACACTTTTCCAACGCTATCAGCAGATGGAAAAAGACTATTATCAACAAGAAGAAAAGCTGAACGGCCTTCGTCAACAATATGCCGGTGCCAACCAACAGGGAAAAGCCAAAATGGCTCCTGCCATTCTCGACCTCGAAAAGCGGATACTGCAAATGTCCGAAGAACTCGATGCTCTCGAAGTGAATGTACGTAATGCAGAAAAAACAAAATAAATAATAACTCTGAACTATGGATATACTCATTATCGCCGTTCTCATTATTGCCGCAGTCATACTGTTTCTGGTAGAACTGTTCGTCATCCCGGGCATTAGTCTGGCCGGAATTTCTGCATTGGTTTGCATCCTGTATGCCAACTACTATGCATTCACCAATTTAGGTATGGCAGGAGGATTTGTCACTCTTGGCATATCAGCGGTTGCCTGCATCGGATCACTGATTTGGTTTATGCGATCGAAAATGCTGGACAAACTGGCGTTGAAAAAAGATATCGATTCAAAAGTAGACCGTAGCGCAGAAGATAGCGTCAAAGTGGGTGATATAGGAATCAGTACTACCCGCCTGGCACAAATCGGATCTGCCGAGATTAACGGAAAAATTGTAGAGGTAAAGTCAATAGACGGGTTCCTCAATGAGAAGACTCCGATAATCGTAAGCCGGATCACCGACGGTACAATCATGGTTGAGAAACACAAAGAATAATATTCACTTAATAAAAACATCAATGGAATCATCTTTCTACTTGCCTATCTTTCTGATAGCCGGAGGTATTATCTTCTTGATAATATTTTTCCATTACGTGCCGTTCTTCCTTTGGTTGTCGGCTAAAGTTTCGGGAGTTAACATCTCGCTGATACAACTATTCTTAATGCGTATACGTAACGTTCCGCCGTATATCATCGTTCCGGGAATGATCGAAGCCCACAAAGCCGGTCTGAAAAATATCACCCGCGACGAACTGGAAGCCCATTATCTGGCTGGCGGACACGTAGAAAAGGTAGTTCACGCCTTAGTATCGGCATCGAAAGCCAACATCGAATTGCCTTTCCAGATGGCTACTGCTATCGACCTGGCAGGACGTGACGTATTCGAAGCTGTACAGATGTCTGTAAACCCGAAAGTGATTGATACTCCTCCTGTAACGGCTGTTGCGAAAGACGGTATCCAGTTGATAGCCAAGGCTCGTGTTACAGTACGTGCCAATATCCGCCAGCTGGTCGGTGGTGCAGGTGAAGATACGATCCTTGCCCGTGTAGGTGAAGGTATCGTTTCGTCTATCGGTTCTTCTGAAAACCATAAATCGGTATTGGAGAATCCGGATTCTATCTCTAAACTTGTACTTCGTAAAGGTCTGGACGCAGGAACTGCTTTCGAGATTCTGTCTATTGATATTGCGGACATCGACATAGGTAAGAACATCGGTGCGGCTCTGCAAATCGATCAGGCTAATGCAGATAAGAATATTGCACAGGCAAAAGCTGAAGAGCGCCGTGCTATGGCAGTAGCTTCCGAACAGGAAATGAAAGCAAAAGCACAGGAAGCTCGTGCCAAAGTGATTGAAGCAGAAGCTGAAGTTCCTAAAGCAATGGCTGAAGCTTTCCGCAGTGGAAACTTAGGCATCATGGATTATTATCGCATGAAGAATATCGAAGCTGATACTTCCATGCGTGAGAATATCGCCAAGCCGACAACAGGCAATGCTGGCAATCAGCCATTGAGCAAATAATCGTTCACAAACGCCGGAATCCGATTTTATTTCAGTCGCAAGACGTTCTCTCCTTTTCTATGGAAAAAGAAAGAGACTTCTTCTGAACTTAAATCCGGTTCCGGCGTTTCTATTTATAGATACAATCCTATTATAAAACTAAAACCTTTCAATGACATGAAAAAGTACTTTCCATCCTCTGAATTGATAATCAATGAAGACGGTTCAGTATTCCATCTTCACGTAAAACCCGAATGGTTGGCAGATAAAGTAATCCTGGTAGGTGACCCCGGACGTGTAGCACTCGTAGCTTCTCATTTCGAAAACAGAGAATGTGAAGTGGAAAGCCGCGAATTCAAAACCATCACGGGTACTTACAAAGGTAAACGGATTACGGTAGTCTCTACAGGAATCGGTTGCGATAACATCGACATCGTGATGAATGAATTAGATGCACTCGCCAATATCAACTTTGTCACCCGTGAAGAAAAGGATCAGTTCCGCCAACTGGAATTAGTGCGTATCGGCACATGTGGCGGTCTGCAACCCAATACGCCTGTCGGAACTTTTGTCTGTTCACAAAAGTCCATCGGTTTCGACGGGTTACTGAATTTCTATGCCGGACGTAATGCCGTATGCGATTTGCCTTTCGAACGTGCTTTCCTCAATCACATGGGTTGGTCGGGAAATATGTGCGCTCCTGCTCCTTACGTCATTGATGCCAGTGAAGAATTGATCGACCGGATCGCCAAAGACGACATGGTACGTGGAGTGACAATCGCTGCCGGAGGTTTCTTCGGTCCTCAAGGACGTGAACTTCGTATCCCGTTAGCAGACCCGAAACAGAATGATAAGATTGAAGCGTTCGAATATAAAGGTTACAAAATTACCAACTTCGAAATGGAAAGGACTTAGCCGGTTGATGGGACACAAGGCTATGACCGTCTGCATGGTGATAGCCAACCGACTTATCAAAGAGGCCAACACCGGATATAAGAATACAATCGATACGCTGATTAAGACAGTACTTGACAGGATATAAATCTATATTCAGGAGGATTAAATTGTAATCGAAAGAATAAAATTGCAATTAAAAGAATGTATAATGGCTTGAATCTTTCACTGATAATATGTGTGGATTCAAGCCATTGTTTTTTTATTAATAACCAATCGTAAATCTCTCCTGGTGGTGTTTCGGATATTCCAGTTCATCAATCATGGCGGCGGCATAATCTTCAACAGAGATATGGCTGTTTCCTACAATATCTACAATCATATCATCTTTTCCCAACCGATAACGTCCTGTACGTACTCCCGGACGCATATCCGCTGCCGGAGAGAAAAATACCCAGTCTATTTCCTTTTCTTTCTTTAAAAAGTTCAGATAAAACTCTCCTAGAGCTTTCACTCCCGGCAATATATTTTCAGGTACTTCACCGGAATCCATCAGACGCAAGCCCGGAGCGATAAACAAAGAACCGGCACCGCCTACCATCAAAAAGCGATTAACACCCGCTTTCTTCACTCCATCAATAATGGTCAGATAAACTTTGATTGTTTCATCGTATATATCAGGATTATTCCATCCCGGATTGAATGCACTAATAACAGCATCTGCACCCTTACAAACGGCAGCCACTTCATCAAGCGCGGAGACATCGGCTTTCACCACTTTCAGATTTTCATTCTCTATCTTTATCTTTTCCGGATGACGAACCACTGCCGTAACCTCGAAACCACGATTCAATGCTTCATTCAGAAGGGCAGAGCCCACAAAGCCGCTTGCCCCGATAAGGACTATCTTTTTCACTTTCTCCATATTCTAATATATTATAATGTTACTACTATATAATAAATAACACTACAACATTCAGAATGTTAGTTCTCTTTTAGAAAATTAATTATCCAATATAAGATTCTATTGTCTCTTTCAACCTTTCCAAAGAATAGGGCTTTGAGATAACAGCGTTGCATCCTGCCTGAATAGCCTGTTGCTGTTCAGTATAGAAAGCATACGCGGTCACTGCAATAATAGGCACAGTCAGAGAAATAGTACGGATCTTTTCAGTGGCTTGAATACCGTCCATGATCGGCATACGAATATCCATCAGAATCAAATCCGGCTTTTCGCGGATAAAACTATTGATGGCTTCCTGTCCGTTGCGTACCCATGAAATAATATATTCCTTATTCAGAAGAATATTAAGTTGGACAAAGTTCGACTCAATGTCTTCTACCACCAATATCTTTTTACGTTTATCCTCATCGACGTTCTTCTTATGTGAGAGGCTTCTTTCAGCAACTTCTTTCGGTACTTCCTGATAAGGCAAATAGAGTGCAAACGTACTCCCCTGCCCCAATTCTGAAGTTACCTCGATACGGCCGCCCAGTCGTTCTACAATGCTTTTACAAATTGAAAGCCCTAATCCGGTGCCCTGCACAAAGTCATTCAGTTTCTCAAAACGGGTGAAAATTTGAGGGAGTTTCTCTTTGGATATACCGCAACCCGTATCGCTGACATACAGTTTCAGCCAGGATCCTTCATGTTTCAAGCCTAAAGTTATACTTCCCTTTTCCGTATTTTTAATTGCGTTCGACAAGAAATTGAACAATACCTGCATCACACGGTTACGATCAGTAGAAGTCCAGTATTCTCCTTCGGGACGAATCACTTTCAATTCTACATTCGACTTCATCTTCAGCTGGTGCACTTTTTCCACTTCTTCCACTAGTCCTGCAATCTCAACCTGCTGGAAATGCATTTCCGATTTGCCGGATTCAATACGGGAAAGGTCTAAAATATCATTGATTAACTGTAATAACAAGTTACTGTTTTTCTGAATAATTTCCAGATACTCCATTTTCTCTTCTTCACTTTCTGTCACTGCGATAATCTCCGAAAAACCAACAATAGCATTCAACGGAGTACGAATTTCATGGCTCATATTAGCTAAAAAGACCGACTTCATTTTATCAGCATCTTCCGCACGACGTTTAGCTTCGATCAATTCCTGCGAACGCTGAATCCGGTCTCCGATGTCATGTATCAACGCAAGTACCCTGTTTCCTTCAAAGGGGGCGATACGTGCCTGAAAATAATGCAGACTTCCATCCGCTTCAAGCGGATATTCTATTTCCTTCAACCTACCATCACGCAAACATTCCCGAATGTTACAAATAAACAAGTCGCTAACCTCCGGTGAATAAATAGATCGTCCATCTGCTCCGCGTAGCACTTCCACAGGGTGAAGCAATATCGTTCCCGGTGCCATCAGGACATCGGTAATAAAGAAATTATCATCAAAAATAAAAATGAATTCCGGCAATGCTTCAATTATTTTGCGATTATACTCTTCCAGATATTTGATATGTTGCTCCTTTTCGCATTGTGAAGTGACGTTCACCGTATATGCCAGCAGTTTACCCGGATGACTTTCGCAACTCTCTTTGTAAGACAGAAAATGATCTTCCAGCCAAATTACTTTCCCTTGTTCACTTATACAACGAACTCTAATTTGTGAGGTCTTAGAGTCTGATGAAAGCATTTCTGCAAAGGCTTGTTTATAGAATTCAATATCTTCCGGATGAATAAACCGATAGAAATCATCTATATCTTCAAAAATGATTCCGGCATCCTTTAATCCCAGTGTAGAAAAATAATCGCTTGAAAAGGAGCATTTGCCCGTAATGATATCATATTCCCACAAAGCTATTTGATGAGCTGCAAGGACAGAAAGTATTTCTTGTGAGTTCTCCCGTATGAGTTCACTCTTTTCATTGGAAGAATATAAATTAATCGCTGGTTCCATAAGCATTATTGTTTTATTTTGTTTGGTGTACCACTGCATGGCAGCAAATATAAACAAATAAAGCACAAGTTGTGCTCAATTTTCTGTTTTTTACTTAGAAACAATTATCTTTGCTCATCCAAAAAGAAAAAAGAATGATTCAAGATACTATCTGCGCCATCGCTACCGCTCAAGGCGGTGCTATCGGAAGCATCCGCGTTTCCGGTCCGGAAGCTATTTCTATTACCGGCAGCATCTTCAAGCCAGCCAAAGCTGGCAAATTATTGAGCGAACAGAAACCATATACTTTGACATTCGGGCGTATTTATGACGAAGACGAGATGATTGATGAAGTGCTCGTCAGCCTTTTCCGTGCTCCTCATTCATATACGGGAGAAGACAGCACGGAAATCACGTGTCATGGTTCCACTTATATTCTTCAACAGGTGATGCAGTTGCTTATTAAAAACGGTTGCCGCATGGCCCAGCCGGGAGAATATACACAACGTGCTTTCCTCAATGGAAAGATGGATTTAAGTCAGGCAGAAGCTGTGGCGGACTTGATTGCTTCTTCATCTGCTGCCACTCACCGATTGGCAATGAGCCAGATGCGGGGTGGATTCAGTAAAGAGCTGACAGATCTACGCAACAAGTTGTTGAATTTCACTTCCATGATTGAATTGGAGTTGGATTTCAGCGAAGAGGATGTGGAATTTGCCGATCGTTCGGCATTAAGGAAACTGGCAGATGAAATTGAACAGGTCATTTCGCGGTTGGCTCATTCATTTAGTGTCGGCAACGCCATTAAGAATGGTGTTCCCGTAGCTATCATCGGTGAAACAAATGCCGGAAAATCGACTTTACTGAATGTATTATTGAATGAGGATAAAGCCATTGTCAGTGATATTCACGGGACAACACGTGATGTAATCGAAGATACTGTCAATATCGGAGGAATCACTTTCCGGTTCATTGATACCGCCGGAATCCGGGAAACCAATGACACGATTGAAAGTTTGGGTATTGAACGTACTTTTCAGAAGTTGGATCAGGCGGAGATTGTTCTTTGGATGGTAGATGCTGTGAATGCCGCTTCTCAAATTGAACAGTTATCGGAGAAAATAATTCCACGTTGTGAAGGAAAACATTTGATTGTTGTATTCAATAAGACTGATTTGATTGAAGATAAACAGAAAGAGAATGTATTATCTTTATTAAAAGACTTCCCCAAAGAATCTACGGAATCTATTTTCATCTCGGCCAAACAACGGAAGAATACAAGTGAGCTACAAAAAATGCTTATTGATGCTGCACACTTGCCTACAGTGACACAGAATGATATTATTGTGACAAACGTAAGACATTACGAAGCTTTAAACAAAGCTTTGGAAGCTATTCATAGAGTACAAAACGGACTTGATTCGCAGATTTCCGGGGATTTTCTTTCGCAAGACATACGAGAGTGCATCTTCTTTATTTCGGACATAGCGGGGGAGGTTACGAATGATATGGTGCTTCAAAATATCTTTCAACATTTTTGCATCGGGAAGTAAGAAGCGCATACTATCATTGCTGCAATAAAATAGATCGTTTAAAGAAATCACTATGCCCATTATAGAAATATCATCCTTAACAGACTCCGGAGTAGAAATATTCAGTACCCTCACCGAAGCTCAATTACGGAATCGTATCGAGCCTGATAAGGGATTGCTTATTGCAGAAAGCCCCAAAGTTATCCATGTAGCTCTGAATGCTGGTTATGAGCCTTTAGCCCTCTTGTGTGAACAGAAGCATATCACTGGTGATGCGGCTGGCATCATTGAACGTTGTGGTGATATACCTGTCTATACCGGTGAAAGAAAGTTACTTGCCACATTGACCGGATATACACTGACGCGCGGTGTCCTCTGTGCCATGCGTCGTCGGGCACTACCAAGTGTAGAGGAGGTGTGTCGGAAAGCTCGACGGATCGTAGTCATTGAGGGCGTGGTAGACGCTACTAATATCGGAGCCATCTTCCGTTCCGCAGCCGCCTTGGGAATAGATGCTATATTATTAACACGCAATTCTTGTGATCCGTTAAACCGACGTGCAGTCAGGGTTTCGATGGGTTCTGTCTTCCTGATACCATGGACTTGGTTGGACGGTTCTCCCTATGAGTTGCGCAAACTGGGTTTTCGTACAGTCGCTATGGCACTCACGGAGAAATCAATCTCTATCGATAATCCTATCTTAGCAACCGAACCCAAGTTAGCCATCGTAATGGGAACAGAGGGGGATGGTCTTCAAAACGAAACAATTAATGAGGCGGACTATGTAGTCCGCATTCCTATGGCAAACGGTGTCGATTCTCTCAATGTAGCCGCCGCATCCGCTATTGCTTTCTGGCAACTTCGTGTTCAAAATGACGCAATTCTGCCACCATTACCGGATGATGTACATATATGATACTTAATTCCTACTCACACCTACAATACGTATTTGCGCCACAGGAACAGCGAGGCAATAACTTTTCCATCAATTCACTCCGAAAGAACTCATACAGTTCTTTATGCATGATGTCATATAATGCCCTAACCCGTTCTTCCTGCTCATTTTCTACATGAATTCCTCCCTGAAAGGGATCTGTAAAGTTGAAAGAAACGTATTTTCTCACTACCCCCTGCATTTCCTTTTGCACTTCCTCCGCTTCCGAACAAAGGGTAATGACATAATCCCACGTCTGTTGGGCATATGTCGCAACGTCACAGGGCTTTCTACGCGAAAAGTCATATCCATTTTGTTCCATCACTTGGCAAACAACGTCAGGGACAGAATTTCCAGCCAAAATACCGGCAGTACTAATCTTCATCCCTCTACCGAAGGAGTTCAAAATTTCCTGTGCCATACGACTGCGGCACATATCATTATTACTTACTATCAGTATATTCTTCATACACAAATTCTATTTTTATTTATTTCCTGATATAGCTACTTTAATAACTCCATCTAATTTGTTTTCAAAGATACGATAGGCCTCCTCAATCTCATTCAACGGAAATCGATGTGTAATAAGAGGAGTAGTATCAATTTTACCTTCCTCAATCAGCTTGAGAATCTCGTTACAATCGCAGCCATCCACTCCACCTGTTTTAAAAACCAAATTCTTGCCATACATATCAGGTAAAGGAAGAAGTTGTGGTTTATCATAGAGGGCTACAATCGTGACAATAGCATTAGGACGGGCACAATTCCAAGCCAAATGGAAGGAATCGTCACTCCCTGCCACTTCCAAAACGACATCTACACCACCATGGTCACTGTTCTTGAGAACAAAATCCTTGCAGTTTTCCGGTTCAGTCACCAACACATCAGGATAATGCTCGCAGACAAACCGAATTCTTTCAGGAGACTTTTCACAGACAATAATGCGTTTGGGTTTCTTCAGCATCACACACAACAAAGTACAAATCCCGGTAGGCCCGGCACCGATGATAAGAACAGTATCTTCCGCGGTTATTTCCGAGATGCGTGTTGCCCAAAAACCTGTTGCAAGCACATCACCGACAAACAAAGCTTGTTTATCACTCACTGTATCCGGAATACGGTTCAAACCTTGATCCGCATAAGGAACTCTGACATATTCCGCCTGACCGCCATCAATTCGGCAACCTAAAGCCCAACCGCCATTAGGATCAGTACAGTTATTCACATATCCATGCTTACAGAAAAAACACTCACCGCAGAAAGTTTCGACATTCACAGTCACCCTGTCACCAAGCTTCACCGAAGTGACATCAGCCCCTACTTGTTCTACCACACCTACCATCTCATGCCCGACAGTTATTCCGGGCACAGCACGCGGCACACTGCCATGTTTAATATGAAGATCACTGGTGCAGATGCTACCAAGTGTTACACGCACGATTGCATCCCGTGAATCCTTTATTTCCGGTCTCGCTTTCTCCTGCAATTCAAACTTTCCGTGTTCAATATATGTGTATGCAAGCATAATATCCTCCTTGTTCATTAATGTATACCTTGCAAAGATAATGATTTCATTGGCAAAACAAATCTCTTTTATCACGTTCAATACTCCCAAACCGAATCTCACTCTATATTTATAACAATACAAAGCTGAATAAAATCATTCACTGTTTTTTCTACTTCAGTTTTGATATTCTGGAAAATATTCTTACTTTTATATCCCAAATAATAAATAAAAACAGCTGCACGACTTATTATATTTACACACAAGCCTATGATAGATACTTCCGAAAATCTGATTATTATAAAAGGACAAATCAAGACTCCCGAAATAGAGAGCTGCCAAAATCATAATGGCAACTATAAGGTAGTATTCCGGAATGTTCCCAGCGTGTATACTTACAAAGAAGAAAATGTCCTTTGGCTGACTGATCCGGACAAACCGGACCCCAATAATTATCAAATAATCAGTAAAGGGAGAACTTTATCAAACATCAAAGCCTTATCTATTTTTAAGGCCGGATCACACAACTATTGGCACATTCGTTTTCTGAATGGTAAAGAGTATGATTACAGAGAAAAGGACTTAGAAATTATCGAATCATGCTTGGGAGAGAGTCGTTCGAAAAGTATATTCGAATATTTGAAGAAAGTTGCCGATGCGAACGAATTGAAAGCTGATGACGGAACGAAGCTATTGGCAAAACAATATGAAAAGATTCATTTCATCGCAAACAACAGAGCTATTGCTGTATATCTGAATCCTCAAAAATATAAAATGCAGACCCGGACTGCCTCAACCTTGATTTTTCCTTTCGGTTGTAATGCAAGCCAGCAAAAAGCAGTCCAGGCAGCTTTTGAGAATCAAATCAGTGTTGTGCAAGGACCTCCGGGAACTGGAAAGACCCAAACGATTCTGAACATCATTGCCAATATCCTTGTGCGTGGTAAGACTGTTCAGGTAGTATCTAATAATAACTCCGCCATCGTCAATGTACTTGAGAAGTTATCCAAATACGATATGGGATTCATTGTTGCATTGCTTGGCAGCACAGCTAACAAAGAGAAATTCATCGAGACTCAAGAAGAGGAAAAACAATATCCGGAGCACTTTGAGTCATGGCATGATGTGGATGCCGACCAACCTCAATTTCTCGATCAGATACATCATCAGACAGAAGAACTAAAAAGCATATTTTCCAAACAGGAACGCCTTGCCATGGCAAGACAGGAAATACAAGCTTTAAAAATAGAGTGGCAACATTATCTGCAAGAGTTCGGAACAAAAGAATTTACTCTCCAACAACGGAAAAGTTCCAGCTCGGCAGACCTTCTGAATTTATGGAATGAATGTCAGCAATTTGCAGAAAAAGAACAATCATCAAGTCTTCGGGGAATAGCAGCTTTTATTCAACGGTTGAAATGGTTATTCTTTAAATTCAGGAGCAAAGCGATTTGTAAAATCCCCGATGAAGGTTTCTATAAACGGGAGATGAGTTTGATTATCGCCGACTTCCAAATCTTATTCTACCAAACAAAGTATGCAGAGCTGGAAGCTGAAATAGACACATTAGAAAAGGAACTTGCCAACAAAGATGCAGCAGAAATGGCTAGACAAATGGCTGATACATCAATGAAATATCTAAAGAATCAGTTATTTCAGACCTATGGCAATAATCATGACAAGCCCATCTTTACGCTCCCTGATCTAAGAAATAATTGGCGAGAGGTACAAAAAGAATACCCTATTATATTAAGTACGACCTTTTCATCATTAAGCAGTCTACAGCGAGATGCCGTATATGATTATATCATTATGGACGAAGCATCGCAGGTTTCCGTTGAGACCGGAGCTTTAGCCTTGTCATGTGCTAAAAATGCAATCATTGTCGGTGACACCATGCAACTTCCCAATGTGGTCACGGAAGAAGATAAAGAAAAGCTAAACTTT
>OMDR01000568.1_pt1 | contig 24084 bp, 17 predicted proteins | sample 1645251 | NCBI WGS metagenome assembly OMDR01 (sample SAMEA103958142, study PRJEB25191) | human gut metagenome | biome: human-associated habitat [ENVO:00009003]; feature: intestine environment [ENVO:2100002]; material: feces | place: Germany | collected 2013/2015 | reverse complement strand
CAGCGGGCTCTTCGGTCGGCACGACAACGGGTTCTTCGGTCGGCACGGGCGTAGGCGCAGGGGTCGGCACGGGTTCTTCCGTCGCAGCCGCAAGCACCAGCAGGGCACTGGGCATTTCCACACCGCTCGCGAAAACACCGGTGTGACGTTGATTCTCAATGCCCTCTTCCGGCACAGGATGCACTGCATCCGCCGCCAGATAGCCATATGCAACGCCAGCCGTCTTGTCATACACGCAGACGGAGATCCGTTCATTCAGCTGACCCTTCTGCGGACGATGCGTCACATACACTACGCCAGTTACCTGACCAACCAGCTCATCGCCCGTCGGATTCAGGTACAGCTGTGCGCTGCTGAACGTCGCGGCAAAGCCGGAGTTAAAGAACTCGTTATCCAGCACGGAGCGGCTGTAATCTACGGCTGCTTCGTCCACGATTTCGGGCGCTTCCGTTACCTCGGGAACATTCGTCGCTTCGGGGATTTCCGTTGCTTCGGGAACATCCGTCGCTTCAGGAACATCCGTCGCTTCGGGCGCTTCCGTTGCTTCGGGAACATCCGTCACTTCGGGGATTTCCGTTACCTTAGGAACATCCGTTGCTTCCGGTGCTTCCGTCGGCACGACCTCAACCGTTTCCGTCGGCGGAGTTTCCGGCTCTTCTGCAGCCGCCGTCAGCACTGTTCCCATACTGCCCGTCACCATGAATACAGCCAGCAGGAAAGACAATGCCTTTCGCATCCACTTTTTGTCCTTCATCGTCCTCACTCCTTGTTCTGTGCAATCTTCCGGCACGACGTATGGTTGTGCCAATGGCAAGCGATTGCTGTTTTTCCATCTTTCTTTTCGCGGCGAGCTGCAGTGCTCCTGGTGGATATAGCAATCTCTTTCCCAATTCCAGCTATATTGTAACAAATTACAAGTCGGCTGTCAATACTTACCGCGCAGAAAGCCGCATTTTATACGAAAATCAAGGCATTTTCTCTGCATCTGTCTCGCGGAACTGATTTTTCCATTGCCGAATTGCCGTGGTCGGCAAATCAATTTGCGTCTCCCATACGGAGCAGATTCGCTCCTCCAGCACATCCAAATTCCCGCCGCGGGGCAGGACGGGCAGATTCGTGTCCTTCGCGATTTCACTTGCGCGGTTGTCTACCGCCAGAATCAGGCTTCGGCAGCCCATGTTCATTGCGTGGATGCCGCCGTGCAGCCGCGTGCCAACGTAGTCAATCCCGCCTGACGCCAAAAGCGCCGTGTAATCTCGCAGATTCGGCTGAATCAGGTGCAAATTCTGCGTCACGCGCGCATCCATTTGGCGCAGGCAGGCGTAGTCCTCGACTGCTTGCAGCCACACATACACCTCGCGATAGTGCTTTTGCAGCATGGTCAGCATCTGCGCATCCTGCTCCGGGCTGCTGCGGTAGTCCGTTAGCGTTGTCACGACGCGCTCCGCCTTGTGCGTCGGAATCTGCGCGCATTTGTCGTCTGTCAGCCCCCACATTGTCGGACACGCCGTATTCAGCACGTTCGTGATGCCCAGCTTCAGCAGGCGCTGGCGCGTGTATTCGTCGCGCACCGCGTGCAGGTACTGCCCATCCAGCAGCGTTTTTAGAATCCGCTTCGTGTACCCTGTCGGCTCGTCCTGATATTGATACCACCCCGCACCCAGCAAAATGATATGCGTGCGCTGAAATTTCTCACGAATCAGGCGGAAATTCAGCAGCTCCCGCTTGTGCAAATCGCCGCAGCGCATCATCACCGCGTCCCGCAGGCGGATATTCCACATCCTTTGGCGGCGCATGTCTGAGGAAAGCAGGTTTGTCCCGCAGACAAATGCGAAATCCGCACTGCCGATGTGCTTCATCGACACTTTCGACAGCCTGTCCCGAACCGGCACGGCGACGGACAGCTGCACAGGAAAGCAGTCGTGCAGCACATGCTCACAGGCGTTTCGGATGATGAAATCTCCCTGATTCGCTGTTGAGATGGTAGGGTCAAAACGCACAATTTTGCGGCAGTGCTGCATTTCCTGATCGATCATGCCTTCTTCCTCCATTTGCGCAAGAAACTCCGCCCTTTTTCAAGGATCCAGCGGTATTCTGCCGTCCGCCCCAGCGCCAGCGTGTACAGGAGCGCCGTCACCGCCGCGCAGGTGATGCCCTTGATGATAATCCACATCAGCGTATGCCCCATCCGCGCGCACAGCAGCAGCGACAGCGCCATCACCGCGCCGTTGAGCAGCAGCAAGCCTCCCTGCGCCTTGAAATACGCGGCAGCGCTGCGCCCGAAGGTGCGATGGAACAGCACTTTCGGCTCATACCAGAAGATGGTGCAGAGCCGCGCCAGCCCTGTTGCGCCGATGATGCCCGCCACGCCGAAGAAGTGCCCCAGCAGGATGGACAGCAGGATGTTGACCAGCGCCGTCATAAACATAACATACTTCATTTGCCGAAAAAGCCCCAGCGTTTCGCGGTACATCCACACAGGCGCGACGATGGTGCTCAGGTAGAATGTGAACAGCACCGCTGCTACCGTCCCTGTGTCCATCAGGTATTCTTCGCCCACCCAGATGGGGATGAAATCCTGCACAATCGCGCCGTACGCGGCGACGCAGAAGCCCGTAATCGCCCCGAAGAGGACAATCAGGTTGCGGAACATGGCGTACGACTTTTCCGAATTCTTCTCGGCATTCAGATTTCCCAAGCTGGCGGAAATGCCGGTAATCACGATGGAAACGAACGTTGTCACATACGTCGTCAGCGATGCGTAGTTGGAGTAGTAGCCGACGAACACCGTGCCCAGCATGACGGAAATCAGAATGTTGTCCGTGTTGTTGATAAGTATTGTCGCCAGCTTGTAGAGAAACATGGAGCGGATGTTGTCGTTCAGCTCCTGTTTGCGGTGCATCGGCGCACATTTCTGCTTTTTCCGCAGGAAGGGGTACATCTTGTCCGCTAAATGGCTCAGCACCGCATTCTGCAGGAGGGTGCAGGCAATCTGAATCAGCAAATAGCCCAGATAGCTGCCCCAAATCAGCAGGCACGCCATCTGCGCCGCATACTGCACCACCAGCGCCGCGGCGGAAACCATGTTTTGCAAATATGCCTTCTGGTCGGCCTGAATCAGCGTCGTTTTGTAGATGACCAGATAGGATGCCACGGAGTTCGCCAAGTACAGCACATAGTAGACGATCAGCTGCGCTATCGGCAGCTCACTGCTGATGATGAGCGGCAGGAAGGGGATTACCGCCGCGCCCAGCAGCGCTACCGCCAGCGCAATCAGACGGTAAATGCGACGATAATAGCCCAGCAGGTGCTGGATTTCGCCCGTGTCGCCCCGGTGCAGCGGGGCGTACAGGCTGTATACCAGCACGTTGCCCACGCCCAGCTCCGCCAGTGACAGCATGGCCAGAATATTGCTGTACAGCCCGTTGACACCCGTATAATCCGCGCCCAGCCGGCGCACAAACACCGTTCGCACGGCAAAAGCCAGCAGCAGCGTAACCACCTGCCGTACTGCGCCTACACCGATGTTGCGTGCCGTGTTTTCGCTCCTTGATGCTGTGTTCATGATTCCTCTCCGCCTGTTTCGCCTGTCTGCTCCTGCGCCGCGTCCTCCGGCTGCGTGTTAAACGTCAGGCGCAGTTTTTCCGGCGGCACAGTGCAGCGCCTCCTGCGCTTCTTCTGGCTGCGCGCATTTGCCTGCTGATCAGGCGTGTCCTCCGCGTCCGGCTGCCACTTGCCCAGCAGCCCCAAAAACAGTATGTTCAGGAAAACGCCCTCCGTGTTGATGCACAGGAAATACAGCAGGAAAACGCCCAGCACATACAGCAGCCGCGCCTTGGCAAATTTGGTGCGGATACCGCGGTACGTCAGCCACAGCCAAACTGCAACCCTGTATCCATGACGAAGGCGGCAAAGCCGTTGGAAATGTTCTGCACCCTGTGTTCCAGCAGGATTTCCGCCTTTCGCTCCGAGAAAACGCCCTGCCCCGCAATGGGGGATTCCAGCCCGATTTCAAAGCCGCTGAAGGTGTCGTTCCACCGCGTGTAGAACGAACCGCCGGAATTTCGTCCGACAATCTTGCGTTCCACCACGCCCGTGACAGACTCGATGACAAACAGCAGTACCAGCCCAACGAACGCCGCCATCTTGATGCTGCGCGCCATTTTCCTGCCCTTTTTGCGGAATGCCACCGTCAGCAGCACAACGCCCAGACAAATAAAGCCTGTTGTGGACAGCGTGCTGAGGATGGTGACGATCAGCAGCGCAATTGCCCAGCAGTATTTCTTCTTGCTCATGCCCATGCGCGTTTCGTCGCTCATCAGGAACAGCAGCGCGAAGTTCAGAAAAATCTGGTGGCTGCCCGGCTCGTTGAACATACCCGCATTGCGGTGGAAAACCGGGATGTTCAGCCAGCCTAAGGTGAAATAAGGCGTCAGATAAAATCCGTTGACGCTGGAAACTTCGTAGTGCAGCAGCGGCAGCGGCAGCGACAGCAAATCGCCGATGACGAAGGAAATCAGGCTGATGGCCGCCTCTGCCAGCATGACTTTGGTATACAGCCGCATGTACGTCCGATACCCGATGCAGCTTTGCAGAACCAGCACATAGCCGATGTTGCACAGCCAAATGACAATATCGTTGATGTGGATGCCATTCTGCGGGTTGACGAAGCTCGTCAGCAGCAGCGCCGCCGTCAGCAGCAGCGTCAGGCGTATGTTCTGGGCGCTGATTTTCGGATGATGCGCCCGCGTCAGCAGCAGAATCGACGCAATCAGCATGGCTGCCATCAGCGGCATCCGCAACACCTGAAAATACAGCGAACCCATGCCCAGCACGCCAATCAGCACACAGAGTGCATCCACATGGTTCTTTGTGATTCGGATTTTCATCGTGCAATCTCCGTATAAATCTGATGCAGTATCTCCAGATTCTTCTGCGCATCATGCGTTTTTCCGGCATGTTCTCGCCCGGCGCGCGCCATCTGCGCCGCTTTTTCCGGATGCGCGAACATCTCGCAGATATCATATGCCAGCAAATGCGGGTCGTCTGCCGGATAAATCAGCCCTTCCACGCCGTGCGTCATCAGACAGCGCACGCCGCCGACATCCGACGCAATGCACGGTACGCCAAGCAGCATCGCCTCGCCCAGCGAATTGGGGGAGTTTTCAATGCTCGACGGCAGCACAAACACCTGACTTTTTAGATACCGCTCCTTCATTTGCTGTGCATTCAGGCTTCCGGTAAAAACAACATGGTCGTAGAGGTCGTTTTCGCGCAGCAGACGGTGGATGTACCGTTCATAGGCATTGCGCGCAAGCGGCGGAATGCGCCCATAGTCCTTGCGCCCTACATAGAGCTTGACATCGGGATAGCGCTTGCGGACAATCGCCAGCGCCTGCAATAGCAGATGCAGCCCCTTGAGCGGCACATGCGCCTGACTGCAGAAGATGCTGTGCGGCTCGCAGCTGTCCAGCGACCATTCGCCGGTGTAGAACTCGTCCCGCAGCGTTTCGTTGTTGAAATGATAGGCCGCCTGCGGGGCAAGCTCCGCCATGCAGGCAGCATCCCAGTCGGTGCGCCCGATAACGTGCTGCACCCTGCGCAGGGCTTCCTGTTCATACTGCCCGACGCGGCGGTAGATTGCTTCCTGCCGGACGATATTGCCCTTCACCAAGTCCTTCAGCGTGTGCCCGTGGCAGACGTGTTCCGGCAGATAAGCGCGATAATGCTCCGCGTATATGGACAGAAGCCCCTGGATGGAAATTACAATCCGCTCGCGCATCCCCAGGTGTTCCGCCGCATCAACCATGGCCAGCGTGTGCTGATTTTCCGTGCCCCAGAGGTGAATGACATCCGGCTGCTCTTTGCGCAGGATTTCCTCCAGCTGCCAGGTGTAGGCTTCGCCGCACCGCTGCGTAGGGCGTGTGGGGTTGACCAGCCCGTAATAGCGGTAGCCGTCCACTTCGCCCGTCAGCGCTTTCGGCGCGTCAAACACATACGTCAGCGCCACATCCGGCAGCTGCGTCAGCCGCCGCGACAGCCCGACCAGCCAGCCCACGATATACACCGGGGGAAGCGATTCTTTTTCCGCAATGGCAGGGAGGATAATATTCCCCATCCACATGACCTTCACGCTTCAGCCCCTCCTTTCACTCTGCGCTGTGCGGCATGGTTATTCCGCTGCGCCCCGCGTCAGAAAATCCCGCAGCTTTTCCCGCTCCTGCGCCTGCGATTGGCAGTAGCGCGCAATGTTGCGCACATAGCGGTCATGCACGGCTTCATCCAGCAGCCTTTCCGGCGCAAAATCCGCCATGCTGGATACCGTTTTGCCCAATTCGTTTGCTTCCACCATTTGCAGCGTCCCGCAGCGGCTGCCCACAATCGGCACGCCCCGGAAGAGAATATCGAATACAACGCCGCTGCTGTGCAGGGAGTAATTCTCCGAATAGTTTAGGATGCAGTAGCGGCATTGGCGAATCGCCTCGTCATACGCCGCTTCGGACAGGTATTCCAGCCGCAGCTCGATGTTCTTCGCCCCCGCGCAGACTGCCCGCAGTTCCGTTTCCAGCGGCGCTTCCTGCACCCGACCTGCAATCAGCACCCGATACGGCGTGTTTCGCAGCTGCTTTGCCGCCTCAACGACGCCTTTGTCCGACGTAATCAGCCCGACCATGCCGAAATCATAGCGCTTCTGCGCATACGGCACAGGCGGCTGCATCGTTCCTGTGCTGATGTAATCGGATACGACGCACATCGGCCGCCTATACGCCGCGCCAATGGCTGCATTGGGGCAGATAACGCCGCTGATTTTCCGCCTGCACAGCGCATACAGCCCCCGTTTCAGCAGCGAATTGACGCCGTCGGTGCTGTACTGGATGGCGTAGACCCGCGTTTCTTTCTTCTTGAACAGTGCAAGCCCCAGATACGCTGTTGCGACGGCGCTGCACTGGAGGACAATCACGTCATCCTGCGCTTCCCGAAGCAGCGCACGCACGTTCTGGAACACGGCGCGTTTGTTGCGCACCGCCGAACTGCCCACGATGTAATCATGCGGCAGACGAATCAGCTTATTCCCGAAGCGGTCGCCGTACACCGGCCCGCCCGCAATGCGCACATCCATCTCCGCGCCGAACAGGTCAAGATAATTCTGCGCGACGGTGAAATAATGCCCAGCGGCAATGCCGTCCGTGCTGGTGCTCCGTACATCTGCCACAATCAGCCGCATGATGGTTCGTTCCTTTCGCCGCTTTTCTGCATCGCCTTGCTGTAAATCGCCATCAGCTGACGATAATTTGCTTCCGCCGTGAAATTCTCCTGATACGTTTTCAGCGCGCCTTCGCTGACGGATTCCGCGTGTTGCAGCTGGTTGAGCGTCTGCGCCAGCTGTTCCGCCGAGTCCGCCGGAAACTTGAAGCCCGTCACGCCGTCCGAAATCAGGGAACCCGCGTTGCCTAAATCCGAGCAAATCACCGGCGTGGCGGCGCTGAAGGCTTCCACAATTGTCATCGGGAAGCCTTCGTACCACTGTGTCGGCAGAATCAGCGCCTTGGATTGCCCCATCAGCGCCCGTGCCGCCGAATTTGGCACAAAGCCGCGTAGCTCCACCTGCTTCAGCTTTTCCCGCGTCAGATATTCGCGGCACCATGCTTCCTCCGGCCCTGTACCGCAGATGATCAGCTTCATGCCCCCGCCTGAACGCTCGTAGCGCGCCCACGCCTCCAGCAGCAGCCGAATGCCCTTGAGCGCATCCAGCCGACCGATGTACACCACCTGATTTTCGCGCGCCGCGTATGGCACAATCGTCTCCGGCGGTTCCACAAAGTTCGGCTTTACGGACACGTTTTCCGGCGGAATCTGCTTAAGCGCCAGCAGCTTCTGCCGGTTGAAGTCCGTCAGGGTGATGTAATGCAGGCGGCTGTACGTTTTGAGGGCGCGGTGCAAACGTGTGCTGAGCACGCAGAGCACCGTCTGCAGGCGGCTGCCGCGGTAGCAGCGGTGCTTCACCGCGCAGTGCAGCCCCTTTTTCGTGCAGTCCTCGCAGATATGGCCGTCGCGGTAGAAAATCGCGTTCGGGCAGAGCAGACGGAAGTTGTGCACCGTTTGCACCACGGGAACGCCCTCGCGGAATGCCGCGTAATATACTGCCGGGCCAATCAGCGGCAGCGTGTTGTGCACATGCACCAGCGAAATCCGGTTTTCGCGGATGCTCCGCCGAACCTCGCGGTATGTACGGATGCTGAAAAACATCCCCAGCGCACTGCGGATTTTCTCCAGTGCTCCCATGCGCGAAATCTCCTCGTTCCGCCGCGCATACAGCGCCGCAGCGTGACCGTGCGTTTCCAGCAGGTGCTTCTCGTTCGCCACAACGACATCCTCGCCGCCGGGAACCTGATAATAGTCGTGTACCAGCAGTACAGCGGGCTGTTTTGTCGCTTGCTGCATTTACTTTCTCCTGATGGTCGCGTTCCAGATGAATTTCAGATTCGTGCTCCAGTAGCGCTGGAATAGCCGCTTCGGGTCTTGCATCAGGCGATAGAGCCATTCCAGGCTGTGCTTCTGCATCCATAACGGGGCGCGCCTCACGTTGCCCGAAAAGAAATCAAAGCCCGCGCCGACGCCAATCATCAGCCCATGCACACGCCCTTGGTGCGCCGCCATCCAGCGCTCCTGCTTCGGCGCTCCCAGCCCGACCCACACAAAATCCGGCTGCGCCTGATTGATGCGCGCCACGGCAAGCGCATCTTCCTCCGGTGTCAGTTCGCGGAAGGGCGGCGCGTCTGTGCCCGCAATTACCAGTCCCGGATACTCCTGCTGCAGGCGCGCAATCATTTTCTCCTGCACTTCCTGCGTGCTGCCGTAGAAATAATGCCGCCAGCCGTGTGCCGTGGACTGCCGAAAGACCTCCATCATCAGGTCAGGCCCGGTTGTCCGCTGAATCTGCGGATACCCGCGCCGCCGCGCCTCCTGCGCCAGCGGATTGCCATCCGGAATCGCCATCAAACCGCCGTTCTGCACGGCACGGTAGTCCGCATCCTCGTAACTGACGACGGTTGTATGTACATTCGATACGCAGATGTAATCTCCCTGCAATTGATGAATATTCTGCGCCAAATATTTCAGCAGCCAATTCATGTTGATGACTGCAATATTGACCCCTAAAATCGGACAGACCGGAATTTCACGCTTGTCCACTTTGCGGCAGTATTGCGCTGCTCCTTCGTGCGCCGTGGCAAACACCCCTTTCCCCGCTTCCCCAGCAAGAAACCTTGATACTATTTCCAGATTCACCTGCGCCATCTGCTTGCGCCTTTTCCCTTCTGGCGTCCGCTCATTCCACTTAGCGTAGCGCTGCTACGCTGCGTTCCATTCACGTTAGCCAGAATGAAAAATTCGCCGCGCATCTTGGCGCATTCTTATCTGGAAATAGTATGAATCATAAATTACCATTTTCATTATAACGCAAACATCAGTAATTTGCAAGCATTTCCATTTCAGACGATGAAGAAATTTCCTTTTTTTCTGCGGATGAATTGCCGCCCCGCATTCGTTCTTTCATTAGCATACCAATGCGAAAGGAGTATTCTTTATGAAGAACTGTATTTCCCGTTTCTGCCTGCTTGCCTTGCTTCTCCTGATGACCATCGCCCCTGTCCGCGCGGAAATTATCGGGCAGACGACGGAGAACGAGTACATCCACCGCCTGATTGCGGACAACGGGCAGGAACTCTGCTTCGTGTCCGGCGAGAAAGACCCGTGCCTTTCCTATGCGGATGTCAACTTCGACGGCATCAACGATGTGGTGATACTGACACAGCGCGGCGCGAGCAATTTCGTCTACCAGTTTTTCATTTTTGATGGCGAACAGTATGTTCTCTGTCCGCTGACGTTCACGAATTACGACCTTGACGCGGAACACAAAATTGTAAGGAGTTCTGTGAACGGCGGCTTGGCGGGCGGCATTCACAGAGAAACGCTGTACCGTTTTGAGGGGACGGAGGTGGTGCTGCTGCGCTGGGCGGTTGGCGAGGAGAAAGAGGACTGGACGTTCGACGCGGATGGTTATACCGTCCGGCACTACAATGATGTGCTGACCCTGCAGGTCTGGGAGCATGATCCGGATATGGACGGCATCCTGATTTTTGAACAGGATGTATCTACTGAAGATGAAAATGCGCTGAGGGAAGCGTTTCAAGCGGAAAATGACGCGCTCTGGTCGGGCATCCGCTAAGGCACCACCGCACAATTCGGCGGAGCGGCTGGCGATGTCTTTTCCGCCATCTACGGCATGCAAATTCCTCGATTTACCGCCAGTAAATCTTCGGAATTTGCATTTGCATCTGACGAAAAATCCATTCGCCAGACGACTACCTCATTTGTACGGTGTTACCTTAAAAAAGTTAGTCACATCGAACGAAACCGCTTGACAATCCGCCGCACTGGTGCTATCATTCAGATACCCCGATGGGGTATGTTGCATTCATCGAAAGGATGAGGGCTGATGATAAAAACAACGCTGAAAATTGACGGCATGATGTGCGGCATGTGCGAGAGCCATGTCAACGGCGCAATGCTTTCCCGGCGGTCAAGAAGGTGACTTCCTCCCACGGCAAGGGTGAAACGGTGGTCATTTCCGAAGATCCGCTGGACGAAGCGCAGGTGAAAGCTGCGATTGCCGCGACGGGCTATGATTTCAAGGGCATGTCAAGCGAGCCGTATCAGAAGAAGCGTTTCCTTCTCTTCTGATGGTTTCATTCGCACAACAAAAAGCAGGGCTGTCTCCGGCGTGGAGGTAGTCCTGCTTTTTGTTTTCTGTGTTAGTTGATTTTTGTCGTGCAGGGGGCTTCACCTCTGCGGAGGCGACAAGGAGGCATGAAAACAGATGAAGTCTGCGGTCGCCCATTGCCCCCCTTCGCTATTTCCCCCACTTGATATGCTTCATGTGCTTCATCACCAGCGTGGCGCTCACGCCGGTCAGCGCGCCGAAGAGAATGCCGCTGAGCATCAGGACAGCCATGTAGTACGCCAATTGCGACGTGTGGAGGATAATCATTGCCATCACGATTTGCCCGACGTTGTGCATTACGCCGCCGACAATGCTGACCGTGACCGGGTGCATCCACTTCATGCGCGAAAGGAGGCACATGCTTGCCAGCGACAGCACGCCGCCGGCCAGTGCGTACGGCAGCGCCGCCACGCCGCCCAAAAACAGCGAGGACAGCACCACTTTCAGCAGCATCAGCACCCACGCCGTCGGCAGGGACAGCATGTAGACCGCGAAAATCAGCACGCCGTTGCTTAAACCCAGCTTGATGCCCGGTACGCCCAGCAGCGGCGGAAACAGGCTCTCCACCCAGCCCAGCACCAGCATCAGCGTCAGCAGCACACTGCACAGCGCAAGCTGCTTTGTGGTGATTTGCTGCTTATTCATTTGCTGCGTCCTCCTGCACGGTCGTCAGCCAGTCCATCAATTCGTCGCGGCTGTACAGCTGGAGCGTCACCTGATTCGGCAGACAGATAATCATGTTGCCCAGAATGCGCTCACCTTTGTTTTCCAGCGTCACTTCGCCCTGCTCCACGCAATCCTGATTGTCGCAGTTCGCCTCGTGCATGTCGATGCTTGTCGGGGTGACATGGACGATGTTGATGCAGTCGCCGTGGCGGAGGCGATAATAGCCCTCTTCGGTCAGCGGAATCGGCTGATACGTTTTGTCACCGACGGTGACGACGAGGAATGCTTTCACCTGCGACAGGTCGGGGGTGGCGGTGGCTTCGGGGGCGTCCGTGACTTCCGACGCGGCAGCCGCTTCCGGTGCTGCGGTGATTTCGGGGGTCGCCGCTGCCTCCGGTGTGCTGGTCGCAAGCTCTGTCGGCGCCTCGGTCGGCGCATCTGTTGCGGTCAGGGGCAGCAAAGGCGCATTAGCGTCTACATTCGCGGGTGCGTTCCTCCGCAGCACAACCATCAGTACCGCCACAATCAGCAGCAGCGCTGCCACAATCAGCACATTGCACCACAGGACATTCCGCTTTGCCTTAGGATTCGTTTCCTTCTTCATACCCGTTCCGCACAATCCTTTCGTTATTGAGTATCCCCATCATACAACGCCGAGTCGGATTCGTCAAGGGGCGCGCGCAGGTGTTACAAACTTGTCACAAAGCGGCGAATCCATCCCGATGTCAGCAGGCACTTTTGCCCGTTTTATTGGAAGCGGAACGCATTAGTCCGCGCCGCCCCATGGCAACGAAACCGACAATATCCGCAATCAGCCAGCCCGCCGGAATTGCCAGCCAAATCGCCATCATGCCGAAATGCGGCGCGAAGGCGTAGGACAGCACGACGCGCAGCCCAAGCGAAAGCACCGTCAGGACGATGCTCATGCCCGCCTGCTCCAAACCGCGGAAAATGGCATAAAGCAGGAACAGGAAGCCGATGCCGATGTAGCACAGCCCCTCGGTGCGCAGGTACGTTACGCCGATGGAAAGAGACTCCGCCGATGCATTCTCGAGGAACACAAGCAGCAGCGGCTCGGCGAAAATCGCCACGAGCGTGGAAACAATCAGGCAGAAGCCGCCGGAAAGCAGGAACGCTGTGCGGATGCCGTGACGGAGGCGCTGCGGCTGATTCGCCCCCTGATTCTGGGCGACGAAGGTCGCGAAGCCGTTGCCGAAGTCCTGCGCGGGGCTGTACGCCAGAGCGTCAATCTTCACGCCGGCAGTGAATGCCGCCATTGCTGCCAGACCGAAGCTGTTCACGAGACTCTGGACACACAGGATGCCGAAATTCATGATGGACTGCTGAATGCTGGTCATGGCAGAGACGGAGAAGATGCGCCTGAACAGCGCGCGGTCGGGGCGCAGGTCGTGCTGCGAGGGCGTCAGCGCCGGAACGCGGAAGAGCACATAACCTAAGCACAGGAAACCGGACAGTACTTGCGAAATAAGCGTCGCGACGGCAGCGCCCGCCACGCCCCACGGCAGCACCGCCACGAACAGAAAGTCCAGCGCGACGTTCGTCAGCGACGAAATCAGCAGGAAAACCAGCGGCGCGGTTGAATTGCCAACGGCGCGGAGCATACACGCCCCGAAGTTATACAGGAACGTCGGGATGATGCCGATGAACACAATCAAGAGGTAGCGGGAGAGAACGCCCTGCGCTTCAGGCGGAATGCGCAGGAGCGTCATCATGACGGGCAGGAGCGCGTAGGAAAGGATGGTCAGCAGCGCCGATACGCCCGCAATCAGCACAAACGCATTGCCGACCGCTTTGCGCACGCCGGCATCGTCTTTCTGCCCGAAAAGCTGGCTGACAACCACGCCGCTGCCCATGCACAGCCCGGTGACGATGCTCGTGAGCAGAATCATGACGGAAAACGCGCTGCCGACGGCGGCAAGGGCGATTTCACCGCAGTATCGCCCGACGACGAAGGTGTCCACAAGGTTATAAAGCTGCTGGAGCAGATTGCCCACCATCAGCGGCAGAGAAAAACGGAGCAGTCCGCGGAAAATCGAACCATGGGTCAAGTCAACATTCATAATAAAGGAATTCTCCTTTCACTGCACAGGATAGTATAGGTGAAAAAACGGGAAACGTCAAGTATGGCGCAAAGGCAGAGAAATCAAGGCAAAGAACGAAAAAAACAAAAAAAAAACAATTTTGGTTCGAAAACGATTTCACATCGTCGAATCAAGGAATTGCTGTGAAAGTGGGGAATTTTGCAGGAAGATTGGTCAAAAATTGCAAGCGGCAAGCCCTTGACAACCTTGCGTCAATTCCTCTATAATGAATATCAACGTATCATTTGCATCGTGTCATCTGGTACGAAATGAATTGGAGGGGTTAGACCATGAAGAAGATTCTCTCTCTGGTCCTGTCTGCGTGCATGATGCTGAGTGCGGCTGCGCTGGCAGAAGGCACGTTCACGCCTGCTGATTCCTACGATGTCGGTGAGCGCGTGTACAACGCGGGCACTGTCACGCTGGAAAAGAGCGAGGGGAGCGCGCAGACGGTTTCTACCGATCAGTATGTCGGCGAAGCTGGCAAGGATTACACCGATGAAAAGGTGTACACCTACAATGGCTACACTCCCGGCATTAACTCTTCTCTGAACTGGGACCCGCTGTCCTGGGAAACGAACGAAGACTCTGATATTTTGAGCTATGTCAGCTCTGGTTTCTACACCTTCGTTCTGAATTCTGAAAAGGACGGCTACTCCGTCATGCCCGAACTGGCTGCTGAAATGCCGGTGGACGTGACCGCTGAGTATGTCGGTCAGTACGGCGTGAAGGAAGGCGAGACCGCCAAGGCTTGGCGTATCGCGCTGAACAAGCTCGCCAAGTGGGAAGATGGCACCCCCATCACCGCTGATGACTATGTGTACTCCATGCAGCAGCTGCTCAACCCGAAGATGCTGAATCGCCGCGCTGACAGCTACTATGCTGGCGAGTTCGTCATCTACAACGCGAAGAACTACCTCTACGCGGGCAAGACGACCTATGACCTGATTGCAGACACTGCCGAGAACCTCATTGCCGCCGGCACCGATGTGTACCTCGACATGAGCGCTTGGGGCATGGTTGGCGCGCTGGACGCGGAGGGCAATCCCGCGCCGCAGTATGTGAACATTGCGGACGACACGATGTACCGCGATGCTTCTGTTGAAGACGAAACCGCTGCCGAAGCGTGGGTCTCCGCGAAGTACCTGTTTGACAACTACTTCGCCGCGGGTCAGCAGTATGAGTCCATGCAGGCTCAGTACCTGTACACCGCCAGCATCGCGGATGCCGCAACGTGGGACGAAGTTGGCTTCAAGAAGGTTGACGATTACACCGTTGACTTCATCCTGGCCAGCCCCGTGAACGAAGCGAACTTCTATGTGCCCTACAACCTGTCTTCCGCCTACCTGGTCTACAAGCCCGTTTACGAAGCCTGCAAGACCTTCTACAAGGACGGCAAGGAAGTTGCCACCGAGGAAGAAGCGGACGAAGTTAAGACCAGCTACGGCCGTTCCGTGGAGAACACGGTTTCCTACGGCCCGTACAAGCTGTCTTCCTTCGAACTGGACAAGGAATACACCCTGACCCGCAATGACAACTGGTATGGCTATCATGACGGCAACCACGTCGGCCAGTATCAGACGGACAACTACAAGGTGACCTGCATTGCCGACCACGCGACTCAGGTGCTGGCGTTTGAAAAGGGCGAGATTGATGAAATCGCTCTGCAGGCGGACGACCTGAAGAAGTACGGCAACAGCAAGTACATCAAGTACGGCCCGAACAACGGCTACACCACCAAGCTGACCATGAACACCGACTATGAGAAGCTGCTGTCTCACGGCACCAATAGTCAGGTTCTGGTGATCCCGGAATTCCGTCAGGCGATTTCTTACTCCTATGACCGTAAGGAATTCGCTTCCTCCTTCACCGCGGCTGGCACGGCTGGCTTTGGTCTGATCAACGAACTGTACTGCTACGACCCCTTCACCGGCGCGCTGTATCGTGACAGCGAACCCGCGAAGGCAGTCCTGTGCCGTCTGTTTGACCTGACCTGGGGCGAGGGCGGCGACTATGACACCCTCGACGAAGCGTATGAAGCGCTGACTGGCTACGAAGTGGACAAGGCGCGCGCGCTGATGGCGGTTGCGTATGACAAGGCTGTTGCTGCCGGCATCTACGATGGCACCAGCGACATCAAGATTGACCTGCGCGTGTACCAGAGCGACGCTATCTACGTCAACATGTTCAACTACCTGAACGCCGCGCTGAAGAACGCTTGCGTTGGCACGCCGTTTGAAGGCAAGGTCGAAATGACCATGACCGTGGACACCGACTACTACGAAACCATGCAGTCCGGCAACGCGGACATGATCTTCACCACTTGGGGCGGCGCGACGATGTCTCCCTTCGGCGTGTTCGGCAACTGCTACACCGACGATGCGTTCGGCGGCGGCAACCAGAACGAATACGGCTATGACACCACCACCATCGACATTGTTTACAATGTGGAAGGCGTTGGCGAAATCACCGACACCCTGCAGAACTGGGCGAACTGGTGCAACAGCCAGAACGTTCCGTCCATCGAGGAAAAGCTGGGCAAGTTCACTGATTACACCTACGACACTCGTCTGCAGTTTGCGACCGCTGTCGAAGGCGCGTTCATGAACTGGTATCCCTGCTCCTCCATCTACTACCGCAACACCGCGAGCATGAACTCCCAGAAGGTGAACACCGTTGTTGATTCCTACGTCACGCTGATCGGCTTCGGCGGCATCCAGTACATGACGTACAACTACGATGACGCTGAGTGGGCGGGCTACATTGCCAACAACACCCTGGAATACTAATTCAAGGCGCACATTTGCCGTGATTCTCTGAAACTCGGCACGGGCATGGGGGCCTTTTGACCCCCATGCCCGATGTGCGTGTTAAAAAACGGTTGATTTTCGGGCGTTTCTTAAGGGGACGCTATGATTCCAAAGAGAAAAGTACAGAATAGTGATTCCTTAAGAAATGCCCAATAGGGATTCAATCCAGTCAGGCAAGCCCAGTCCGCGGTGATGCGCATCTCCAGCCGCATCCTCCGCGACCCCGTCACGGGTGGGGCGACGCACTCTGACGGCCGGAAGCAGGGGGGCAGCAGGGTTTCCCGCCCCTTCCGCTCAATATGAAAAACGGAGGTAACGTGGAATGTCCAAAAATGGTATGACACGATACATCATCAAGCGTGTCCTGTACATGTTCCTGGTGCTGTTCATCATCATGACCATGTGCTTTATCCTGATTAAGCTGCTGCCGCTGCCCGCCGTCCGCGAAATGGGCCGCGACATCAACCTCGTGCTCGCCAAGCGCGAAAAGATGGGCTACAACAAGCCGATCATGGTGCAGTACTTCCTGTACCTGAAGAGCATCCTGACCGAATGGGACTGGGGTGTTGGCGAGCAGATGTATGAAGGTCTGGGCGTCTGGGATGTGATGATGCAGAAGCTGCCGTACACGGTGCTGGTCAACCTGTATTCCATCCTGATTGCTATCCCGCTGGGTCTTGTCTTTGGCATCTACGCGGCGCTGAAGAAGAACAAGTGGCAGGATAACCTCATCTCCACCATGGTCATGGTCTTCATCTCGGTGCCAAGCTATGTGTACGCCTTTCTTGTGCAGTATTTCCTGTGCTTCAAGCTCGGCTGGTTCCCCTTGCAGGCAGCAAGCTTGTCACAGGCAGGGTCACTGTTCAGCTGGACGATGTTCGTATCGCTGATTCCGGCAGTGCTGTCGCTGGGCTTCGGCGTTGTGGCAGGCCTGACGCGCTACACCCGTGCGGAGCTGAGCGAGGTGCTGACCGGTGACTACATGCTGCTGGCGCGCACGAAAGGTCTGACCAAGGCACAGGCAATTTCCCGTCACGCGCTGCGCAACGCAATGGTCGTCATCCTGCCGATGATTATTGGTGAATTCATCGGTATTCTGGGCGGCTCGATGATTATTGAAAACATCTTCGGCATTCCCGGCATCGGCAACCTGTACATCAACTCCATCAATGTCCGCGATTATAATTTCTTCATGGCGCTGAACGTGTTCTATACGGCAATCGGCCTGGTTTCGGGCATTGTCATTGACATCAGCTACGGGTTTATTGACCCGCGCATCAGAATGGGGTCGAAGAAATGATGGAAAAGAATCTGTATCCGGAAATCCCGAAAGAAAAGTTTGCGTTTATTCACAAGGATGAGCGCATCCATGACGAAAAGCTGCAGACCAAGTCCATCAGCTATCTGGGCGACGCGTGGCTGCGCTTCCGCAAGAACAAGTCCTCCGTTGTGGCGTTCTGCCTGATTGTGTTCCTGCTGCTGTTTGCCATCATCACGCCGTTTGTCTCGCCGTACACGGTGCAGTTCCGCGACGGCTACTACAAGTCGGTGCTGCCGAAGAACTCGCTGTTTGCAAACGCAGGCTTCTGGGATGGTGCGCGCAAGGAAAAGGTCAGCGAAATCGGCTATCATTACTACAACGCCATCGGTCAGGAAACGGGTGTGCCGGTCGTGAAGAAGGAATACGACCACTACACCGATGTCAACGGCGTGACGTACTACAACCTGCGCGTGGATTCCTACGCGCTGGTCGGCTTCGCGTATGTCAACCTGAGCGATGCGGAATACAATGCCCTGATGGCATACCAGAATGAGAATGACATTCAGGTTATTTACCCGCTGCAGAAGACCCACAATGCGCAGTACATGATGGGCAACGGCGGCGCGAACTTCTGGTATCAGCTCAAGGACGAGAGCGTGAACACCAACGGTGATCCGGTGCTGGATGAAAACGGCAACCTGATTCCGAACTACCTGACATCCGATAACCCGAACAAAGCGAACTACAACAGCAAGCGCATTGCCGGCGACGACGGCGCGGACGGGCAGTGGTACACCTACGCCCAGAAGAACCAGACTGGCTACCGCGTGCGTGTGCACTATCTGGAGTACTTCCGCTATGTCAACGGCTATGAACCCACGTTCATTTTCGGCACGAACAACTACGGGCAGGATATTTTCACCTGCTTGGCAGTCGGCGCGCGCCTGAGCTTCCTGCTGTCCATCGTCGTGGCGAGCATCAACTTCATCCTCGGCGTGCTGTACGGCTCCATCGAGGGCTACTACGGCGGCGCGGTTGACATGGTGATGGAGCGTATCTCCGACGTGCTGAATAGCGTGCCGTTCATGGTCGTCGCAACCCTGTTCCAGCTGCACTTGGCGGAAAAGGTGGGCGTGCTGCCATCCCTGCTGTTCGCCTTCGTCTTGACAGGCTGGGTCGGTACGGCGGCGCGTGTGCGTACGCAGTTCTACCGCTTCAAGGGTCAGGAATACGTCTTGGCGGCGCGCACGCTGGGCGCATCCGACGCTCGCTTGATTTTCAAGCACATCTTCCCGAACAGCCTGGGCACCATCGTGACCGGCGCGGTCATGACCATCCCCGGCGTCATTTTCTCCGAATCCATGCTCAGCTACCTGCACATCATCAATCTGGAAACGTCGTCGCTGACCTCCATCGGCACGCTGCTTTCCGGCGGTCAGGCGTACTTGAGCACCTACCCCCACATCATCATGTTCCCGGCAATCTTCATCGCCATTTTGGAAATTGCTTTCAACCTGTTTGGTAATGGCCTGCGCGACGCGCTGAATCCTTCGTTGAGAGGAGCGGACGACTGATATGGCAAAGCTGGAAGTCCGAAACTTGACCATCTCCTTCCGCACAAACAACGGTGCGGTTCGCGCAGTGCGCGATATTTCCTTCAATCTGGAGGAAGGCGAAACGCTCGCCATCGCCGGTGAATCCGGTTCCGGCAAGTCCGTCACCACCCGTGCTATCATGGGCATTCTGGCGGGCAACGCCATGGTGGATGCGGGCGAAATCATCTACGACGGCAAGGATTTGCTGAAGATTCCGGAAGAAGAGTTCCACACCCTGCGCGGCCATAAGCTGGCCATGGTGTTCCAAGACCCGCTGAGCGCCCTGAACCCCATCATGCGCATCGGCAAGCAGCTGACGGAAGCCATGCTGCTGAACAACAAGGAACGCCGCCGCGATGGCAAGGAACGCTTCAACAGCCTGCTGGCGCAGCTCGAAAAGACGATGGTGGCGGATGCCGAGGCGCGCGGACAGGGCGCACAGGCGCGCGAAGCCATCCACGCCAAAACGAAGCAGTTCGACCACTTTGCTTCCGTTGGGTTGAAGATGGAATATACCTATAAGGAAGCAATGGAATCCATCGTCGAGTGCATGGATGGCTTGGACGAAATCGACAATGCCATCCTGACGAGCAAGGACAAGGATGTCCGCGAAATCTGCGGCCGCATCCGCAAGTCCCTGAAGCATATCTTCGACCCGTACACCTTCGATGAGAATGACCCGGAAATCGCGAAGTGGCATACGGCGCTGGAAGGCTTCCAGAAGAACTACACGCGCCGCCGCGAAAGCGAAATGCGCGCGCTGATGGCGGACATGACCGCTAAGCTGGGCGCGATGGTGAATGCGCAGGAGCCGAACTTCTTCTGCATCGGCTATCTGGCGGCGAGTGGCAAAACGCCCGACCCGAAAAAGCAGTCCATCACCGAGCTGAACCAGATGGCGCGCGAAACGCTCGACCGCGAGTTCATGATTGACTTCTTGCAGGACATTGCTCACGCGCTCCAGTACTCCAGCCAGCAGGCGGCGAAATCGCAGCAGGCGGCGGTGGATACGCTCCGCAGCGCCCTGAAGGTCTATCAGCAAAAGCCGCTGAACGAGGGCGAATGCAAGGAAGCGCTGCACAAATCGGCTGCGGCGGTTGAAGCAGCCATCGACAAGCTGCAGCTGGATAAGGACAATCAGGCGTACGTCTACCGTTCGGGTGCACAGTCTTACATCGACCGCTATGCCCGCTCCAAGACGCACAATCCGAAGGAAGAAAAGCGCTACGCCCGCGAGCAGAAGAAGTTTGAGGCGCAGAAGGCGAAGGGCAAGAATCCGCCGTCCGTTATCCCGAAGAACCTGATTGACGCGGATATGGCGCAGCACAACCTCTGCGAAATGACACGGAGCCTGCTGAAGCACTTTGAGGAACTCATCGCGGCGAGCGAGACAAAGGACTTTGACGTGCTGGCGGTGGAAATGGTGGACTACATGAAGGCGCGCGCGCAGGATTACGCCTTCAAGCTCACCAAGGGTATGGCACGCCACCGCGCCATCGAATTGATGAAGGAAGTTGGTATTCCGGAGCCGCACAAGCGCTTCTATCAGTATCCCTTTGAGTTCTCCGGCGGTATGCGTCAGCGCATTGTTATCGCTATTGCGCTGTCCGCGAACCCGGATATCCTCATCTGCGATGAACCGACAACCGCACTGGACGTGACCATTCAGGCGCAGATTCTGGAACTGATTAACCGCCTGAAGAAGGAACGCCGCCTGTCGGTCATCTTCATCACGCATGACCTTGGCGTTGTGGCGAACATGGCGGACCGCATTGCCATCATGTACGCCGGCAAGATTGTCGAGTACGGCACGGCGGATGATGTGTTCTACGACCCGCGCCACCCGTATACATGGGCGCTGCTGTCCTCCATGCCGGACTTGGAGACGCGCGAGAAGCTGGAAGCTATCCCCGGTACGCCGCCGGATATGATTCTGCCGCCGAAGGGCGATGCTTTCGCCGCGCGCAACAAGTACGCAATGGAAATCGACTTTGAGGAACAGCCGCCGATGTTCCATGTCAGCGAGACGCATATGGCGGCGACGTGGCTGCTGCATCCGAACGCGCCGAAGGTAAATCCGCCGGCGATTGTGGTGGAACGCATTGAACGCATGAAGAAGGAGCAGGCCGAACGAGAGGCAGCAGAAGCCTTGCAGAACGCGAAGAAAGGAGCCGCCGAAGCATGAAAATCGCAAAGGGAATCGCCTCGGTGCTGAAAACGATTGGGCTGGTGGTTATGGCCATCGCCATCGTAATGAGCATCTATGTTGTGGCGAATGACGGTGCGGGATGGTCTACGCTATCGGGGGCGCTGCGCTCTTATCAGCAGAACGCTTCCGTGGTTACGCGCGCTTGGTTCGACAAGCAGTATTTCTCCGCCATGATTGATGCCGCGTCCACCAAGACGCTGGGCGGGGACGTGCGCCAGAATCGCGCGCTGACGTTCTATACGACGTGGGTGAATGAACTGGCAGCGGGGCAGGACGCGCTGTCCAAGCAGAAGCTGGATGCTTTCTGCGCTGATTTCGATCAGAATTTCGACGTGGATGCGTATCTGACGCTCTATGAGCAGCAGGAAAGCGGCAGCGACAGCCGCCTGCTGGCGGAATCGTTTGACTACCTGAACAAAGTCATGACGCCGGCGGCGCCCAAGGGCAAGCCGATTAAGATTGCCACCGCCAATACCGAGCCGGATGTTGCAGCGTTCTACGAAACGTTTGCGCAGGAGCACGGCGAAGAAGCAGGCAGCTATCTGGAATTTGTGGAAACGCTGACGACGATGGTTCGTGCGTCGGTGGATGCGGGCAACAAGCCGGCTTCCATGAAGAAATATCTGAATGCACTGAGCTTTGAGGACTACGCCGCTGCACTGGCGGAGCAGCGCACGCTGGAGCGCGTCGACACGGAGGATATCCGCGACGAGTTTGCCGCGCTGGTGGAGCAGAAGAAGCAGGGCGAAGCGATTGACTTGGCGGCGTTCGTGCAGAGCAAGTACGAGGCGCTTCAGGCACGCTATCCGAGCGAAAACCTCGGCACGCTGGATGTGTTCGCGACGACGCTGTTGGAGCGGGTGCAGAGCGAAGACTTTGACGGCTCGCTCAGCAGCCTGCTGAAGGCGGTTCAGGTGTCCGTGGCGGCAGCGCCGACCTACCAGACGGCGCTGAAGTCTCTGGCAGAAACGACCGTCAAGAAGTCTGATGACAGCAACGCCATTTCGCTGGTGATTGCGCTGTGGTGGCTGGCGGCGCGCTGGGTGTGGCTGTGGCTGGTTGGCATCGTGCTGCTGGTAATCGCGCGTGTGATGAACGCCATCACGGACAAGGTGACGCTGGCTCGTCTGGAGCACGCGGGCATTGAGGAAGAAAGCGACGTCCTCCTGCGCGTGAATCACCTGAAGCAGTATTTCCGCAGCGGCGACTATATCAACAAGGCCGTTGATGACGTCAGCTTCTACATCAAGAAGGGCGAAGTCTTTGGTCTGGTGGGCGAGTCTGGCTGCGGCAAGACCACGACGGGCCGCACCATCATCAACCTGTACGACCCGACCGAGGGTGACGTGTACTTCCAGGGTCTGCGCATTTCGTCCACGCAGAACGGTCTGCCGGTGCTGATTCGCAGCCTGAAAAACGACTTCGAGGAAAAGCAGCGCCAGATGAAAGCTGCGCTGAAGGAAAAAACGGAGAAGAATCCGGCACAGGCGGCGGCGCTGAAGGCGGAATACGACCAGAAGATTAAGGAAATGCGCAAGGAACTGAAGGAGAAAATCCGTCAGGCACGCACGAACGCATTGGAATCTTCTGTGGAAAAGAGCAAGTGCGTCGAGAAGTACCGCGAGAAGCGCAAGGCAGAGCTGACCGCGGCGTTTGAGGCAGACAGCAAGACGCTGTCCGGTCAGGCGCTGGAGGAACGGAAGGCGCGCTACGAACAGGACATGAAGGTTGCCGCGAAGGACAACATCATGACCAAGATGCAGATGATTTTCCAAGACCCGATTGCCTCGATTAACCCGCGCATGACTGTGCGTGAGATTATCGCAGAAGGCCTGAAAATCCGCGGCATCAAGGACGAAAAGTACATCGACGAAAAGGTTTACGAGGTGCTGGATCTGGTTGGTCTGGTGCGCGAGCACGCCGATCGCTATCCGCATGAGTTCTCCGGCGGCCAGCGCCAGCGTATCGGCATTGCCCGCGCCATCGTGCTGGAGCCTGACCTCATCATCGCCGACGAACCCATTTCCGCGCTGGACGTGTCGATTCAGGCACAGGTTATCAATCTGCTGAACGACCTGCGCAACAAGATGGGCTTGACCATCATGTTTATTGCGCATAACCTGTCCGTCGTCAAGTACTTCTCCGACCGCATCGGTGTCATGTACTACGGCAAGCTGGTGGAGCTGGCGGATTCCGACGAGCTGTTCGAACATCCGCTGCATCCGTACACCAAGTCGCTGCTGTCCGCGATTCCGTACCCGGATCCGCATCACGAGAAGCATCGGCAGCGCATTGAGTACAAGCCCCTGAAGGAGCATGACTACTCGGTGAACAAGCCGTCCCTGCGGGAAATCAAACCCGGACACTTCATCAACTGCAACGACGAAGAGTTTGAACGGTATAAGAAGGAGCTTGGGCTTTGAAAAAATCAAAGCGGGCGATGCCCTACTGGATTTGCATCGCCATCGGCGCGCTGATATTTGCTGGCGTTGCGTCGATGCGCAGTATCTGGACGCTGAGCGAGCGGGAGGAAATCCTGAGCGGCTTGTGCGACGCACTTTTTGTGCCGGGCGCGCTGCTGACCTGTGTGGGTCTGCTGACGTTCACGGCGCGCGAAGGTGTGCTGGACATCATTTCCTACGGTTTCCGAAACCTGCT
>OMDR01000515.1_pt1 | contig 25771 bp, 15 predicted proteins | sample 1645251 | NCBI WGS metagenome assembly OMDR01 (sample SAMEA103958142, study PRJEB25191) | human gut metagenome | biome: human-associated habitat [ENVO:00009003]; feature: intestine environment [ENVO:2100002]; material: feces | place: Germany | collected 2013/2015 | reverse complement strand
GAGAACGGCAAAAAATTCACGGTAAAGGCCGAAGGCAATTCAGAACGCAACATCTATATCCAGTCGGCGGAACTCAACGGCAAACCCTATCCGTACGCCTACATCCGCCATAGCGACATCGTAAAGGGCGGAACGCTGCGCCTGACAATGGGTCCGCAACCGAACAGGGAGTTCGGCGCCGCTCCGGAACACCGCCCCGCAGACCGCTAAATTACAGATAACCCGACCAACAAACCGACCATGAAAACCCTACACCAGAATCTTTCGCTTCCGGCGCTGGCCCTGCTGCTGGGCGCCTGTTCTCAGCCGGAAGCCCAAATAAACATCGATGCGGCACAGCGCGGCGCAGAGGTTCCCTCATCCCTGTACGGCATCTTCTTCGAAGAGATCAACCACGCGGGCGACGGCGGACTCTACGCCGAGCTGATTCAGAACCGCGGATTCGAAGACAGCTCCGTACCCGAAGGCTACCGGATCGAAGGCGATAAAATCTATCCGCCCGCCGTCTGCAATCACCTTACCGGCTCGAAGCCCCATCCCGATCTGGCATTTCGCTGGACAACGGACGAAATACCCGCATGGTCGCTCGAACAGTTGGCAGGCGAAGGCGCGACCATGCAACTCACGACCGAATATCCGCTCAACAGCGCGACTCCGACGGCGCTGAAGGTCACGCTTCCCGTTCAGGGACGCGTCGCGCTCTCCAATACCGGATTCTGGGGCATCAACATCGAAAAGAACAAAAGCTATTTCCTGCGTTTCAACACCTCGAACGGCAACCGGTTCGACGGCAAAGCCACCATCAAACTCGTCGGCGCCGACGGCACGGAACTCTGCAACCGGCCGCTGGCCCTCGACCCGGATAAATCTTGGTGTCAGTATTCGGGCGAACTCGTAGCTGCCGGCACTGACCACAACGCCCGCTTCGTCATCGAACTCGAAGGCAAGGGAACGCTGCTGCTCGATTACGTTTCGCTCTTCCCGGCCGAGACGTTCCGCAACCGCGAAAACGGACTGCGCAAGGATATTGCCGAGACGCTCGAAGCCATGCGTCCGGCATTCGTCCGCTGGCCGGGCGGCTGCGTGGTGGAGGGCATCACCCTTTCGAACCGCATCAAATGGAAGGAAACCATCGGCGATCCGGCCACCCGTCCGGGTGTTTACGACACTTGGGGCTATCGTACCACGATGGGCTTCGGCTACCACGAATTCCTGCAGTTCTGCGAGGACATCGGTGCCGAAGGCATGTTCGTCTGCAACGTGGGACTGGGCTGTCAGGGCCGCGCGGGCGACGCATGTCCGGAAGAGGAGGTGGACTTCTTCATCAACGACGCACTCGACGCCATCGACTACGCATTGGGCGACGGCACGACCGCGTGGAGCCGCAAACGCGTCGAGAACGGTCATCCCGAACCTTTCCCGCTGAAATACGTCGAAATCGGCAACGAAAACTGGGGTCCGGTCTATGAAAAGCGTCACGACAAATTCTACAAGGCCATCAAGGCGAAATATCCGCAGTTAAAACTCATCTCGACGCTCGGACTGGGCGGCCAGCACCGTCACGAGAAGGTCGATATGATAGATCCCCACTGGTACGTGTCGCCCGAATTCTTCTTCGCCAGCGACAAACTCTTCGACCAACAGGAACGCGGGGATTACGAAATCTACATCGGCGAATACGCCGTCAATCAGAATGTCGGCGGCGGCAACCTGCTCGGCGCACTGGCCGAGGCGGCGTTCCTTACGGGCGTCGAGCGCAACTCCGACCTTGTGAAGATGGCCTCCTACGCTCCGCTGTTAGAGAACGTCAATGACCGCGTCTGGCCCACGAACCTCATCTGGTTCGATTCCCACCGCGTCATGGGACGCTCGTCGTATCAGGTACAGAAGATGTACGCCGAAAACCGTCCGTCGTTCAACGTCGCCACCGCATTCGAACAGCCGACACACCCCGTCGAAGTCCGCGGCCGAATCGCATTGGGCGGCTGGAATACGGACAACGAATACAAGGACCTGAAAGTCACGCTGGCCGACGGCCGCACCGTCGAGGCCGACATGACGCAGGGCTGGACGCCCCAAGAGGGTTCGTGGACCGCCGGGGAAGGCACGCTGAAAGGCTCCGGTCCCGGCGTGATGCGCTGGATTCTATGGAGCACGCCGGAAGCGTTCGGCGACTGCTCGATCTCGCTCAAGGCCCGCAAGACCGCCGGAGCGGAGGGGTTCCTCATCTACTTCGGCATGCACGACGGGCTGAACGGCTACGTGCTCAACATCGGCGGCTGGGGTAACCAGACCACGGCTTTCCAGCGCATCGACGGCAACGACATGCCGCAGATTCCCAACAACATCTCGCAGCATGTGGAGGAGGGACGCTGGTATGACATCCGCATCGACGTCAAAGGCGGCAAATTCACCTATTATCTCGACGACAAACAGATGCTCGAAACGACGATCGAGAACATACAGCACTATGTAGTTTCGGGTTACGACGAGAGTACGGGCGAACTGATCGTCAAATTCGTGAACGCCACCGAAGAGCCGTTCACCACGTCGATCAACCTGCAGAACGTAACCTCCGTGGAGCGTAAGGGCAAAGTCGTCACCCTCACGTCGAACGATCCCAAAGACGAGAACACGCTCGACGATCCGAAGAAGGTATTCCCAAGGGAAAGCACCTACAACGGCTTCTCGGAAAGGTTCGACTACACGTTCGAACCGTGGTCGCTGACCGTGCTGCGCATCAAGGCCGAAATCTAAACGTCGCATGAAAGGATAACCCGCCTTCCGGAACCGGGCTGCGGATTATCCTTTTTTCAAAATTCCGAACCGCATGAAAAAGATTCTTTTCACCCTGCTCTCAGCTGCCGTCGCCGTATCGGCCGCGGCCGGCGACAAAAACTACCTCCGCTATGTGGATCCCTACATCGGAGCGGGCGGCCACGGCCATGTTTTCGTCGGGGCCTGCGTTCCCTTCGGTGCGATACAGATCGGACCGCAAAATATCTTCAAAGGCTGGGACTGGTGTTCCGGCTACCACTATTCGGACAACGTGCTGATCGGATTTTCGCACACGCACCTCAGCGGTACGGGCTGCACCGATTTGGGCGACATCCAGATCATGCCCTTCACGGGCGAAGTGCGCACGCGCCGCGGCGAACAGGACGACATCTCGAACAGCTGTTCAGCCCATTACCAGCATGAAAACGAGCGGGTTTCGCCCTATTTCTATTCCCTGACGCTCGACAACGGCATCCACGCCGAACTGACCGCATCGCGGCGGGTCGCATTCCACGAATACACGTTCCCGGCAGGCGAAGAGGCCCGTCTGCTGATCAACCTCCGCGAAGGCAACGGATTTCAGTCGTTCGCCTCGTCGCTACGGCTGGTCGATGCCCACACCGTCGTCGGACACCGCATCGTCAAAGGCTGGGCGCCGGAACACCGCGTCTACTTCGCACTGAAAAGCGACCGTCCGATTGCCGAACTGCTGGTCTTCAACGACGACGAGCCGGCCGGACGCGACGAGCTGGAAGGCGAAGGCGTGAAGGGCGTGGTCTGCTTCGAAGGCAGCGTCGAGAAACTGGCGCTGAAAGTCGCCGTTTCGTCCGTAAGCACCGACAATGCGCTGGAAAACCTGCGCAAAGAGATTCCCCACTGGAATTTCGGCACGGTGATGACGGCGGCCCGCGACGCATGGGAAAAGGAATTGGAGCGCGTCGAGATCACAACTGCCGACGAACGCGCCAAGCGCATCTTCTATACGGCCATGTACCACACGATGATCGCCCCCACGACCTACTGCGACGTGAACGGTGAATTCCGCGGCCACGACAATAAAATCCGCAAAGCCGATCGGACGAACTATTCGACCTTCTCGTGCTGGGACACTTACCGGGCGCTGCATCCGTGGTTTACGATCATCCAGAGCGACCGGGTGGGCGACATGGTCGCGTCGATGCTCTCGATCTGCGACCAGCAGGGCAAGCTTCCGATCTGGCCGCTGATCGGCGGCGAGACCAACCAGATGCCCGGCTACGGTAGCGTACCGATCGTCAGCGACGCGGTAGTGAAAGGAATCCGGGGAATCGACGCGCAGCGCGCCCTGCAATGCGCCGTGCAGACGGCCACGCTCCGCGGACAGGCCGGCATCGGCTATGTGCTGGACCGGGAGTATATCCCCGCAGACAGGGAGTTCGAGGCGACGTCCAAAGCCATGGAGTATGCGGTGGCCGACTGGGGCATCGCCGCCATGGCGCACAAACTCGGCCACAAAGAGACGGAGCGAACTTTCGCCCGGCGCGCCCGCTACTGGAAACACTATTTCGACGGCGACATCAATTTCATCCGCCCGAAATTCGACGACGGAAGCTGGCTCACGCCCTACAACCCGTTCCAGTCGGTCCACGGCGGCACGGGCTACTTCGCCGAAGGCACGGGGTGGCAGTACACCTTCTTCGTGCCGCAGGACCCCTACGGGCTGATCGAAGCCATGGGCGGCGACGAGCCGTTCCGCGCAAAAATCGACTCGCTGTTCCGCGTCTCCGGCGACATGGGTCCCCACGCTTCGGCCGACATTTCGGGGCTGATCGGCCAGTACGCCCACGGCAACGAACCCTCGCACCACGTCATCTATCTCTACAACTACGCAGGCCAGCAGTGGAAAACCGCCGAACTGGTGCGCTACGTACAGCACCATTTCTACACCGACCGACCGGACGGCATCATCGGCAACGAGGACTGCGGACAGATGTCGGCATGGCATATTCTTTCGGCGTTGGGTTTCTATCAGGTCAATCCCTCGTGCGGGGTCTATTCATTCGGCAGCCCGCTTTTCGAGAAAGCGGTGCTGAATATGCCCAACGGACGCAAATTTATGGTGATAACTGTGAATAATTCCGCAAAAAACAGCTATATTCAATCCGTGGAACTGAACGGAAAACCTTATCTGAACTCTTACATCGCATACGACGACATCGTTCGCGGGGGCACGCTGAAATTCGTCATGGGCCCGCAGCCCAACTACGACCTCGGCTCCGCCCCCGAACACCGTCCCTACAACGAAACACGCCAATAAAGACGCTATGAATACGAATACCAAACGATTGCTCTGCACCCTCGCCGGCACGGCGGCCCTGCTGACGGCGGCCGGAAACGACGACGGGAGTCGCATCGAAATCGATCTCGGCAAACGCGGGGCCGAAATTCCCGCATCGCTCTACGGCGTCTTCTTCGAGGAGATCACCGGTTCGGGCGACGGCGGGCTTTACGCCGAGATGATCCGCAACCGCGGCTTCGAGGAGGGCGTACTCCCGACGGGCTGCACGCTCGACGCCGACGGGTATGCCGCCGCACCCCACGCGCACTGTTATTCGAACGACTCGGTCAACCGCTTCCGCGTGCGGTGGAGTCCCGATCTGGCGATGACGGGCTGGCGGACGCAATACGCCGACGGCTCGCAGGCCGCTTCGTCCGTTACCGCCGAATATCCGCTCAACGCCGCCACACCCCACGCCCTGCGGCTCGACCTTGCCGCGGCGCGCGGCGAAGTGAGCGCCGTGAACAGCGGCTACTGGGGAATCGCCGTCGAAGCGGGCAAGAGCTACGATCTGGAATTTTATGTCCGGGCGGAAAAGACCCCGTGGTGCCGCGCCGCAATCGTCGCGCCCGACGGGAAGTCCTTCGCTGTGAGCGACATGCGCCTGACGGCGGACGGCGGGTGGCACCGCTATACGGCAACCTTCACACCATCGGAAACCGGAAACAAAAACACCCTGCGCCTTAGCTTCCCCGCCGAAGGCCGCGTCTGGATCGACTATGTATCGCTGTTCCCGCGCGACACCTACAAAGGCCGCGCCAACGGACTGCGCAAGGATGTGGCGACGATGATCGAAGAACTGCGCCCGGCGTTCGTCCGCTGGCCCGGAGGCTGTATCGTCGAAGGGCTGACGCTCGACAACCGCGTGAAATGGAAGGAGACCATCGGCGACCCGGTAACACGTCCGGGAGAGTACAACCTGTGGGGTTACCGCAGTACGTACGGATTCGGCTACCATGAATTCCTGCAGTTCTGCGAGGATATCGGCGCCGAGGGCATGTTCGTCTGCAACGCGGGCATGTCGTGTCTGTTCCGCAACGGCGACTATGTACAGGGCGACGAACTCGAACCGCTGATCGAGGAGGCGCTCGACGCCATCGAATACGCTTTAGGCGATGCAATGACGACCAAATGGGGCGCCGAACGCGCCAGAAACGGTCATCCCGAACCCTTTCCGCTGAAATACATCGAGGTCGGCAACGAAAACGTCTTCGCCCGCTATGCGGCCAACTACAATCGTTTCCACAAGGCGATCAAGGCGAAATATCCGCAGCTGACGGTTATCTCGGCGCTGATGTTCAGCGACGACATCAAGCGGCTGGACAAAGTGGAGATGATCGACCCGCACTATTACGAGACCGCCGACTGGTTCTACAACAACGCCGACGTCTACGACAAGCTCCCGAAGAAGCTCCCCTATAAGATTTACGTCGGCGAATACGCCGCCGTCGGGCAGTCGAATCTTTACGCGTCGCTGGCCGAAGCGGCTTACCTGACCGGCGTGGAGCGCAACGCCGACAAAGTGCAGCTGGTCTCCTACGCCCCGCTGATCGAAAACGCCCATTACGGCCGCAACCACCTGATGGTACTCGACAACAAACAGGTTTACGGACGCACGAACTACCATGTGATGAAACTCTTTTCGGAGAACCGGCCCGATGTGAACGTTCCGCTCTGCATTCTCGGAGAGCAGGTCGCAAAACCCCACTCTCCCAAAGGATTCATCGGCCTGAGTACGGGCAACACGGCGGCGCAGTTCCGCGACCTGAAGGTCACGAGCAACGGCCGCACCCTCTACACCACCGACTGGAGCGACCTCGACACACGCTGGGAGACGATACGCGGCGAGTGGAAAGCCGCAGGCGGCGTCCTGACCCAGCCAGTCCCGGCCGGAGATGCGCTCCTGCGTCTGAAAGATCTCGAAGCGGGCGACTGCACGATCACCCTCAAAGCCCGCAAGACGGCCGGACACGAAGGGTTCCGCGTAGTCTTCGGCATGCAGGACGACCGCCGCTATTTCATGGCCGACATGGGAAGCCACTCCAACGAGTCGGTCCTCTTCCGGGAGATCGGCGACAAAGGTTCGGTTTCACTCTTCGACTACCGCAATCAGGAGCCGATCGAAGCGAACCGGTGGTACGACGTGCGCATCGAAATCCGTGGCAACAAATGGAAGTGCTACCTCGACGGTGAACTCAAATACGCCTACGACTATACGATCGTCAACAAGCACTACGCCGTCGCCGGTCTCGACCACAAGCGCAACGAACTGGTCGTCAAACTGGTCAATGGCCGCACGGAGCCGTGGCGAACCTCGCTGGCGCTGAAAGGCGGGAAAGCCGCGCCCGGCGAAGCCCGGCGCATCGAGCTTGCATCGGCGTCGATCTACGACGAAAATTCGTTCGAAGAACCCGAAAAAATCACCGCCCGCGAATCGGCATTCCGCATCGAAGGGCGCACCGTACCCGTAGAATGTGCCCCCAACTCGCTCACCATCCTGCGTATACCTCTCGACAAACAATAAACTCAATACCCCGATGACAAAGTATCTGAAATTGATTTCCGCCATTGCCGCCCTGCTGTTTGCGGCATCGTGCGGCAGCACAAAAAACGCACGTAAAAGCCTTTCGGGAAATCCCGTCTTTCCGGGCTGGTATGCCGACCCCGAAGGCGCCGTCTTCGGCAAGGAGTACTGGATTTTCCCCACCCTTTCGGACCTCTATGCCGCACCGGACGAGGAAATGCCGGCCTACCCCGCCGAGAAAAGCTCGGCAGTCCACCAGCTGTACAACATCCAGACCTACATGGACGCCTTCTCGTCGAAGGACCTCGTGAACTGGACCAAACATCCGAAAGTCCTCACCACCGACGCCGTGAAATGGGTAAAATATGCCATGTGGGCGCCGGCGATACTCGAACACAAGGGCAAATATTACCTCTTCTTCAGCGGCAACGACATCCAAAACGACCACGAATACGGCGGCATCGGTGTCGCCGTGGCCGACCGTCCGGGCGGCCCGTACAAGGATGCGCTGGGCAAACCGCTGATCGACCGCATCGTCAACGGCGCGCAACCCATCGACCAGTTCGTTTTCCGCGACGACGACGGTACGCATTATATGTATTACGGCGGCTGGCACCATTGCAACATGGTCAAACTGTCGGACGACCTGCTGAGCGTCGTGCCGTTCGACGACGGCGAGACGTACAAGTCCGTAACGCCTGAAAACTACGTCGAAGGACCGTTTATGTTCAAGCGCGGCGGCAAGTACTATTTCATGTGGAGCGAAGGCGGCTGGGGCGGTCCCGACTACAGCGTGGCCTATGCCATCGCCGACTCCCCGTTCGGGCCGTTCGAACGTATCGGCAAAATTCTCCAGCAAGACCCCGAAATCGCCACCGGAGCCGGCCACCACTCGGTGATACGGATTCCCGGCAGGGACGAATACTACATCGTCTACCACCGCCGCCCGCTGGGCGCGACCGCCATGGGGCACCGCCAGACCTGCATCGACCGCATGGAGTTCGATGCAGACGGCTTCATCAAACCCGTAAAAATGACTTTCGAAGGGGTCAAACCCGTCCGGATCAAATAACGACCACATAAAAAACAAAGACCATGAAACGCTATCTCTTCTTAATGGCAGCCACGGCCTGCATGCTCTCCTGCGCAGGCAATGGCGACAGCGGAAACGGCGTCGAACTGCTCGATGCCGCCGCCTTCAGAACCAAAATCGACGGGAAACCCGTCGGACTCTACACCCTGCAAAACGCCGACAGCATGACCGTGCAGCTCACCAATTACGGCGCACGCGTCGTCGCGCTCTGGGTTCCGGCCGCCGACGGCCGCTTCCGCGACGTGGTATGGGGATACGACAGCATCGACGCCTATCTCCGCACGGCCGACAAATACTGCGGACCCGTCGTGGGACGCTTCGGCAACCGCATCGGCAAAGGACGCTTCACGCTCGACGGCAAGGAGTACCAACTGACGATCAACAACGGCGAGAACCACCTGCACGGCGGTCCCGGAGGATTCGAATGCCGCGTCTGGGACGCCCGCGTGACCACGACGCCCGAAGGAAATCCCGCCGTCGCCATGTCCTACCGCTCCGCCGACGGCGAAGAGGGCTATCCGGGCAACCTCGACATCACGGTCACCTACTCGCTGACGCCGGACAACGGACTGGTTATCGACTACGAGGCCACGACCGACGCCCCGACAATCGTGAATCCCACGAGCCACGTCTACTACAACCTGCACGGCACAACGGAGCATTCGACCGACTCGCACCTGCTGACCATCCATGCCAGCGGCTTTACGCCCACCGACGCGGGTCTGATCCCCACGGGTGAAATCCTCCCGGTCGAAGGCACGCCGCTCGACTTCCGCACGCCGCATGCGATCGGGGAACGCATCGGACGAACCGACTACGAACCGCTGGCATTCGGAAACGGCTACGACCACAACTGGGCGCTCGACAAGCCTGAAGCGGGCACGGTTTCGCTGGCTGCCGAGGCTTATGAACCCGCGACGGGCATCCGGATGAAGATCTACACCGACCAGCCGGGACTCCAGTTCTATGCAGGACAGGGCATGGACGGCAAGGAGGTCGGCAAACGCGGCGACCGCCACAACTTCCGCTCCGGCATCGCCCTCGAAACACAGAATTTCCCCGACGCACCCAACCACGACAATTTCCCGTCGTCGGTGCTGCGTCCGGGAGAGACCTACACGCAGCATACGGTCTACGCATTCGAAACAGACGAGCAATAACCAGCCCCCTGACAACGGAAACCCGGCGGCAAACGGGCTTCGGCCAGACCGAAACCGAACGCTCCAACGTCGTACATCCCGCCGTAACGATACGCCGTGAAGCCGCGACGCTCTGCGCACCGGGCCGGCCCTTGCCGACAAACAAGGACAGAAACAGACGAACAAAGAACCGGGCAAGTCCTTCGGGAACCTCTGGAATTTGCAAACAACACTGTAATTTAATAAGTTGCAGCGTTGTTTTTTTATGAGGTAATGATTTAGAAACGCAAGTATCGAATAAACTTACATCGAGGTTCATCCTGTCAAACAACTCTATATAATAAATATGCAAAATATCTGATAAAAAAGTAAATGGGATTTTTATCACTTTATTTGCCGATCTATGGCAGACATCAGCGTCACCGTGGATCATTTCTTCATTTGAGCGGAATGAAACGGTCTGGAGCGGATATAGAAATCGTTTTCTGAAGGCTTGGATTGTCTTGTGTATCCTTAACGCAGAAAATCATCTAACCCCAACAATTATGGATTGTGTCTTTATGGAAACGAGTGCCTATAAAGAGTTGCAGGCGCACCTTCAACTCCATGTAAAAGATGCGGGACCGGGTTGTTAACAAATCCTTTTGTCAACCTCTCACACCGGTCAATGGACAGCCATAAACCAAGAGGGCATGCGCTGCCTCTAATGGAAATTCCTTGGTCAATCAGCTTTCTGCCATAAGCCAAAGATAGTGCAAGCTAAGCGCAAAAGCAAGTTTACTTGCATTTTGCCGAGACGCAGCCTGTCTAAGGCAGAACCAAAAATAATGCAGGCCGCGGGCAAAACCGAACGATTTGTCGGCTTTTACCCGCGGCCCGCATCGTTTAACCGTCTGGAAAGCCCGCTCAGCGACGTCCTCCAAGTTTCAGATAACGGTCGTAGAGACGGTCGTAAACCGCATGACGCTCCATATCGGGAATGTATTCGTTCGAGAAGCCGGGGCACATCGCACGCTGAGCCTCCTGTACCGAGCCGTAGAGTCCTGCGGCGACCGCCGCGAACATCGCAGCACCCAAGGCGCAGGCTTGGTCACTGGCCACCACCCGGATCGGAACGCCGATAACGTCGGCCATCGTCTGCATCACGAAAGGCGATTTGCGAGCGATGCCACCGATAGCGAGAATATTGTCGATGGGCACCCCCTCTTCGAGCATCCGCTCGTTAATGGCCCGAGACCCGAAGACCGTCGCTTCGACCAGCGCCTTGTAGACCGCCGGTGCCGACGTGGCGAGGGTCAGTCCATGCAGCGCACCCCGTACCCGGGGATCGGCATCGGGCGTCCGGCGTCCATTATGCCAGTCGAGCGCCACGGGATCTTCATCCGTCAGGGGCAGCCGTTCGGCCTCGGCCGTCAGCTCCCCGAGAATTCGCTCTTCAAACTGCGGGTCGCTTCCGGCGATTCGCTGCAGCGGCCATGCCATCATCCGACGGAACCAAGCGTACAGATCGCCGAAAGCGGCCTGCCCGGCCTCGAATCCGATATATCCGGGCAGCACCGAACCGTCAACCTGACCGCAGATGCCGCGCACGGTCCGGCTGCCGACCTCCTCGTAAGTGCCGACCACGATGTCGCATGTCGAGGTTCCCATCACCTTGACCAGCGTTCCGGGGACGATCCCGGCCCCGACGGCCCCGACATGGCAGTCGATGGCCCCCACGCCGACAGCAATGCCCGGTTTCAACCCCAGCCGGGCGGCCCACTCGCCGCACAGCCGGCCGACGCACGTATCGCCAGTGACGGTTTCGGAATAAAGATGGCCGCGGAAGACGCCCAGCAGCGGATCGACCGCTTCCAAGAACTCCGGCGCGGGGAGTCCGCCCCACGAGGCGTGCCACATCGCCTTGTGCCCAGCCACGCAGCGGCTGCGGGCAATGGTTTCCGACTAACAGGGCGCTGATCCAATCGCAGTGCTCAACCCACGAATAAGCCGCCGGCTGCAATCCGGGCGAACGACGCAGGCAGTGGAGCATCTTGGCCCACACCCACTCGCAGGAGTAAGTGTCGCCACTATAACGCGTGTAGTCGATTTCCCATTTTTTTGCTAAATCGTTTATTTCATCCGCTTCGGCGAGGGCCGTATGGTCCTTCCAAAGCACGAACATCGCATCTGGCTCCTCGGTGAACTCCGGCAGCAGGGCCAGCGGGGTGCCCTTGGAGTCAGTCAGCGCCGGAGTCGACGCCGTGGTGTCGAAGGAGATGCCGCGGACGGCATCGGCTACGTCGCGGCCGCAAGCCGCCAAAGCATGGCGGACAGACGCTTCCAACGATTCGACATAGTCAAGCGGATGCTGGCGGTAACGGTTGTGCGCGGGATCGCAGTAGAGCCGCTCGGCCCACCGGGGGTAAGCTACCACCGCCGAGGCGAGTTCCGCCCCGTCAGCGGCGTCGACGACGAGGCACCGCACGGAATCGCTCCCGAAATCGACGCCCAAAAGATAATTGGTTCGAGATTGCATAGTTATTTCGGTTAATGGTTGAATGCTTCTTTCACAGCCCGCAGTCCACCGGGTATCAGGTCGCGGAGAAGCTCTTCGAGCAAGGCTTCGTCCCCCTGCAGGTGGAAGATCTCCTGCGCGTGACACAGCGTTTCGCCGGGCCGCAGGAAAGCTGCCGGCGAAGAGGTTTCGATTTCGAAGAACGGCCCCATCACCTCGCCGGTCTCGGTCGGTCCGTCGTTGTAGGCGTTGACTACATCCCCGCCGAACGGGTTCGCCTGCGCGCCCCAGCGGCTATCCACATAGCGGTCGCCCGCCGCGGAACGCCGGTAGCGGACCAGCGTCACGTGATGCGCCGCCGCATCGTAACTGCCGCAAAGCCCCGTATCGTGGCCCGCAGGCAATCCGATCTTCGACCGGAACTCTCCGTCGATCCGCAAGCATACGAGTCTTCCGGAGACGGAGAGCCGGTCGTCCGGAAGCGTTCCGAAATAGTCGCTGTTGACGGCCGCCCGCGCATCCTCCCCGTCGCAGGGGAGAAAAACGGTGGTCGACGGCGACGGCGTGAACATCCCGAGCATCCAGAGCGACGGTGCACCGCCCGCGGACGTCCATGCGTCAGTACCGCAGTTACCGATCCGGTTTTCGCTGCGATAGGCCACCACTGCGAGTTCCGGCGGCAGGGCACGCCCCAGCGATGCCTCTGCCTGCCGGAGCGAAAGGAGTTCGACCCGCCGCGTCACCCCGATCTCAAAGCGGGTTTCGGCGGCGTTCCGGAGCGACATCTCGGCTTCGAAACGCACCTGCCGGGCGTCGCGCCCGACCACCCGGAAAGGCTCGGTGTCCAGCGCCGCCGGGACCTGCCAGTTGGCATACACCTGCTCGGCGCCGGGTGCGAAATAGAGCGAAAAGGGACCACCCTCGGGACCGAGCCAAAGGCGTTCTTCCCCGCCGAAAGGATTGAATCGGGATTTCCGCACCCCTGAAGCGATCAGCGAACGGTTTATCCAACCGTAGCCGGGTCCTCCGGTTCCAGTCGCCGTCGAGGTTATCACCCGTCCCTGCCACTCCGGAACCAGATAGACCCGCGCTCGTCCCGATTCGTCGGACAGCTCCACGCCCCGCACCCCGCAACTTTCCAAAAATGAACGCATTTCACCGTAAGTTTTCATATTTCGAAAGGGATAAAATCAAAAAATCAGTGAAAAAATTTGTTTATTAAAACGTTTTAATTACTTTTGCAAAAGTAACAGAAAATCCCAGATATTGCAAAAAATCGCAAAAAATATGCGTACGAAGCGTGTAACCATAAAAGATATAGCTACGGAGGCGGGCGTTTCGATCGCCTTAGTCTCGTTCGTGATGAACAACAAGGCCGACGGTAAGGACACCTACCGCGTGAACAAGGAAACCGCACAGCGTATTCTGGAAGTCGCGCAGAAACTCAACTACCAGCCCAACAACGCCGCCCGTACCCTGCGCAGCGGTAAGACCAACACCATCGGCGTCATCGTTTCGGACATCTCAAACAAGTTCTTCGCCGACATTGCCCGGTGCATCGAGAACCATGCATATAAACATAAGTATACCGTGTTGTTCGGCAGCACGGACGAAAATCCGCAGAAGCTGGAGAATCTGATCGAGGTCTTCCGCAACAAGGGCATCGACGGGCTGGTGGTCGTGCCGTGCGAGGGCGCGGACGAGATCATCCGCGACATCGCACGCCAGAACATCCCGCTCGTGCTGCTCGACCGCGAAGTGCCCGATCTGGAAGTCAGCAGCGTCGTGCTGAACAACCGCCGCGCCGGGTACGAAACGACCGAAGCGCTGATCCGGCGCGGATTCACCCGCATCGAGATGATCTCCTACTCGATGGGGCTTTCGAACATCCGCGAGCGTGAAGAGGGATACCGCCGTTGCATGCAGGCACACGACATGGCCGAAAACACCGTCATACACCGCCTGCGCCACGACAAACTCGCCAAGATCGAGGATATCATCCGCGAGGCCCGGCAACGCCGCGTCGAGGCTTTCCTCTTCGCCACCAACACCCTAGCAGGTCAGGGCCTGAGTGCTATTTTCCGCAACGGCTGGCGCGTGCCGCAAGATTTCGCCATCGCCTGCTTCGACACCAACGAAGCCTTCGACATCTATAAAACCGCCATCGCCTACGTCCGCCAACCCATCGAACGGTTCGGGACCGATGCCCTCGATCTGCTGATCAAGAGCATCGAACAACGCGACGAACCCGGAAGCAGCACACGCATCGTGCTGACGCCCGAGATCGTCGAGAGCACCCCCGAAGAGGTGCTGAGAAGCCCGGAAGAGGTAGTAACAGAAAGCTAAAAACATTTACCTTAAAGCTAAAACGATTTACAAGAAACCAACATAAAACCATGAACCCGGCAATCCATCCGTTTTACAAGGCGAGCGTTCTCGCCGTCCGCAGTGCCATGCTGACCGCCGCACTCTTCGTCACGACCTCGGTACCGGCCCGAACGTCGCATACAGTCCGTCCCAAGGGAGAAGGTGACACTCCGACCCAATCCGACCCGGACATTCTGCGCTACAACAACCCAGACCTCACGGTCGACTTGGGAGTCGGGCTTTGGGGCATTCCGCTGCCCGTAGACTACGACGGCGACGGTGTGAAAGACCTGCTGGTGTCGTGCCCCGACCGCCCCTACAAAGGACTCTATTTTTTTAAGAACATCGGAACGCCCCGCCATCCCCGTTTCGCCGCCGCCGAGCGCATCAGCGAGAAGGGGATGAACAACATCCGCCTCTCGGAGGTGGACGGCAAGCCCTACGTCCTTTCGAAGAATTTCGAATATCCCGACTTTTTCAAGGCTCCCTACGCCAAAACACGGCGTCTTCACTACGAAGGCGAGGAGCTCGGAGCGACCTACAAGAAGTCGCGGAGCAATATGTGGAATTACGTGGACTGGGATGGAGACGGCGACAAGGACATCCTCGTGGGTATCGACACGTGGGACGACTACGGCTGGGACAACGCCTTCGACAGCCTCGGACACTGGACCCGGGGGCCGCTGCACGGCTACGTCTACCTGCTGGAAAATACTGGCAGGGGATATGTCAACCGCGGTAAAGTGGAAGCGGGCGGTGCCCCGATCGATGTCTACGGAGCGCCTAATCCGTGTGTCGCCGACTTCGACGGCGACGGCGATCTGGACCTGATCTGCGGCGAATTCATCGACGGCATGACATGGTTCGAGAATATCGGAACCCGGACGGAACCCCGTTTTGCGGCGGGGCGCCCCCTTGCAAACAAACACGGGGAGATCCGCCTCCATCTGGAGATGATCGTCCCGGTGGTTTCGGATTTCGACGGCGACGGGCATCCCGACCTCATCGTCGGCGACGAAGACGGCCGTGTGGCTTGGGTGCGCCACACGGGAAAGGTCAAAAAAGGCATGCCACAATTCGAATCTCCCTTCTACTTCACCCAGCAGGCCGACCTTGTCAAATTCGGAGCCCTCTCGACTCCCTGCGCTTTCGATTGGGACGGCGATGGGAAACAGGACATCATTGCCGGCAATTCCGCCGGCGAGATCGCTCTCATCCGTAACCTCTCGGGCGGCGGAAATCCCGTGTGGGACGCTCCGCGCCTCTTTACCGTCAACGGTAAACCCATCCGCATTCAGGCCGGAGAGAACGGCTCGATACAAGGTCCCGCCGAACGCAAATGGGGCTACACGGTACTCTCCGTGGCCGACTGGGACGGCGACGGACTACCCGACATCATCGTCAACTCGATCTGGGGCAAAATCGAATGGTTCCGCAATCTCGGCACCAAAGACGGACTGAAACTCGCTCCGGCGCAGTCTGTGCACGTGGCATGGGAGGGCGAGACCCCCAAACCCGCATGGAACTGGTGGACGCCCGAGTCCGGCACGCTCGTCACGCAATGGCGCACAACGCCCGTGGCGATGGACTGGAACGGTGACGGGCTGACAGACCTCATCGTCCTCGACCATGAAGGCTACCTGGCTTATTACGAACGTTTCCGCACGCCCGAAGGCGAACTGCTGCTCCGTCCCGGCCGCCGCATCTTCCACGGCACGAACTGCTCGCTGTACGAGCGGAAAGAGGGCGTATTGAATGCCTCGGAAGGATTGCTGCGGCTGAATGGTGTGGAGGCCGGTTGGTCCGGACGCCGCAAAATCTGCTTCACCGACTGGGACGGCGACGGACGGCTCGACCTGATCGTCGACAGCCAAAACGCCGCGTGGTTCCGCAATGTCCGCGAGGAGAACGGCGATGTATGGTACGAATACATGGGCAACCTCTCCGACCGGGTGCTCGCCGGACACTCGACCTGTCCTACACCCGTCGATTGGAACGGCGACGGACGCCCCGAATTGCTGTTGGGTGCCGAAGACGGCCATTTTTATCTCATCCCGAACAATACCGATAAACAAATCCGATAAACCATGCAAATTCCGAAATTACGGGGGATCATTCCCCCGATGATTACCCCTCTCAAGGGCGACGACGAACTCGACCGCGAAGGAACCGTACGACTCACGGAACACCTCGTCGCCGGCGGAGTCCACGCCATTTTTCTGCTCGGCACGACGGGCGAAGCCCAGAGCCTGACCTACCGGCTGCGTTATGAATTCGTCGAACTGGTATGCCGTCAGGTAGCAGGACGCATCCCCGTGCTGGTCGGCGTCACCGACACCGCCTTCATCGAGAGCGTCCGGCTCGCGGAACACGCCGCCAAATGCGGCGCCGTCGGCGTCGTGGCCGCCCCGCCCTACTACTTCGCCCCTTCGCAGCAGGAGCTGATCGAATACTACACGGCGCTGGCCGACGCCCTGCTCCTGCCGCTCTACCTCTACAACATGCCGTCGCACGTCAAGGTCTTCCTCGAACCCGCGACCGTCAAGACGCTGGCCAACCATCCGAACATCATCGGACTGAAAGACAGCTCGGCCAACATGACCTACTTCCAGACACTCCTCTACCACTTGGGGGACAATCCCGACTTTTCACTTTATGTCGGGCCCGAAGAGCTGACGGGCGAATGCGTCCTGCTCGGTGCCGACGGCGGCGTGAACGGCGGCGCAAACATCTTTCCCGAACTCTACGTCGCCATGTACGACGCCGCATGCGCCCATGACATCGCCCGCGTCCGCGAAATCCAGCGCCGCATCATGCAGATCAGCACATCGGTCTATACCGTCGGAAAATACGGATCGAGTTACCTGAAAGGCGTCAAATGCGCACTTTCGCTGCTGGGAGTCTGCGATGACTACCTCTCGTACCCCTACCGGAAATTCCGCACCGAGGAGCGCGCCCGGATTCGTCAGGCACTCGAAGCGCTGGGCGCCAACTGCAACGTATAACCCATAACAACCAACCCTCATGGAGATAACCTTACTCGATTACCTCGTATTTTTCGTCTTCGTCGGCGGCGTCGCCCTCTTCGGCTGCAGCTTCTACTTCCGCAGCCGCAAAGGCGCGGCCGCATTCACCGCCGCCGAAGGATCGCTGCCGACATGGGTCGTGGGCATGTCGATTTTCGCCACGTTCGTCAGCAGCATCAGTTTTCTCGGCCTGCCCGGCGACGCCTACAAAGGCAACTGGAATCCCTTTGTATTCAGTCTCTCGATCCCTATCGCCACATGGCTGGCCGCCAAGGTATTCATTCCCCTCTACCGCAGCGTAAACAGCGTCTCGGCCTACCACTACCTCGAAATGCGTTTCGGCTACTGGGCGCGCTGCTACGTGGCGGTCTGCTACCTGCTGACGCAACTGGCGCGCATCGGCTCGATCCTGCTGCTGCTGGCCCTGCCGCTGAACACGATGTTCGGCTGGGACATTCAAACCATCATCATCTGCACGGGAATCGCCACCCTGATCTACACGCTGCTGGGCGGTATCGCCGCCGTGGTCTGGACCGACGCCATACAGGGCATCATCCTGATCGTGGGTGCCCTCGCCTGCGCCGCGATCCTTACCTTCACCATGCCCGAAGGCCCCGGACAACTCTTCGAAATCGCCGCGGCACACGGCAAATTCAGCCTCGGCAGTTTCTCGCTGTCGCTGACCGAACCGACCTTCTGGGTGGTGCTGATCTACGGCCTTTTCGTCAATATGCAGAACTACGGCATCGACCAGAACTACGTACAGCGCTATATGACCACCAAATCGACGGCCGAAGCCGTGAAATCGACACTCTTCGGCGGTCTGCTCTACATCCCCGTCTCGCTCGTCTTCGTCTACATCGGCACGGCGCTCTTTTCCTATTATACGGCCCGGCCCGAACTGCTCCCCGCCGGCACGCCGTCCGATCAGGTCTTCCCGTGGTTCATCGTCCACGGACTGCCCACCGGACTGACCGGACTGGTCGTCGCATCGCTCTTCTCGGCCGGCATGTCGACCGTCGCCACGAGCATCAACTCCTCGGCGACCATCGTACTGACCGACTTCGCCAAACGGCTCTCGAAAAAGGAGCTTACCGAAAAGCAGAATATGGGCACGCTCTACGCCACCTCGTTCGTCGTCGGCACGCTCGGCATCGTCGTCGGGCTGCTGATGATGCGCATCGACGGCGTGCTGGACGCATGGTGGAAGCTGGCGTCGATCTTCAGCGGCGGCATGCTCGGACTGTTCCTGCTGGGCGTCGTCTGCAAGACCGTGCGCCGGGTCCACGCAGTCGTCGCCGTGATCCTCGGACTGCTGACCATCGCGTGGATGAGTCTCTCGCCGCTGATCAACGAAGGTTCGCCCTTCTACCGTTTCCACAGCCCGCTGCACACCTACCTGACGATCGTCTTCGGTACGACCGTCATCTTCCTGACGGGCTTCCTGCTGACGAAACTCACGCACCGCAAAGCCGAAAACGCATGAAAACCCGACTGAAAACCGGACTGTTGCTCTGCGGCGGCGTATTGGGCGGCAGTGCCGCCGTCGCAGCCCAGAAGCAACCCAATATCCTGCTGGTACTGAGCGACGACCAGAGTGCCTTCGCCGTCGGCTGTTACGGCAATGCCGACATCCGGACACCGCATCTCGACCGTTTCGCCGCAGAGGGCGTGCGCTTCAACCGCGCCTACGCCACCTCGCCGCAGAGCGTGCCTTCGCGCGCCTCGATCATGACGGGGCGTTCGCCCGTGGCGGTGAACATGACCCGCCCGCCGTTTCCGTGCTTTTCCCGAATACCTGCGCGAGAACGGCTACTATACGGGCGTCGCCGGACGCGGCTACCACCTCGACGGCGCCGTCAGCGGCCGGGTCGGAAAGATCAAGGAGGTCGAACTCTACTATGCGGAGCATGGCTACAAGACCTTTCCCGACCGGCTCGACACCTGCATGGTCGTCGCCGACGCCCGCAAAGGCGAGAGCCATTGGAAGATCAACGCGCAGTTCCGGACCTTCATGGAGCGCCGTGACAAGGACAAGCCCTTCTTTCTGCAACTCTCCTATTCCGATCCCCACACGCCTTACGACGCCCCGAAGGTGCACGATCCCCGGTCGCTGACCCTCCCGCCGTTCTATCCCGACACGCAGCTGGTCCGCGAATACCTGGCGGCCTATTACGACGAGATACACCGGATGGACTCCGATTTCGGAGAGGTACTGCGCTACCTCGACGAACACGGCCTGAGCGACGACACGATCGTTATTTTCATGGGCGACAACGGGGGAGCGCAGTTCATGGCCAAAGGCACGCTCTATGAAAACGGAATCCGGGTGCCGTTCATGGTGCGCTGGCCCGGGCACATCACTCCGGCTGTGACGGACGTTGTGGTCTCCAACGTGGACATCGCTTCGACCTGTCTGGCTGCCGCCGGACTGCCGGTTCCCGAAGAGATCGAGGGCGAGGACCTCCTGCCCCTCATGACGCGGGGTGAAACCCCGGCCGAAAGGTGGGTATACTCCGTGCGGAGCTGCCACGCGACCAATTCGCTGCCGACCGACACTTCGGTCTTCGACCAGATGCGTTGCATTGTCGGCGAACGCTACAAACTCATCTACAACCTGCTGCCCGGCCAGCCGTGGGTACCCATCGACTTCGCCGGAACGGAGATGTTCGCCGAACTGAAACGCATGCACGCGGGCGGCCGGCTCGACGCGCTTTCGAGCCGTCTCTATTTTTCGCCGACACGCCCGATGTTCGAACTATACGACCTGCGGAACGATCCCGGCGAACAACGCAACCTGATCGACGATCCGGCGCTGAAAGAGGTCCGAAACGACCTGATCCTGAAACTTACGTACAAGATGATCGAGGACGAAGATTTCGTGACGCTCCCTCATCCGATAATTTACGAATAAGAACCCAAAAATCATCCGACCTATGACAAACCATCCTAAAATCGGTATCCGTCCGATCATCGACGGCCGCCGCGGCGGTATCCGCGAATCCCTCGAAGAGATGACGATGGGCATGGCCCTGAGCGTCGCGAAACTCTACGCCGCGAAGCTGCGCTATGCCGACGGCGCTCCTGTCGAATGTGTCATCGCCGACACGACGATCGGCGGCGTGGCCGAAGCGGCCGCCGCGACCGACAAATTCCGCGACAACAACGTTGGGGCCGTCCTCTCGGTAACGCCCTGCTGGTGCTACGGCTCCGAAACCATCGATATGGACCCGCTGATGCCCAAAGCCATCTGGGGCTTCAACAAAACCCAGCGTCCGGGAGCCGTCTATCTCGCCTCGGCGCTGGCCGGGCATAACCAGAAGGGGTTGCCCGCATTCGGTATCTACGGCTCCGAAGTGCAGGAGCAGGACGACAACAGCATCACCCCCGACGTAGAAGAGAAGCTGCTGCGCTTCGGCCGCGCGGCCGTCGCCGTCATGGAGATGCGCGGCAAATCCTATCTTTCGATCGGTTCCGTGTCCATGGGCATTGCCGGTTCTATGCCCGATCCCGATTTCTTCCAAGAATATCTGGGCATGCGCAACGAAGCCGTGGACTGCTCGGAGATTGCACGCCGCATCGAACTGGGCATCTATGATAAGGAGGAGTTCGGACGGGCCATGGCCTGGGTCGAAAAACACTGCAAGACGCACGAAGGCGAGGACCTCAACCCGGAACACCTCCGCTATTCGCGCGAAAAGAAAGACGAGGTCTGGGAGTATGTGGTCAAGATGACGATGATCTTCCGCGACCTGATGGTCGGCAATCCGAAACTCGCCGAAATGGGCTTCGAAGAGGAGGCCGCCGGACACAACGCCATCGCTGGCGGGTTCCAAGGCCAGCGACAGTGGACCGACTTTCGTCCCGACGGCGACTTCTCGGAAGCCATCCTCAACACGTCGTTCGACTGGAACGGCATCCGCGAAGCCTACACCTTCGCCACCGAGAACGACACGTTGAACGGCGTTTCGATGCTCTTCATGCACCTGTTGACCAACCAAGCGCAGCTCTTTTCCGACGTCCGCTCCTATTGGAGCCCTGAGGCCGTAGAGCGCGCCACAGGCAGGAAACTGACGGGCAAGGCCGCGAACGGCATCATTCACCTCATCAACTCAGGAAGCAGCACGCTGGATGCCTCGGGTGCGATGTCCGATGCCGAGGGCAACCCCGTGATGAAACCCTTCTGGGAGATCACCGAACAGGAGGCCGAGCGGTGTCTCGAAGCGACGACTTGGCATCCGGCCGGCCGCGAGTACATGCGCGGCGGCGGTTTCTCGTCTAAGTTCTTCACGCGCGGTGACATGCCGGTCACGATGTGCCGCCTGAACTTGATAAAAGGGCAGGGACCGGTTCTGCAAATCGCGGAAGGATGGGCCGTGAACGTCGACCGTGCGATCTTCGCGCACATCGACAAACGCACCGACCCCTCGTGGCCCACGACCTATTTCGCACCCCGGCTGACGGGCAAGGGAGCTTTCAAAAACGTCTACAACGTGATGAACAACTGGGGCGCCAACCACGGTGCCATCACTTACGGCCACGTCGGAGCCGACCTCATCACGCTCGCCGCGATGCTCCGCATTCCGGTCTGCATGCACAACGTCGACGAGGAGAAGATCTTCCGTCCTTCGGTCTGGGCCGCCTTCGGCTCCGACCCCGAAGGATCCGATTTCCGGGCCTGCAACAACTACGGACCCGTCTACCGTTGAAAAGCTTAACCTAAATGAATCCGGAATATGAAAAAACTATTACTTGACGGATTATTCGTCTGCATCCTGTTGCTTTTGGGCGGCAGTGTGTCTCCGCTCTCGGCACAGAATACCCCTGCGGCGAAGATCACGGGAGAGATACGCGACGACAGAGAGCATCCGATGGCTGGTGTCGCCGTGCTCGTACAGGGTACGAACAAAGGTACTACGACCGGGGCCGACGGTAAATTCACGATCAATGCCGCCGCGAACCAGAAACTCGTGATTACCATGCTGGGATACGTTACGCAGGAGATTCCCGTCGGCAAACAGACACATCTCAAAGTGACGCTGAAAGAGGACTCGAAGATGATCGAAAACGTCGTCGTGGAAATCGGTTACGGCAACCAGCGGCTTGTCGATGTCACGGGAACACTGGGCCGCGTGAAGATGGATGATATCATCAAAGCTCCTGTAGCTTCGTTCGATCAGGCGCTCCAAGGCCGGCTTGCTGGCGTTTCGGTCACCTCTTCGGACGGACAACCCGGTTCGGAGATGGATATCGTCATCCGGGGCGCCAACTCGCTCACGCAGAGCAATTCTCCACTCTACGTCATCGACGGGTTCCCGATCGAGGATTTTTCGAGCGCAGCGGTCAATACGGCGGACATTGCTTCGCTGACGGTACTCAAAGACGCCTCTGCAACAGCAATCTACGGTTCGCGCGGAGCCAACGGCGTCATCATCATCGAAACGAAAAAAGGCGAGATCGGCAAACCGAAGGTTTCTTACAGCGGTACAGTAGGCGTGCAGGAGGTGACCAAACGCATGGAACTGATGACGCCTTACGAATTCGTCGTATACCAGATTGAACGGTCACCCGCGAATCTCGACCGTTACCTGACCAAACCGGGTCGGACACTCGATTATTACCGCACCCATGCGGGAATCGACTGGCAGGACCGTTTGTTTCGCAATGCGCTCATGCACACCCACAATATTTCGGTTTCGGGCGGTAACAAGCAGACTCGCTACGTCGTGTCGGGAGCTGTGGTGGATCAGCAGGGTGTGATCGACAATTCCGGTTATCGGAAGTATCAGGGGCGGTTCTCACTCGACCAGAATCTGGGCAAGAAAGTACGCCTGAGCCTCAATGCCAACTATACTCACGACAAAACTTACGGACAGACCACCTCGCGTTCGCTCGCCTCGGCGAATGCCTATGCATCATACCTGATGTACCGTACGTGGGCTTACCGTCCCGTACTGCTCAACACCGAGGACAGCGAGAACCTGTTCGACGACGAGAACGACACCAGCGTAATGAACCCGATCATCTCGAATAAGGCCGAAAATACCTCGAAGAAGGTCACGACGTTCCTTTCGAACGCGAAACTGGAATGGACCATCCTCAAAGGACTCAAACTGACGGTACGAGCCGGTTACGGGCGCAAGTCGATCCGACAGGAGGAATTCAATAATTCGCTGACCTATCAGGGGTTCCCTCGTGCAGGCAACAACAAGGGCGTCAACGCCTCGTTCAGCCAACGCACGCTGGACGACTGGATGAATGAAAATACGCTGGTCTACCGCCGTGAGTTCGCCAACCGGCACCGGTTCGACATCACGGCCGGATATACGATGCAAGGTACCGTATCGTCGGTCTACGGATTCGACACCTCGCATATTCCCAACGAATTCCTCGGACTGAGCGGCATGGACGACGGTATTCCCTATGCTGCAACGGCCACGCTCTCGGAAAATGTGCTCATGTCATGGTTAGGCCGCGTGAATTACAGTTACCGCTCGCGTTATATCTTCACGGCTTCGTTTCGCGCCGACGGCTCTTCGAAATTTACGCCGGGAAACCGATGGGGCATCTTCCCCTCTGGGGCTTTCGCATGGCGGCTGGGACAAGAGAAATTCATGCAGAAACTGCGGTTCGTGAACGATGCGAAACTGCGGGTAAGTTATGGTGTTACAGGTAATAACCGCATCGGAGATTTTGCAACCTATCCCTCGCTTACCCTCTCGGACTACTATTCGTTCAATAACGGCACGCCATCGGATGCCGTAGTGCCGAATAATCTGGGCAACCGCGACCTGACGTGGGAGAGCACCGAGCAGATCGACATCGGTTGCGACCTGACGCTGTTTCATAACCGCGTCAATTTCACGGTCGACCTTTACCGCAAAACCACCCGCGATCTGCTGTTGAATGCTAACCTGCCTTTTACAAGTGGTTTCTCGTCGGTTTACAAGAATGTCGGACGGGTGCGCAACGACGGTCTGGAACTGTCTTTGAGCACGGTCAACATCGACAGTCGGAACTTTAAGTGGACGAGTGATTTCAATATCAGTTTCAACCGCAACCGCGTCATGGCACTGGCCGAGGAGCAGGAGAGTCTGCTTTCGACAGTGGCCTTCACCACCGATTTCAACTCTACGCCACTCTACATCGCGCGCGTGGGCGGTCCGATGGCTGCTTTCTACGGCATCGTCTGGGACGGCGTCTACGGTTATGAGGATTTTGAAACCGACGCTACTGGCGCTTCGGTACTGAAAAAGAACGTCGCAACGAACGGCAATGCCCGCGAGTCGATCCGTCCGGGTGACATCAAATACGTAGACCAAAATGGGGACGGAGTTGTCAACGAGCAGGACATGGTGGTCATCGGACGGGCGATTCCGATCCATTCGGGTGGTTTCAACAATAACTTCTCGTGGAAAGGACTGAACCTTAACGTTTTCTTCCAATGGTGCTACGGCAACGACATCATGAATGCCAACCGGATCATTTTCGAAGGCAATTATGCGGGCAAGAACATCAATCAGTTCCGTTCCTACGTCGACCACTGGACGCCCGAAAACACCTCCAGCCGCAATTACCGTCCCGGCGGTCAGGGTCCGCGCGGCATCTACTCGTCGCGCACGATCGAAGACGGTTCGTTCCTGCGGCTGAAGACCCTGCAACTAAGCTATACGCTTCCCAAAAAATGGTCCTCCAAGATACGGATGGAATCGGTTCAGGTCTATGTTTCGGGACAGAATCTCTGGACATGGACCGCTTATTCAGGCCTCGATCCCGAAGTGTCGACCCGCAACTCGGCCCTGACACCCGGTTATGACTATTCGGCATATGCGCGTAACAGGATCTATACGGCGGGTTTGAAGATCGTCTTTTAATTCCTTAATCTCTCGAATATGAAAATGATAAAATACATACTGTTCTCCGTGTCGGCATTCCTAGCCGCCTCATGCAGCCTGCTGGATACGGAACCGCAGGATTTCATCGATCCGAACGACTATTATGCGACCGAAGGGCAGCTCCAGGCAGCTCTT
>OMDR01000513.1_pt1 | contig 25980 bp, 29 predicted proteins | sample 1645251 | NCBI WGS metagenome assembly OMDR01 (sample SAMEA103958142, study PRJEB25191) | human gut metagenome | biome: human-associated habitat [ENVO:00009003]; feature: intestine environment [ENVO:2100002]; material: feces | place: Germany | collected 2013/2015 | reverse complement strand
CATCTGACGGCTTTGTTATAATACCACATCTCTTTCTAAATTGCAAGCCTTTTTTTTAAAAAACTTCAATAAGTTTTGAAAAAAGCAAAATATGGTATACCAAACATTTTGCATACCATATTTTGTAGGTTATTCTTCTGTGTAATCACCGGTGTCATCCGTATAGTCGCCCGTATCATCGGTGTAATCCCCTGTGTTGTCCGTATAATCGCCGGAATCATCCGTGTAGGTGTCGCCGGCAATGTCCGTTGTATCGGTGTTATCGGTGCTGTCGCCGTTCGGATCGGGGGTCGGCGTGGGGGTGGACGACGGCTCCGGCGTTTTGTTGCCGAGGAGATAATCTGCCCAAATGGCGCAGCCCTCGTCGTTTAAGTGGATGCACAAGCCCTCGGGGTCAGCGCAATACTCCGCGGGAAGGTAGCCCTCTGTACAGAATGCGGCGATGTTTAAAAACTTCAGGTTCTTTTTGCCCGTGCAATAGGTCTGCATCGCTTCGTTATACTGCGCGATGGTGCTGCTGCTGAGCCCCTGATAGTCAATCCACTCCAGCATGGGCGTAACGGCCTGCACGGTAATTTCAAGGCTCGGGTACTTCTTTTGCAGCGCGGAAATAACCGCCTGCGCAGTGGACGTGACGTCGGAGACGTCGTTATACGTGAGGTCTTCCTTGCCGAGTTGAATGTAAAGCTTCGTCGCGGAGAAACGGTCGATGGCTTCTGTGACGGTGAGAGCGGTGTCATCGTCGAGCCACAGGCCGCCCTCACCGCCGCTTAACTCGTCCTGCGCTTCGCCCCACGAATAATCGCTGCGGGTCATGAATTCCGCATCGCTCAAAGCGGTGGTGCTGCCTGCACCGTCCGCGACGTAGTTTTTCAGGCACGTCGTCATGCTGTCGCCGATGAAAAGTGCGCCGTCGAAAGCGGAAGACGGCGTAGGCGCAGCGGAAGCGGTGCTTTCTGCCGGTGCAGCGCTGGCCTGCGGTTTTACGGTGGAGAAGAACTCCGGCTCGCCGTCTGCGGCAATACTGCTGATGGGTGTGCGCACACCGGCAGCACTGGCCACGCCGAGGGCAACGAGCGCTACGAGCACGGCGGCGGTGCAGACAACCGCCACGCGGAACTTGTTGATCTTCTTCTTTTTATGAGGCACGCCTGCTTTTTGCGGCGCTTTCGGGGCTTCCGTCTTCTGCGGGACATTCTGTGCGGCCTGCTCTGCGGCTCGCCTTGTGCGTCGCTCCGCACGGGCGGCTGCGCGCTGTGCCTGCCGCTCTTCCTCGCGCATAGCAGCGGGGCGTTTTCTTTTATTCGCCAAAATATAGTCATCCTTTCGGAATATTTCTTTGTTATCTTGGGTTTATTGTACGGCGCGGGAAAGATTCTGTCAAGTAAAGAGGACACTGCGCAGCGCTGCGGGTGTCCTCTTTTACGGTTTATTTAAATTTATACGCTTTATGAATGTTTACACGCGCGTGAGGCGCACGGCCATGTACTCGTGGCCCGGCAGCGCAATGCGGAACTTGCCGCTGTGTACGCCGGCATCAGTGATGGTCATGTTCCACGTATCGATGACCTCCACGCGCCAGTTTTCGCCCGCGGGCTTTACGAAATTTCGGAAGCTCGGGCGGCCGAAGCCGTAGTAGTGAATCTCGTAGCCGGTGACGGGGATCATCTCGTCCGGCACGGCGACGGTCTCATCAAATGCGCCGGGGCCTTGCTTTAAGCCGAGGCCGGGCGTCTGCGTGAGAATTTCATGCAGGAAGCGGATGCGCGCGGGGCTTTCGCCGTGCAGCTTGCCGCCGTGGCTCCACCACAAGATGTCTTCGGGGTTCATGAAGGTCTCGCCGTGGCCTGCGTAGCCGCCGCGCATGGAAGCTTCCCAGAAGCGGCGGGTGAGCTCCTGCCCGGAGATATTGCCCCAGCCCATATCGATATTGCCTTCGTAGGCAATCTCATCCCACACGATAGGCTTTTGGTAGCGCGTGCGGTAATCGGTGGTGTATTCCACGTGACGGTAGAGATCCTGGCGCTGCAAGCTGCAATGCGTAATCCACGGACGGGTGTGGTCGTAGAACGGTATGCAGTTGTGGATGGAACGCATGTGGTTGTACGGATCTTTTTTGCAGAGCAGGTCTGCGTAGTGCTCCCAGTCCTCAAGCTTCTTGGCGCGCATGAGGTCGTATTCGTTTGCAAGGCTCCACCACACGTTGCGGTAGGCGGAGAAGCGCGCGATGACGTAGTTCCAGTAGAGGTCGTCCTGCTCGCGGTTCATGACGGAGAAGCCCCAGCGGTCGTAGGGGTGCATAACGATGATGTCGGCCTCGATGCCGCGCTCCTGCAATTCTACGATGCAGCGCTCCATGCGGCGAAAATGCTCGGGGTTAAAACGCGTAAAATTCCAGTTGTTGCCGGAAAAATCGACGGAATACGAGAAGTTTTCTTCGGTGAGGTTTGAATTATCGACCGGGGTACCCTCATACGGGAAGGTCTCCGGGTCGCGGAAATTGTGGATGTAGTGCTTCGGAAAGACGCAGAAACGCATTTTGTTGAAGTAGCCCTTATCGAGCTCCTCGAGCGTTTGCTTGTGCACTTCTTCCGGCTGGTGCGCCCACGCGTAACACGTGGTGCCGACGGAATAGTACGGCGTGGTGTCTTCATAGGCGAAATGGTACGTGTTCGCAATACGCACCGGGCCGTGGTTATTGCCGGTCGGCTCCGTTACGGTGAAATCGCCGGCAGACTCCGCTTCCGGGAAGCTGCCGACCGTTTCATAGACGTAATCGCCCGTAAAAGAGGGCATGAAGCGCACTTTATAAACGCCGTCGCCGTCATAGAAGCCGTCTACCGTGACGATTTCGTTTTTGCTGCGGAACGTGGCGGAAACAGACTGCTCCGTAAACGGGTTGCCCGCAGACGGACCCTTGAGGGAAACTTCAAAAAGCCCCCATTTTTCTACTGTATTCATTAGATGTCACCCCTTATTTCTCGATGACGCCTTCATAATTCATGCCGAAGCCGTAGTCGTAGGCGTGGCCGAATTCATCTACGTGCACTTCAAGGTCAAACGGAACGTCTTCGCAATGCTTTTCCACGGTGTCCATGTCCTTCGGCATCTGCACGGGCAAACGGCCGGTGGGATCGTAATCGCCGAAGACGACGTCGAGCACCGCGGCGCGGGAAACACCGAACTCGACGACGATGCCGTCCGCTTCACGCTCAAACTCGTGCATGACCATTGGGTTGTTGATCGCTGCGCAGACAATGACGGGCTTGTCTCCCATCGCTTTACGGCAGTTTAGAATGTTATCCAGGTCGCATTCATTATAGGCAATGTTCGTTTTGCCGCGGTAGCTGCGGTTCGTGAAATCCTCGCGGAAATCGCCGCCCGCAATACTCACTTCGCGCGCGTTCACCGCCGTATAGGGGCGGTACTGGAGTGTGATGGGCAGGTAGCCGTTGCCGCCGTTTGCGACGTCTTCCGTAGAATACGCGTTGCACGCAGGGCTTTCCACAAAGACAAGCGCCACGTCCGCTTCCTCGGGCGTATGGACGCGCACGCCGTATTTCGAAATCACCTCGTCCGTCACGGGGTCTTCCGTGTGGGCGGGAATATCGTTGCGCATGAAGCCCTTCATGGTGCGGAGCTTGCGCTGCGGCACGTAGATTTTGATACCCTTTTGGAGCGGCAGACAGTGATTGCGATTCTTTAATAAGACGACAGATTTGCGTTGTGCGTCATAGCCGTGGGCGCAGAATTCCGCGTTGCCAACAATCTTGGCGGACTCTTCGGGATCGAGATACGGGTTCTCGAACAGGCCGCACCGGAAAATATTTTTGAGCAGACGCGCGGCAGAGCGCTCCATTCTGGCGCGCATGGCTTCTTCGCCGACCTTTTCGCAGCCGATTTGATACGCTTCCATGATGGGCGCAATCTCTGCGTTGCCGCCGAACTGGTCTACGCCGTTCATGATGGCGACGAAGCAGCGCTCGCCCTCGGTCATGTTTTCCATATTAAAGCAGCGGCTTGCAAACGTATCCATAATGGGGGCGGGATCCTGCGTGATGCCCCAGTCTGTGCAAACGACACCCTTAAAGCCGTATTTTTCGCGCAGGAGATCTTTGATGAGATACTCGCTGTACGAGTTGCCGACGTTTTTGCCGTTTTTGGTGTCGAGGCCCCAAGAAACCGTGTAGTACGGCATGACGGCAGAGGCGCTTTCGGTGGGACCGTCTAATTTAAACGCCGCTTCCGTAAACGGTTTCCTGTGTTCTTCGGAATTATTGCCCGGGTAAACCGCGTATTTGCCGTAGGCATAGTGTGCATCGCGGCCGGCCTCACCCGTGCCGCCGCCCGGCCAGTGCTTGACCATGGTGTTTACGCTGTCATACCCCCAGCCGTTTTCGGAATTCTTGGTGGTCTGCATACCGTCGCAGTACGCCTTGACCATTTTCTTTGTCATTTCAAGATTTTCACCAAGCGTATCGACAAAGCGCATCCAGCGCGGCTCGGTGCAAAGGTCAATCTGCGGGCCGAGCGCCGTGGTGATGCCGAGCGCACGGTATTCTTTCGACGCATCCTCCGCGAACCGGCGGACAACCTCGGGGTCAAAGCACGCGGCAAAACCGACACCCTCCGGCCACTTGCTGACGTCACTGCCGGCGGTTTTAAACTCTACGCCGCCGCTGCCGCGCGCACCGTTGCGCGGGTCGGAGGAAATGTTCACCGGGATGCCGTGCGGCATGCTTTCGGCAAGCTTTTGCAGCTCATTGTTCCACTTTGCGGCAGTCTTCGCGTCTTCTACCGTAATCATGAGGACGTGGCGAATGTGTTCTTTGTTCATGAATTCCTTCTGCTGGTCGGTAAGCGTATACGCAGGGATATTTGCTTCCGCGTACTTTTGGCCGTTATATGTACCGCCGAACGGGCCGAACGCCATGGGCGGCACCGCTTGGTGCGGCGAATAGAGCATGAGACCCGCAATCTCCTCTGTTGTCAGGCGGGAAGCAAGGTCTGCGGCGCGCTCCTCAACGGGCAAACGCCAATCTTCATACGGGAGAAGCTCGCCGGTCTTCTCCAAGTCTTTAAAATACAGGCCGTCTTTTTCGATGAGCTCTACGCCGGACGACGCAGACCACGCGAGCGGCTTGCCGTTTTCGGGATAGGCGCGGACAATGCCGTCTCTTTCCGTTTTTTTCACGTTCATTTTCATACCTCTTTGTGTTTATTTTTACGAGAGAAACCGCTGCACGGTGGCTTCCAAGTCTTCCAATATAAAAGCTTCTTCCGTGTGCGCACAGGCGGCAAGGCCGTCTCCGGGGCGCAGCGGAAGGCCGGTGTGGTGGTATAGCACGCGGCTTGCGTACAAAGTGCGGTACTCGCCGAGGGGGTTATTCCAGAAGTCGCGGACTTCGCCCAAAAGCGCGCCTGCGGGCAGAATATCGCCTTTTTTTACAGTGGGGTACCACAGGCTTATGCTCAGCGACGAGATAATCCACCTTCGGCCAGACGGTCTTTTTGTCGGTATTTTCCGGCTCACCGGGGAGCATATTTAAGGTTTTTAAGACACCGCGCACATCGGTGCAGTAATTTGAAACGTCTTCTTCGCGGCACATGGCACCGTAGCCGCGCTCCAAAAGCAGGCCGGGCACACCGTGCTGGGCGGCAAAGCTGTAAAAGCCCGTTTTTGCAGAAGACGCCACAAGGTGTTCAATCCCCGTTGCTGCCGCCATTTTAAGCGATGTGCGCAGCACGTTTTCACCCGCCGTGACGGGGAAAAACAGGCAAAGTGAAAGCGGCTCCATTCCGCCGCCGCTGTGCAAGTCGAGAATATAATCCGCAAACGGCATGATCTCCTGCTCCATGAACGCTACAAGACGCTTGCCGGGCGTACCGCTTAAGTCACCGGGAAAATCGCCATTTAGGTTGACGTTGCCCTCCGGGACGAGCGCTTCGCTATGCGCGAAAAAGCCGGTCTCGTTCACGCAGTGCAAAAGTTAAACGCTGCCGGCGAGGTCTTCGGGCGAAAGCGTCTGCGAGAGCCGTGCGCACGCCGCGACGCCGGGATACTCCCCGCTGTGCAGGCCGCCCGTGACAACGAGCGACGGGCCGGGCTTTGCACCGCGCAGGAATGTAAACGGCAGCGCATACGGTGTGTTTTCGGGCGCAAGGAGCCCTTTTGTATGGTTTAGATTGGTGTTTATAATCTGCGAGACATGCCGGTAAGTTTCCATAGGTTCCCCCTTTAAATGAGCTTTTGCGTGTTTCTTTTGTACAAAGTATAGCGTATTCTCGATAAAAAGTAAAGATTTTTATAAGGTGTGTCACGCGGGCTGTATGCACAGAAAGGCGCGAGAAAACGGCGTATCTTTTTCCTTGCATTAAAGCGGCTCCTAATGGTATAGTTAATAGGTTGCGGTAAAAAAACGACAAATTGTGCGGAAAAATCAATTTATTGGAGGGAAACATGATAAAAAACTATTTAACGAGCCTGAAACAGGAGTTTTCGGGCTACAACACCGCCAAGCTGATGAAAGACATCATGGCGGGCCTGACTGTTTGCGCGGTGGCGCTGCCCCTTGCGCTGGCGTTCGGCGTATCTTCCGGCGCTACGGCAGCTGCGGGTCTTGTTACGGCGATTATTGCGGGCGTTGTCATTGCAGTACTCGGCGGCGCTTCGTTCCAGATTTCCGGCCCCACAGGCGCGATGAGCGCCGTTTTGGTGGGCATTGTGGCGTCTTACGGCTTGCAGGGCGTGTTTTTCGCGTGCTTTGCGGCGGGCGCACTGCTGCTTTTAGCCGGTATTTTTAAGCTTGGGCGGCTTATCAGCTTCATCCCGATGCCCGTCATCATGGGCTTTACGTCCGGCATTGCGATTATTATCGCGATGGGGCAAATCGATAATCTCTTCGGCACTGCGTCCGAGGGCAGCTCGAATTTGGCAAAAATCGCGTCTTACGCGCGCCTCGGCTTTCATCCGAACCTCCAAGCGGTGCTGATTGGTCTGCTTGTCGTTGTCGTGATGATTGTCTGGCCGAAAAAGTGGGGCGCACGCGTGCCGGGCTCGCTTGTGGGCATCATTTTGGCAACGGTCGTTTCCGCCCTGTTCCGTATGGATTCCATTGCGACGGTGGGCGACATTCCGCGCACGCTGATGCTCGCTGACCGCCTTGACCTCGGCAGCCTGAACCTTGACATACTGAAAAACCTCATCTCGCCCATTGTGACGATTGCAGCGCTCGGCATGATTGAAAGCCTTTTGTGCGGTGCTTCGGCTTCCCGCATGAAAAACGAGCCGTTCAATGCCGACCAAGAGCTCATCGCGCAGGGCGTAGGCAACATGCTGCTGCCGCTTTTCGGCGGTGTGCCGGCTACGGCGGCCATTGCGCGCACGAGCGTAGCGGTGAAATCCGGCCAGCAGACGCGCCTTGCGAGCGTGTTCCACTCCGTTTTCCTGCTCGCCTCCATGTTTCTGCTCGGCGGCGTGATGGCGCGCCTGCCGCTTGCGGCACTTGCCGGCGTTTTGATGGTAACGGCGTGGCGCATGAACGACTGGGGCGGCATCCGCTACATTTTCAGCCACAAACTAAAATCCGGCATCAGCCAGTTCCTTGTCACGATGCTCGCGACGGTGATCTTTGACCTGACGGTCGCGATTTTGCTCGGTGTTGCGTACTCTGCGATTTTGTACATTGCAAAGTCCAGCCAGATTGGCGTAAGCTTCTCCGACATTGACGCGAATAAGCTGCGCACGGTGGAAGGCAAGCCGCCGGTGCTGGAGACGACCGGCGTTGTGTACGTGACAGGCTCGCTGTTCTTCGGCGCGGTGGATGAATTCAACCGCCGCATGGCGGAAATGCCCGCCTACGACCATGTGATCTTCTCCCTGCGCGGCATGCCGAACATTGACGTTTCCGGCGCGCAGGCCGTTTTGGAGCTGTGCGAAAGCCTGCAAAAGCAAGGCAAAACGGTTGCCTGCTGCGGCATGGCAGACGGCGTGCGCACCTATTTTGACCGCACGGGCATCACGGTGCTTCTCGGTGAAAGCGCGTACTTCTGGAACGCGGAAGACGCGATTTTAGACCTGCTGAGTGCAGAAATTGCGGAGTAAAATAGAATTATAAATAGCATCACCCCCGTTCCGTTTTGTGCGGAGCGGGGGTGATGCTTGTTTTAAAACAAAAACCCGCAGGCGAGGCATACGAGCGTATGCTTTGTCTGCGGGGAAATGTTTGAAAGATTCGCTTTTGCGTCCCTCGAGAAAAGTCCTTGCGGATGATTATCTCTTGGGTAAGTGAGATTAGCGCTTGCTGAACTTTAAGAGCCTGGTGCTGGCCCCGCCAAATATCCGGTGATTTCTTCGCTTTCCGCCTGATTTTTGGCTTAATATTGCAGTTTTTCTGCACATCAGATTCTAATTTTTATCCTCGTGCATGACGCACGAAAAGCAGGTTTTGCTCCTTATGTGTGCCTTGCGTATCGCTGCCCAGGGCAACGCAGGACAACAGTAAGGAAAGAAACTTGGTTGCTGTTCTTGGAGTCACCTCAATTTTTGAAACAAGCGAATCACATAAATTAGCCGGATAGTTTATATACTATTCGGCTGATTTTAATTAGGCACCTAAATATCTAATTTGTTCTATCCATTCCCGAAAATGAGGACATTCGGCAAGAACTGCGGCCTCCACTGATAGGAAGAAAGGCAAATACCTCACGGGAAATCAATACTGCACTGACCATGGACCCCAGCATTGTCAGGAAAACCAGGCCGGCGCTTATCGTTTGTAAAAAACGGTAAGCAGAATATTTTCCGTGAAACAGATTTTTGGACCATTTGAGATTTAAGATATGGTGAAGAATGAACAACACGAACATCCCGGCTCCGATCCATTCATGAGCCGTTCTGCCAATCAGTTCAAAGGCCATAAGCAGCATCAGAAGGACGGTCATGCCAAGATCCACGATGATTTTTCCAATCGTTTTGCTTTGCATTGGGGTTGACCTCCTATCCTTTATTGGTTCCTTATCGAATGAAATTTGTCATTTTCCACGGTTCTTCCGGGGGCAGAGGCACCAGCTTGCTGCCTACCTCTTTGCACTTGAGAAAATAAGCCATATTATGGCCCAGTGTTCGAAGAGTCGCAAGGCCCTCACGGTCCTGCATTACTTCCTGCGGTGTTGTTCCATGCACCATGTTCCAATAACGAGACGTAATAATAGGCATCTGCATCAGACCAAAATACTTGTTCAGCTGATCCCATGTAGCCGTCGTTCCGGCTCGTCTAGCCGACATAATCGCCGCTGCAGGTTTCAAATAGAATCGTCTGCCGCCTCCGTTCAAATCGGCATAAAAAGCACGGTCCAGAAAAGAAGTGATTGCACCGGTAGCTCCTGCCCAGTGGACCGGCGTTCCAAATACAAAGCCATCATAATCCTCTGCCAATGACAAAAAATCGTTTACCGTATCCTCAAACACGCAGCGATTGCGGTCATTGCACTTGTGACAGGCGATACAGCCGGAAATCGGCTTATTGCCAATCCAGAACGTATCGGTATCAATCCCGTTCTGATTGAGCGCCTCCGACACCGCACACAGTGCTGTATAGGTGCAGCCTTCCCGGTGAGGGCTGCCATTTACAAGCAATACCTTCATGATTCATTCTCCTCCTTGGTGTGAGACAAGACCCAGTTTAAAACATCATCTTCCCCAAAAACCACATTGCCGCCGCCATGATAATTGCCGGTAACGCCCCGCTGAGCGAACCATTCGTCATTTGGTGTCTGGATCTGAAGAACATTGCTGATCTGCTCCTCGCTCCATCCAGCTTCCTCATAAGCATCATGGAGACTGTTGTAAGCACTCCACGCCCGCTGGGAACCATAATACTCATCATGTTCTGCCATAAAAATATAGACAGCCGTGCCATTTTCCGCAATGGGCGCATAGTCCCCATCCCACTGAGATGCTCCGTGGAGATAGGCTGCATCCTGCTCATTGGGCTTTTCCACTTTATACGATTCGCGTTTTGCCCATATTGGTGAGCATTTCCACTGTGGAAGGATCGTAATGGTCAAAAAACAGACTCTTTCCTTCATCCAGAGTGCGGATGGCCTCCATATCTGCTTCACTCAGGGAGAAGTCAAATATATCCAGGTTCTGTTCCATCCGCTCTTTGTGAGTGGATTTTGGGATCACGACTACATCGGACTGGATCAGAAACCGCAGGGCAGTCTGTGCAGCCGTTTTTCCGTACTTTTCGCCAATTTCAACTAGTACAGGGTTGGTAAAACAGTTTTTCTTCCCTTCGGCAAAGGGACCCCATGCCTCGTGCTGCACACCGTACTTTTTCATGTATTCGTGCGCAGTTCGCTGTTGCTGAAACACATGGGTTTCCACCTGATTGACCATGGGTGCAATTTCTGCGAACTGACACAGATCGATCAGTCGGTCCGGGTAGAAGTTGGACACGCCAATAGCCCGCAGCTTTCCCTCTTTGTATGCTTCCTCCATGGCTCGGTATGCGCCGTAATAATCTCCAAAGGGCTGATGGATCAGCATCAGGTCAAGGTAGTCGGTTTTCAGCTTGTGCAGGGATTTGTCGATGGATGCCTTTGCCTTTTCATAACTGGCGTTGGACATCCAGATCTTGCTGGTGAGGAACAATTCCTCTCTGGGTACGCCACATTTCTGGATAGCATTGCCTACCGCTTCCTCGTTTCCGTAGGACTGAGCGGTATCAATCGCGCGATACCCCACTGAGATTGCATCCAGTACACAGCGCTCGCATTCTTCGTTCGAGACTTGGAAAACGCCGTATCCCAGTTTTGGCATTTTAACGTTGTTATTCAATAATACATATTCCATCATGGATAACTTCCTTTCCGTGGCTTCACAACACCTATCCAGGCATTGCCTGGATAATCTTTTGTTTCTGATTTTATTGTAAAGGTTTCTGTAAGGTTACAGAAGTCTCGATTCGTTATAAAGTATTAACCTTTAGCTTTCCACTAATACGAAAACAAGGTACCTGTTGAAACAGATACCTTGCCTTGTAAAATCATTCTATTGATTAGACGAATATGCCCGTTTATGGCCGGGTGTAGCGCACCCATAACACATTCGGTACAACTGTCTGCACCTCTTTAAGATGAAATGCAGTCGGTGGCCAGGATGGCAGAAAATCAACTTGGGTAAAGGAACTGACACCGTTGCCGCCGTCGGCTACCGGGGCAATGACTATACTCAACTCGTCCACCAAATTTTCAGCCAAAAACGATCCATTGACGATCCCGCCGCCCGCCAGCATCAGTTTGTTGATGCCAAACAGTCGATGCAGTTTCTCCAAAAGCAGAGTGCAGTTCAGTCGTTCCTCGCCGGCAAACAGATAGGAAACCCCTTGATTCTGTAAATAAGACAGGTATTCTGGAGCCACCTGCTCCGTCAGCGCCTCGATCACATGGGCGGCGGGGCGGCCCTTTTTTTCGATGGACAATCCGGAATAGGCCAGCTGACCCTGTGGGTCCACTGCAACAATGAAATTGCCCATGGCCTTGCCTGTCGGGTTTACCCAATCCGCTCGGGGCGGAGTGGACATCACAGTGGGTAGCTGCCCCACCTTTCCCTCGGCATCCCCCCCCCAGCATGGTAGTTGTGCCGTATAAGGTGGCCTGACATCCGTAAAAACTTCGCAGTTCCCCATAGGTTTTTATCGCCGGAATTGTTTCAGGCACACCGAAAAACGTACCGTCAATCTTTCCGTCCAGAGAAGTGAGCATATGGCACACAACAAAAGGGCGTTCCATCTTATTCCTCTCCATAGACATCTTTTGCCATCCGCAGAGCCGCCCACGCCTTGGGCCAGCCAGCATAGAAAGCAAGCTGGGTCAATGCCTCGCTCATCTCGGTGGCGGTTACACCGTTGGCCTTGGCCCGCTCAATATGATGAAGAAGGGATGTATCCAGAATTCCGCTGGCCATCAAGGCGGAGACGGTAATCAGGCTACGGTCACGGGGCGAGAGCTTATCCTCTCGCGACCAAACCTCTCCAAAGAGAACATCATCGTTTAATTCCGCAAATTTAGGGGCAAATTTGCTCATGGCATCTCTGCCTGCTGTTACTTTATCCATGATAATCCCATCCTTTCTATCGGATTTATTTTAATTTGGCATATTCTGCTTCATCTACCGGCTCCAGCCACTCGGCTTTGGAACCTGGAACGGAAATCGCTATATGGGCAAACCAACTGTCCGGAGCCGCCCCATGCCAGTGCTTTACCTCGGGCGGAATGTTAACCACATCTCCAGGGTTCAATTCCTGAGCGGATTTGCCCCACTCCTGATAATAACCCCGACCCGCCGTACAAAGCAGGATCTGACCGCCGTTATGGTGGATGTGCCAGTTGTTCCGGCAACCGGGCTCAAAGGTCACGTTGGAAACAGACACGCCCATGTCGCTTAAAGGGCAGAGATAGCTGGCCCCGCTGAAATACTGTCCGGCCACCGTGTTGGGACCGCCCTGCGGGAACAGATTGTGAAATTCCTTATTCATATCATTCGCCCCCTTATTTCAACTTGCCGCCATCGCTGAACGCATTGCCCACACGCTCACCCAGCACATGATAGCCGTTGTTTGCCGGTTCATAAGAGATCGGCCGGAACTTGTCCATGTCCAGCTTTCCATCGCTGCTCAGTACGTTTTCGTCAATGCTCACATTCACAATCTGACCGATGATGTTGCCGTCCTCGCTCACTTTCAGGAGTTTGCACTCCAGAGCTACCGGCAGCTCATCGATGAGGGGCGCATCCACCGATTCGCTCTTGGTGCAATGGAAGCCAGACTTCTCCATCTTTTTCGGCTCATTATTTGCGGACATCATGCCAACATAGTCCGCAGAAACCGCATGGGCGGCATCCGCAAATGCCACAGTGAATGCGCCCTTTGCCTTGATGTTCTTCGTGGTTTTATGGCCGGCACTAAGGCAGAGCACAACCTTGTCCGCATCATACAGCCCGCCCCATGCGGCATTCATGGCATCAGGATTGCCGTTTTCATCATAGGTGCCGATCACAAGCACCGGCAGCGGATAAAACCAGGATTTTGTTCCAAAATTCTTACGCATTGCAAATTCCTCCTTATTTCTGCTCGTCTACAGGCGGAACCATTTCCGCATACTTCTTCAGCATTTCCGGTGTACTGGTGTAATATCGCTTCTGTTTGTCCAAAGCAATGATTTTAGCCATTTCATCATCTGTCAACGCAAAGTCAAACAGGTTGAAATTGTCTTTGATATGGGCCGGGTTCTTGGAGCCAGGGATCACGATATTGCCGGCCTGAATGTGCCAGCGCAGGATGATCTGGGCATTGCTCTTGCCATACTTTTTGCCAAATTCCGTGAACAACGGTTCCTGGATCAGCGCCTTGTCTCCATGACCCAGAGGATACCATGCCTGGATGACGATGCCTTCTTTATCCAGGAACTCCTTCAGCTTCTTTTCCTGAGAATAAGGATGCACTTCTGTCTGAAGAACTGCAGGCTTTACTTCGCAGATGTCCAGAATCTCCTGCACCTGCTCCGGGGTAAAGTTGGAAAGGCCAATGGCGCGCACCTTGCCCTCTTTGTAGGCTTTCTCCATGAGCCGGTAACCTGCGACATAGTTGCCTGCGGGCTGATGGATCAGCAGCAGGTCAATGTAGTCGGTTCCCAGGCGCTGGAGCGTCTTTTCTACCGCATCTTCCTGCTCATAAAAACTGGGCCACAGTTTGGTTTCCAGAAAAATCTCATCTCTCGGAATCCCAGATTTCCTCATAGCCCGGCCAACGGCTTTTTCGTTCACATAGGCATTGGCCGTGTCAATCAGGCGGTATCCGCACTGAAGAGCGGAGAGGACGGATGCCTCCGCTTCATCCGGGGTAAGCAAAAAGGTGCCAATGCCTGCCATGGGCATTTTGATTCCGTTGTTCAAAGTTGCGCATTCCATAAATAAATCCTCCTAAAAAGTGATTGCTTGTTTGTACCGATACAAACAGTGTTTACCAAAATTTGTGGCTGGCGGTTCAATACACCAATGCCGTAAAGGAAAAAGTGACCAACTTCCACCGTTTTTCATCCTGGGTGTACACTTCCGTCACCATAAAGTGGTGAGTGGTTTCCTTCCCGTCCAGCAGTAGGCTGTAATCGCAGTCAGTAAGCACCACTCCGGTATCTCCAAACAACTCAGCCTTCTGACTGTGGAAGGTAATATTCGTAGGTTGAAAGGCCCCACTGGTGTAAAATTCGATTCCCTTGTCCAGTTTGCAGGTGATGCCAATATGGACAAAGTTGCAGTCAGGATGAGCACAGGCTCGCATCCCCACTTCGTCGGCGTGTTCCATAGCTTCCCAAAACTGCCGAGACATATCAAGTAGTGTTTTGTTCATGAGTATACTCCTTCCGTTTATTTTAAAGGCGTTCCACCGAATACCGCAGACATATCCATATGATCCAGGGTGTCGTCCAGAGCGCGCACCTCACTGGGCGTCAGAAAAACAGATGCGGCCCCAGCATTTTCTTTCATGCGATCTTCCTTGCGAGTGCCAGGGATGGGTACAATCCACGGGTGCTTACACAACATCCAGGCCATGGAGATCTGGGCCGAGGTTGCTCCTTTTTCCGCAGCCATATCTGCGAGTAATTTCAAAAGTGCGGCATTTTGGTCCACAGCTTTATCAGTGAACTGGGGCATAGCAGCACGGTAGTCGGTGGCGGCATCAAAGCGCTGCCCCTTGCCATATTGCCCGGTGAGGAAACCATTGGCCATAGGGGAAAAAGCCACCAGGCCCACGTCCAATTCTTCCAAAATGGGGAATAACGGTTCATAATGCCGTGCCATCATAGAGTATCGGTTCTGTACCGCCGTCACCGGGCACACGGCATGAGCCCTCCGCAGGTAGTCTTCATTTGCCTCCGAGATGCCCCAGTGGGTGATTTTCCCTTCCCGGATCAGATCGGCCATCACCTCCGCCACCGTTTCCGGCTCTACACCCGGATCAATCCGGTGCTGGAAGTACAGGTCAATGTGATCGGTTCCGAGCCGTTTCAAAGATCCTTCCACAGATTTGCGGATGGTCTCCGGGCGGGAATCCGCCACCAGAGGCAATGGAACCTTTCCGCTCTCCTGGTCAAACCGCAGGCCAAATTTCGTGGCGATTACCGTATGATTCTTTACATCTGCCAGTGCCTTGCCCACCAGCGTTTCATTTACATGGGGGTCGTCGGCGGTACCGTACACCTCAGCGGTATCAAAAAAAGTATAGCCCAAGTCAAAGGCGCGACGGATTAGACGGACAGCCTCTGCTTCCTCCGTAGGCGCACCGTAGGCATGAGAAAAGCCCATGCACCCCAGGCCTACAGCAGATACGTTCAAATCAGTGCCCAGTGTTCTCATCTGCATCATCTTTCTCTCCTTTGTAATTCTATTGTAATCCATTGCGAAAAAAAACAGAAGTCTCCATTGGTTATGGAGTGATAAGTCAAAGGTTTTAACTTCTTCGGATTCCGGTATATTTCCTTGAGATTTTCAGAAAAGAGCAGGCTCTCCCCGAAAGCGGAAGAACCCGCTGCTATACGGATAGTCATGAGGCAACCCGTGTTGTTAGTTATCCTCTACATCTTCCGGCATAGTGAAATAGGCGATCAGGGTTCCTCCTTCCTCGCCTTCCGTTTCCGGCTGAGAGGAAGGTTCTTCTGTGGACTCTGTGGGTTCTGCGGATTCCGGCGCTACGCTGGGTTCCTGCGTTTCGCTGGAAGCAGCGGAGTCAGATGTTTCCGGGGCGCTGGTTTCATTGGACGAACTGTTTCCACAGGCAGCGAGGCTCAACGCCATTGCAAAGCACAAGAAAATTGCAGTCAGTTTTTTCATAATGATCATTCCTTTCCTGTATTAATCGGGGCTCTTATTCATAGCATTCATGGAAAATTTCCAGAATCTCTTCATGGGTCATAGGCTTATAGCTGCCCTGAGAAATACCACAGGAATCAGCGATTTCTTTTAGTTGCTCCTTTTGTGCGCCCAGCTCCTTGAGGGTAGTTGGCAAGCCAATCTCTTGAATGAAGCTGGAAAGGGCATCGATACCGGCCAGAGCCAGCTCCTCGTCCGTTTTCCCACTGTGAGCAATGCCCCACACATTCTCCGCAAAGCGGACAAACTTGGGCAGCCCTTCCTTGTAAATATGGCGGTAGTAGACCGGGTGGAGTACCGCCAGACCACAGCCGTGGTTGCAGTTGGTATAAGCGCCCAGCTGGTGCTCCATGTTGTGACATTCAAAGTCGCACTTTTTTCCCATCTTGATGAGTCGGTTTTCCGCCATGGTGGAATCCCACATCAGATTGGACCGAGCCGTGTAATCCTCCGGGTTGTCCATGGCAACACGCAGATTTCGGATCACACTACGCATCAGTGCCTCCATGATGTCATCGGAAACATTGTCCTCATTAGGCTGGCTGAAATAGGTCTCCATGATGTGGCTGAAGATGTCAAAGCTACCAGATGCTATCTGTTTTTTGGGTACAGAAAAGGTATAGGTGGGGTCCATCAGAGCAAATCGGGGATTGAGAGCCGGATAATCCCGCCCTGTTTTTATCTTTCTCTCTTCATTGGTGATTACCGCGCCGCCGTTGCACTCGCTGCCAGTACCAGCCACAGTAACGACTACACCCAGAGGCAGCGGATCAAAGTCGATGACGCCGGGGTGAGCCCAGAAATCCTCCCAGATGTCCCCGTCATACCGGGCAGCCAGAGAGACAGCTTTGCAACAGTCCATGGTGCTGCCTCCGCCTACGGCCAGAATCATATCAGCCCCACTTTCCCGTGCCAGCCTCGCACCCTCCTGCACTTTGGCGTAGGTGGGGTTGGACATGATGCCGGAAAACTCTACAATGTTTTTGCCGGCCTCCTTCAGAATGCCTGTGATTTCATCGTAGACACCATTGCGCTTGATGCTGCCGCCGCCATAGGCCAGCAGGATAGTCTGCGCATTTTTGGTCAGGCAGGCCAGATACTCTTTCACACAACCTTTGCCGAAATAGACCTTCGTGCTGTTTTGGAAAATAAAGTTGTTCATAATGATGCTTCCTTTCTGTAAAATGTTTTATGTTCAATCAACAGGATGCTCACATTTGTGCTTCCCAAAATTGGGCCGCTTCATCCAACCATCCTTCTGCTACCGTGCCGGTGCCCAACCCAAATCCGTGGGGCAGGCCGGGATAGTGGTGAAATTCGGTTGGAATCCCCAAGGCATCCAGTGCTTCTATACGCCGCTGCATGGTTCGCCAGTTTGCAATGCCATCCCTTTCCCCTACACAGGCGAAGGTTGGTGGATCGTTTTCCGTATAATCACTGTGGCCCGTGTACTGCATAATTACTGCACTCGGCTGTGGAAGATCATCCCCTCCAAATGCCGCCGGGCCATAGGACCCAAGCCAGGCCGCCATACGGGCTCCGGCTGAACCGCCCCAGAGAGAGTATCCTTCCGTATCAACTTCTAGTTCTTCTGCGTGTTCAAAGATAAAACTGATTGCCCTTGCCAAATCCTCACAGGCGGTTTGGGCTCCAGGGCGATAGATGAGAGCAAAAGCATTATATCCTCGTTTGGAAATTTCCAGCGCATGAGGGAAACTGTCCTGCATAGCGCCCACATAGGCAAAACCGCCTCCCGCATTACATACGGCGAATTTGGCTCCGGGATCGCCTTTGAAGAAAAACAATCCCGTATCCTCTTTATCCGGATCTTCCGCTTTTTCTTCTTCTGTATAAATATCGTAGAAAACAGTTTCACCAGCGTTGGCTCGCTGCCACAGGGTATTGACAATCTCTACGGTTTCATTTGGGTCGATGTTGTTGTACCAAGTGAGTTGCAGTTCACCCAATGTATCGCCGCTCATATACCAATCCTCCACTGGAAAAAGCAAGCGTCCGTATCTTCCAAAAATGGGGTCATCCATCACTTCTTGAATGGGGGTGGATACAGTAAATGGCTCTGTCATTTGATCCGTAGGCGCAAAGCCGGCTGATTCCTGCTGAAAATCTGCATCATCCAAAGGTGCGGTGCTCTCTGCCGAGTGAGATTCACCGGAAGAAGTTGTCTCTGTTTGTCCAGGACCCAAACATCCTGCGAGGCACAGCAACAGACAAACCGTAGCTACCAGAATTCCTTGCACCTTCATTTTGTCACCTGCCTCTCTTCCTTTTCTGATTTCATTATAAAAAAAACGAGACTTCCACAGAAGTCTCGTTTCGTTATGTAGTATTTACCTTTTGGTTATCACTTGTCCCGTCCAGTTTCTTTTTGCACCGCCCTTAGAAACTGCTTGACTACAGGGGAAGGATCTGGTGAATGGAGCAGGCCATAGGGAATTGTGTAACTCCAATCCACGGGTAGGATTTTCAAAAGCGGATGGACGTACTGCCACTTGGACACCGCCATCAGCACACAATCGTTGTTTTCGCACTGGTTAAAGGCATTCACATCGTAAAAGTCAAAGTCCACAATTTGGATCTTCGGATGGTTTTTCCAAAGATCATCTCGTAGCAAATCTACATAGTGGCTCCATTCCCGACGCATCATCATGAATTTTTCGCCATACAGATCCTGAACGGTGAGCCTGTCTTTTCCCGCCAGCCGGTGATGAATGGACACCGCCGCGCAGATAGGTTCCCTTGAAATTTCCAACCCGGCACAGCGGCGCAGGTTCAACATTGTTTCATCAAAGATACCCGCTATTACATCAATGTTCTGTCCCAAATTGGCCAGAATCTCCCGGGCGTTCTCGGGTGTATTGTCGAATGGCACCAGTTGGAATTTAACTCCTGGACACTCTTCCTGCAGTTTTGGCCACAGATCCACCAAAACCTGAGCTGGTGTCATGGATGATGTACCGATACGGATGATGTCTTCGCTCTTTTTCATGACATTTTTTGCCCTGGTCACCGAATCTTTGCAATATTGGATGATGTATTTTGCGTCCTGTGCCAAAGATTTACCAGCCTCCGTCAGCTGAAGGCCACGATGGGTGCGCACAAAAAGCTGCAGATCCAGATTTTCCTCCAGCAGATTGATCTGTTTGATGACTGCCGGAGGGGAAATAAACAATTTCTCCGCAGCTTTGTTGAAGCTACCGCATTCTGCTACACACAGGAAGGTTTCCAATTGAGGGTTATACATGGGAAATATCACTCCTTCCTTTTCTGTTTTTTCTTAAATCAGCAGGCTTTTGCGCCTCCTTGGGAATCATCCAGGACCGGCCAAATCTCTGCACGCCTTCGATCCGCCCTTCTTCACAGAGCTTCTGAATCCAGCGTTCTGATATATTCCACCGCTCAGACGCTTCTTTTACTGACATAATATCCACTGTTCCCTCCACGGTTTTCTTATTCCGCTGAAACATCTATGATATTATTATATCCAGATAAACGAAGTCTTTCAACTTGTTTTTTGTGAATCTTTTATGTACCCAACCAGAAACGGCTGGTTTTTTCTTTTGGTCAGTTAATACGCCGGGGTTCCGTACCCATAGATTTCATAGTAACCAACCGGGTAACTGTTTTGACGGCAGCTATCGCCGGAGTTACCCTCGATAGTGTAGATGCGGCCATTCTCCACCTTCTCCACGATACCAACATGGTCGGAAGAACCATCCTGGCCGCCATCATCCCAATCGAAAAAGATAATGTCGCCAGGGCGCGGCTCATAGCTGTTGTCCTGCCACAGTCCGCGCTCCTGGAACCACGGCACACCCTGAGAGGCACAGGCCGCAAACTTCGGAATGACGCCAGCTTCAATATTGATCGTAATCATACCGAGGGACGGCATACAGTCAATCAGAACCGTGTCATAGTTCTTCTTAACTTCATTGACATAGGTTCGCAGCGTGAACTCCCGGCTCATGGCGTTTACCAAGCTCATTTCCATAAATCAACAAACTTAGACTGGCTCCATCTTTGTTTTATAGCTGTAGATAAGATATTTCTCCGCCTTGTTTGACAAACAGGAGGCCAGGTGAAAACCCAACCTCCTGTTTGTTAATTATCGCGACTCTCCTCTATCAATCTCGCTTCTTCTATGCTGTGAAAAATACGACCACAAATTATGCCGAGAAATTACATCTTCATATTTGCGGAGTTTACCACGAAGCTCACCATTTTCCTTCTCCAAGTCTACGGTGCGAAGCTGCCCCCGAACGGATTTGTACTCTGCCAGTTCTGCGGTCAGTGCGGCGACCTTTGCTTTCAACTCACTTATCATTTTCAACGCTGCATCCAAAGCCTTTTGCAGCTTGGATTCATTGCGCTCCTGGACAAAAAACTTCTTTGCCGCAGCTGCCAGATTTTCATATTCAGAACGATCCAGCATGACTTTTGAGGAAAATGGAATGGCATGGGTTTCTATTTGCTCCACTTTCTGAACGGCAATCTGCTGTTTTTGAATCTTCTCGAGCTTCTTTTCCAGAGAAGCTGCTTGCTGCTCTTTCTGCTGCGTCTGTGCTGTAATTTCTTCCAATCGCTCCTGTTCCCGTTCCACCTTGAACTGCGTCACAGTCAAGTGTTCCTCGGAACTGCCTCGTTCTCCACGCTCCACATCAGAATATCCGGCATTGCGCATGGCTTGGAAGAAATCATCCTGGAGGACGCTGTAAGACTTCCGTAGCACCGGCTTGCCATTCCTCTGGAGAATGGGCGCTCCCTGTTCGTCCAATGCCGGTTTGGACAGCCATTTTTTGCTACTGCTCACCTGCATAATCGTTTCCTTGACGGTTCCCACAAGTGATTTATCTTTGCACCTCTTGGACCAGAGGATCTGCTTCTCCACAACCGGAACATAGACCACATGGAGATGATAATGGAATACATCCTGCCCCAGTGCTTCGGGCATAGCCCGGTTGCGCTCATCGGCGTGCATAACAGCGGAGAGAATATACTGTTCGCCACCTACGATCTCTACGGCTGCCCTGTAAGCGTCCTCATAAAATCGCTTGGCAAACTCATACCCACCATGGTTATAGAAGTAGGCGGAGTTTACATCAAAAATCAATTCCCCGTAAAGGTTGGCATCTGTTTTCAGGCCACGAGTGGAGATTACGCCCTTCTGCTCCATCTGGGCAAACATCTCTGCATACCCGGCGGTAGGTTTCTTAAAATGGATGTTCTCAGGTGTGTGTTCTGGTATAATATCTGGGTTGGTATAGGATTCCTTTTCTCGTTCGTTGTGCCGCTGGGCATTACCAATTTTGGCAGCGGTCAGGTTTGCGTTTCTTGCACTGGTACGGTCAATCCCGTCGTTTCTCGCCATAGATCTCCTTTCACGTTTGTACGGCCTGCGGGCCGGGGCGCACTTCCTGCGGAAGTGTAATAACCCACTATGATACTTTCATCCTGCGGCTGCAAAGTATCGTGGGCTCTCCGAGGGGGTATGCGGCTTCTGCGGAAGTCTCTGCCGGTTTTGCGGTTTGCAGTGTGGATACAAACCGCAAAAACCGGCGTGGTCAGCAGCTTATTTGCAGACAACCTCTGCTCATAATCTCCTGCCCACATCCATCTCAAACTCTGCGGATTTTTCGATGGGGACGGGGGCGCGGAAGGTCGTGCTGCCGGCTTCCCTCCGCGACGGTCGCAACGATTGCGACGGTTGTTTTACGGTATCATTTTCACCGTCGCAACCGTCGCAGCCGTCGCGCGGCTTATTTGCTTTCAGCATCATAGGTCAGCGTGATACGTCGCCCTTCGTGCCGAACCTTGTTCTCATAGCGGACGTGGTATTCATCCAACAGTCTGCCAGACTTCACATTCAGATACTTGCTCAGCGCATTTGCCGCCATGCCGACATGGACGGCATCGGCAAGCGCAGAGGGCGATCCTGTCCAGATTGGATGTTCTGCGGATAGTAGTCCAGCGACAGCATCCAGAACATGATCGGGCGGCTCTTTGTGCAGCTCGTTTTCTACCTTTTCAAGATTCCAGATCTGCGTGTCGGCATCCTTTTTCAGATAGAGAATCTGATCCTGCTGGTCGCGCCCCACGACGTCGATGGTTGCCTCCAATGCCGTGCGCTTTTTCTTCTGCATGAGAAGCGACCCGTCCGCGCAGCCGAGCAACCCTGTCGTACCGGAGATCATTTCGAAGCTGTCACCGGCAGGCTGCTTGCGAGTGTGGTGGACGGTCAAAACGCAGATGCAGTGCTTGTCGGCAAACTGCTTGAGCCGACCGATGATCTCATAATCGCTGGCGTAGCTGTACGCCTCGCCGCCGACTTCCCGGATTTTCTGCATGGTGTCAATGATAATGAGTTTGGTATCGTGATGCTCGCGCACAAAATTCTCAAGCTGTTCGTCCAGTCCGTTTCCGATCTTGCCCGCCGCAGTTGCAAAGTGCAGCCGGTCGGTGTCGTTGACGCCGTACATCATAAACATTCGACTCTGAATGCGCTGAAAGTCATCTTCTAATGCGAGGTACAGCACCGTGCCGGGATGGACTTCGCAGCCCCATAGAGCTTCGCCCGTGCTGACATGATAGGTGATCTGCGCCACCAGAAATGATTTGCCGATCTTTGGCGCACCTGCGAGGATGTACGCACCCGCATAGAGCAAGCCGTCGATGATCGGCGGTCTGCTCTGATATGCGGTCTGGTACAGTTCGGTCATGGAGATTGTGTGCAGGTAATGCGGGTCGGTTAACCGCTGAATCCTGCGATAGATTTCGTCAAGACTTTCCGCACTGCTTTGAAAATCACCGTTGATTTCTTCTTCAAAAGCGGATATACTGTTCTCAGTTGAATTGTGAAGCGGCTGCCCATCATCTGCGCCAACAGATGTGTCCGGGGCGGTCGTTTTCTTTTTGCAGATTTCATTTTCCATAGGCATTTTCCTCTTTCATGCCGTCCATGATGGCGGCGATCATTTCGAGCAGCTCGTCATTTACGCTGCCGCCCGTCTTAATACGCCGCAGCTCATCCAGCACGGCGGCAAGCTGGTCGCGCAGTGCTTTGTAAACCCTCGGATTGCCCTGCACCACTACATCCTTGCAGGTCAAACGGCGTGTGATGTAGTCCTGCTTGGTCAGCCCGGAGAGCTTGACGAAGGTTTCGATTTGTTGGTCTTCCTCCGGTGATACCCGGAAGGCAACAGTCTTGTTGCGCCAGCGGTTGTGGTTATCCCGGTTTTTCAGTGACATTTTTAATTACTCCTTTCGACGTTCAATTTATCTGCCATTTCCTTCTGTACGGTTGGGAAAAGGTGCGCGTACCGATAGGTGATCTCCACGCTTTCGTGCCCCACGCGATTGCCGATGGCAACGGCAGAATAGCCCATGTTGATAAGTAAAGAAACATGGCTGTGTCTCAAATCGTGGATTCTGATGATCTTGACACCAGACGCCTTGCACCCGAACTCCATGCCGCGCTTCAAGGCATATTTGGACAGCGGAAAAATACGGCTGTCCGGTTCCAGTCCATAAAGTTCCTTGAAGTAGTCCTGTATCTCATCACAGAGAAAGTCAGGCATCTGGATCACGCGGTTGCTTTTCTTCGTTTTCGGCGTGGTGATAACGTCCTTGCCCTGTAAGCGCTGATAGGATTTATTGATGCGGAGCGTTTTCTTCTCGAAATCAAAGTCCGCAGGCGTCAGTGCCAGCAGCTCGCCCTCGCGGATGCCACACCAGTACAGGATTTCAAAAGCGTAGTACAGCATAGGCTTGTCCATCATGGCGTCGATGAATTTTAGGTATTCTTCTTTCGTCCAGAACAGCATTTCCTTCGGCTGCTCGCTGCCCATATTTCCGGCCTTTGCAGCGGGATTGATCTGTAAGCCGTAATACTTGATGGCGTGGTTGAAAATACAGCTCAGTTGGGTATGGACGTTCTTGAGATAGTCCGGGGAATAGCTTTCGCCGCTTGACTTGGTGTGCTGCCGTATCTCGTTCTGCCAGTCGATCACATCACGGGCGGTGATTTCCGAGAGCTTGCGCTTTTTGAAATACGGCAGAATCTTTGTGCGGATGATATGCTCCTTGCTGAGCCATGTGTTGAGCTTCAGCTTGGGCTTGACGTCCTTTTCATAGAGCGCCACAAAGCTTTCGAAGCTCATATTGATGTCAGCCTGCTTCTGCATCAGAAACTCGCGTTCCCATGCCTGCGCCTCTTTTTTCGTGGCAAAGCCGCGCTTCAATTTCTGCTGGCGCTCACCGCGCCAGTCGGTATAGCGAAACTGCACATACCATGAGCCGTTCTTCTTGTCCTTAAACGCTGCCATTCGATTCCCTTCTTTCCTTCGGTTCTCTCGTTCCGTAGAACTTCTCATGGAAGAACTTGCGGTCAATCCTGCCTGCAATGGTGATGCAGCCGGTCTTTCGCAGCTCTTTGTTCAACTCACGAATGAGCTTATACGCATACGGAACCGATACGCCAAGCTCTTCCGCAACTTCATTTACTCTCATAAAAATTTCTCCTGCCATAGGCAAAATACCTTCCTTTCCTGATTTGTGGTTGATTTCTTCTGCCGTTCTATCCGCAGGACTCTGACAGGCAACCCTTTTCGGCGCTGTGCCGTTTTCTTTTCTCCTTGGCACGCTCGTCTCATCGCGTGCTTCCCCGGAGAAAGTATCCCTTGGACGGTCATTCAGTTTGGCTCTTTTGGATTTCACCCCCCTCTCACCTTACAACGGACATTTTTTCTGTATTTGTTGACTATCCTAATTGTAAAATTTGTATGAATTAAGCTAATATGCTTAGCTTACAGCTATTGTACTATACATATTTGTTTAAGTCAAGCCGGTTTGCAGGAAAATATTAAATAAATTTGCTTAGATTTTTCTTGACGAAATTAAACATATCTGCTATACTCTTTATCAAAGATAACCGACACAGGAGATGGCTATTATGGCGATTGGTGAACGCATCCACTTTTTCCGCACGATGCGGGGCATGACGCAGAAATACCTTGGCATGGCGCTGGGTTTCCCGGAGAAATCCGCAGATGTCCGCCTTGCGCAGTACGAGAATGGTTCCAGAACGCCTAAAGCGGACGTGACCGCTGCGCTGGCACAGGTGCTTGACGTTTCGCCCAAGGCGCTGGACGTACCGGACATTGACTCCTATATTGGACTGATGCACACGCTGTTCACGCTGGAGGACCGCTACGGTCTTGAGGTCTGTGAGTGCGAGGATGAGGTGCATCTGCGTGTTCATATCCACAAAGGACGCGACGCAGCGGAGCTTCACAGCATGCTTGCCGCGTGGGGTGCGGTTGCCGCCAAGCTGAAAGCAGGCGAGATCACCAAAGAAGAATATGACCGCTGGCGCTACCGCTACCCTGAACTTGACACCTCCGGTCAGTGGCACAAGATCACGCCGTCGCATGAGCTGAGTGACCTGCTTCTTGCCGACCTCAAAGAACACACCGAAGAATAACAAAAGGCTCTGCCGACCTTCTTTTACAGAAAGTCAGCAGAGCCTTTTTCGCTCTCAATATAGGATTGGATGCGACAGCAAACCTGCAAACCATTCGCTCGCCAAAATAAGAACAAACAAAATGGCTTTGGTATCTGCTATCATTTTGCTATCAAATGAGGAATGAGATTTTCAAAAAGTGAGTGTTTTCAAGGCTCTTCAGCCCATCATATTCACTTTTTTCTCATTCCCACTCCACGGTTGCGGGGGGCTTAGAGGTGATATCGTAGACGATGCGGTTGATATGCTTTACCTCGCCCACGATGCGGCCGCTGACCTTATCCAGCAGCTCATAGGGCAGGCGAGACCACGTAGCGGTCATGAAGTCCTGAGACTGCACCGCCCGCAGGGCCAGCGTATAGTCGTAGGTTCGCTCGTCGCCCATGACGCCCACGCTGCGGACGCTGGTCAGCACGGCAAAGTACTGACTGGTGGTACGGTCCAATCCCGCCAGAGCCATCTCCTCCCGGAAGATGGCATCGGCATCCCGCAGGATCTCCAGTTTCTCATCGGT
>OMDR01000509.1_pt1 | contig 26064 bp, 15 predicted proteins | sample 1645251 | NCBI WGS metagenome assembly OMDR01 (sample SAMEA103958142, study PRJEB25191) | human gut metagenome | biome: human-associated habitat [ENVO:00009003]; feature: intestine environment [ENVO:2100002]; material: feces | place: Germany | collected 2013/2015 | reverse complement strand
GGGTTTTTCTCTCGCGAGCCGCTGGCCAATGTGATCGGCAACGAGGCGCGATGGATGATCTGGCGCGAACTCCGTGCTACGGGATCGGGAAGCCTGCGAGAAGCGGTTCGCACTCGGACGACCCGCTTGGAGGACAGCCTTAAAAACCGCAGCGACCATGATCTTTTGCTGCTCGCTCAGCGCATTGCCGGCGTTTTTGTGGCCTATTCGAGCTATCGCCTCGACTGGATTCTGGCATGGCTGGGGCTGCATCAGGATCGGCTCCATCCCACGCCGCAGGCTAAGCGAGAGGCGGCGGCTCTGGCCGAGGATGAAGACGCGGTTTGGCAGCGCGAACTTTTTAGGCGGCTTGCCCGCTCCAAACGTTGGCGCGGCCGCGGGTTTCTTGAGCATCTTCCGGAGTCGCTTCAGGCGCTTGCTGATGCGCCCGCCAACGCCCGTACGCTCGTCTTAGGAGACGGTTGGGAGGTGGCGCTTCCCAATGCGCTCCATGTGTTTGTGCCTTTTGTCGTGCCGCCGCTGATGCTGCCGGTTTTGAAGGCTTATGCGCATTCAGGACGGGAAGTCTGGCTTTATCTGCTTAATCCCTCGAGCGAATACTGGTTCGATTTGGTGCCGCGCCGGCTCTATGACTGGAAGCATCGGGATGAGACAGCGGGCCAGGCAGAGGTGGGTCACCCCATTCTCGCTGACAACGGACGCAGCACGCGGGCCAATATCGACCGTCTCTGGCGTTTTACGCAGGAGCGCGGCGATCTGACAGAATTCGACGAGGATGATGATGACGCTCGCAAACGTCGGCAGCTGCCCGTTGAAACGCATTCCCGCAAGCTGCTCGATGAGCGTGACTTCCTGAGGCAGTACCTGAGTGATCCCAAGGATCTTCGAGCAGATCTGACGCTGGATACACAGAGCATCTACATTGAAGCCAACGAGCCGACGCTTTTGCGCCGCGTACAGGATTCGATCCTCAATCTCAGCCCGGATCTGCTCAGTTTGACCGCCAGACAGCAGGCTGCCGATGCTGAGGCGCCAGAGCTCTTTGACGAGGCCGATGATTCACTTCGCTTTGTCGGCGCGCCGTCGGCGGCCCGAGAGCTCGAAGGGCTCGTCGACTGGCTGCAGGCGCAGTTTCAGGCAGATCCGACGCTGACGCCCTCTGACGTTCTGGTGGTGACGCCGGACATTTCGGCGGCCGCGCCGCTCATCGATCAAGTTTTCGGCAGTCTTGCACCAGAGCGGCGGATTGCCTACCGCGTCTGCGGTGCGGTTTCGGCGGACTCAGACGTGCCGCTCGCAGTGCTCATCGGCCTCAAGAACCTGCTGATCGGGGGTTTCACACGGGAGAAGTTTGTCGAATGGCTGTCGCTGCCGATCGTGAGCGAGAAATTCGATCTCGAAAGTGATGACTTGGCGATTCTCAATCGGTGGCTTGCTGCTGCGGGGTTCGAAGTTGGACTCAATCCGGCGCATTTGGATGCGCAGCGCGATGCGCAAGCCGCGGATCCCCGTCAGACGCAGGTTTATGCGCCGGCGGCGCTCCATGAGCTGACGCTCGAACGTGCACTGGAGCGTCTCGCTTTCGGCTGGATGCTTCCTCAGGACGAGGATGCTGCGCCCTATGGAGATGTGCTGCCCGTTGTCGGTACAGAGCTCGGCGGCTGGGATGCCACGGGCGAAAAGAGCGGACTGCTCCTCAAGCTCGCGAACCTTTACGCTGTGCTTGAAACGCTCCGGCTGAAGACTGCGGAAGGTGAAAAACTTACTGACGGCACATCCGCTCATTTTTGGATGCTTTGGATCGGCGAAGTGCTGCAGAAGTGCTTTCCGGCGGAAACGCCGCAGCGGGACTGGCTGGCGATTCGACGAGCGGCTGCGGATCTGGCCGATGAGATCGCGCAGGCGCGCGATGATGCGGAACGCATTCCCGACGTTTCCTTTGAAATTTTCATAGCGGCGCTAGAGGAACGTCTCAAGCGCGGCGAGACAGGCGCAGGGCGTCCGGGCAATACAGTGGTGTTTTCCGGTATGCGGCAGCTTCGCGGGCTGCCCTACAAGGTGATCGTACTCTGGGGGCTCAATGAAGACTCAAGCTTCCCGGGGGCCTCCCACGCCGAAGAGTTTGATCTGATGAAGCGCTTTCCTCGGCGCAGCGACCGCGACAGCCGAACTGACAACCGCAACATCTTCCTGGATCTGCTGTTGGCGGCCCGCAGCAAATTCCTCATTTCCTACACAGAAGGCGCCAATCCGGCGCAATGGAAGGAGCCGTCGGTAGTGGCGCAGGAGCTGCGCGAATGGCTGCTGACGTTTGCTCAAGAGCCGTCGGACCGCCTTCGTGCTTCAGCAATCCTCACGCATCACTTGCCGCTGAATGCCTTTTCGCCGAAGAGCTTTTCTGCTGAGGAAAAACAGTGGCAGAGCACGAACCGAAAGATGCTCGAAGCCGTTGACAAAGCTGCCGCTGCCAATTGGAATGGACCGGCGGTGCCCTGGGCAAATGCACTGACCGCCCGTGCCGAAGGCGGCCGTCTTCCGGTGAAGGAGCTTTATCGCTGGATGCGCAATCCTGCGGAAGCCTTTCTCAAGCGTCACGGCATCAGGCTCTCCACGGGCGAAGAGATTGATCCGGCCCCCATTCTTCAAAGAGATAAAGATCTTCCCAAGTGGCAGCGCATCCATACGCTCCTCAATGTCATGCTCTCTGCGGGAGCTGAAGGCGCCGACCAAGCCGTGGAAACGCTTGGAGCCCGGTGGGCGGTTGACCCGCGGATGGGGGCGCAGGGACTGCGCGACTGGCGCTATAGCGACGATGTGGTTTGCGCACGAACGGCAGCATCGCTTTACTGGAAACTGACGTCGCAGATGACGGCGCTTGCGCCTCAGGAAGCGGCGGCCGTGGTGCCAGGTTTTCCCTGGACGCTGACGCACGCGGCCTCAAACCTGTGGCGCGATGCTTCAGGGGTGGTGCATTGGATCAATGTGGTGCCGGGAAAAATCACGGGCTCCGGGGCGATTCAGTCGCTTTTCATCTGGGCGCTTTTGCGGGCAGCCGGAGCGGCGGCAGAGGGTCAGATCATCGTGACCGATGTTGAAAAAAAGGGTTCTCCGCTGATTGGCGCACCGCAGTGGACACCCCAGGAGGCACAGACCTTCCTTAGCTATTTCCTCAAGCTCTATGAGGCATTCCAGCTCGGCAGGCTGCCCTTTGCCGTGCCGCCCTATCAGCCGAAATCTCGAGGCGCTGAAGCCGGGCAGATGCCTGCTGAGAGGGCGCTTCCCAACGCTATCGTCTGGCGAGGTTTAGACCAAGCGCAGGCTGAGGCTTACGCCGAACACTTAGAGAAGGCGCTCGAAGGCCTTTATAAGGTCGGAGACCTTTCCGCGCTCGAGAGCGTTGTTCAAGGAATGCTGACTAATGCGGGATCGCTGTGAGAACGACTATGGCAAAAAAGGATGAAGCGCTCTGCGCAGAGATGCCGGCGGAACACCTGACGGCAGAAACGGACTGGACGCAGCTTTGTGCGGAGGCTGAGAGCGTCTCGGCCGATGAGCAGACGGCAGCGTACTTAGAAGCCGATGAAATGGATTTCGCATCAGACGCGGGTGAGGCGCCTGCGGCAGACTCGTCGGACGATTCGTCCTTTGACATGCTTCGTGCGCCGCTGATGCGCCCGACCTTGCTCGAAGCCTCTGCCGGCACGGGGAAAACTTTTTCGATCAAGCATCTCGTGCTGCGTTTTGTTGCGGAAGAAGATGTTTCGGTGAGCAGAATGCTCATCATGACCTTTACTCGAGCGGCCACAGCAGAACTGAAAGCCCGTATCCAGTCGCACCTTTCTGCTATGCACGGTCTGATGACCGGGACGTTCGCTGACTCTGCGGTTGACGCCGTATTGCTCGAGCAGCGCGCTCTATGGGCAGAGCAGGGTCGCGATCCCGCGGTCATTGTGAGCCGTCTGCGGGAGTCGCTTGCTCAATTCGATAATGCCGGCATCTTCACTATTCACGGGTTCTGTCAAAAGGTGCTCGAAGACCGAGCATTCACCTCGGGCAGTTCGATCGGTTTTGAATTGGTTGAAAACGTTGACGATCTCGTGGAAGAGGTAGTGAATGAATTCATCCGTACCTCACTGCTGCAGCTCTGCGAACGCGAAGATCGCGCAGCGATCAGTGATCCGGAAAAATGGATCGAGATCCTCAAGCAGCTGATGGCTGCGCCGGACGATTTGGTGCCGAGCACGATTGTTTCGCTGCCGGAGTCGCCCGAGCTTGCCGCTGCTTTTCAAAATTTCGTGAAGGAAGCGCCCAAGCGTTTGGCGCAGAAAAAACGCGAAGCACGGGTAAAGACCTTCGACGATCTTTTGATTGAGCTCTATGAACGCCTGCGGGGAGATCCTGCCGATGCGGAATACCGGGCGCAGGCGGAACGTTTGGCCGAGAGTATCCGCAGCGCCTTCAGCGTGGTGTTGGTGGACGAATTTCAGGATACCGATCCTATTCAGTACGCGGTCATCAAACGCCTCTTTCTGCGTAAGCGCGAACTGTACCCCGTGTGGTTCGTGGGGGATCCTAAACAGGCCATCTACCGCTTTCGCGGTGCCGATTTGGAAACCTACCTGCAGGCACGCCGCGATGTAGAGGCGCTTTATCAGACGGCCGGCAGCGGTCGGTTCCGCGGCGTCTATGCACTGACAACCAACTACCGTTCGAGCCCTGATTTGGTCAGAGCGTTCAACGCGTTTTGGCGTACCGCACCGAATCCCTTCCTGCGCGAAGATCTCGCTTATCTTGAAGTGAAGTCGTCGGCGAAAAATCTGCCGCTCATGCAAAAACGCCTCGACGGGACCATCATGGATGCGGTGCCGTTTGAATGGGTGAGCAGCTGGCAGGAGACGCCAGCACAAACGGCCGAGGAACGTCGGCAGCAGCAGGGCATTGTATTGGCCGATCGGATTACGGCAATGATCGAGGCCGGCCGCCGCGGGGAGCTTCTGGTGCCCTGTGCTGACGAAGAAGCGTCTTTAGCCGTGGCGGAAAAGGACGGCAAACGGCTGCGCGGAGTGCTCCCGGGCGACATTGCAGTCTTGGTGCGTACGCATGACGAGGGACTGACGGCCGCTGAAGTGCTTAAACGCCGCGGCGTGCGAGTGCGGATTCGCTGTGACCAGAATGTCTGCAATACCATCGAAGCTTGTGAAATCGGCATGATTTTGAGCGCTTTTGCTGCTCCCGGCGATTTGAAGCTTCTGCGCGCAGCCCGTACGACGCGGCTTATCGGCGACGACCTCGCCTGCCTCGATGATCAAGAGCGTGACGAGACAAGGCGCATTGCACTGCGCGGCGAGTTCGAGTACGGTGCGCGCAATTGGGGGGCAGTCGGTCCCGCGGCAGCGCTTGAGCGGCTGATGACTTTTTGCAGAACTGCAGAGCGGTTGCTGCCGCAAGCCAATGGTGAGCGCACGCTGACAAACTATCGCCATCTGCTCGAGCTGCTTCACGGCGCGGCCCGAATCATTCCTACTCCTGCCGGACTCGCGGCATGGCTCTCGGCAGAGGCTAAGCGTCCCGTCAGTGACTTCAATCGCGAGCGGCTCGAAAGCGATGCCAACCTTGTGCTTGTCGAAACCATTCATTCGAGCAAAGGGCTGCAGTATCCGATTGTGTTTCTGCCGTACACGCAGTCGGGCAGCATTGACACCCATGCTCGCTGCACGTCTCGAACGGATGATCCGCAGCGGTCCGCGCAAAGATGCCTTGAGGTGCGGTTTGAGGCGGAAAAACCCGATCAGCGGGTGAATCACGCTGAATATGAAGAAAAAGTCCGAATGATGTATGTCGCCATGACGCGAGCTGCGCGCCATCTCTGCATCATCGGCGAACAGCGGATTAAAAGTGCTGTGAATCCGGACCAATGGCACGGCAGTACCGTTCAGGCGCATCTCTTCCGGGCCTTGACGGGGCAACTGACGCCGTCTCGAGCGGACATCCTGTTTGCGGTCGAACGCTTGGCGGGGCTCCAGTCGCCCTCAGGCACGCCGCTCTTTCGTTTTACCGAATTGGGTGCAGCAGCTGTCGGTGCACAATCCTCCCTCTTGGCGCAGGGGACCGTCGGAGAGTCTTATACGACATCTCAGTCACATGCTCGGCGCAGTGAATGGCGAACCTCGAGCTTTACGGGCATTACCCGCATGGCTGAGGACGACGGGCCGGGTTTTTCAACCTGGTACGGACAGGCCGAAAAGCCGCCGCTCGTCGATGACATTCTGTCCTTTCCCAAGGGGGCGCAGGCCGGCACCTGTCTGCATGAAATGATGGAGCGCGCCGACTTTTCGCTGATGGCTTCCGATGATGAGAAAGCCGCCGCAGCCCGTCTGGCTCTGACGGTTCGTGAGGTCGAAAAGCATTTGTCGCTTCCCGAAAAGGAGGCGGCCTCAGCAGCCGCGGGAGCGGCCGCAATGATCCGAGATCTTCTCAATGCGGAGGTGGCGCCCGGCGTGACGCTCAAAGACGTGCCCAAATCGGCAAGGTCGGCGGAACTTGAATTTCTCATTCCGATTTCCGCGTCGCTGACCGCCGAACGGCTCGTCAGGGAACTCAAGGCCATGGATCCCAAATACGATTTCGGGACGCTTCGGCCAGAGGATCTTAAGGGGTTCCTGACGGGATTCATTGACTTGGCCTTCAGTGCAGGCGGGCGCTTTTACGTGCTGGACTGGAAGAGCAACAAAATTTCGCCCGAAGCTTCCGGCTACACCGAAAAAGCCATGTCTGCCGAGATGGATGTGCATCTTTACCGCCTGCAGTATCTGATCTATTGGGTGGCTTTGCGGCGTTTCCTCCAAGTGCGGCTCGGCGCATATTGGCGCGACGAAATGATTGGCGGCGCCATTTATGTGTTTCTTCGAGGCGTACGGGCCGGCACGACGACAGCGGCCAACCCTCAGGGTATTGTTTTCGATCCGGTGCGTCCAGAGGTGATTCGGCGCATGGATGATCTTTTTGCGGGCAGAGCCTAAGGACCCGAAAAATGGATAAAAGCATGATGCCTAATGCCGACAGCACGTATGAGCTCCCGCAGGGCGGCATAGCGGGTTTGGGAGCTGTTCTTCTGCGGGCGGCGGAACGTATCGGGACGGTGACAGAAGCGGCCCGTCAGGCCATGATGGGGCTGACACTTGCTTTTGCCAATGCTGAGCGGCAGGGAAGCGTCTGCGTGCGTGCGCTCGACGCGGTCAAAGGGCTGATGCCTGATGCCGCAGAGGCGGCGGAAGGACCAGAAGAGACGGAGATGCGCCTCGCTCAGGCGTTTGATGTTCTGAAGACCGGGCTGAAAGATCTGCAGGCTCTCGGACTAGCTCAGAATTTTCAGGATTTCATTTCTGCAGCTGGGACGAGACTCGGGAAGACTTCGAATGAGACAGCGCCAACCCAGCCCATTGCGCCGCTGATTGTCGATGAGGCGCCGACATTTGCGCAAACACGCATTTATTTCGCACGCTTGGCGTTGGAGGAGCTCCTTCTGGCGCGCACCCTGGCGCGTTTTGCCGCTGCTGATGAGGCGTTTTCTGTCTCTGAAAGCGGCCAGCCGGATGACGCGTTGATTGCGGAGGTAACAGGCCGAGCTCACGCTGATGAGCAGCAGCGGCTTGCTGTTTCAACGGCGCTTAAGCGCAGACTGATGGTGGTCTCGGGCGGTCCCGGCACGGGCAAGACGACAACGGTGGCGCAAATTTTGGAGTGTCTCCTTCGGAAAAATCCAGCACTTCGCATTGCATTGGCGGCGCCGACGGGCAAAGCCACGGGCCGCATGCAGCAGTCGCTCGAGTCAAGCGCGAACAACGCAGCCAAAGGGCTGAGCGCACTGCAGGCAGTTTTGCAGCACGATGCACTTCTGCTCGATGCCGAAAAGCAGATTCGCTCGCGGACGATTCACAAATGGCTGGCATCGCCCACTGCCGCCGGTTCTGCCCCGGGCATCGGGAACCCCATTCCCGCGGATGTGCTGGTGGTGGATGAGGCTTCTATGGTGGATATTCATCTGGCAGTTCGCCTGATGCGGGCGGTTTCACCCGAAGCGCGCGTCATTCTTTTGGGCGACAAGCACCAACTCGCTGCCGTGGGGCCTGGGGCTGTATTCGCGGAGATTTCTGACGGCAAGGGAGCCCTTGCACGCATGGGGGCAGTCGTAGAGCTGGTGAAGAGCTGGCGCTTTGGGAAAGACACTCCCATCGGCCAGCTGGCAGCGGCGATTAATCATCAGGGAGTCAATGCAGGGCTGCCGGAAGCGGAGGTTTTTCAAAACGTGCTGGCCGCTTTTGATTCGGCAGAAACTAATGCCGACAAATCTTTGCAGAGTGCATCACTTCATACTGCAGGACTAGTTGAATTGCAGAAGGGAGTGTTCACTTCAAAAGCAACTGATGAGCAAAAGCGTGAGCGCGAAATCTTCAGCCGCACAGGGCTCACCGCACCGGTGCGCAGTTGGCTGAACCGTGAGCTCGAAGGCTACGCCGGTGTTTTGTCGGAATGTCGAGCAGCGTTTCTGGCGGGCACAACGAAGGAGCAGTGGGAAAGCCTGCGTCAAAAGCTTTGGCTTTGTCTCTCGGGCTTTCGTGCGCTTGCCGCGCAGCGGCATGGCGCAATGAGCGTACAGGCCGTGAATGATTATGCTGATCAGCGCATACGAAGCGTCTGGCCGCTTTCTGAAGGGGCATTCGGCGGGGGACACTATCCGGGCGAGGTGATCATTGTGCGGCGCAACGATGAAGGGTTAGGCGTTCATAACGGCGACGTCGGCATCGTGTTGCCTAAATTGCTCGAACTCGATGCCCCGACGGCTGACTTGGACGATTCGGCTGCTGTTGTCGGGGATGAGGATGCGGAGGGGGCGCCAGAGCGTCAAGATCGGCTGGATTGTCAGGGACCGGCAGTGAGTTTCACGGTCTATTTCGGCGATACACATTTGGAACTCCCAGTTGCGCTCCTGCCGCAGTTTGACGTTGCCTGGGCGATGACGATTCATCAATCCCAAGGCTCGGAATTCGAACGCGTAGCGGTGCTTTTGCCGGTGAAGCGCACGTCTGAACTCGCTACCCGAGAGCTCCTTTATACGGCTGTTACCCGCACTAAGCGAACGGTAGATGTTTTTGGGTCCGAAGCGGTTCTTCGCCGCGCCGTCGAAAAACCGACCGTCCGTGACGGGAGTCTCGGAAGACGGCTGGAGCTTTTTTGCGAAATGCAGTAATTAACTCAGTTTGGCTTCAAGGTTCACAGTTCGGTACGAATGAAGGTGAGAAGATTTGGCGTGGAAAGTGTCAGATTTCGATCTAAAAAATTAAATAGTTAACGCAAAGTGCTCCATCTGGCGTTTTTTTGCGGGTGTAATTAACCATAGAACTGAGGAAATTCCTGGCGTAATTTATCAAGTGTCTTTTGTTCACATTCCGCCAACCAGTCAAAAAGAATACGTACCCGTCTTTTTTCATAGGCTTCCTGTGTCGCATAAATAAAGCAGGAAGCAGATGGGCAGCGCCATCCCTCAAGGATCGTCTTTAGCTGACCAGATCGGAGTGCCTCAACAGCATGAAAGAGCGGGAGATCCGGAACAATGCCCGCACCAAGCACAGCGGCCGTTCGTACGGCCATTAAATTTTTGAAGGACATTGAGCTCTTCCATCGAAGCGGATATGCAATCCCATCACGGACAAGTTCTTGAGTTGCTACTCGAGTTGGAGAATTGATGAGGATGCCGATGTGGTTCACGCATTCGCTCGGATGGCGCGGTGCACCAAACCGCTCAAGATAGAGCGGTGACGCACAGCAGAGAAAAGGCATTTCACCAAGATATCGAGCAATGAGTCCATCGATTGGGCGATTCGGTCCATAGCCCGCAGCCAGATGTATCGGAGGGGTATCCGCTAAATGAAAAATCTCGGGAATCTGCTTGGTGAGATCATGCAGCTCAAGTGTGATATCCGGATAGGTTTTTCGAAATTCAATGAGATGCGGCGTGATTTCAATGGAGCTGATGCCTGAGTGCGAAGCTAAACGAATTGTGCCGGACAGGGCATTTTGATCTCCCTTTAGATCCTGAATCATCAATTCATGGACATTCAGAAGTTTTATAGCCTTATCGTACGCTCGAGCTCCCAATTCCGTCAGTTTTAAATGTCTCCCTTCACGCAGAAAAATGGGAGCCCCTATTTCTGTCTCGATTGCCTTGAGCGCACGGCTCACGGTACTTGGTTCGCATTCAAGTACATCGCAGGCAGCATTCACGCCTCCAGCTTGAACGACTTCGCAGAAGATTCGCCAAACATTCAAGTCGTCAGTTCTGGCCATCAGTTGTCTCCGTCAAAAGAACTGGGTTTAACCCTTGATCGTTGCAATATACGCAATGATTGGGTGCTATCTGCACAACTATAAAAGTATTGATATTTCAATATTAACGAGTTTGCTGTGAGGGTGTATATCGTTAATTATTGCTTGAAACGCAATGAACAGTAGTTGTTTGTTGCCTTTCTTTGTTGATGTGAACGCTTCAAACTACACCTTAAGGATGAGACCACCTCCGATCAGCCTCTCCCCCAGAAGTTCATAAACAACCTTCTTCAGTGTTTTAAACCCAAGGACCCCGATCATGACTTGGCAAATCTGGCTAGCGATAGCGTCCATTGTTTTCATTGTCTTCGGACTTGTTAAGCGTCTCGAGACACGCATGCTTCTCATCGTTGCAGGCTTTATTCTTTGCTGCGCTTCGGGAGCGCCCATGAAAGCTTTCGGAGCTTTCGTCAAAGGAATGACGAACATCACGCTCGTCCCTGCCATTTGCTCGGCAATGGGCTTTGCGTTTGCTGTTCAGGCCTCTAAATGTGATCAGCACCTCGTGGCTGCAGTAGCCGCTCCTCTCAAAAAGCTTGGCGGACTGCTGATTCCTGCGGCCACGATTCTGACGTTCCTCATCAATATTGCGATCATGTCGGCAGCGGGCACAGCTGCAACGGCTGGCGCGACTTTTATTCCGCTTTTATTGCGTGCCGGCATCCGACCGGCGGCTGCGGCAGCAGCTGTGGGTGGCGGCACGATGGCTGGTTTGCTGCTTAATCCCGGATGCGCGCATGACATCTACGTCGCCAAGATGGCCGAGATGGATCTTATGGCCTTCATTATCTGGGCTGCTCCCTACATCGTCGGTCTCGTTCTGCTTTCGGTGATTGTCAACTCCGCCATTATGATCGTGAAGAATAAGGACCATCTTGCGGGTGCAGAAGCAAAAGATGCGGCTGCTAAGACCGATGCCAATCAGCAAGAATCCGCCTTCAAAGTCCAGCCGCTCAAGGCTGTTGCTCCTCTGGTTCCTCTGATCGTCCTCTTGGTCGCCTCTATTAGTTTCCCAAAGGCGGGTATCGATGTGGTTGCTGCCATGCTGATCGGTCTCGTTTTTATCTCCGCCGTAACGCTTATGAATCCAGGCGAAATCTCCAAGGCGTTTTTCAAGGGGTGCGGCACGGGATACGCTCAAGTCATCGGCCTCATTGTTGCTGCAGGTGTTTTTGCTGCGGGGCTACAGGCTACGGGGGCCGTAAATGCCTTCATCGAGTTTCTCAAAGGCTCGAATGAATTCGCGCGTTGGGGGGCTGCCTTTGGACCTTTCTTGATGGCGCTGGGTACGGGGTCTGGTGAGGCGGCAATTTGGGCTTTTAATCAGTCGATCACGCCCGAAGCGGCTCACTTCGGCATGCAGTCTCATTCTCTCGGTCTGCTGGCGATCCTTGCGGGTCAATTCGGCCGCACAGCAAGTCCGCTCGCCGGCGCCATCATCATCGTTGCCGGTATGGCCAGTGCAGATCCTTTGGCTGTCGCCAAGCGATTGATCCCAGGAATGCTTGTAGCGCTCATTGCGTCTGCCTTCATTCTGGTTTGATTGAGAACATGTTTGAAAGGAGGAGACGTCATCATGCATGACATTCTTCTGCGCAATGCTCTAATCGCCGATCCGGAGGCTGACTCTCTAACGACAGGAGACGTTGCCGTCGAAGGCGGCTGCATCGTTGAAGCCATTGGTTCAGCCTGCACGACCATCGACTGCAGCGGGCTGATCCTTCAGCCCGGCATCATCGACACGCATGTGCATCTTGGTATTAATCCCTTGAGCTACGGCATGGTCGCACGAGCAGGCGTCACAACAGCTCTCGATATGTCTGGGCCCATTGAGAAACTTCTCGATGAATTCAGCTGTGCAAATGTAGGCATCAACGTTGCTGCCCTCAATGCGATTCTTCCTGACCGAAATATCTCTGGAAACAATCCAGACCGAGAGCAGCTGAGGAACTTCATCAATTTTTCACGCCGCAGCGGTGCGCTCGGTGTCAAGCTTCTGGGCGGACACTTTCCGCTCACGCCTGAGGCCTCGCACCGCATGGTGGAAACGGCTGATGACTCCCACTGCTATATGGCTTGGCATGTGGGTACTACAGAGAAAGGTTCCGATATTGAGGGATTGTTGGAAGCGGCGGAAATCGCTGCGGGTCATCCACTGCATCTGCCGCACGTCAATGCGTACTGTCGGGGGCGCGTAAAGCCAGTGCTTGAGGAATGCTCCATTGCCGAGAAAGTTATTCTCGAACATCCCGAATTTACGACAGAGAGCTACCTCTCAGCGAGAAATGGGGCACCGCTTGACTGTGATGCTGCCGGCAAACCGCGCTCAGCCATTACTGCCGGAACATTGACTCGCTTTGGTTTTGAATCTTCAGCATCCGGCATAGAAGCTGCGATTCGGGCTGGGCGGCTTGCAGTGCTCTTTCCCAATCAGAGCGAAATCACATTGCTTACGGGTACCGATGCAGTCGCTTACCTGAGGGCTCATCGTGAACATTGCGACGGGTCGTTTGACGGTGTCAACCCGCTTGAATCCCGCGTCTTTTTCGCCTCACAAAAACGTCCGGACAGGACTTTCCTCGTGGATGCCATCAGTACTGACGGCGGGGGCATTCCGCGCAATGTCATCCTTCAAAACGGTCTGTCTCTTGTTGAATTAGGCGCACTGACAACGATTGAATTCGCCCGCAAAACTTCCTTGCTGCCTGCACAAATGCTCGGTCTCAAAAATAAAGGAAGGCTGCTTGCCGGCATGGATGCCGATCTGACCATTTATGACCCGACTAGCCATCAGGCCGTCTACACGATTGTTAATGGTCGATTTGTTCTCTTAAATCGTGTTCTGCAGACGGGCACTGGAACACTGCTCACGACATACGAAGGAACTCAAGCAGCTCAAAACCGCGGTCTTAAAACGCAGGTTGTTTCCGGCATTGTCCCGCTCCTTCATCGATCCCTTTAAGTTTTCTCACCTCAAACAGATTTCAAAATCATGAAAAATCATCGTATCCAACGCGTGCTCATCGCTGCGTTCTGCAGCACCGTTTTCTCGGCCTCTGCCAGCGATATTCAGATGTTCGGTTTTTTTGATCAGGGGCTTGCTTACCTTCATGAAGATCTCAATGCCGGCATGGGCGGACCTGCAGGGCAAAGCATTAATGCTCCTCAATATGTGGATAAGGATGGGTACGTTGCTGAAGCACAAACGAAACGCAGCTTCACGCAAGGTTCAGGGAATGTGTCAACGTGGGGCATCAAGGGGTCCGAACAAATCAACGCCGATGTACGAGTGCTTTTTCACCTTGAATCCGGTTTCCTGGCAGACGACGGCACACTTTACGGCGGTTCCGTAAAGCCCTTGTTTGAACGCGAATCGAGCATTGGGGTTGAGTCAAAGACTTGGGGGCTCGTTAAATTTGGCCGTATGCCGGCACTCTCTACCGGTTCAGGCACAACTGGCATTCTCAACAGCAAGGTCAATCCTTTCGGCGCTGGCTGGGGAAATATGACGGGCGGCTGGAAATTTGCGGGGACATTGGCTGCAGCGCGTCACGACAACATGATTCACTATATTTCTCCGTCATTTAGCGGTGTTCGGCTTCATGCTCAATACTCCTTCAAGTCGGCACCCGACAATGGTCGAGAAGGGTCGTCTGAAACGAATCGCTGGTGGGCTGTCGGCGCATCGATGGAGGGCGGAAAGTACTACCTCGCAGCCACAGTGGATTGTCTTGATGCCGCGAGCAGTGCGCCCAAGCCTGAAGCTACTTATGCCAATGATGCTTACAAAGTATTTGTCGGCGGACACTATAACTTCGATGTCTTCAGACTCTTTGGGACGGTGCAGTACCTGAAGAACATGCCTTGGATCGGCGGGTACTCCACTAAAGAAGTCGCTCCGCTCGCTCTGGGTTCAAAGGGACCGCAGAAAGGGTTCGAAGCGTGGGCATTCTCAACGGGCGTGGATTTTAGAGCCGTTGGCGGCAAGGTTATGACTTCCGTCGGGTATGCAGCTGCAAAAAATCAAAATTTGGAAAGCCAGAACAAACTGAACCGCGTGAATTTTGGTTTGGGTTACCAATATTCCCTCAGCAAACGCACCTCTCTCTACGGTATCGGCGGCTATTTCTGGCAGGACGCAGATTGGCAGAAAAAAGAAATTTCTGCCCACGAATTTATCGTTGGCATGATGCACCGTTGGTAATCTAACAATATTTTGAACGCTGACGAACGGAGATTTGTGTTTCTCATTTCTGAGTCAACATATCTCCGTTCCGAATGGTCAAAAGCATTGTGACAAAGCATTGATCTCATTATCCAAACAGAATAAAAAATAGGACAATAAAAATGTTGGGCATGCATATGGGACGGGTTCCCGCACCAAGCGCACGAGAAGAATCCGGCGAAATACATCGCTTAGATACCTATGATTGGCTGCAGATGATTAATCGTGCGTCGATCGTTTCGAATGTTGAAGAAGGGCTATTAGAGAAGCCCCTTGCTCGGCGCATTCTGACGGCGTTGAATACTTTGCGCGACGAAGCGGCAAAGCCGAATGCGGTTCGCCCTGGGCTCTACATTACTTTTGAGCCTGACGTCTTGAAACTCGCCGGCATGGAGGCGAGTGTTCTTCATGTAGGCCGCTCCTCTCAGGATATTCTTGCCACAGCAAATGCTGGCCTCAATATTGCTCGGCTTATGCGTTTGCTCGATGCGATTCATGAGGTTGATTGTGCGTTGCTTGAAGTTGCCCGCCGCGAGGATGGTGCGCTCGTGCCGGCGTATACGAACGGTGTCCAAGCTCAGCCTACGCTTTATTCCCATTATCTTTTGGCTCAGCATCAGGTCTTCATGCGAGATGCGGCCCGAATCTTCGAATGCATCCGCCGCTACGATGTCTCGCCTATGGGGGCTTGCGTCTGCAACGGTACGGGGTGGCCGTTAAATGTTGAACGCATGGCGCAGCTGCTGGGTTTTTCCCGCCCGCTGACAAATGCTTTCGATGTCGGTCAGTGTGCCGGCAACGATCTGCCGCTCGAGATGTCCCAGATCATCTCGGCAGTCATGCTCCACGTCAATGCATTCCTCGCCGATTTTATGGTCCAGTATGCCGACCCGCATCCCTGGATCCGATGGGAAAGTTCAAATGGGCTTTACTGCTCGAGCGCCATGCCGCAGAAACGCAATCCTGGGTTAATCAATGATTGCCGCCGAGATGCTGGACTGGTCATCGGTGAGGCGCAGGGGGTGATGTTACGTATTCAGAATCTTCAGCTCGGCATGGCTGATGTGCGAGATGCTCAAGTGTTGGAGGCGCTTGCTGATGACGCCTGCGTAACACTGCGCACCTTTGCTGGTATTGTTCGCGAGCTTGTCGTTGACAGAAAGCGTGCATTGGCTGAACTCAATGCCGATTGGACCTGCACGCAAGAACTTGCTGACAGACTTGTCCGCTGCCGTGTCGATTTTAGAAATGCTCATCATTTTGCCAGTCATCTCGTGACTCGAGCTCGAGCAGCTGGAACGACTCCCCCCGAACTTGGCTATGAAGAAGCAAAGTCTCTCTGGCTGGAGTGGCGCAGCACGCTTCAGAATGCATGTGATATCCCGGATTCATTTCCGCTTAGTGAAAAAGCATTCCTTGGCGCTCTGGACCCAGCTGGCATCGTTGCCGCTCGCGCGACAGTCGGCAGTGCCAATCCGGAACTCGTAGCAAAAGGCATTCTCCGTGCTCAGCAGGAAGCCGCGCGTATTAAAGCTGAGATCGATGCTTTGGTCGATCATGTCAAAAAAACGGCATTTGATCTTGAAGAAGCACTCGCGCGCGTACTTGCCGATTAGGCGGCAATTGATGCGTCAGCTCTATTACTGGGGTTCCCTATAAATCATCATGACTCTTGACCAAAAACGATGGCTTCTTCTATTGGTGAGTTGCATCATCAATCTGTTCGCAGGTTCCATCTATGCCTGGTCTGTATTTGCGTCTCCGCTTGCAGAACGTATCGGCAGTCTCCTGCAGACGTCATTAACGTCGGCAGATCTTGCGATTGCCTTCAGTATTGCCAACGCTCTTGGTCCAATTCCGATGATCTTCGGAGGACTGATCAATGACCGATTCGGACCTAAATTTGTCATCGCGGCCGGCGGTATTTCGATGGGTTTCGGGCTGTATGCCTCCGGAAACGCGGAAAGCGTGTCAGAGCTGATCGTGTCTTATGGTCTCTTCTTCGGCACAGGTCTCAGCCTTGTCTATGGCTGTACGATCAACAATACGCTGAAGTTTTTCCCTGATCACCGAGGTCTGGTCGGCGGACTTGCCACAGCAGCCTACGGCATCAGCTCAGTACTCGTTCCGCCGATCGCGACCCAGCTCATTTCCGTCTATGGGATCACTAATGCGCTTGAAATCATGGGAGTGTTCATTGGCGGGGTATTGTCATCGGCGGTTTTCTTTCAATGCGTTGTCCAGTCGGCTTCACGCCTTCGATGGCTGTTCAGAAACAATGCGTTGAGATTGGGCGAAATTACACTTGGAGGGAGATGCTGCGAGACGCTCGCTTTCTTCCGATGATCACGCTTTTAACTTGCGGTGCCACTGCAGGAATGATGGTGATCTCTCAAAGTTTTTTTATCGCGCGCCATCAAATAGCTCTGGATGTTGCTTCTGCTGCGATGGCAGTCTCGTGCATGGCGCTCGCTAATACATTCGGACGTCTCTGTGCGGGAACCGCCTCGGATTATTTAGGGCGTCTTCCAACGCTAGGCGCAGGACTTGGGATTGCAATTATCGGTTTAATACTTCTTGCCCTTGGAAGTCCTGCTAATACGCTTCCCTTCTATTGCGGCCTGATCGCACTCGGCTTTTCTTTCGGCTGCTTCATGGGGGTCTACCCAGGCTTTACGGCGCAGGTTTTCGGTGCAAGACACAATGGCGTCAATTTCGGCATCATGTTCACCGGGTTTGCCTTGGCCGGCATTCTTGGCCCCACACTCATGCAGTTGCTCTCAGCAATGGGTTTTTCTGAAACAGGGCACTATTGCGCGGCCGGGACTATTTCAGCGCTTGGGTTTGTCATGATGTTCCTTTATCGGAAGGCAGAACGATTGCGCATCAGATCAAAGTGAATCGACATACCGATTAAGCCATGATGCAGATGGGTGTCATCGTTCGACAAGCTCCAATGACAGCCTGAGCTTTGAAGGCAACTCATAAAGAATGACAGCTCTGCAAAAGAATGCAGAGCTGTCAAGGAAGAGTCGAGGGCTAATGCAGAGGTTTAGCGAACCTTGGCTTTCTGCACAAGCTCAGCAAAATGCCGCTTGGCTTTCAGCTGAGAAAGCTGCGCACGAAGGCTGTCCTTTTGCGATTCGTAGGTTGGGAAGTTCTTCTGGCTGCGCTTGGCGTCAAGTTTTACGACATGCCAGCCGAATTGATTTTGGATTGGTGCCTGGGCGACATCGCCTGCCGACAAAATTTTGAAGGCATTGCCAAAATTGGGCTCAACATTGCTCGGCGACAGCCAGCCGATCAGGCCGCCGGCAGGGCCCGACTTCGGATCAAGCGATTCAGATTTTGCCAACGCATCGAACTTTTCGCCTTTGTTGAGACGCTGAATGATGTTCTTGGCTTCCTGTTCGGTCTTTACCAAAATATGGCGGACCTGATATTCGGTATCACCGTAGACCTTCTTGGCATTGTCGTAAGCCGCACGGACTTCTTTGTCGCTGACGGGATTTTTCTTCGCGTAATCTGCGACAAGGAGTTCAACCTTGAGCTGCTTGCCTACACGGTCGATGGCGTCGCGATATTCCTTCGTACGATCAATCTTGGCTTTGGCTGCTTCCTGCAGAAGCACCACTTCTTCAGTCACATCACGCTTTACACGCGCTTCCAGTTCCGGACCTGCTTTGGCACCGGCTTTGACTGCATTGTTGTAGACGGCTTCTAAGCGTGATGCCGGAACCTTTTCACCATTGACGGTCATGTCTGTCAAGGCAGCGGCGGCAGAACCAACGAGACCGACGGAAAGCGCCAGTGCAAGGACAAGTTTGCTCTTAATCATGAATCTCTTTCCCAATGGAATCGCGCAGCTCTCTTGAGACCTGCGCATAAACAGTCAAACAATTATGCGCCAAGGTTTTACTTTGAACGTGTTGAATAAAACATGTTTTCAATTGAGTTTGGTTACTCGGTAAAATCCCTATAGTGCTTCGGCGGCGAATTCAGCAAGCCGTGAACGTTCGCCTCGGGTGAGTGTCAAGGTTGCGGCATGCTGCCATCCTTGAAAGCGCTCTACCACATAGGTAAGACCGGAACTGCCTTCCGTCAGGTAAGGCGTATCGATCTGCGCGATATTGCCGAGGCACACGATTTTGGTCCCAGGGCCGGCGCGTGTGATGAGCGTCTTCATCTGTTTGGGCGAGAGGTTCTGTGCCTCATCGATGATGACAAACTTCTGCAAAAATGTGCGGCCGCGCATGAAGCTCATGGACTTCACGCGAATGCGGTTCTTAATGAGGTCCATCGTGGCCTGACGTCCCCAGTCACCGCCTGAACTCGAGCCGTGAAGCACTTCCAGATTGTCTTCGAGCGCCCCCATCCAAGGCGCCATCTTTTCTTCTTCAGTGCCGGGCAGGAAGCCAATGTCTTCGCCGACGCTCACTGTGGCGCGGGTCATGATGATTTCGCTGAAGCGCCGTTCATCAATGGTCTGTGTTAGTGCGGCGGCGAGCGTCATCAGAGTTTTGCCGGTACCCGCCTGACCGAGAAGAGTGACAAAGTCAATGTCAGGATCCATCAGGAGATTGAGCGCCATGTTCTGCTCGGCGTTGCGCGCTTGAATCCCCCAGACCTTTATATGGGACTTCGAGCGGTAGTCGCGCATCAGGCGCAGCGTCACCGTTCGGCCCTGACGTGCTGCAACGATCGCCATGAAATTGGCGTCGCCCTCAACCGTCACACAGGCATTCAGGATGAAGTCTTCCGGGTGCTCTGGTTCAAAGCTGTAGAACGTGGCATTTTGATCCTGCCAGCTCTTCAAGGTGGAGTCGATGCTTTCCCAGAAGTTCGACGGAAGCGCGAGCTTGCCGGAATAAAGCATGTCGGTGTCGTCAAGCACCTTGTCGTTGAAATAGTCTTCAGCGGGGATGCCGAGCGTTGTCGCCTTGATGCGCATGTTGATGTCTTTGCTCACCAACACAACAGCACGTTTGGGGAAAGCCTTGGCAACGCCACGGACGGTGGCCAGAATTGAATTGTCGCCGCGGAAGCTCGGGAGCTCTGCGGGGAGTTCTTCGGCCAAAGGTTTCGTTTCAAACCAGAGTCGACCGGTAGCTTCCGTATTGCCAAGCAGTGAAAGTTCAACTCCCTCTTGAATACGGCCGCCGTTGGCTTCAATCAGCTGATCCAATGCACGGCTTACTGAGCGGGCATTGCGGGCAACATCCGTCAGTCCCTTTTTATGGGTATCGAGCTCCTCAAGGACCGTCATCGGCAGGAAAACGTCATGCTCGGCGAAACGGAATAGTGAGAGCGGATCGTGCATCAGCACGTTGGTGTCGAGGACGAAAAGCTTGGGCAGGTTGTCGGGCATCTGCGCACGTCCGCGGCGTCCGGCATTGCCTGAACGGCGGCGGTCTGCAGCATATTCAGGCTGCGTTTTTGTGCTCGGTGCAGGCGTTTTAATTGCTTTTTGCGGGACAGCTTTTACTTTCTTGGCAGTGTCAGCCGCTTTGGGGGCAAGCGCAGGTTTACCCGGTGCGGCGGTCCGCTTCGGCTTTGCCGAGGATTTTGCTGAAACTTCGGCTTTTGCCGGGCTTGCGGCAAGGTCAGACTTCTGAGCTGCTTTGAGCTTTTTGCTCACGGACTTTTTGGATAGCGGTTCAGTGAGCGGCGCCTGAGCTGTCTTTGCCGGGTGAGAGGCGGGAGCCCTTGAGAGAGGTTCGGCTGATCGGGCCGCCTTCACGTTTCTGCGCTTGCCTGTCTTGACGGCCGCAGCGGGGTGCGACTCCATCGCATTCACGATTTTGACATCGGGCAGTTTGCGTTCGGATTCGGGAGTTGCGGGAGTACCGTAGTCTTCAAGGATTTCGGCGGGATGCGCAGGAGCTTTGGGAAGCGGCATATCTAAAAAGTATCTGGTAAGGCAGGAATCGGCAGTGCTGCGGCAGGCATATATGGACGGCTGTCGGACAAGACTGAGTTCCTTAAAAAGGGTGCTTCCATTCTAACCACCGATTTTCTCGAGATTGAATCGTCACAAACCGGGGATTCATCAGAACAATTGGATTGCATACTCGGGAAGCCTGAATCGGGGATGTCGTCGAACGCACATGAATGTAAACAATCATCGTTTGTGAGTTAAGGAAAAATACTTTCCGTCATTTCAAAGAGAATTGCCGACTTCTAAGGTACGATCAGATCAATAGTTCGGGACGACGTTAACAATTCTTCGTCGTCTGACATCCCAAAACGAATGTCGTTTTCAAGAGTGACGTCATTCTCTTCACGGAGATCTCCCATGCTCTATATCTCGACGCGCGGCGCCGCAGACGGTAAGACCTTCGCTGACATTACGTTTGAAGGCCTTGCCCGAGACGGCGGCCTCTACGTGCCGGAAAACTACCCAAAGTTCACCGCTGATGAACTGGCCCAGCTGCGGGGACGAGACTTTTCAAGCGTTGCGCTCGAAGTCCTTTCGCGTTTCTGGACGCAGTTGCCGCAGAAAGATCTTTGGCAGCTCTGCCGCGACGCATGGCAGCCATCGATCTTCCCCAACGGGCTGGATATGTTTAAGGCGCACGATGTAGCGCCGATTACATGGCTGCAGGACGGTGTCGGCATCTATGAACTTTCCAACGGCCCGTCGCTTTCGATCAATGACTTCAGTCTCCAGTTCCTGTCGCAAGTTCACGAAAAGCATTGGGACAAGGGACCACGCTCGATCACGCTCTTAGGCGCTACAACGGGCGATATGGGGGCATCGGCAGAGGTTGCTTTCGGCGGTCGTTCAGACGTCAAGGTTGTGATGCTTTCGCCTAAAGACCGCATGTCGAAGTTCCAAGCCGCGCAGCTTTATTCCAATAAAGATAAGAACATTCTCAACATTGAGATTGACGGCACCTTCGATGATTGTCAGGCTTTAGTGCGAGAACTCCTCTCTGACGAGGCTTTCTGCAAAGAAGCGCATTTGGGTGCAGTCAATAGCTATCTCTGGTCGCGTATTGCAGTGCATGTTGCGGCGTTTTTCTATGGCTATATTCAAGCAACGAGCTTTAATACGGAGCCTGTCGTCTTTGTGGTGCCGGCCGGGAATTTTGGCAATGCTTTTGCTGGTTGGGTGGCGCGCGCGATGGGGCTTCCCATTTTGCGCATCTTGGTGGCCACTAACGAAAATGACGCTATTGATGTGTTTTTCCGTACGGGTGTCTATGCCCCGCGTCCAGTCAGTGAAACGGTAGCGACGTCGTCGCCCTCCATGGATATTTCAAGAGCTGCGAGCTTTGAGCGCTTCCTTTTTGAAGTGCTCGGACGCAACGGCGAACGCATTGCAGAGCTGATGACGGAGCTCGAGACCAACGGTCGATTTGAACTGACGAAAGAGGAATTCAACAAAATTCGTCGTTCAGGACTCGCGGCCGGCACCTCTGATCACCCGAATCGTCTGGAAATGATTGAGTCACTGTGGGTGACGAATCACCGCATGATTGATCCGCAAACGGCAGACTGCCTTTACACGGGCACCTATCTTCATCCGGTGGGCGTGAAGACGCTTTGCTGGGAAACGGTGCAGGCGGTGAAGTTCCCCCGCATCACGAAGCAGGCTACCGGGGAAACGGTTCCGCTGCCTGAGCGCTTTAATGACATCTTTGAGCGCAAGCAGAAGAAAACGCCGCTGCCCGCAGATATTGCGGCCGTGCGTGAGGCAGTTGCCGCGTTTGCAAAAGAATGAGTACTGAAACCAAGAAACCTTTCGTTATGGGCTTCATCGGGCGATCCGGCTCGGGGAAGACCACGCTTGCAGCAGCCGTGCTCCGTATTCTTGCGGCGCGCGGCTGGCGCGTCTGTGCGGTCAAGGATGCGCATCATCACATAGATCTCGATACGCCGGGCAAAGACACCTGGCGCTATCGCGAATCCGGCGCATCGCGTGTGATACTGCGCACGCCCGAGCGCTGGGCGGTCTTGACCGAGACGCCGGAAGGAGCGCCCGGAATCGATGAACTGCTAAAAGAAACAGGTGACGCAGACATCGTTCTTGTGGAGGGCTTCAAGCACGAAGGATCCTTCCCTAAAATTGAGGTTCGTCGACAAGCCGCTGCCGATCGACCGCCGCTCATGCGAGAGTTCGGCGGACGGATCAATCTAGCGGCTGCGGCAAGCGACTTTGACGAGCCTGATTTCGCGGGCGTGCCGAAGCTTGACATTAACCGGCCGGAAGAAACGGCAGACTTTATTGAGGGACTTGCCTTGGCGGCAGGTGCAAAGAAGTCTGCGCGCTGAACGCAGCAGTCATTCAGGCCCGACGATCAAGCACGTGCGTCGGGCTCTCCTTTTTTCTTCTGGATCCAATTCATGATCACCTATGCCGAGGCCTTGCGCCTGCTTTTAAGCGAAGCCAAGCCGATTGAAGATACGGAAACGATTCCGCTGATGTATTCCACCGGCCGGGTGCTGGCCGAAGACATCGCCAGCCCGATTGATGTGCCGGGCTGGGACAATTCGCAGATGGACGGCTATGCATTGCGGGTCGAGGATATTGCTTCGGCTTCGCAGGATGCGCCGGTGCGCCTGCCGGTGGCAGAACGCATTGCTGCGGGCAAAATCGGCGGTCCGCTGCTGCCGGGAACGTGTGCGCGCATCTTTACCGGCGCACCGCTTCCGCCGGGAGCTGATACGGTGGTGCCGCAGGAGGACGTGAGTCGTGAGGGTGATGTTGTCGCCTTTTCGCAGACTCCGCAGATCGGCGCCTGGGTGCGCCGTCAGGGTTCCGACGTGGCGGCCGGCAGCGTCATTCTTCACGTGGGCGACCGCCTGACGCCGGGAGCCATTGGTATGGCTGCCTCGATTGGCCGAGCATATGTGACGGTGTTCCGGAAGCTGCGCGTCGGGGTCTTCTTTTCCGGCGACGAACTCGTGCAGCCCGGCGAACCGCTTCCTCCGGGCGGCATCTACAACTCCAACCGCTTCATGGTGCGCAGCATCCTGCAGCTTCTGGGCTGCGAGGTGACAGACCTTGGCAGCGTTCCGGACAGCCTGGAGGCCACCAAGCGCGCCTTCGAGCACGCTGCGGAAACGTCGGACGTGATTCTCACGACGGGCGGCATGTCGGTGGGCGAAGAAGATCACATTAAGCCCGCCGTTGAAGCGCTCGGCCGCATCGATCTGTGGCGCGTGAAGCTCAAGCCCGGCAAGCCGCTGGCATTCGGCGAAGTAAAGGGCGTTCCTTTTGTAGGGCTTCCGGGCAACCCGGTTTCAGGCTTCGTTGTGCTGCTGATGATGGCGCGCCCCTTCCTTTTGCGTCGTATGGGACTGAAGGAAGTGGATCTCACGCCGATGAAGATCCGGGCGGATTTTGACTGGCTCAAGGCTGGCGACCGTGAGGAATTCGTTCGCGTGCGGCGCAACGCAGAGGGCGGGCTGGATATCTATCACACGCAGAATTCGCAGGTGCTTTCGAGCTGCGCATGGGCAGATGGTCTGGTCGACATTCCGTCGGGGGCGGTCATCCATCGCGGAGATGTGGTGCACTATTACCCCTTTGCGCAGTTCTTTGCTTAAGATTGCGGGAAAACCCTGTCATCCTTATAAGAAGGAAAATTCATGAAGGTCAAGGTCATCTTTTTTGCCAGTCTGCGTGATGCGGTCGGCACCGGTACGGAAACCGTTGAGCTGGCTGGTGATGCGGCCTCTGTTGCTCAAGTGCGCGAAGCCCTGATCGCCAAGGGAGAGGTGTGGGCGCATGCCTTTCGCAACCTCAAACGCATTCGCGCGGCAGTAAATCAAGAGCTTGCCGGTGATGATGCAGTCGTCAAAGAGGGCGATGAAGTCGCCTTCTTCCCGCCGGTGACCGGGGGCTGAGATGGCCATTACCGACATCCGAGTGGGTGAGGCAGATTTTTCGCTGGACGAAGAACTCACCCGCGTCATGCGTGAGAGTCCGTCGGCAGGCGGCGTAGCGTCATTTGTGGGCTTGGTGCGCAATAAGAATGACGGTGCAGCGGTGTCGCGCATGACGCTCGAACACTATCCGGGCATGACTGAAAAGTCGCTCGCGAAGATCGCGGCCGCCGCGCGCGAACGCTTTCATTTGGTGGATGTGATTGTTGTGCACCGCGTGGGCGAACTGAAGGTGGGTGACAGAATCGTGCTCTGCCTCACATCGGCCGAGCACCGCGGCGACGCATTTGCCGGCTGTGAATACATCATGGACTGGCTCAAAACCGAGGCGCCTTTCTGGAAGAAGGAGCAGACGCCGGACGGTGAACGCTGGGTCGATGCCCGCGAGAGCGACGACAAGGCGCGAGAGCGGTGGCTCGTGTAGACAGAAAACGCGCTCTGCGTCAACTTGAAAGTGAAACCATTCGTTAATGGGCGCCGTTTCCTGGAATCGGCGCCCTTGTTTCTAATCGGTGTTGACCCCATATAGAAGCTATGTTCGGGAGGAACCCCGGCGGAACCCTACAAAAGGGCTTCGTCAAGGCGGGACCTCTCCAAAGGAGTTTTTATATATGCGTCAAGACAAGTTAACGACGAAGTTTCAGGATGCCATAGGGAGTGCGCAGTCGATTGCGCTGGCTCATGACAATCAGTTCATGGAACCCCTGCACCTGCTCGCCGCTCTGCTCGCCGATACGGAAGGGTCTACGCGCAGTCTGCTCGAGCGCGCCGGCGTGAATGTCGGACGCCTCGAACGTGACGTGAAGGATGCCGTTGACCGTCTGCCCAAAGTGACGGGGCAGGGCGGCGATGTTCAGATTTCGCGCGACTTGATGAACCTCTTGAACCTCACGGAAAAAGAGGCCATGAAGGCGGGCGACGAATACATTTCGACGGAAATGGCGCTGCTTGCCCTTACCGAGGACAAGACCGAAGCCGGACGTCTGGCCAAAGAGGCCGGACTTACACGCCGTGCAATGGAAGAGGCCATCAAAGCCGTGCGCGGTACGGACAAAGCCGACAATCCCGACGCGGAAAATCAGCGTGAAGCGCTCAAGAAATACACGATTGACCTCACCGAGCGTGCTCGTCAGGGCAAGCTTGATCCGGTGATCGGCCGCGATGATGAAATTCGCCGCACGATGCAGATTCTGCAGCGCCGCACGAAGAACAATCCCGTGCTGATCGGCGAACCCGGTGTTGGTAAGACCGCCGTCGTGGAAGGCCTTGCTCAGCGAATCGTCAACAATGAAGTGCCCGATACCCTGCGCAACAAGGTGATTCTCTCGCTCGATATGGCGGGTCTGATCGCTGGTGCGAAGTATCGCGGTGAGTTTGAAGAGCGTCTGAAGAAGCTCCTTCAGGAAGTGACGGCTCAGGAAGGGAAAATCATTCTCTTCATCGACGAAATTCATACGGTCGTCGGCGCCGGCAAAACCGAGGGCAGCATGGATGCGGGCAATATGCTTAAACCCGCACTCGCCCGAGGCGAACTTCATGTGATTGGCGCGACGACGCTCGAC
>OMDR01000508.1_pt1 | contig 26095 bp, 19 predicted proteins | sample 1645251 | NCBI WGS metagenome assembly OMDR01 (sample SAMEA103958142, study PRJEB25191) | human gut metagenome | biome: human-associated habitat [ENVO:00009003]; feature: intestine environment [ENVO:2100002]; material: feces | place: Germany | collected 2013/2015 | reverse complement strand
AATGAAAGAAACGGCTCACCTAATTACTAAAAAATCAATCCATGTGGAATACTTCCGGCAAAGGAATGGACACCGGTGAGTTGTCCGGATTCACTTCCATGATATCCGCCATATAGTCCCACCATTTCTGCACAATCTCCGTATTACCCAAGTCCTGCGAACCGGCCTCACCTTCCGTTTTCTGGAAAGCAAACAGGATATTGGTCTCCTTATCCCAATAAATCGAATAGTCCGACACTCCGTTTTTGGAAAGCAATGCTTTCAATTCAGGCCAGATGGCAGCGTGTCTTTTCTCATATTCAGCTTCACATCCGGGTTTTAAATACATTTTAAAAGCTTCTCGTTTCATGGTTCTATCTATTTAAAGTTAATCTTTCTTTTCTTCTGTATCGATGGCAAAAATAGGTGCAGTCGTCTTCTGTTTCACCTGATAATACTGAACGGCACTGTCATTCATCTGCGGGTACTGATTCTTCAATAGAGAGATCATTTCCGCACCTGCCCAAAGCACTGGTCCGTATCCATGTGCCGCATATACATTGACCGGACGATAGTAATAAAAAGCAGGATCGAAAGCCATCCCCGTACCCACACAAGTGCCTTCCACCTGACCTTCCGCATTGATCTTACCGGCCACGGCATGCCATCCCAAATGAGCGACAGGTCCATAAGCAATGGCATCAATCCAGCCTTTATTGATAGCATGTGCCAAACAGTATACGTAAATAGCCGTAGCAGACGTCTCCAGATAAGAATCATTCCGGTCGAGCAATTGATGCCAAAGCCCTTCTCCACTTTGCAAGGCAGTCACTCCGCGTACATGAGCCCGGAAATAATCCATCACTTTCGCACGTTGGGGGTAATCTTCCGGCAATACATCAAGCAATTCGCATGCTGTCAGCATAGCCCACCCATTGGCACGCGCCCAACAAAAGGCAGGATGATCGGTACTGCTTTCTACCCATCCATGACGATATAATCCTTTTTCAGGGATAAACATACGGTCGGCAAATTGCAGGAATTGTCTGACAGCCTCCGCCAGATATATCTCTTTTTGAGCCTTGTCATAACGGCTCATCTGGGCTACTGCGGGAATCCCCATAAACATGTCGTCCAGCCAAAGTGTATTATGTTGCGGACGATTGCGGGCAAAAGTACCATCTGCCAACCGGTATTCTTTATTCTGAATAAAATCAAAATAGTTCTCAATTAATCCGTCTACAGGAAGTGAGCGGTCTTTCACACGGACTTTCACCATCGCTGCACACACAGCCCCGGCATCATCCAGGGCATGAGGAGTGAGGATTTGCAGCAGTTGAGGGTCTGTTGTACCTTTCTCTTCGTACACACGTTTAAAATGAGGCGCCACTTCCGCCAGAAAGCGGAAACGGTTCTGCACATAGTCCATGTAACGTTGATCGCCCGTGGCTTCGGCAGCTGCTATCAAGGCAGAATAGGTTACTCCCCATTCGTAACTTGCCAGACGGAAAGCACCACGTTCCAGTTGCGCTTCCTCTCCCATCGTGGTGTAGTCGGTAATCAGTTTACCTATGTTCTTATCTACCACGCGTGCCGGAGTCTCCTTATCAATATAAGCAAATACACGATCTATATCTTTCTTGACCTGCCCGGGTGTCAGGTCACCATAAGTGCCCTGATAAGCAGGTTGCAGCAAATGCAAAGGAGTATTTGAATCATTCACTACAGTTTTCTTTTTCTGTGCACTAACCGGCAAAGTTGCCAGTAATAAAACAAGGGTTATGATACGAATATTCATAATCTATTTTTTAGGTATTTTATATCCTCTGAATACAGTGCCCTGAAGCTCCGGTCCGAAATAGAATCCGGGCTGTGTAGGCTGATTATAAGCCACATTCTGGGTAGCGATACTTATACGATAAATCGGATCTTCGAGGAAAGTATGAAAACGATAGTCGGTAGGAATAGTGGAGACGTAAAGCCGTAAAGCTGTATTATCAGCTGTACGCATCAGTACTTCTTCGCGCCAGTCACCTACGATATCTCCCTGAAGGCAAGGATTCGCTTTGGTTCCATTATTGGAAAGAGTTCCCTCAAAAATGGCTATACGCTCACACACTCCTTTTTCCCAATTATATTTGCTGACCATATTTCTATCCAACAATTCACGCAACAAATCTCCATCCCACCAAACAGCCATATTACAGGATAAACCTCTTACCCGGTCTTTTACCACCTCTCCTTCCACATTCCTTATTCCTCCGGAAGCAACAGACCACATTTCAACGCCCGGTTGAGTCGGGTCAATATCAGCTGCCATACAACGCCCTACATCTGTATTGTCTTTAATCTGAAATAGAACTTCTCCGGTAGCTGCATCCCGATAGGTAGAACCATCACGTTTATTTTCATGACAATCCCATACTTGCAGCCCTTTACGAGAGGGGTCGAAATGAGTCAGATGAATGGCATCGCCGTGTCCCATTTTCGTGGTGTAGAGTCCTTTACCGTTATGGTCTATGGCGCATGAACCGTAGATGATCTCATCGCATCCGTCACCGTCCACGTCACCTACCCGCAGGTTATGGTTTCCTTGTCCGGCATAATCTTTACAACCGGGATTATTACTGTCGAATACCCAACGTTGTTTCAGTTCCTTTCCATCCCAGTCAAAAGCAGCCAAAACAGTACGTGTATAATATCCACGACACATCACTACGCTTGGGTGTATGCCGTCGAGATAGGCAACGCAGGCCAGAAAACGGTCGCTGCGATTACCACGACTGTCTCCCCAACCCATCAAGTCTCCTCTTACGGGCACATAATCAATTGTTTGCATCGCTTCTCCTGTCAATCCGTTAAAAACTGTCAGATATTCCGGTCCGGTCAGGATACGTCCTTGTTCATTCCGATAGTCAGCCTGCGCATCCCCAATCACTTTTCCTGTTCCATCCACCGTTCCGTCCGCGGTCTTCATCACTACTTCCGCTTTGCCGTCACCATCGAAATCGAACACCATAAACTGGGTGTAGTGTGCACCGGCACGTATGTTACGTCCCAGATTAATACGCCATAATAGTTTTCCGCTCAACTTATAGCAATCAACATATACTTCTCCCGTATAGCCGTCATGTGAATTATCATGTGCATTACTCGGGTCCCATTTCAGAATAATCTCATATTCGCCATCACCGTCCACGTCACCGATACTGGCATCATTCGGAGCATAAAAATAGTTTTGCCCTGACGGAGTCGTACCATCTTCGGGGCGGTTCAACGGAATATTCAGATAACCCAATGGGGCATTTGCCGGTAATTGATAGCTACTTTCCGTTTTACCTTCCCTTGCTTTCACGGTATAAAGTACAGATTCTGTCCCTGCATAGGTATCCTGAAAGAAAGTGGCATCCTTCAACGGGTGTTTGTTTATCTTTTCATCGTTCCTATAAATATCAAAAGATTCATTCATCGGGTCGGAAGACAAATAACGCCAGGAAACAGCCACAGTAGACGGATTCTCTCGGATAGCAATTACACCACGTCCCAGACGTTCGCGTTTCAACTTCGAAAAGTCATAGTTTGGCTGAGCTATCGAGAAGATAGCTATCAGGCAGAAACTAAAAAAAAGAGTTATGCACTTCATAGTTTTATCGATTAATCAAATTACAACACAAAAGTAAAGGACGCAGCCCATTGATAAAATAGAATATTGTACAGATATATGTAGAAATCATCATTAGACGTACTTTTAACACTATTTTCTGTCGTCTCGTGAACGAATTTAAAGACATTTGCACGGAAATCCATTGAAAAAGAAAAGAACGTCTCTTACCTTTGCCATAGAAATTAGTATAAACAGCAAATTAATAAAACAGAACTATTGTACCATGAAGAAACCACTATTCTTACTCTTTACAGGATTGCTTCTTTCTTGTCTGATACCAGTCCATACGGTCGCAGCACAAGAACTCCCGACACAAAAAGAGACTTTAGAGAATATCATAAAGGTTAATGACTACTTTATGAAAAAGTATGCCGATTACACTACTCCCAGTTTTTACGGTCGTGTACGTCCCAGCAATATATGGACGCGTGGTGTATATTATGAAGGATTGATGGCTCTCTATTCTATTTATCCGCGTGAGGATTATTATAAGTATACTTACGACTGGGCCGATTTCCACAAATGGGGAATGCGCAACGGCAATACTACCCGTAATGCGGACGACCATTGTTGCGGACAGGCGTACATTGATATCTATAAAATCTGCCCGTCAGACCCGAACATGATTCGGAATATCAAAGCAAGTATCGATATGGTGGTGAACACCCCGCAGGTGAACGACTGGTGGTGGATTGACGCTGTACAGATGGCAATGCCTATTTTTGCTAAATTCGGAAAGATGACTGGGGAACAGAAGTACTATGACAAAATGTGGGATATGTACTATTATACACGCAGTCAGCACGATGAAACCGGTATGTTCAATCAGAAAGACGGTCTGTGGTGGCGCGATCAGGATTTCAATCCTCCCTATAAGGAGCCTAATGGAGAAGATTGCTATTGGAGTCGTGGAAACGGATGGGTATATGCTGCCTTGGTACGTGTATTGGATGAAATTCCTTCTGACGAGAAACACCGTCAGGACTATATCAATGATTTCCTGACCATGAGCAAGGCTTTGAAGAAATGTCAGCGTGAAGACGGTTTCTGGAATGTCAGCCTTCATGATCCTACGAACTTCGGAGGCAAAGAGACTTCCGGTACAGCACTGTTTGTTTACGGTATGGCTTGGGGAGTTCGTAACGGACTGCTCGACCGTAAAGAATATCTTCCCATCCTTTTAAAAGCGTGGAACGCTATGGTGAAAGATGCCGTACATCCGAATGGATTCCTGGGATATGTACAAGGTACGGGTAAGGAGCCCAAAGACGGTCAGCCCGTTACTTATAAGAGTGTGCCCGACTTTGAAGATTACGGTGTAGGTTGTTTCCTGCTTGCCGGAACGGAAGTGTACAAGCTGAAATAATAGAATAATATACACTTCTCCATGGGTAATTATACTCCGGTAGCCTTACTTCCTTTGAATGGATAATTGCCAAGGTATTTGCGTACAATCGTCCATTGTGTACTTCAATAAGTACGTCTACATTTGCAGGAGTAAAAATTAAAAAAAACAATAACTTAAAATGAAGACATCAATGAAAAACATGTATTTAGCTACTGCTATGGTAGTGTCATTAGCTTTTTCTGCTTGTAGTGACGAAGAGTCGGGAAAGGCGGATCGCGCTTATAAACCCATCGAAATTTTTGGAAATATCAATGAAGTGGTGAATAATGTACAGGAAACTCGTGCTGTCGGTGCTGCATGGGGATCGGACGACCGTATTGGAGTGACTGTTGAAGCGGACGAGGATAATGCGACCGCTAATGCAGTGGATACCTATATTAATATCCAATATCGCAATGAAACCGGAGGTTCGTTCCGTGTTGTGAACGAAGGCTCAACAGACAATAATATCCGTTTGAAAGGAGAAGGTGAGTTTATTTTGAATGCTTATTATCCGTATCAGGGAGCGAATGGAACATTGCCGGGTACAGAAGGAGTGATTGCAAAAACAATCAGCGGAGCAGACCAGACAACCGACAAACAGCCGCAAATAGACTTTCTATTTGCCCAGGCTACAGGAGTCCGTGCAGAGTCCCCTGTTACCTTCGACTTCTCACATAAAATGACTAAAATCATATTGAAGTTTAAAGCAACCAACGGGGCTACATTAAATAATATGAAAGTTTATTTGAAAAGCCTGCAGCTGGAAGGCTCTTTTAATGTGACTACCGGTGAGGCTGTTGCCAAAAGCGGTGCTACTCCAAATTCAGAATTAAGCATGGATATTGCTAAACCGGCAGAAGGTGAAATGACTGCATCCATTATTTTATTCCCACAGGATATGCCGGAGAAAGTTTTGCTGGAAGTGAGAATGAATGATGAGACCTACACGCAATACATGCCTGTTCAGAATCTGGAAAGTGGACATGCCTATCCTTATAATGTGACCTTCGAAAATCCTGCAATGACAATCACCAAAGCGGAAATAGAAGATTGGATCGTAGAAGATGATAAAGATGTAACTGCTTCGGTTACTGAATAAACGACTGACAAGGATTCAAAAAAAGAATGATATGAAAAGAAATGAATTATGGCTCGGTGGTTTATTGGCAGTAGCAGGTTTCTTCGGAGCTTGTACCAATGTAGTGGAAGACGAGTCTCAAAATAATAAATATCCGATGGAGCTAATGGCGGAAAAGTCAGCTATAACTTTCACGCGTAGCATCGGGGAGAAGACCGAATGGGATGGTGGAGAATCCGTTTCCCTTTATGACGGTTTCTCACAGAAATTATATGAGGTTTCTCAATCAGGAGAAATGAGTGCTAAAAATAACGATCCTCTTTATTGGTATACAACGACAGAAGAAGAGACTTTGTTTGCCTGGTATCCTTCTTCGGAAACTTTGTTGACAGAGTGGACCGTAGCTTCCGATCAGACTATTGAAGAATCATATAAAAACTCGGATTTCCTTTATGCCTATGAGAAAATGAAATTCCGTAGCGAGCGGAAACTTAAATTCCATCACGGAACGGTGAAGCTGATTATCAACGTGAAAGGTGACGGGGATACGGTATTAGAAGAAGATTTGAAAGATATTGTGTTCACTGTAAGTGCTGTAACAAAGGGCAGTATGGCAGAAGGCAAATTACAGTCTGCTGCAGGAGTTGAAGCGACAGTGATGAAACCTTATTTGTTGGAAAATGCCAGAGAAGGATACGCTTATTCTTTTCAGTTGCTGATGATTCCGCAGGATATGTCCGGCAAATTATTCTTTAAAGTTGCGTTGAAAGACGGCAGGAATTTCGGTCATACGCCGGGCAATGGTGAAGGCATATTAGAAGGTGGACACCAATATACATACAATGTAGGAGTTGGCAAACCGGGATTGAAAGTGACCATAGAGAAAGATTCTGTTTCGTGGGATGGTGATGACGAAGAGGTTGAAGGAACTGATAGAGAATAATATTCAAAATTTGAAGCGAAGATGAAACAATATAAACTTATACAAGTGGCCTTGCTGGCAATCCTATTGTTCGGTTGGGCTGGTTGTTCTCAAAATGAGGAAGAAGTTCCGGGAAATGTACGGAATGGGATTGTACTGAACGTGACTGATACAGGGATAATTAGCAATGAACCGTCTACGCGTACAGAAGATACGGGATTCGTCACGACCTTTACACAAGGCGACCAGATTGGACTGTTCGCCGTGAAAGGCGATGCGATATTAGACGAAATCAATAATATGCCTTTCACTTTCAATGGTTCGAGCTGGTCGGGTAAACCGATATTATATGATGATCGATTGGCTGGAGTGACTTTCTATGCTTACTATCCTTATCAACCGGAAATGACAGGAAAAACGGATTTGATAGGTGATGACTTTTTTGCTCCTTTGGCAGCCGGTTGGGAATTGACAACAGAACAAAGTGATCAGAAAGCGTATGCGAAACAGGATTTGATGACCTCAAATGCAACTGCATTGATTGGTGAGAACGGAAACTACTCATTGAGCTTTCAGTTAACACACCGTATGAGCTTGGTTGTTGTGAAGTTGCCTTCCACTCGTTATATCTTTACAGATGCCGAAGGAGTGGCAATACCGGAAGAAACTCCTTATGTTGCTATGCCTGTCGATGTAGCTTTTTATCTTGATAATGTAGAGGAAGGGACTAAAATTTCTCCTTATTATGACGCAAAGAAAGATGAATATCGTTTGCTAAGAAAACCGTCTTCGGAAAATCAGATTATCGGTCATTATAATGATAAGCAATGTACGCTTGATACGGCTGAAAAGATGAAAGAAGGAAAGTACAAACGTTTTGTTGTCGATGGTGGGTATAAAGAGGTGACCCATCATCTGCAGGTAGGCGATTATTATTATGCAGATGGAAGTGTGGTAAGTGGCAATGAAGCAGAACCTGCAAAGGATAATTGTATTGGAATCGTTTGTTGGGTGGGAAATCCGATGCCTTCTGTGTTGTATAAAGATGTGGCGGGAACTCCCTATACTGCCAATAATGATGCATTGCTCCGTTCGCATCCCAATTGTGTTCATGGGTTAGTTATGAGCCTCTATACAGAAACGGGCAAATTCTCTCCTGCTCTTACTCAAAGTATACATGACTGGTTTATGACCACTTCGTTTACTTCTTCTTATGTATCTGTTACCGGATATTATGATGCAAATGAAAATAATAAAAACAAACCCCTTCGCTTTTTGGGATATAACAACTCGGAAGTATTAGATTTGTACTACGATACTTTCAAAACAGATTTTGAATGTTTCCAATATCAGGATGATTGTGAAAGTAGCTTCCCGTCTCCGTCTATAACTACCGGTTGGTATGTGCCTTCCAGTGGGGAACTTGTTGCTTTGCAGGATAAAGATAATTCTTTAGAGAGTAAGCTGAATACTAAGTTGATAAAAGTATCGGATAAAACAATGGATATATCTGCTACCTATTGGAGTAGTACGGAACGGAATAATAAGAATATGTACATTGTTACTTATTCTAAAACAGCTGGCTCGGCAGGAACCGGTGGTGTCAAGACCAATACTTACACTTATCGTTTTTTCCTGGGATTCTAAATTAAAGATATTTGTATGATGATGAAGAGAATACTATTTCTTATTAGTCTTTTGTTGGTAACCGGTTGCCTTTTAGTACGTGCGCAAGTTTATAAATTCGACTTTACTTCCGACAAAAAGGTAAAAGAGGGATTTATTAAAGTGACGTCCGAAACCTTGTTCAATGACGAACAAGGTTACGGATATGATTTGCAACCGGCGTGGGATGGAAAAAGCAATCAGCCTTTCTTCTTCTCCGTCAATGTTCCCGATGGCAATTATAAAGTAACCGTCACCCTTGGCAGTAAGGATTCAGCCGGAAATACTACGGTGCGTGCCGAGTCCCGCCGACTGTTTATTGAAAATCTTCCGACTAAAAAGGGAGAAATGATTACCGAATCTTTTACCGTCAACAAGCGGAACATGAAAATCAGCGAAAGAGAGAAAGTCAAAATCAAGGCACGTGAAAAGAATAAACTGAACTGGGATGATAAATTGACTCTTGAATTTAATGGTGATGCGCCCCGTATCACTTCTCTGGCCATTGAACGTGCAGATAAAGTGCCTACCATTTTTCTTTGCGGCAACTCCACCGTGGTTGATTATGATAACGAACCTTGGGCCGCTTGGGGACAAATGTTTCCACGGTGGTTCACCGATCAGGTAGCTATTGCCAATTATGCTGAATCCGGAGAATCTGCTAATACCTTTATCGGTGCCGGACGTTTGAAAAAAGCCCTGACACAGATGAAGAAGGGCGATTATCTCTTTATGGAGTTCGGACACAACGATCAGAAACAGAAAGGACCCGGCAAAGGAGCTTTCTATTCTTTCATGTATAATCTGAAGATTTATATTGATGAAGCCCGTTCCAGAGGTGCGTATCCTGTATTAGTGACTCCGACGCAACGTCGTCGTTTTGATAAGAACGGTAAGATTGTAAACACTCACCTTGATTATCCTGATGCGATTCGTTGGTTGGCAGCCAAAGAAAACGTACCTTTGATTGATTTGAATGAAATAAGTCGTACACTTTACGAGGCAATGGGCGAAGATGGCTCTAAACATGCGTTCGTGCATTATCCGGCTAATACTTATCCGGGACAGACAAAGGAACTGAAAGATAATTCCCACTCCAATACTTTCGGTGCTTATGAACTGGCTAAATGTATTATTGAAGGAATGAAGAAAGCTGATTTGGATGCGGTGAAGTTCTTGAGGAAGGATTATAAAGGATTCAATCCAGACCATCCCGACAGATTCGAAGACTTTAAATGGAATCTTTGCCCGTTTACGGAGATAGAGAAACCGGATGGTAATTAATAAATGGAAATATAATAGCGGATTATTCCGGTTCAATATCAATAAATAACGTAGATTAAAAACATAAAATAGAAGAGGGATTATGAAAAAAGTGTTTGTATCAATGGCGTTGGCAGTTCTTGCATTGGGAAGCCAGGCACAAGTTTTGAAGAATGACCTGTTGAAAGGTTATAAGGTAGGCGATACTTTGGAGAAAACGGTTTATGATGATAAACGGGCTCCTATTAACGTAGATACTTGGTGTGGAGCATTTACTACGACATCGGTTGAAGGAGTGGTAAGTCCTACTGTTGGAAAGGCTTTGACTTATGACGGATATAGTGAGGCGGGATCATCTATCAATTTTGGTTTTCCGCAAGGTGTGAAAGGTTCCCGTGTCAGCGTATATTCTTTGGTAGAATCAGGAAAAGTTTACTCTAAAGGAACTTATTACCTGGCTTGTCTGGTGAACTTTGCTAAAGTCGGTTCAAGTAATTTGGCAGATATCTTGGCTGCCAGTGCCAGTTATGTTGGCGGAGGAAATCGTGGTCAAGTATATGTCAGACGTGAAGGAAATGATAAAATCAAATTTGCTGTAGGCTTGATGAAAGAACGTAACGAAGCTCCTATGGTATATGATTATAATACAACGCATCTGCTGGTATTGAAAGTTGATTATGACAAGAATGAAGTTTCTTTATTCGTTGATCCTGAATTAAATCAGAATGAACCGAAAGCCGATGTTGTAGTGGCTGGTGAAGAAGGTGCATTGAAAGCTGGTCTGAAAGCTATTTCGTTTAGAAATCGCAGTGGCTTTAAAGGAAATATCGGTAATTTCCGCTTTGCCAGAGATTGGGCTGGCGCTATAGGAAAATAATAGAATATATTAATCTATTAAATAGAAGAGGGGGAGAGTTGCATTGTAGACAACTTTCCTCCTTGTTGAGTTGTGGTAAGCTATATTATATTCTTGAATCACTGCTTGTCTTGTAATTCACGTAATACATCATTTATAATATAAGTATCGCTCATTAGATGCAGACCGTAACGGGAGTCATGTAACATGGCACATACATTTGTTTCATAAAACAGATTTAATGCTCGTTCCGGGCTTATCTCCAATCGGACCGATAATAATAGGATGATACGACTTATTTTTCTCCAAAGTACTTGTTCTCTCATTTATTACCTCCTTTTCTGTCCATTGTATCCAGTGGAAAACTCTTATCAAAATGTAGATGTGTATCAATGAGTTGCTGATTGAGCAAACATATCTGATGATTAGGTTGTGCATATACCAATTGCCCGAGGGCTTGCTCTATGGTGATGATGTCGTTAAGGTAATCTTCTATGGTGTCAATCACCCGATCGTTTGCTACGCCTCCTTCTATGATATCATAACCTGTCCAAGGTTGTTTCCCATTTCTACTAGCGACAATAAAATTCAACCAATCCTGATTGTAAGCATCGAAACGAAGTAACTTGAATCCGGCTTTTATAGCTGCATCCATATCAAATTCATATACATTAATCCATGCAGTGGTACTTGCCCGTAATAATTGTACACGAGTAGCCCACCGTTCTGCTTGTGAGCGTAGTGAGGTTAGATAAAAACCTCTACCGAAATCTAAATCGGCACGTCCCACTTTGGCTAAAGGATGCTCTATAGAAAGGGTGGAACCATGATAAAGTGTTATTTTCATACTTTTCCGCCCTCCTGTGCTTCCCAGTTTTTCAAAGCTTCAGCCACATCCTCGCCTACATGTTTTAGGCTTTGTGTGTGCATCACTTCGTAATTGTCCAGTAGAAGACGTTTGATTAGGTTCATTTTCTCTAAACGTCGGCGCATTTCCATAGGAGAAATTCCCATTTCGCGTGCTCCGGCTTCTATCGCCATGACTGCAAAGTGAATTTTTTCACTTTCTAGGATATCTGGTTGTTTACACATAAGCATTAAAATTCAGTTTATAAACAAAGATACTTGATGGCAGGCAAATAAACAACATTGCCGGAACTTTTTTGTATATACAAGTAAAAGTCCTCCAAGCTGCCGCCGGAGGACTTTCACTACTAACCTTCAAACAAATTTATAAATAGTATTATGTCGCTTAATTATATCCTTTATTCTGTTCGTACAATCCTTCTTTTACTTTCATTTGTGAATCCGGTATCGGGTAGATGTATGAGTCTTTGGTGACCAGTTTGTATAATTCGTACGTTTCCGGCTTGGTGATTACTCCGTTGGCATCGGAACCATTGCGCTTGAACATATCCTGCAATACACCTACATATCGGTTCTGACGTACCAAATCGTGCCAGCGGATTCCTTCAGATGCCAGTTCACGGCGGCGTTCAATATCTACAGAGTCTGCAAAATTCTCGATGGTAATATCATCATCCAAAGCATCCAGTCCGGCGCGTGTACGAATCTTATTCACCATTTCTTTCCCTTTTCCGGTAGGCCCTGCAATTTCAGCATACATCAACATCACATCTTCCAGACGGATTAGCGGATAATTGATGGGGAAATAGGTGCGGTCGGCAATTTGGTCATCAATGTCTTCGTATCCTAAAAGCTTGCGTTTCATTTTGTGCTCAAAGAATTTGAGGAAGAAGTCTCCTCCTGTATAAGGGGTTCCATCTTCGTCAACGAATTCATTCGTATTAATGGTTCCTACGCAACGTTTGTCAATGAAAACACCTGTTTCGTCGGTCTGCTTCAAAATATCGTCCAACTGATTCTCACACCATATTCTGTTGCCGGACATTTGTATCTTCGTATAAGAATCGTTGACAGATGGCACAGAGTTGAATACCATTGGATTACCGTAGTTCTTGGCTGCAATATACTGTATCTCGAAAATATGATATTTGTTATCATTATCACTGATCCATATTTTAATCCATTCGTCGGCTGTGCTCGCCCAATATTTATTGTTGGCGAAAGAATAATCGATTACTTCGCTGAATAGTTCCTCGGCCAATGCCTTTTTAGATGCATCCTGTACGGGATATCCTGCCATTGTCAGATAAACGCGTCCTAATAAAGATTTTGCAGCCACTTGGGTAGCACGTCCGGCTGAAGCGCTGTTTCCCATATAATTCAGCGGAGTGTCTACCAGTTTCTTTACTGCATCTTCCAAATCCGGAACGATTGCTGTCTCATATACCTCCACCGGTTCAGACTGCTTGATAGTCATCGCTTCATTCACCGATACCGGTTGCAACACGATAGGAATACGTCCGAAATAGCGTACTAAATCAAAATAAGCCAATGCTCTAAGGAATTTAGCCTCGCCGATGAACTGGTTTTTGATAGCTTCCGAAGAGAAAGTAACCCCGTCGGTTTTGCTAAGAAACATATTGGCACGAGCTATAATCTCGTACAGATTATTCCAGGCTCCGGAAAGGGTACTGATGGTAGAAATGTTGGGGTTGAAAGTTCCTATATCGATATAGTCACGTTGCTTATCCGTCGTTTTATCCACCCATGCATTGTCTGAACGAACTTCCGACATAAGCCAGGAATAGTCTGAAATAGGAAGCAGACCATTATAGATACCGATAATGGCTTGTTCCATTTCACTGGGAGTTGAATAGAAATAGTCTGTGGTACGCGTGTCGTTAGGCTCTACTTCCAGCCAACTTTCACAAGAGGACAATGCCAATGTCAGTGCTAATCCTCCACTTATAAGATATTTATATAGTTTCATAGTTTCTTCCTTTTTTTATTTAGAATGTAACATTCACTCCTAACGTAATGACTCTGGCTTGCGGATATGAACCGTAGTCATAGTCTCCCGTTGAACCGCCATTGTTAGCTTCAGGTGAGAAGCCACCTTCGTATTTATCCCACATCAGAAGATTTTCCCCTGTCAGATAAACACGGGCATTCTGTATGAACTTCTTTTTGAATGGAATACGGTAGCCTAATGTTACGTTTTTGAGTTTTATGAAATCCGTACTGTATAACCATCGGCTGTCATAGAATTGTCCCGTATTGGCGTTGTCGATACCCGGAGTTTTTCCGTCACCCGGTTCTGCTTCCGATTTCCACATGTTTTTCCAATGAGACAACACATTACCGTTGGCTCCCATACCCGGACGGTCCATAGCACGTCCCAGAACGCTGTAAATCTGGCCACCTGTCTGTGCAGTAATCAGGAAAGATAAGTCGAAGTTCTTATACTTGAAAGTATTTGTTATACCGAAAGTATAATCCGGATCAGGTTTGCCCATCAATGTGCGGTCACTGTCATTGATAACTCCATCGCCATTTGCGTCCCGATAGCGCACGTCGCCTACTTTGCTGTTCTGCATCACAGGATATTTTTGTAAGTCTGCCTGTGTCTGATAGACTCCGACTGCATCGTACATATAGAAAGATCTCAATGGCTGGTTCACCATAAACACCTGTGTAGTGCTGTCGTATCCTGTAAATACAGTACTGTTGTCATCTCCTAGGCTAAGTACTTTATTCTGATTGTAAGAAACGTTCAGAGAAGTGCTCCATTTCAATCTGCCTGTCAGATTCTGGGTCGTGACTTCCAGTTCGAAACCTTTGTTGCGGATAGAACCAATATTTCCCCACGCTTTGGTGAAGCCGAGCAATGCGGGAACAGTTACTTGATATAGCAGATCTTTGGTTGTTTTCACATAATAGTCGGCAGAAATGAAGATACGGTTGTTGAACAATCCCATATCAAAGGCAACATTCCAGCTTTCAGTCTTTTCCCAGCCGAGGTCGGGATTGGCGAGCGATGTCGGTGCAAAACCGTTGATGATACTGCCGGATGAATAATTGGCGCTGCTTAGTTTGGCAAGGGCTGTATTTGTCGGAATGGAGTTGTTACCATTTGCGCCCCAGCTGGCACGCAGTTTTAATGAATTCATGACGAAGTCTTTCGGCCAGAATTTTTCGTTTGAGATACGATAAGCACCGGAAACAGCCGGGAAGATACCCCAACGGTTCGCTTTCCCGAAACGGGAAGAACCGTCACGACGGATACTTGCCGTCAGCAGGTAGCGATCGTCATATTCGTATTGTAAACGTCCGAAGTAAGACATCAGGCGGGATGGGGTTGATAAGGACGCTGTAGCAGCAGTGAGTACGACGTCGGCCATATCGATTACTTCCAAAGAGTTGTCCGGAAATTGAGTGGCTGATAATCTCATGGAAGAACCACCGGAACTTTCCATAGAATAACCGGCCATGGCACCGATAGTATGTCTGCCGAATGTCTTGTCGTAATGCAATACTCCCTGGAGGAGGAATTTGTTGCTACGTGATTCGGTACGACTTGCTGTTGTTCTGTAGCCTTCTACATCTGTCCGGTACTTGGTGATAGTGCTCGGCACAAACGAGCGGCTTTGGCTGCTGCTAAAGTTATATGAACCGGTCACTTCCGCTTTGATTCCATTCCATATATCAGCTTTGACATAGGCGGAGGAGCTTAATTGCACTTTTTCTCCTTTATTTTGCACGTGTTCCATATAGGCAACAGGGCTGATTTTGCTGGAACTGGTCCAGCGATAGTAACCGTAAGCTCCTGCGCCGGTATAGATACCATCTTCAGGTTCTGCAACCGGGGCCATGGTAAGTACGTTCGTTGCCTGACGGTCTTTACCATCTACACGTCCTCCTTCATTCCAACTGGCAGATGGTGCCAGATTAACTCCGACAGTAATCCGGTTGAGCACTTTCGATTCTACATTGGCACGGAAATTCAGGCGCTTATAATTACTTTCGATAGCGATACCCTCCTGATCTGTGTATCCCATTGATACACGATATTTGGTGTTACCACGACCGCTTGAAAGAGAGAGTTGATAATTCTGTATCGGAGCCAGGCGGAAGAATTCGTCCTGCCAGTCTATCAATTTCAGATTGCCGTAGCCGGGTTCTGTCCAGCGGGGATCATTCAGGAAATAATAACTTTCCTTTCCACCTATCATTGCCAGACGGGTAGCGTAATCATCTTCAATCGTTGCTCCTTTGCTTCCGTATTGAGATATATATCTGTTGTTATTATATGCGGTACGGAATTCAATCCATTCCTCCGGTGACAGTACGTCTACTTTTCTTTCCAATGACTGAATACCGAAAGATGCCTGGAACTGTACTCGCACTTTCTCATCTGTACCGGCTTGTTTGGTGGTAATCAAAACGACACCATTGGCACCGCGGGAACCATAGATGGCTGATGAGGAAGCATCCTTCAATACCTCAATAGATTGTATGTCTCCGGGGTTGAGGCTGCCGAGATCATCGACAGGAATACCATCTGCATTAATAGAAGCAGCTCCACGTACACGGATTTGTAATTCGGAACCCGGTTCGCCGGTGGTACTGCGAACTTCCACACCTGCCAGTTGTCCTTGCAGGGAAGAAGCGATATTGGTTGATGCCCGGTCTTCCAGTTTTTCGGCATTTACTTTGGCGATAGCTCCGGTCACATTACCTTTCTTGGCACTGCCGTAACCGATTGCTACAACTTCATCCAGTGCGATAGCAGATTCCGACAGTTTGATTTGGAGTATTTTATCGGTGATGGTTACTGTTTGAGTGTTATATCCGATAAAGGACACTTCCAGCAGTTTGGCACTTTTGGGAGCGGAGAGTACGAATTTACCGTCTAAATCAGTAATCGTTCCTTTGGCGGTTCCTTTCACAGTGACGTTTGCACCGATAATCGGTTCATCTTTCTCATCTACGACTACACCTGTCACTGTTCGGTTTTGTGCGAATGACAGGGTAGATTGTACTACGAACAGAGTCATTAAAAGGAGATATTGAAGCCTCCTCCCCAGACTGCCATTTCCATGCAAAATGTTTTTCATGTTAATATATCTAAGTGATTAAATTAGTAAATAATAGAAGATGCAGACATGCTTTTCCGTTTGTCTGACTTCCTCTGCAAAGGAAGTGTATTAGGAGAAATTACGCTCAAGTATTCGTACGGAAAAGATGTAATTTCATACTAATTGCTAAAAAACACAATTGGCATTTGTACGCCACCCCCTTATGAATGTACAAATATAGCCTTTTCAACGGATTGCTTTTATCTGTTCGTACATCTGTTTGCCTAAATATTCGGCAGAATTTTGGTTGAAATGCAAACGGTCGCCCATCAATTCCGCATCCGACATGTCTATCAAATAAGCGTTCTTGTCTTCTTTGGCAAAACGTTTCATGGCGGCTTCCACTTCGCTTCCATACTGTTTGTTCTTCTTGGCTACCGTACCGAAAATAAAAGGTAGATTAGAGTAATCCTTTCCTGTTTTTTCGCTTAGATGGTTGCGTACATAAGTGACTACTGCTTTCAGGTTTTCATAATATTTATCTCCATGTGCATGGTCACTTTCTCCCTGATGCCATAGGAACGCATCAATCTGATAACCGTTTTTCAACTTGGATAATGTATTGTCAATGCAGCCGTCTATGTCATTGATGAAAGACAGAAGCAAAGAACGCCCCTTCTCGCTGGTTGCCGTATTGTTTGCCAGCCATTCGGGATTCGCCGACCAGTGAATTGATTTGTCCGAAGCGTTGGAAGGCTCGATAGAAGTACCGCCGATTGCCCATTTGATAACATAGAAAGGCTCTTGCCATAATTGTTCCAACCAATAGTAGGTAATAGCATCATATCCCCAGGTATTGGGTTTGGCTCTTCTTTTACTCTTAGGCCAGAAGGGGCGGAATTTCCCGTCTGTACGGTTTTGGGCAATTCTGCAATACTTGTAAGCTCCTGTCGTAAAAGCCGTGTCCGTTGCCATTGTTTTGATGTAATCCGGCAAACGGTCGTTGGGTACGCGTCCATCGGTATTCGATTGTCCGGCGGTGATAATCACATGGGCAGGTTCGTTGTTGCCCGCCATGCAGTTGCAGCTGAATGCAAGTATGAAAAGGATCAGTAAATTCTTCATGATAGAAATATGCTTTATGATTTTTAAACTATGGAGGTAATAAAAAGTCCTCCTCACGTTTATTATCGCTCGGGAGGACTTCTTATCAAACTAACAATCGTGTGAGAAATCTAATACCTGTTGAAAATTATTTATTTGATTGTTTCGAGAAACTCTACTTCGATGATTCTCAACTGGTTCCTGCTACTGCTTTTTTCCAGTTCCATTTTATTGGCAGCCTTAGCCTCTACTTCGATAATCTGCCCGAAAGCATCTTTGTCACTGGTGTTTCCTTTCAAGCGAATAGTTATCGTGTTGGCACGTACCGGCTTTTCTACATCGAGATGGATATATCCCAGGCTTTTATCCGTGTTTCCACTCCAAATCAAGGTGTTGCCGGCATATACTTCCAGCGGGTAACTTCGTGAACGCCATCCTTGCAGTTTGATGCATATATCGTCTATTTCAGCATCTCTTTCTAATGTATAGGTAATCCATGCAGTACTTAGTTTACCGTCATTTTTCCATTCGGTCAGTTCGATATCATCGTAGCTTTTTTCTGCGTCATTGTTGTTGCAACCGGCTTTTGCCGAAACGATTCGTACTCCCTTTTTACTGTCTTTGTAAGAAGGGGTAGAAGGTGTTTCTCCTCTATCCAGTCTGCCTTTCAAAGTGGCCTGCGGAAGATAGGTACTCAAACCTTCAATCACTTTTACAGGCACCGTTTCTAATGCGAGAGTGGCAGTCGGAAGTCCTTTTGCTTGTGCCGTCAGAGTTACTTTCCCGGCGGTAGTCGTACTGCGGATCAGTGCACGGTTGATACCACATTCTACCGGAAGGTTGGTATCAAGGATATGATTGTTTTCACCTTGGGCAATACCTCCGCGCCATTCCGCCTGACCCTTGAGTGTGAACTGAATAGTACGGTTGTCCAACGGGCAACGTTGTCCGTCTTTATCTACCACTTCCACCTGTATCAATGCCATATCCGCACCGTCTGCATGGAAGCCTTCGGGGTTTTGGATAGCGGTAAGTTTCAGACTGGCAGGTTCACCGGCTGTATTTACAGCATAACGGCTGATTTCTTTCCCTGCTTTATTGTAGCTGACAGCTTCCAGTTTGCCCGGTTTGAAGGCTACGTTGTCGAAAATAAAGAGAAAATTGTATTGGCGTTTACCTTTACCCAGGGAGTTACCATTCAGGAAAAGCTCCACCTCTTCTCCGGTAGACACTACCTGCACAGGTTTTACCGTATTTTCCGGATAGTTCCAGTGTCCGATGATGTAGGTTTGGTCTTTTTCCGTATCTACCCATCCGTCCCACATTACCTGATGTGCATAGAAAGCATCTTTTTCGATACGCATTGCGTCCGTCACTCCACTTCTTCGGTAGTTTTCCGCACCCCGGTAATGGGTATTGGTGTCGGAGAAGATAATTTTAGTACCCCCGGAGCTGACTCTGTTACCCGTTCCGGGACGCTCACGCCAATAATCATACCAGCGTGCTATCATGGTGATGGCAAGTTCATCCTGGTTGCGGTTATAGTCAGTGGCCGGTTGTCCTTTATAAAGTGGTCCGTCACCTTCTTTATGGAAAGGATAACTGTATTCATCCCAGTACTTTCTTAAACCTTCGTCGCGGCAATATTCGGTCGCCCACATCGGATGATGTTCGCTTCTGTTGATATACAGCATTTCGCCGCCGTATTCCGCTTCGCGGATATCCAACATTTCACGTGATCCGATGGCACGTCCGCCGAACGGGTCGTATTTGTCGCGGACTGCTTTCATCTCTATCATGTGTTCGCGGCTGATGGCTTTGTTACCACATTCGTAGAACAAAATACTCGGGTTATTGCGGTTGTAGATAATTGCGTCGCGCATCAATTCCACCCGTTGTTCCCATTGGCGTCCTTCACGGTCTTTTTCAGCATCTCCGGCAGGCATTGCCTGTATCAGGCCTACACGGTCGCAGGATTCTACATCCTGTTTCCACGGAGTAACATGCATCCAGCGAACCAGGTTCGCGTTTCCTTTCACCATCAGACCATTAGAAAAGTCGCTCAACCAGGCAGGTACGGACAGACCTGCTGCCGGCCATTCGTTGCTGGTACGCTGCGCGTATCCTTTCATCTGGATAACACGGTCGTTCAACCATATCTTTCCTTCTGCGAAGCGGGTCTTGCGGAAGCCGGTGCGGGTACTTACTTCGTCGAATACCTGATTGTTTTCATCTTTCAAAGCGGTTTTTACCGTATACAAGTAACCATATCCCCAACTCCAGAAATGAAGATTATCCAGTTTTTGAGAAGCTTTTACCGTCACCGTTGTTTTAGGGCTTACTACCATCGGTTCACCTCTGAAAGTACTTACCAGTTTATCGTCATAGTCGTATACACTGACTTCATAATTCACATTGAAAGGAGTATCGTATTCATTACGTATTTCTGATTCAGCATTTATAACAGCCTCGCGACTCTTGGTATGTATATCAGTCGCATAAACATAAACCCCTGTAGTCTGTAAGTTACTATATAAAGGTAAAGTTTGATATAGCTTGTCCGTAATATGCAACCATACATTTTTAGGTATGCCTCCATAATTAACATTGAAGTTTTTATCATTCCACTGATACCTGCTTCCTGTTGCTCTCTCTTTATAGTTCCAGTCATTGTCAGTCCGTACGGCAATCACGTTTTCGCCACCAAAATTCAAATAGGATGTCAAGTCGAAACCTACCGCCATCACCCCATTCTCATGCAGTCCGATATGATTACCATTCACATAAAAGTCAGCTCCCTGACGCACTCCTTCAAACTCAATAAACACTTTTTTTCCTTTTGCTGTCTTAGGCAATTTAAAGTGTTTACGATACCAAGATATGGTATCAGTCATGTTTTCAATGCCGACTTTAAAAGCTTCATCTTCATTAAAAGCATGTGGCAACGTTACCTTTTTCCAATCTTTATCAGAAAAGGAGTTCTTTTCTGCTCCCTGAATATCTCCTACGTGTAATAACCATTGGGAGTTAAAATTATATTTCTCCCTGTTGTTAGCTCTTGATCCAATTGTCACTAAAAGTAACAGAAGCATCAATTTTATTATCCTCGTTCTCATCATCATAATAAAAATAATAAATCTCAAAGGACCATTATATATAAGTCCTTTGAGGTTCTTATAATCAATCAAATATTGAATCTATCGTTGTAAAGTCTCCAGGAAATCAATCTCTATAATTCTCAATTCCTTATTCGTTTTTTCACCTCCTTTTACCCGAAGAAGATCCATATCTCCCGCATGAGGTTCAACCACTTCTATAATCTGCCCAAAGCCATCTGACTCTTGCGCAGCTCCCTTTAACCTGATAGTTATCTTATCTGTCTTAACCGGTTTGACCGATAAGTGAATATATCCCAGACTTTTTTCACTTTCTCCGCTCCAGATAAGTTCATCACCAGCAAAAATTTCCAATGGATAAGAACGGCGTCTCCAACCGGTTAGCTTAATGCAGATGTCATCTATCTCGGCACGTCTTTCTAACTGATATGTTATCCAAGCCGTGCTTAACTTACCATCATTTCTCCATTCACTCAACTCATTATCATCATAGCTGTTAGCTACTGTCTCATTGTTTGTACCTGCAACGGCTGATTTAACCCTGACAGAAATTTTCGAGTCTTTATATGACGGGGTAGAAGGTGTTTCTCCACGGTCAAAACGACTGGAAAGCTGACTGCCCGGGAAGAACTTGCTAAGTCCGTCTTTCACTTCCACGGGTATAGTAGTAAATGAAACCTCATTTGACTGCAATCCGGCAGTTTCAGCCTTCACCGTAACCTTGCCGGCTTTATCGGTAGAACGGATCAATACTCTTGTTATACCACATTCTACCGGAAGTTCCTTAGCCAGAACATAGTTGTCATCAGCCTGTGCTATTCCCCCCCGCCATTCAGCCGGACCTTTCAAATCAAATTTCACCATATTATTGGCAAGCGGACATCTGTCACCGTTTCTATCAACAACTTCCACTTGCAACATCGCCAAGTCGGCTCCATCAGCATAAACTCCCTTAGGGCCATGCATTAATGTCAATTTCAACCGTTCGGGTTCTCCAACTGTTTTGATAGAATACCGGCTTAACTCTTTATTATCATCATCATAACTTACAGCCTCAATCACACCTTTCTCCCACTGTATGGCATCAAAAGTGAACAAAAAACGATACTCCTGTTTACCGAAGCCCTTTGATTTTCCGTTAACAAACAATTCTACCTTACTACCGGAAGAAACAACATATACCGGTTTAACGACATCAGAGGTATAATTCCAATGACCAATAATGTAAGTATGCTCTTTTTCAACATCTACCCAACCGTCCCACATTACTTTATGGGCAAAAAAGCCATCTTTAGGTATTCTCAAGGGATCGACCACTCCGCTCCGACGATAGTTTTCTGCGCCACGACCATAAGTTTGTGTATCAGAGAACACGATCTTCGCTCCTCCTGAACTTACCCTGTCGCCGGTTCCCGGACGTTCTCTCCAATAATCATACCATCTACGAATGAACTCTATTGCAAGCATATCTTGATTATGATTGTATGCACTGGCATCCTGCCCTTTGTGCAAGGGACCTGCGCCCTGTTTATGGAAAGGATAGCTATATTCATCCCAATTCTTACGTAAACCCTCATCACGGCAATACTCCGTCGCAAACATCGGGTGATGACTGCTCTTATTAATATAAAGCATCTCACCCCCATATTCAGCTTCACGAATATCCAACATCTCACGTGAACCAATTGCCCTGCCACCATAAGGATCATATTTATCACGGATAGCAATCATTTCAAGCATATGTTCACGACTTATGGATTCATTGCCGGATTCATAAAATAAAATACTCGGACTATTGCGGTTATAAATAATCGCATCACGCATCAATTCCACCCGTTGTCCCCACCAGCGTCCTACCGCATCTTTTTCCGCATCTCCGGCAGGCATCACCTGAATCACTCCCACTCTGTCACATGATTCTATATCCTGTTTCCACGGCGTAACATGCATCCACCGGTAAAAGTTGGCATTATGCTCAAGCATCAGACCATTAGAATAATCGCTCATCCAAGGGGGAACTGACATGCCTACCCCCGGCCATTCATTACTGGAACGTTGCGCATAGCCTTTCATTTGTATAACACGGTCATTCAACCAGATTTTCCCATTGCCGAAACTGGTCTTTCTAAAGCCTGTTCTGGTGACAACTTCATCAACGACCTTGTTATCAACTATCAACTTTGTTTTTACATCATAAAGGTATCCATATCCCCAACTCCAAAAATGAAGATTTTCCAATTCCCGGGCTGCTTTTACTGTCACTGTCTCTTTGGGATTTACCTGTATAGACTCGCTCCCAAAAGTACTCACCAAACGGCCGTCATAATCATATACACTCACCTCATAATTCACATTTAACGGTGTGTCATATTCATTACGTACTTCAGATTCCGCATTTATAATGGCTTTGCGGGTTTTGGTACGTATATCTGTCGCATAGATATATACACCGGTAGTCTGCAAATTGCTATACAGAGGAAGTGTCTGGTATAATTTATCAGTGATATGTAACCATACATTCTTAGGAATTCCTCCATAATTAGCGTTAAAGTTTATATCACTCCATTGAAAACGGCTTCCTGTAGCTTTCTCTTTATACAGCCAGTCATTATCCGTCCTTACTGCAATGACATTTTCACCATCATAATTTATATAGGGAGTCAAATCAAATCCAAAGGCCATAACACCGTTTTCATGCCGTCCGATATGCTTTCCGTTCAAATAAAACTCAGCCCCTTGCCGCACTCCCTCAAATTCGATAAAAACTTTCTTTCCTTTGGCCGATTTAGGAAGCTTGAAATGCTTGCGATACCAAGCAATGGTATCAGTCATATATTTAATGTTCACCTTAAATGCTTCATCCTCATTGAAAGCATGCGGTAACGTAACCTGTTTCCATTTCTTATCAGAAAAAGAACTTTTTTCCGCTCCTTGAACGTCCCCTACATGTAACAGCCATTGAGGGTTAAAGTTATATTTTTCCCTATTATTTGCTCCCAACGCAGCGGGAATCAATAAAAGGAATAATAACCATTTCATTACTTTTTGTTTTTCCATATTATTAATTGCTTAAATTATAATTGATATTTAATCTAATTTATACACTTCAGTACCCGCCAACAAAAAGCATCCTACCCCATAATCTTCAAAATCGGGCACGCTCTTATAAGTCACAGGCTGACTGTCCTTAGGTTCCTTGCCACTTCCCTGCACATATCCCAAAAAGCCATCGGGATGTATGCACTCTTTGACAATCGCATTCCAAGCTTTGAGGACTACAGGCAAATATTCCTGTTTATTCAAAATGCCATTCCGTATTCCCCACGCCATACCATATATAAATAAGGAAGTTCCCGAAGTCTCTTTTCCACCATAATTGGACTCATCATGCAAGCTCACATTCCAGAAACCATCTTCACGCTGACAAGCTTTTAAAGCTTTGCTCATTGCCAGAAAATCGGTTAAATAATTCTGCCGATGAGATTCATCAGCAGGAATCTCATTCAATACTCTTGTCAGGGCTGCATAGACCCATCCGTTTCCTCTGCTCCAAAAGCAATTCTTTCCATTGGGTTCTTTATACGGGGGAACAAAATTAGCATCTCTCCACCATAACCCCTCTTTCTGATTAAATAACCCATTACCACCGATATTATTCCGCGAACAGGAATACATCTGCCACATCTTATCATAATATTTCTGTTCACCGGTCAGTTTCCCCAACTGTGCAAAAATAGGCATTCCCATCTGAATGGCATCGATCCAAGTCCAATCATTCACTTGCGGAGTGTTGACTAACATATCCATCGATGCCTTTATATTTTTTATTTTCGCAGGATCGGGAGAAATCTTGTATAATTCGATATATGCCTGCCCGCAACAGTGGTCATCCGCATTACGGGTGATATTACCGCCACGCATCCCCCATTTATGAAAATCGGCCCAGTCGTAGGCATAGTCGTAATAATCCGAACGAGGATAGATAGTATGCAGAGCCATCAAACCCTCATAATAGACACCGCGTGTCCATATATTGCTGGGCCTGAATTTACCGACATAACTGGGACGGGTATAATCCGCATACTTCTTCATGAAATAATCATTTACCTTGATAATGGTTTTCAACGTCTCTTTCCGGTCGGGAAGAGATTGGGCCGGAAGTGAACTCCATCCGGACAAAAGTAACAAAACAACCAGTATTTGTTTTCTCATGGATATAAGTTTAATTATTGATAAATTTATTTTTTGATACAAAAGTAGGGGTAAGCTTCCATGTCTAAATAGAGAGCAGTACTAATCCATTGACTACAATTCAAATATGCCGGAAACAATAATATAGACAGCCCGGAAAGTAATATTTTCCATGTTTTTGTATATTTGTCCAGTTAATACTAATTATAAATGCCGTCCTTTGTGTGTCCTTTTATAATCGGGACATACATAAATATTAATAAAAAGGAAAATGAGAAACGCAGTATTTTATTCTATCCTCATCATAGGATTCCTCACTTCAGGAATGATTTTCGCGCAGGGAAAGCAACGCCAGATGGAAGCATTGGACAGAGGACTAGTAGCAGTAAAAACGGACGGCGGTGTCTTTATCAGCTGGCGCTTGTCAGGCAATGAAAGAGATGCAGCTTTCAATGTCTACAAAAACGGGAAACTGTTCAAATCCTTATCCGCCGGAGAAGCGACCAACCTAACTGACTGTTCAGGAAAACCGAGTGATAAATATGTGGTGAGAACCATTGTGAATGGTAAAGAGACTTCTTCTAAAGAAGTGACACCTTGGGCAGAAGAATTCCTGACCATCCGGATGAATCGCCCGCAAGGCGGAACAACTCCTCCGGGTGTCACTTATGTCAGGGCCAAACACCCACCTGTGGTACAGGAGTATCCGGAAGGGCAAGCATATACGTATGTTCCAGGTGATTGCAGCGTAGGTGATTTGGACGGAGATGGGGAATATGAAATCATTGTAAAATGGAATCCTTCCAACCAAGCCGACAATTCTTTCTCCGGTGTGACAGGTCCTGTATATCTGGATGCTTATAAACTAAACGGGAAACAATTATGGAGAATTGATTTGGGAAAGAATATCCGTGCCGGTTCC
>OMDR01000504.1_pt1 | contig 26215 bp, 13 predicted proteins | sample 1645251 | NCBI WGS metagenome assembly OMDR01 (sample SAMEA103958142, study PRJEB25191) | human gut metagenome | biome: human-associated habitat [ENVO:00009003]; feature: intestine environment [ENVO:2100002]; material: feces | place: Germany | collected 2013/2015 | reverse complement strand
TATAAATAAAAACTTTATCACTATGGAGTACAATTTCAGAGAAATTGAAAAGAAGTGGCAGAAAAGGTGGGTAGAAGAGAAAACCTACCAAGTTACGGAAGATGATTCGAAGCAAAAATTTTATGTACTAAACATGTTTCCTTATCCATCAGGAGCCGGCCTACACGTAGGTCATCCGCTGGGATACATTGCTTCGGATATTTACGCCCGTTACAAACGACTGCAGGGCTTCAATGTACTCAACCCGATGGGATATGACGCTTACGGTTTGCCTGCCGAGCAATATGCCATCCAGACCGGACAGCATCCTGCAATCACTACCGTCAACAATATCGACCGCTATCGCGAGCAGTTGGACAAAATAGGTTTCTCTTTCGATTGGAACCGTGAAATCCGCACGTGCGACCCGGAATATTATCACTGGACGCAATGGGCCTTCCAAAAAATGTTCAACAGCTATTATTGCAACGATGAACAGCAAGCCCGTCCTATCGAAGAACTGGAAAAAGCCTTCGCCATCTACGGAAACAAAGGACTGAACGCCGCTTGCAGCGAAGAAATCAGTTTCACTGCCGAAGAATGGAACGCCAAAAGCGAAAAAGAAAAGCAGGAAATCCTGATGAACTATCGTATCGCTTATCTGGGTGAAACAATGGTAAACTGGTGTGCCGAATTAGGAACTGTACTGGCTAACGACGAGGTAGTAGACGGAGTCAGCGAACGTGGCGGTTTTCCTGTTATCCAGAAGAAAATGCGCCAATGGTGTTTGCGTGTATCTGCGTATGCACAACGCTTGCTTGATGGATTGGACACGATCGAATGGACAGATTCTCTGAAAGAAACCCAAAGAAACTGGATCGGACGTTCGGAAGGTGCTGAAGTGCAATTCAAAGTAAAAGACAGTGACCTCGAATTCACAATTTTCACCACTCGTGCAGATACCATGTTCGGTGTTACTTTTATGGTATTAGCTCCGGAAAGTGAATTGGTGGCACAATTAACGACTCCTGAACAAAAAGCAGAAGTAGACGCTTACCTCGACCGTACCAAAAAACGTACGGAACGTGAACGCATTGCCGACCGTAGCGTTACCGGTGTATTCAGTGGTTCGTATGCCATCAATCCGTTCACAGGTGAAGCAGTACCCGTATGGATCAGCGATTACGTACTGGCCGGATACGGAACAGGAGCTATTATGGCTGTACCTGCTCATGATAGCCGCGACTATGCATTTGCCAAACATTTCGGATTAGAAATCCGTCCGTTGGTAGAAGGTTGTGATGTTAGCGAAGAAAGTTTCGATGCAAAAGAAGGTATCGTGTGTAACTCTCCGCGTCCGGATGTCACTCCTTACTGTGATCTTTCACTGAACGGACTGACTATCAAAGAAGCGATAGAAACGACCAAGAAATATGTAAAAGACCACAATCTGGGCCGTGTGAAAGTGAACTACCGTCTGCGTGACGCTATCTTCTCCCGCCAGCGTTACTGGGGTGAGCCGTTCCCTGTTTACTACAAAGACGGAATGCCTTATATGATCGACGAAGCCAGCCTGCCGCTTGAACTTCCGGAAGTCGCTAAATTCCTGCCTACCGAAACAGGTGAACCTCCATTAGGACACGCAACTAAATGGGCTTGGGATACAGTAAACAAATGTGTAGTAGAAAATGAGAAGATTGACCATGTAACTGTCTTCCCGCTGGAGCTAAACACCATGCCGGGATTCGCCGGTTCTTCGGCTTACTATCTCCGCTACATGGACCCGCATAATAATAAGGCATTAGTTGATCCGAAAATTGACCAGTACTGGAAAAATGTAGACCTATATGTAGGTGGTACCGAACATGCAACAGGGCACTTGATTTATTCTCGTTTTTGGAATAAATTCCTGTATGACATGGGTGTGTCTGTAATGGAAGAGCCATTCCAAAAGTTAGTAAATCAAGGAATGATTCAAGGTCGCAGCAACTTTGTATACCGTATCAAAGATACCAATACTTTCGTTTCACTGAACCTGAAAGATCAATACGAAGTTACTCCTATCCATGTAGACGTAAATATCGTATCCAATGATGTTTTGGATTTGGAAGCATTCAAAGCATGGCGTCCTGAATATAAAACAGCCGAGTTTATCCTCGAAGACGGAAAATACGTTTGCGGATGGGCAGTTGAAAAGATGAGTAAATCAATGTTCAATGTAGTCAATCCGGACATGATTGTTGAGAAATACGGTGCAGATACACTTCGTATGTACGAAATGTTCCTCGGCCCGGTAGAACAGTCTAAACCGTGGGATACCAACGGAATCGACGGTGTACACCGTTTTATCCGTAAATTCTGGTCGTTGTTCTACAGCCGCACGGACGAATATCTGGTGACGGACGAACCTGCAACGAAAGAAGAGTTGAAGAGCCTTCATAAATTGATTAAGAAAGTGACAGGTGATATTGAACAGTTCTCTTACAATACATCTATCAGCGCATTCATGATTTGCGTAAACGAACTCTTCAACCTGAAATGCAGCAAGAAAGAGATTCTGGAACAGCTCGTTATCACGCTCGCTCCTTTCGCTCCGCATGTCTGCGAAGAGTTGTGGGACGTATTGGGACACGAGACTTCCGTATGCGACGCCCAATGGCCTGCATGCAATGAAGAATATCTGAAAGAAGATACTGTCAACTATACCATCTCTTTCAACGGAAAGGCACGTTTCAATATGGAATTTGCAGCAGATGAAGCTTCGGACGCTATTCAGGCGGCGGTATTGGCCGACGAACGTTCGCAGAAGTGGATTGACGGCAAGACTCCAAAGAAAATCATTGTCGTTCCGAAGAAGATTGTAAACGTTGTAATTTAAAGTATTAAGTAATAAGTATTAAGTATTATCCGTAGCCGCTATCCCAATATATCCGCCAGGTTAATACTTAATACTTTATACCTAATACTTTAAAAATCCTATTACTTAAAATCCTATGCATAAACTATCAAAAGCAGAAGTAATGAGAGAAGTGAAAGATTATATCTACATCACTCTCGGATTGATAAGCTATTCTTTGGGATGGGCTGCATTCCTGTTACCTTATCAGATAACTACCGGAGGAACTACCGGTATCGGAGCTATTATCTATTATGCAACGGGATTTCCAATCCAATGGTCATACTTCATTATTAATGCAGTTCTGATGACCTTTGCCATCCGGGTATTAGGTCCAAGATTTAGTATAAAAACCACTTATGCTATTTTTACACTGACTTTTCTGCTTTGGTTATTCCAGTTGGTGGTGAACAATTATGTAGAAGCGCCGGATATGACGCCGGACGGTAAACCGTTGTTACTCGGTACAGGGCAGGATTTCATGGCCTGCATTATCGGTGCAGCCATGTGCGGTGTAGGTCTGGGTATCACTTTCAACTACAATGGAAGTACGGGTGGAACAGATATTATCGCCGCTATCGTCAATAAATACAAAGATGTATCACTCGGACGAATGATTATGATTTGTGATGTATTCATTATCAGTTCCTGTTACTTTATATTTCATGACTGGCGCCGGGTTATTTTCGGTTTTGTCACTCTGTTTATCATTGGCGTTGTGCTCGACTGGATTATCAACAGTGCCCGTCAATCGGTTCAATTCTTTATCTTCTCAAAGAAATATGACGAAATAGCCGACCGGATTATTAAAGATGCCGACCGGGGAGTTACAGTACTCGACGGTACGGGATGGTACAGTAAAAACAATGTGAAAGTATTGGTAGTACTTGCCAAGAAACGTCAGTCACTCGACATTTTCCGTTTGGTAAAACGCATTGATCCAAATGCTTTTATCTCTCAAAGTTCTGTTATCGGCGTGTATGGCGAAGGATTCGATAAGCTAAAAGTGAAATAATAACTGGTTGATAAGTATTGAACCACCTTGTTAAAACAAAAAAATAAGATGATGAAACGCAAACTTGTATTTGCTACCAATAACGCTCATAAACTGGAAGAAGTAGCCGCTATCTTAGGAGATCAAGTGGAATTACTAAGTCTCAATGATATCGGTTGCCAAACAGATATTCCCGAAACTGCCGAAACACTGGAAGGAAATGCGCTATTAAAATCTTCCTATATCTATAAAAACTATCATCTGGATTGTTTTGCCGATGATACAGGATTGGAAGTGGAAGCCTTGAACGGAGCTCCCGGAGTCTATTCCGCCCGCTATGCAGGAGGTGAAGGACATGACGCCCAGGCTAATATGCTCAAACTCCTTCACGAACTGGACGGAAAGGAAAACCGTAAAGCGCAATTCCGCACCGCTATTTCGTTGATATTGGACGGAAAGGAGTATCTCTTTGAAGGAGTGATAAAAGGCGAAATAATCAAAGAAAAACGTGGTGATTCCGGATTTGGCTACGATCCTGTATTCATGCCTGAAGGTTATGACCGGACTTTTGCCGAATTGGGAAATGATATCAAGAACCAAATCAGCCATCGTGCACTAGCTGTACAGAAACTTTGTGAGTTTCTGCAAAGCTGATTATACATACCCACTTAAAATATAAAACACAATGAAGAAAATTACTTTATTTACTTTACTTACGTTACTGTTATGTACTTCATGTGTAACAAAAAAGAAGTTCATGCAGGCAGAAATGGCAGCTACTATAAGCAAAGATAGTTTGCAAGGATTATTGACCGACTGCCGCAATATAAACGCGCAAATGTCGGCACAAATCAAGAACCTTTTGCGTGATACGACCAAAATGGGAAACAGTATCCGCCAATATCAGAGTATGCTGAATGTCAACATGACTGAACAGGAAAAACTAAATGCCCTGTTGAGCCAGAAGAAAAACGAGCTTAACGAAAGAGAACGTACCATCAATGAGTTGCAGGATATGATTAAAGCGCAAAACGATAAGGTACAGAATCTTTTGAGCAATGTAAAAGATGCTTTACTTGGTTTCAGTACCGACGAGCTGACCGTTCGTGAGAAAGACGGAAAAGTATATGTAGCTATGTCCGATAAACTATTATTCCAATCAGGAAGTGCCCGCCTGGATAAACGCGGAGAGGAAGCTCTCGGCAAACTGGCGGAAGTACTAAACAAGCAGACGGACATTGATGTATTTATCGAAGGTCATACGGATAACAAACCGATCAATACTGTACAATTCAAAGATAACTGGGATTTAAGTGTGATCCGTGCCACTTCCGTAGTTCGTATCCTCATCAAGAATTACAATGTGAATCCTTTGCAGATTCAGCCTAGCGGCCGCGGTGAATATATGCCTGTGGATGATAATGAAACAGCCGAAGGCAGAAGTAAGAATCGCCGTACGGAGATTATCATGGCTCCGAAACTGGATAAGTTGTTCCAGATGCTTCAAAGTTCGGAAGAGTCTAAGTAAAAACATATATCTATACTACGATAAAAGGCTGCCTGTAAAGCAGCCTTTTATTTTAATACAAACCTTAGTTAATTTATTTACCCCAATGAGACGGTTTCTTACCCATTTTAAATATTATTGTTCCGCCATTCGTTATATCCTGATGAGTAATGAAAAAGTCCTTGTATTTCTTCCCGTTCAAAGTCACCGACTGAATATAAATATCTTCAGGTGATTTACGTATCGTCTGAATACGGAACTCTTTATTACCGGCAAGTTTCAACGTACATTCATCAAAAATAGGAGTACCGATAATATATCGGCCGTCAGCAGGATTCACCGGGTAAAATCCCATGGCACTGAACACATACCATGCCGACATCTCTCCGCAATCATCATTACCCGCATACCCGGAAGAAGTGTTGTTATAGAGATTATTTACGATATGACTAACATATTTTTGGGTCTTCCATGGTTGTCCCGCATAATTATAGAGATAAGCAACATGATGACTAGGTTCGTTACCATGCGCATACTGCCCTACAAATCCAGAAGCATTGTCATTCAATTCGCCACTCTGATGATGAGTGGTAAAGAATGTATCCAGCTTTTGTTCAAAAGCTTTAGCTCCACCTGTCAGTTCAATCAATCCTGTGACATTGTGCGGCACATACCAAAAATATTGCCATGCGTTTCCTTCCGTAAACGGATAGCCTCCATTTGCGCCATATTTATAAGGGTCGAAAGGCTCTATCCATTCCCCTTTATCATTCTTCGACTGGAAAAAGCGGGTTACCGGATTGAAAAGGTTCCGATAATATTCAGAACGCTTGTAGAAACGTTGATAATCGGCATCCTTATTCAGTTTTGCAGCCAGTTGAGCCACACACCAGTCATCAAATGCCTGTTCCAAGGTAATGGAAACCGATTGAGTCTGAATATTTTCGGGCATATAGCCATACTTTTCCCATACTTCAAAAGGAGAGTTGGGATGCGAAGTAACCGAACTGTTATATACAGCTTCATAGGCTTTTTCCACATCAATTCCGGGGATACCTTTCATGATTGCGTCTACAATCACAGGAATCGAATGATTACCAATCATACAATAGTTATCTTGCCCCCATAGTTGCCAGATGGGCAGATAGCCGTAATATTCATATTGGCGGATCATACTCTTCACAAAATCAGTCACCCGTTCAGGTTCCAACAAAGTATAAAGCGGATGTGCCCCGCGGAAAGTATCCCAAAGTGAGAATGTAGTATAATGCGTCTCTTTACTGCCAACTTTCCGGGTTGTATAGTCCGCAGCCATGTACTCACCATTCACGTCAGACATTGTATTAGGCTGAATCATTGTATGGTAAAGAGCAGTATAGAATATCTCTTTCTGCAAATCGGTTCCTTTCACTTCAATCTTTCCCAACTGCTGCTCCCAATCAGCATCTGCTGCTGACACATATCGCTCAAAGTCCCAGTGTGGAGCTTCTTGCTCCATATTCTGACGAGCATTCTCCATCGACACAGATGAAAGAGCGACTTTACAAGTAAGCGGCTTGCCTTTCAATTTACCAAAACGGAAATTTCCATGAAGATTCGTACCATTAATCACTGCCGTATGATCATGCATGCGCCCGCCGTCCCTCAACGTAGTAGAAAGAATCGGACTGGAAAACTCCATATAGAAGTAGATCTTCCGTAATTTCGCCCATCCGGTGATTATACGGTAACCCTCTACTGCATGATCGTTAAGAATACGAATTTGAGAGTTAATAATCCTGCGCCCCCAACTACCTTTATTAGCCGAATGATCCAGATCTAAAATAATCTCCGCCTCTTTATCTGCCGGATATTGATAACGATGAATACCGGTTCTCGGAGTCGTTGTAAGTTCAGCATTGATATTTTCATCTTTCAGCATTACCTGATAGTAGCCGGGACTGGATTTTTCTTCTTCATGAGCAAATGTGGAGGAAGTACGTCCGCTACTTGTCGGCATAACGAGAATATCAATCAGATCGGCAGCCCCCGTACCACTCAAGCGAGTGTGACTGAAGCCATAAATGGTACGTTTATTATAATTGTAACCCGAAGCATCCCCCCAATCAGGAGCTTCATTTGTATCCGGTGAAAGCTGTATCATACCGAACGGTGAAGTCGCTCCCGGATAATTATTGCCAGATAGTCCTCCGTTAATGGCTCCTGTACCAATGAAAGGGTTCACATATTTAGTAGTCTCCCCTGCCTGCAAGGTGACAAAAGCCAATGAAAATGCACATACGGTGAAAAGTGTTTTTTTCATGGTTTTTCAGATTGTTTTTATGAGATATTTTCAGATGTCTTATTCTACTGTAACTTCAATAATCCGACTGTTCAGTTGCTGTGTGGTGAAAATTTCCAAACCTACATTCATCAGATACTCCCCAGAGAAAACCTGATTATTACCTTTTAATGAAGAATCTTTTCCAGGCATCAAATTGGTTTCTTTCACACGATACATCCGGTTCGAATCCAATCCCTGCAAACGGACAGGCAATGTCTTTTCGGCATAACGCGGATGAATATCAAATGCAAATACAACAGCCGACTTCCTGTCTTTTCCTACATACATGGAAGCGGTATGGTTGCCTCCATACGGAGAAACCAACCGATACAAATCACCTTCCAGAATCACAGACTTCAGTCGGTTGTAGTTTTTAACAGCCTGATTACAATACAGATGATCATCCTGGTTCATATCATTCAGTTTGATGTCAAATCCCAGTTTGCACATCATCGCTACATCAGTACGAAACTTAATACTGGTACCACGATTCCATGTAGTGACATGAGCACATAATGTCTTGCTGGGAAATATCTGCGAGAATCCCCATTGAATAAACAAGCGTTCGATAGGGTCGGTATTATCACTTGGCCAAAACTCTGTGAAAAATTTCAATGCTTCATAATCCGAACGTCCGCCACCACCAGCACACAACATCATCGGCAAATCTGGATATTTAGCTTTGATCCTATCCAATACTTTGTAAAGTCCGCGCACATAATCAATATACAAATGAGACTGGTTGTCTTTCAGATACATCGAATAGATATTAGTAATAGGACTGTTACAATCCCATTTAAAGAAAGCAATGCCAGGATATTTAGCCATCAAATTATCTACTACCCCAAATACATGATCTTGTACTTTCGGATTACTAAGATCCAACACCATCTGGTTACGGAAATAATATTCATCCCGGTTGGGCAGATGAATCACCCAATCTTTGTGTTTCTCGTAAAGCTCACTTTTAGGATTAACCATCTCCGGCTCAATCCATATACCGAATTTAATACCTTTCTTTTGTGCTTCTTCCACCAAACGTCCTACACCGTTCGGAAGTTTGCCCGCCGTTTCTTCCCAGTCACCCAATCCTTGATGATCGCTGCTGCGGGGATATTTATTAGCAAACCAGCCATCGTCCAACAAAAACATGTCTACTCCTAATTTAGTAGCCTCATCCATCAGACCGATCAATTTATTCTCGTCAAAATCGAAATACGTAGCTTCCCAGTTATTCAGCAAAGTCATGCGCGTCTCACTACCTTTTTTTACCTGATGATTGCGTGCCCAGTCATGGAAACTACGGCTGGCTTCTCCTTTCCCCTGGCAACTGTAAGTGAAATAAAAGTCCGGGGTACGAAAAACCTCTTTCGCCGGTAAACTATATTCTGAAGCATACGGATTGATACCACTGATTATACGCAATTCGTTCTTATTGTCTACCTCAAAAATAAAACGGAAATTACCTGTCCATCCCAATGTCCCAACTAAAACTTCTCCTGCATTCTCCTCTGAAGGATTGTCAAGAGCTAATTGAAAGAAAGGAGAAACAAACATATTGGCACGTGCCCCCAGCTTGGTATCAATTACTTTCTTACCAAAGGCTAGTTCTCTCTCGGCAATATTTACTTCGTGTGCCCAGTCACCGGAAAATTCAGTGAGGAAATAATTGTTACGATTCAGGTGAAGCATAGAAGAAGCATATTTACTAAGAATAACCGGTTTCTTCTCCTGATGACTGATTTCGGTAAATGTACGAATAATATTTTCTTTGCCATAAGCAACATAGTGCAGTTTTACCGTAACAGGATATTTGTCATCTTTCAGGGTTATCACAGTTTCGCTCACTCCGTTACCAATCTGACTACTAGAGTGTTCTACGTACTTCAGCAACAACGAAGAATTATTATCATTGTGACGTATATGGATAGCCGGTTCAAAGTAATCTTCCATACCGTGAGTCAGATAAGCTTCGATTCCTTGTGGCAGATACTGAATATCAGAATCATGCGTAAGTCTCTTGCCAAGATACTTCTGATACAGGCGTCCATTATCAGCTACCTGATAGATAAGACTAGTGCGTTCAGTTTCAATTTTAATAAGAGGCTTATCCGAAGCCTGCAAAAGAGAAAAGGAACTCAAAAAACAAAAAAGTAAGAATGCTTTTAGTTTCATTGTATACATTATTAGTAATAAATTTACTCTGTTTGGTAGATATATATTCAGCACGGTGGATATATATATAGCCACCAAAACAGCCAAATAAGACAGTATGATCTACGCTTTATCCATCATTCTCTGGTTCGGAACGGAGGGACAGGAAGACCGCTTTTACCATACAAATTGCAAATAGGATTGTCTGCCCAAGCATAGCGGGCAGCTGTCGGCATTTCTATCCGGTCGGATTGTAGAATAACTTCTTTCCCTTGAATAGTTGCCTGTGCCGGATAATATTTTCCGTCCGGTCCTGCCAGTATAAATCCTTCAGGAATACCGTTCTTAGCTATGACTTCCCGGTCAAAATTGAGAATCAGCGTACGCCCCGAGATACGGTATCCCATATAAACAGGAACTTCGTATGTACCTTTCTGATAAGTATTAGCTAATGCCGCCTGCGCCAATCGCCTTCCTACTTCTTGCTTGTTCTTTGGATGAATATCATAGGCTTCTCCAAGATCAATAGCACACGTCATACCCGTATTGGGCAGATGTAATGAATGTGCCTGTGCATCACGGAGAGCCGCCCATTTAGAATCTGGCTGTACTTCTTCCGGTTTCAGATAATTCGCCAACTGCACGAAATAGAATGGAAAATCTTGTTTCCATGCTTTTCTCCAGTCGGTAATCATCGACTGGAAAAGTACTCTGTACTGCTCATCGTTTCCTACATTATTTTCTCCCTGATACCAGATAGCTCCCTTGATAGGAAAAACAGTGAAAGGATGTACCATCGCATTGTATAATACCGTAGGATAACAGGAAGTAGGCCAACCTGTACCTTCAGGAGAAAGAGGTCTGGAAGATATTCCTGTCATCGACACACCTATATGATAATTCCAATTACCTGCCAACGAAATCTTCTTTCCATTCAATTCCATAAACATCTGTTGGGCTTCTCCGTGTATACCGCCCTCACCGCCATAATCAATGGTACGTATGGTAATAATTCCTTTACCCTCCTTTACCAGTTCTGCCGGAATTTTATAATTACGCATCGTATTGCAACCTGAAGTTCTTCCTATTTCTTTGCCATTGAAATAAGTTATATCGTCATCGTCAATCATAGCCAGATTGAGTGATAACTCTTTGCCATTCCAATCACCAGGTATTTCTACCTCTTTCTGAAACCAAACAATACCATCAAAGTTCAATCCATGTGTTTCCCAATAAGCAGGCAGTTCCATAGATTTCCATTCTTTTCCTGTTTGAAAAGCTGATATCCATTGTGGAGCTCCATTTCTAAATCCGGCATCTTTCTCATCGAACTGTTTCAACCATTCGTCCATTTCCTGATGATAAAGCTCAACGAGTTTTTCTCTTTCAAAACCCGCACCAGCCATCCGATTCATTTTTTCCTCAAATCCCATCACCTGCTTCAGAGTTTGGTAACTTGTCCACGATTCGGCAGGTGTTCCTCCCCAGGTACAATCAATGACTCCTACAGGGATATTCAGTTCCTTCCATAAATTGCGGGCATAGAAATAAGCGACAGAAGAAAATTCGGGTACAGTAGCCGAACTACATTCCTGCCATCCTCCCATATTCATCTCTACACCCTCCTGTGGAACAAAAGCCACTGTTTTCTTCACTTGTAACAATCGTATGAAAGGATAGTTGGCATCGGCTATTTCCTGCTCATAATTCAAGACTTTCCCCCATCCTGCAACAGGCATCTCCATATTCGACTGTCCGGAACAGAACCATACCTCTCCTGCCATTATATTCTTCAGAATCAATTTCTCACCATCAAAAATCACAATCTGATAAGGACCTCCGGCCGAGGGGGTCGGAATTTCTATTTTAAAACTACCGTCGGCTGCAGCTTTAGCAGTGTATTTATCATTACTCCAACTTACGTTTACAGTCACTTTCTTACCAGCCTTCGTTTTCCCGGGCAAAGTCAGCAAACTGTTTTGTTGAATCACCATATTATCTGTGAAGAATGATGGTAATATGACTTTGGCATGTGCAAAAACTGTCACACACAAAGCCAACAGTGTTAATTGGTATTTTCTCATTTCAGATTAATTAATTCGTTTGCGATTTATTTAAATTCCAGTAATTGTACATCTTTAGAAGGTACTATCACTTCAAACTGTCCGTTTGCGGATGCTTGCCTGCCACTCCATAATTCTGTCACTTGATAGGTACGTGTCTTATCCAACCCTATTCTTTCTAATGAAAGTGTTGTCTTTTGTAATTGATCCGAATAGTTGAATACAGCACAATGAAAACGTCCATCCGGTGTTTTCCGGACAAAGATATGTTCTGACCGTTCTCCGTTTCCTTCCACCGGGCGGAAGACTTCCCCTGTTGCTACTGCATTTACAGCAGCATTGGTTAGATATTTAAGTGACTTATCCTTTCCATCTTTTCCACCTGCAGCACTAAAATCATCTCCTGTGATGTAAATACCGGTAATGACTCCGGAAGTGATACGAGCTCTGTTCTCACCATCCGTAGCGTCTCTCAATACAATATGATCGGCGTCGTTATACTGGTAAACATATTTTTGCCACCAACCATATGAAAGTGCATTCAATGTATATTCCGTATCCTTAATTCTGTTCCAGGCATCACAGGCTATCCGACGTGATTGAGCATAGTGAGCCGGAAAAATAGGAGAAATAGAAAGATTGATATACATATCACCAAAGTACTTATTCAGTAATGTCATTCCATAATTGTATCCTTGTATACCCGTTGTGATTTCAGGACGATACCATTTATCTGCTTCCATTGCTCCGTGTGTCATAAAGTCCATTTTCACATATTTAAACCCTGTACGATGGAAAAGCTCAGATGTTTTTTTCATCATGGCTTCCACTGCCGGATGAGTAGGATCGATAGCATAAGCTCCATCCAACTCCTGTGGCTCTCCATTGGCATAGAGATAAATATCTTTATATTTATATTCCGGTGCCGCATCTACAGTCCGCTCCGGATTACGTGCCCAGTCAGTAAACGGAGTCCAGTAGATACCTCCGATTTGTCCGTTCGACTTACACTTTTCAGTAAATGATTTCAGTTGTCCCTCATTCATGCTATCCCAACCGGAATCCAGACCGATATAAAGCGTTCCATCGGGATTGATGAAGTTATTATTTTGCAGATTCTCCTTTATAAAATCAGAAACCTCCATTGCCTTTTCATAATTCAAATTAAATTGTAATGCTCCCCAACTGTTCCAACCGAATGGAACAGCTTTCTTCCATGTCTTAGGAGGGGCAATCAAAGCGTTGGCCTTTGCATATGCTTCAAGACCATCGCACCAATTCTCAAAGAATCCCAAAAACACTTTGGGCGATTTAATCTTCTTACCTGTCAATGCACCGTGTGCTTTTACATCACGTGTCTGTTCATCCGCTACGCCACCATAGCAGACCAATGAACCTACTTCCTGACTGTTATCCTTATTTATTGAGACGGCTGTTTTCCAATTATCATGTTCCACTGAACCAATAACCAATCCATTACGAGTATCGTTATTGAAGAAAGCAGTTACTTCATAACTAATCAGTTTATCAAAAGTAAGCGGGCGTGACTGATATCTGATCCATTTATCATTATCAAACGGAACGAATAGAGCACGATTATCTCCCTTCCACAAAAGCACGGGAACAGAATCAATATTAACAGGTGCCATCCTGTTTGAACTTATTTCCTCTCGTCCTTCCAGTGTGAAATCTGTCAATAGATAATTTTTATCCGGATAGAGATAGAAATACTGAATTAGTTTAGGCAACTCCTCATCCGTGTATTCCACTTTATATATATGTCCTTTTCCAAAAGCATCAGATATTTTGCTTGTGCTTATTTTATGACGGGTATAGTCATATGTAGTCACTTCTTTACCCTTCCATTGATAAGAAGCATATAGCCCGTTACATAAATTTCTCTCCCCACAGTAAACATTCACGTCACCTTTATTTTTATTAAAAATAACCTTCCACTGGACTGTGGAGAAATTTTCACGTCCATCTATGCAATCGGAAAAAACAAAAAGCAGAAGAAGCATAAGAAACGCTCCGGAAGCCTTTTTGAGTAGTAGTTGGTTTTTCATATGGTATAATAATCTTTTGTAAAAAATAAAGCATACCCTGATAAGGAAGTTTTTCTCTTACTCAGGTATGCACAAAGGTAAGCATTGACATCGCCTTTATTATATACAAACGATTCAAAAAATGATAAGAATTCGGCAAAACAACCTTTATAGAGACCGAAAGAGCTATTTTACTTATTTTGTTGCTTCACCTGTATCTACATTCTTTATTTCCTGTGTTATAATAATCTGTTTGCCGGATTGATACTGTTTCTCAAAATCTTTAGGTGTCATACCAAACTGCTTTAAGAATAATTTGCTAAAATAAGAAGGTGAATTGATTCCTACCATATAACAAATATCTCCAATCCGATATTTTCCGTCCTGAATAAACTCCGCTGCTTTCTTTAGCTTAATTAACCGAATAAAATCAAGAGGAGACAGATTGAATAAGGTTTTGATTTTCCTCAACAAACTGGAACGACTCATACAAAGTATATCCGCCATTCGTTCTACTCCGAAATTATCATCAGTTATATTATCCTCGATAATCTTAATTACCTTATTCATAAATTCTTCATCCGCCTTATTCATCTGCATATTATTGACGGAAAAAAACGGACGCTTCGCAAAAGTTTCTCTTTCCCTGCGCCTATTATCGAGCAAAGACAGAACCTGCTCTTTCAGATAACTGAATGAAAATGGTTTCTCCACATATGCTTCCGCACCATACTTTAGTCCATTTATTTTGCTATCTATATCATTTTTAGCAGTCAGGAAAATAATTGGTATATGAGAAAGGTCCATATCTGATTTTACCTCTTTACAGAGCTGGTATCCATCCATTACAGGCATCATAATATCCGTAACAATTAAATCTATATGACTACTCCGTAATACCTCCAAAGCCTCTGCCCCATTCTTAGCTGTTTCTACTGTGAAGTTCTCCTGCAAACGTTCAAGAATAAAAGCCAACATACTTTCATTGTCTTCAACCAACAAAAGTGTATATCCATAGATGTCAGTTGAAACAGGGGTCTGTTCATCCAACGCAACAATATCTTTCTGTATAGCCTTATTATTTTCTAATTTAATGCCATCCTTATTCAAAGGAATGATCAATACAAATACATTATTCTCCTGACCAGTGTCCAGATAAATAGTCCCTTTATGCAAAGATGCCAATGAACGTGCTAAAGACAATCCAATGCCCACTCCATTCCGGGGCTTCTCTTTCCTATCCATCTGATAAAACGGTTCGAATATATATTGGCTTACTTCTGCCGGAATCTTATTCCCATCACTGGCAACACGAATCGTAAATACATCTTTCCCCTTTTCCAATTCCACAAACACATTCCGGCTGGCATATTTCAATGCATTATTAAGTAAATTACTTACTATCTTGATAATGGCTTCTTTATCTACAGCTGCCCATATTCGTTCTTCCTTCGATTTTAACTGCAACTCTTTTTGGTTCAAATTGAATGTTACTTCAAATCGTGCAACAATCTCTTTAAGAAGTTCTGTTATATCCACACTCTCAAATTTCATCGTCAGTTTATTAGCACCGATCTTCTGAAAATCTAGTAATTGCCCGGTAAGTTCCAGCAGACGTTTAGTATTCTGAACCATTACACTGATATATTTCTTCATCTTAGGCTCTTCTATTCCCATTTCTTCAATGGCTTCAAGCGGACCATTAATCAGCGTCAAAGGTGTACGTACCTCATGTGCTATCTCTGTAAAGAAGTCAACTTTCGATTCGTATAATTCTTTCTCTTTTTCTATTTCAAACAGCTTCTGCCGCTCTTCCAATTGTCTCTCCTTACGGCGTTTATACCATAAAACAATACCCACAACAGAAAGAAGAATACATATTATATATACAATATAAGCTCCGACGGACTGCCACCAGGGAGGAAGAATAACAATAGTCAAATCACGCATAGAAGGCTCGGACTTGTTACCATGAGTAGCTTGCACCCGGAAAGTATATTTACCGGGAGGAAGTTTGGCATACGAGATGTTCTGATTGCTGGCCGCTCGTATCCATTCTCTATCAAGCGGATCCATGCGATAATAATATTGATTGGATTCAGCAGTAGAATAACTAAGTAAAGCTATATCGAAACTAATATTAGATTGATTGTAAGGCAATACGATCTCATCTGTGTGCACAATACATTGTTTTAAAGGTGAGTTAGGAGAATGCACAGTGATCTCCTTATTATATATACTAAACTTGGATATATATACAGGAGGTAATAGTTTATTCTCTTCCTGAATATCGGGGTCAAATGCTATCAATCCGTCTACTCCGCCGAAATAGAATCTTCCATCACGAGCTTTAAGAGCTGACTGATAATTGAACTGGTTCCCCAGCAATCCGTCTTTATTGGTATAAACATGTATATCACCGCTCTCCGGATTAAATCTGACTAATCCTTTATTAGTTCCAAACCATAAGTTTCCCCCGTTATCTTCCAGAATATTGTAAGTTACATCATCCGGCAAACCTTCTTCAATACTGAAAGTGGTGAAATTATCTTGTGCTTCATTGTATCTGCATATACCTCCGCGATCTGTAGAAAACCATATATTCCCTTTACTGTCCTGCATAATGGAACTGACAGAATTGGAACTCAATGTATTTGTTTTCCCTTCATTATAAGAATAATTACGATAAGAACCTTTTTCGGGATTACACTTCCAAACCCCAGTTCCATTGTTGCAAGCCAAATCGTACCATCCTTAGCTTCCATAATATCAAACACCCAGTTGTATCCTATCTCATCTATCCGATGATATTTCTTCTCACCTGGTTGTGACATATATAATCCCCAACCCGAACCGATCCAGGTGCGGCCTTTGCTATCTATCAGAAAACCGTATACACTTCCTTCTTCAATCCCTAATTCTCTGTCGCTGATATACCGAAGATGTTCACCGGGGAGACTAATGTCATTCATACCCTGTTTGAATAATCCTACATAAATATGACTATTGTAATGTTTTACACACAATGTAATAAGACGCCCAGGAACATTATCATGTATCTGGTGCACTTTACCTGTCCGGGGATCCAATACATTGACGCCATTATCTTCCGTCCCTATCCAGATACGTCCGTCATTATCTTCAGCCAGACCACGAATACGCTTGGTATTCAAAGAATTAGCATCACTTCCAGGCACATACTTGTCAAACGTTAGAGTACGATTGGGCAAATAGTTAACGCCTCCAAACATTGTACCAATCCAGATCCCTCCCTCATGATCCCGGTAAATAGAATAAATACTATTATCAGACAGACTGAATGAACGCATCAAATCTTCCTTCAAATGAATAACACTATTCTTCTTTTCATTAATTATAAAAATTCCATGAAGAGAACCCACCCAAATCTCATCACCAAAACACACCACATCCCGCAGGAATGTTTTCTTTTCACCCAAAAAAGAGATATCACTCAATTCATTGGTATATGTATTGTATTTCAATAAATCTCCTTCATGTATGGCAAGTATAGCATTTTCACCCTGAAAACAGATACTTATAATAGTCTTGTCCGTTAATGGCCGTCCAGTCCGGTCAGCCAAATACTGTTCAAACTTATCTCCCCGTGGGTTATACTTAAATAATCCGACTCCCGAAGTACCGACCCACACTTCTCCTTTTTCATTCGTACAGATACATTCCGGATTATTATTTTTGAGATTGTTCTTATCAGTAAGAGGGTAATAGCTTACTTTCTGATCTTTATATCGGAAAAGTCCCTGATCTGGAATTAATATCCAGATATTACCTAATGAGTCGGAGAGTATTTCCGCCACCCAGTTATCAAGAGTGACTCCTTCCGATGAGGACAGCTTGAAATGAGTAAAGACATCAATCATCGGATTATAGAGATATACTCCCCTGTCCGTTCCTACCCACAAATTCCGCTCTTTATCTTCGTACAGGGCACTGATATTATGATTACCTGTTCCTGCCTTCAAATCATCACAATTGAATTGAAGAATGGAAGTGCCGTCATAACGGTTTAATCCATTTTTAGTTCCGAACCACATAAATCCGTAACTATCTTGTAAGATTGCCTTTACGTTACTTTCCGATAAACCGTTTTCCCCATTGACACGGGTGAAATAAAAATTGGAGCGCTCCTGAGCAACGATACAAACAAAGAAGAATAGCAGACTATGTAAAATAGCTAATCGTAGTAGGTGTTTCTTCATATACATAGTGATTACATTTGGCTGTGTGTGCAAATATACGCCAAAAAATAGTACAGAAAAAGGTGTTGACGCATTTGTTTCAGTAATAGCCGCATTTGTCCATTTTTACTTTTCTCTCCTTCAGTACCTTTGTAGCATCATTTTGAATAAATTATTTTGTAACATGAGAAACATAGCAAGATCATTAGGCCTGATAATTGGGGCCGCACTTCTGTTTAATGGTTGCCTGCCATTGAAGGCTACCGAAAATAAGATGGAATTATGGTATGATAAACCTGCAGATGAATGGATGAAGTCTCTGCCTTTAGGAAACGGGCGTCTCGGAGTAATGGTCTATGGCGGCATAGAAACAGAGACTCTTGCTTTGAATGAATCGACCATGTGGTCAGGAGAGTATGATGAATATCAACAACGTCCATTCGGAAGAGAAAAACTCGATCGGGTAAGAAAACTGTTTTTTGAAAACAACCTGTCGGAAGGTAACCACATCGCAGGAAATATGATGGCAGGTAGTCCTCATTCAGTCGGAACACATCTTCCTATTGGTGATCTGAAGATGAATTTCACATATCCTCAAGGAAAAATATCCGCCTATCGCCACGAATTGGATTTGCATAATGCCGTAAATACAGTTACTTATAAGGTAGGTAATACAGAATACACTCGTCAATGTATTGCTTCCAATCCGGATGATATAATTGCTATGTACATAAAAGCCAGCCGTCCAGGAGCTATTACAATGGAACTTGAACTAAAATTACTCAGACATGCAGAAGTAATAGCTTTAGGTAACCAGCTTATCTATACGGGTAACGCCGAGTTCGAAAAACACGGCAAAGGAGGAGTACAATTCGAAGGACGAATTGCTGTACAAATAAAAGGGGGAACAATAAGAGCAGAAGGAAAAAAACTCTTTATAGATAAAGCCACAGAAGTAACTTTATTATCTGATGTACGTACCAATTTTAAGAGCAATACATTCTCAGGTTATGATTATAAAGCAAAATGTAAAGAAACCATTGAAGCGGCATCAAAGAAAAGTTTTAAAATTCTGAAGAAGAAACATATAGAAGATTATTCTTCACTTTTCTCCCGGGTGGAACTTTCATTCGAGCATAATGAAAAGTTCAATCACCTGCCCAATGATAAACGCTGGACACGGGTAAAAAAGGGGGAATCAGATCCGGGGCTAGATGCATTATTTTTCCAATATGCCCGTTATCTGTTGATTGCTTCTTCACGTCCCAACTCTCCTTTACCCGTAGCTTTACAAGGTTTTTTTAATGACAATCTTGCCTGCCACATGGGATGGACAAATGATTACCACTTGGACATTAACACTGAACAAAATTACTGGATTGCCAATGTAGGTAATTTAGCGGAATGTCATCTCCCTCTTTTCGATTATATCAAAGACTTGTCGGTACATGGTGCAAAAACAGCAAAAGATTTATATGGCTGTAAGGGATGGACTGCGCATACAACAGCCAATCCATGGGGATATACAGCTGTATCAGGCAGTATCTTATGGGGATTATTTCCTACCGCATCTTCCTGGTTGGCATCTCATTTATGGACACAATATGATTACACCCAAGATAAAGACTTCTTGAGAAAAACTGCCTATCCTTTATTGAAGAGCAATGCTGAATTTTTATTGGATTATATGGTAATAGATCCACGGAATAATTATCTGGTAACAGGTCCCAGTATCTCACCGGAGAACAGCTTCCGCCATCAAGGACAGGAGTTCTGTGCTTCTATGATGCCCACTTGCGATCGTGTATTAGCCTATGAAATATTCTCTGCTTGTCTGCAAGCTACAAAAATCTTAAATATTGATCCTGAATTTTCTGATAGCCTTAGTACAGCTATCCGCCAACTTCCCCCGTTCCGTATCAGTGCAAACGGAGGAGTTCAAGAATGGTTTGAGGACTATGAAGAAGCACATCCTAACCACCGGCATACCACACACTTATTATCTCTTTACCCTTATTCTCAAATAACATTAGAAAGGACTCCTGAGTTAGCCAATGCTGCCCGTAAAACCATCGAAAGACGTCTGGCCGCCAAAGATTGGGAAGATACAGAATGGAGCCGAGCCAATATGATTTGCTTCTATGCCCGGTTGAAAGACCCTGAAAAAGCGTACGACAGCGTAAAACAATTACTTGGGAAATTATCACGTGAAAATATGTTTACCGTTTCACCAGCCGGAATTGCCGGAGCAGAGAAAGATATCTTCGCTTTTGACGGAAATACAGCCGGAGCAGCTGGCATTGCAGAAATGTTATTGCAAAGTCATGATAGTTGCATTGAATTATTACCATGTCTGCCGCAAGAATGGAAAAATGGAAGTTTTAAAGGACTTTGTGCCCGTGGAGGCATCGAAATAGATGCAAGTTGGAAAAATGCCCAGATAGAAAATACCCGACTAAAGGCTAGTGCTCCAACAGAATTCACCCTCCGCTTACCAAATGCAAAAGCATATCGCTGGAAATTAAATAAAAAAACATTCATTCCTAAAATGAATGCTGATGGTTCGGCATACATATCTATGAATAAAGGAGATAATCTTACTATATTCATCTCTTAATGACTATTTTGCAGTAAATACGCTATTTTTTGCAGCGTTTATATATCTTAAAAATAATACAAACATCTAATTTTGACTCATTGAAATTATAAAAACAATCACATTTAAATCTAATAATATATGAAACGCATTCGAGACTTCCCACCATTGACCAAACAAAGATCTTCCTGTTGTCAAAAACGTATTAACCTAATATTAATTTTAAATTATATATGAAAAATATGAAAGAAAGATTTTATCCATTTTTCAAAATAAACTGGCTTGTACTATTTGTATGCTTTATATACGCAACAAATGCATATGCACAAGATAAAGAGGTAACAGGTGTTATCACAGGCGAAGACAATGAACCTTTAGCAGGAGCAACTGTAAAAATAAAAAATAGCCAAGGAGGTGTGATTGCAGACTTGGATGGAAAATTCACTCTCAAAGCAAAATTGAGAGAGATATTAGAAGTATCATTCCTTGGAATGGAAAAACAAGAAATAAAAGTAGATAATAGAAACTTCTATGTAATCAAATTACGTCCTTTAGTAAATGAATTTGATGAAGTTACCGTGGTTGCTTTCGCCAAACAGAAAAAAGAAAGCGTTATTAGTGCCATTAGTACAATAAACCCACAAGAACTGAAAGTTCCAAGCAGTAATCTTACTACAGCTCTTGCAGGAAGAATGTCCGGATTGATTGCTTTCCAAAACAGTGGAGAACCCGGTAAAGACAATGCTCAATTCTTTGTACGCGGTGCCACTACTTTCGGATATAAAAAAGACCCGCTTATCCTTATAGATAATATTGAATTAACGACAGACGATCTTGCACGTCTGAATGTTGATGATATTGCTCAATTCTCTATCATGAAAGACGCAACAGCAACTGCTTTATACGGTGCCCGTGGAGCAAATGGTGTAATACTCGTAACCACCAAACAAGGAACTAAAGGTAAACCAAAAGTATCCATACGTGTAGAACAATCTGTTTCTACTCCAAGAAAAATGGTAAAACTAGCCGATCCTATCACATTTATGAAATTAAATAATGAAGCCATTAATACACGTCGTGACCCGAATAATCCTGCTGCAAGTGCCAATTACATGACCTTTAGTCAGGAAAAAATCGAAAACACAATTGCAGGTACTAACCCATATTATTATCCAGCGGTCGACTGGTATGATGAACTATTTAATGATTATGCTCTTTCAACCAGAGCAAATGTCAGTCTCAGTGGAGGTGGTACAGCCGTTCGATATTATGTAGCCGCTTCATATACAAAAGATGGTGGAGTCATCAAAAATGATAAACTCAATAACTATAATACCAATATTAATTGGCAAAGATATTCTGTTCGTTCAAATATTAATATGGATTTAAGTAAATCTACCGAATTCATTATTCGGGTAAACGGAAACTTTGATGATTACAAAGGACCATTGGATGGCGGAGGTGATCTTTTCAACAAAGTAATGAGAACCAGCCCAGTGATGTATCCCAAAAGTTATCCTGCTATTGGAAAATATGCAAATGCCACACATATACTATTCGGTAACATCGAAGGAGGTTATATCAACCCTTATGCAGATATGGTAAGAGGTTACAAAGAATCTAATTATCTATTAGTAGTAGCACAAGCTGAATTGAAACAGAAATTTGACTTTATTACAAAAGGGTTAGAAGCCAGAGTTATGATAAACACTACCCGTTCATCATATACCGATATTAACAGATTTGTTCATCCCTATTTTTATCAAGCTACAGACTATGATAAAAAAACAAATACTTATACATTAGATGTAGTTAGTCAGGGAGATGAATCACTATCATATAATGAAGGAGCCAAAAATATAGAAACAACCAATTACTTGGAAGCTGCACTTAATTATAACCGAACATTTGACAAACATGCAGTAAGTGGAATGTTAGTATTTATGCGACAAGAAAGGAAAGGTTCTAATGCTGGTAGCTTACAATTATCTTTACCACGTAGAAATCAAGGACTCTCCGGTCGTTTTACTTATGCATATGACTCAAAATACTTTACTGAATTTAATTTCGGTTATAATGGTTCCGAACGCTTTGCACCTCATGAACGTTATGGTTTCTTCCCATCATTTGGAGTAGGATACATCATTTCTAACGAAAATTTTTGGAACCCATGGAAAAAAATAGTAGATAAACTTAAACTTAAATTAACTTACGGTTTAGTAGGTAATGATGCTATCGGAAATCCCAACGATCGTTTCTATTATATGTCGGAAGTAAATCCTGATGATGGAAACCGCGGTCAAGATTTTGGAACAGACTATGGTACTCATATTAATGGTGTATCAAACTCTCGTTATCCTAATCCGTATATCACTTGGGAAAAATCTAAAAAAACTAATTTCGGTATCGAATTAGGTCTATTTAATAGTGCATTGGAACTTCAGGCTGATTTCTTCTATGAATACCGCACTCAAATCTATCAAGGACGTGCTTTTATACCATCCACTATGGGACTGTCAGCAGGTCCAAGTGCAAATATCGGTGAAGCTTCTACCCGAGGAATCGATTTATCTGTCAATTATTCATATATTAATAATAAAGATTTTTGGGTCAGAGGTATGGGTAACTTTACATTTGCAAAGGGTCGATATGAAGCATATGAAGAACCTGATTATGCTAGCTTTGGACAAGGTTATCGTTCACGAATCGGGCAGCCTATAAATTTCAACTATGGTTATATAGCCGAACGTTTGTTTATTGACGAAAATGATATAGCAAATTCACCTTCTCAAACAGCATTCGACGGTGGTGCAATGGCAGGAGATATCAAATATAAAGATTTAAATAAGGATGGAAAAATCACAAGTGAAGACCAAACATTTCTTGGTTATCCAAATCAGCCGGAAATTACCTACGGTTTCGGATTATCAGGAGGATATAAAGGTTTTGACTTATCTTTATTCTTTCAGGGAAACGCCAGAGTATCCTTCTTTTTAGAACCATATAAAATAGCTCCTTTTACAGGGCTAAATTCAACTGATGTACAACAATGTCTCGACATTATTGCTAAAGATCATTGGTCTGAAGATAACCGTAATATATACGCATTTTGGCCTCGCTTAGCTCCCAATATTGTTCATAATAACACACAAACAAGTACATGGTGGATGCATGACGGTTCTTTTATTCGATTAAAGACCGTAGAATTAGGATATACGTTCTCTAAAAAATATTTAAAAAAAACAGGAATTGAATCACTACGATTATATCTTACTGGAAATAATCTATTAACATTCAGCAAATTCAAATTGTGGGATTCTGAAATGGGAAATAATGGATTAGGATATCCTATACAAAGAGTTTATAATATCGGTATTAATATTAATTTCTAAATAGCAACGATATGAAAAAAAAATTTAGGTATATTATAATAATATGTTCTGCATTACTTTACTCTTGCTCAGATTATTTGGATATCGTTCCTGATAATGTAGCTACTCTGGACATTGTTTTTAACAATAGAAATACAGCTGAAAAATATTTAGCAAACTGCTATAGTTTTGTACCGGAATATGGTAGTATTTGGGATAATCCCGGAATGTCATGTGGTCATGAATGTTGGTATTATACAGCTGAAGATGCACGTTTCTCTAACACTACCTCTTTTTCAATTGCCAGAGGATTACAGAATACAACCGTACCATATACTGATTATTGGGATGGAGAAAGAGGGGCTAAACCGATGTTCCGAGCCATCAGAGAATGTAATATTTTTCTTGAATACGTAAGAGATTTACATCGAGTTAACGATTTAACAGATTCAGAAAGAAAAAGATGGATTGCTGAAGTGAATGTACTAAAAGCCTTTTATAATTTTTTCTTGTTCCATCTTTACGGTCCAATTCCCATTATAGACACTAATTTGCCTATATCAGCTTCACAAGAAGAAGTAAAAGTTACTCGTATGCCAATAGATGATGTAGTAGTATACATGGTAAAATTGATTGATGAATCTTATAAAGATCTTCCACCTAAAGTTCTCACACCTGCAACAGAAATGGGACGCTTGACACAACCTGCTGCATTAGCTCTCAAAGCAAAAATTTTGTTATGGGCAGCAAGTCCTATCTTTAATGGAAATAAAGCATATGCTAATTTCAGAAATAAAGAAGGTAAACATCTTATCAATCAAGAAGAAAGTAGAGAAAAATGGGTAACAGCAGCAAAAGCTTGTGAAGAAGCTATCGCATCAGCCGAAGCTAACGGACACGAACTCTACGACTGCAGCATGGATATTGTTTATGGATTACCGGAAGAATTACATTATGGAATGAATATACGGCAAGCAGTAACAGAACGATTCAACCCGGAATTAATTTGGAGTGTAGGAAGACAAGGAACAAATGCATTGCAAAATTTATCAATGGCCTGTGTAGTTCCTGCCCTCAACCAAGGAAAACTATCAGGAGGAACATTACAAGCAAGAGCTCAAGGAGTATACGCACCGACTTTAGAAACAGCTGAACGATTCTATTCCCAAAATGGAGTACCTATCAATGAAGACAAAGAGTGGTTAGAAAAAGGATATTATAGTAATCGTTACGCTACACAACAAGTGACCAATGTAGACAAATATAATATGAGAACCGGATTTACCACAGCCATTTTGAACTTCAACAGAGAACCGCGCTTTTATGGTACACTTGGTTTTGATGGTTCCACTTGGTATGGTAATGGATGGACAGATGCAGATGATACAAATACACAAAATTATGTAGATGCTAAATATGGAAGAAATTCCGGTAATAAATGGAGCGTACTCTATTCAATAACCGGATATTTTGCAAAAAAGCTAGTGTATTATAGAAACGAAATTACAGAATCCTCTCAAGTTGTTTATGAATATCCATTTCCTATCATTCGTTTGGGAGATCTCTACTTAATGTATGCAGAAGCATTAAATGAATCAGTTGAAGGAGATAATAACGTACCAGAAGATGTCTACAAATATTTGAAACTGATTCGTGAACGTGCAGGATTAAGAAAAGGAGTACTTGGACAAACAGAAGATATTGGCGATGTAAGAGTAGCATGGCAAAAATACAGCAATGATCCTACTAAACCTTTATCTAAAGGAGGAATGAGAGAAATCATCAAACAAGAGCGTCAAATAGAACTAGCATTAGAAGGACAACAGTATAATGACCTTAGAAGATGGATGGATGCATCAAAAGAATTGAGTAAACCTGTCCGAGGATGGAATGTACAAGGAAAAACTGAAGAAGAATATTATAAAGTTACAGTACTTTACAATCCACGTGCATTTATTACAAAAGATTATCTATGGCCTATAAAAGAAAACGACTTACAAATAGATGATAAATTGATTCAAACTTATGGTTGGTAAATCAAAATTTGAAAGAATATGAAAAAAATAAATT
>OMDR01000487.1_pt1 | contig 26987 bp, 26 predicted proteins | sample 1645251 | NCBI WGS metagenome assembly OMDR01 (sample SAMEA103958142, study PRJEB25191) | human gut metagenome | biome: human-associated habitat [ENVO:00009003]; feature: intestine environment [ENVO:2100002]; material: feces | place: Germany | collected 2013/2015 | reverse complement strand
CCGTCGCGGACTTCGACGCCATCAACGCCGAGCTGGCGCAGTATTCCCCCGAGCTGGCGACGCGCCCGCAGATCGTGGTCGCGAACAAGACCGACATTATGGAGGACGAAGCGCTGCTCGAAAAGCTGCGCGCGCACGTCGAGGAGGCGGGCTATCCCCTCTTCGCCCTTTCCGCCGCATCCCACACCGGCACGCGCGAGCTGGTGCTGAAGATCGCCGAAAAGCTCTCCACGCTCCCGCCGGTCACGGTCTACGAGCCGGAGTACGTCCCGCGCCCGCCGAAGCTCGACACCTCCGCCCCGCTCAACATCACGGTGGACGACAACACCTACATCGTCGAAGGCCCATGGCTCGAGCGGCTCATGGCGAACGTCAACTTCTCCGACTACGAGAGCCGGATGTATTTCGACAAGATGCTGCGCGAGAGCGGCCTCTTTGCCCGCCTCGAGGAGATGGGCATTCAGGACGGCGATATCGTCAGCCTCTACAACCTCGAATTTGAATACCAGCACTAAGCCAGGCGGCGCTCCCGAAGGAGCGCCGCCTGTTCATTATTTGCCGTCTTCCCTCGGCGTTTTTTTCGTCTCGATCGGATAAAGCTGCGGGGCCTCGCCGCTTCCGTCGCAGAGGGCAAGGAAGACCTCCCCGAAGGCAGAATAGCCCTGCTCGCGCAGCTTCCGCGTGAGCCAGACCTCGTCCTTGCCGACGGACCGCAGATTCTCCGGCAGCACCTCGCCGTCCATAATGACCGGCGTCATGAGCACGCTCTGCTTTGGCGAGAGCGAGAGATCGGTCGGCTGCGCGGCGCGGTAGGCCTCCCTGGGCAGAAAGCTCAGGTTGCCGTTGTGCTCAAAGACGACCGTCTCGAGCTGGGAGAGGTCAAACCAGCCGCCCGCGCGGCAGAGCGTAAGGAACTCACTCAGGTCGAGCTTCGCGCGCTTGAGGTGCTCGCGGTAGAGCGTTCCTCCGTCGTAGAGGATGAGCGGCTTGCCCGTAAAGGCCCGCCGCGCGGCGAGAGACTTGTTCGTCCACAGCGCGACGCCCCAGGCCAGAAGCCCGTAGACCACCATGCCGGTGAGCGGGCGCAGCGGCGACTCCGGCTCGGTCGCCATCTCGGCGGCAATGGAGCCGACCGAGATGCCGGAGATGTAGTCGAACATTGTCATCTGCGAGATCTGCTTGTTGCCTACCAGCTTTGTGAGCAAAAACAGAACCAGATACGAAACGACCGCTGTGACGGCGAGACTCAGAAAATCAAGCCCGTCCATCGGCTGAACATTATCCATAAAAATCCTCCCGCGGCATTTTTTGCAGTTTGCCGCGGGAGGTGTCGTTTTATTCACTTCGTGTGGACGTTGATGAATTCCGCGCGCAGCTTGGAGTAGAGGATGGTCTGGCTGGAGTACAGTCCCCGGTAGCCCGAGCAGACATAGCTCACCGCACACACGACTGCGTAGCACAGCAGTCCGTCCGCGCTGAACAGCTCAACGCTGATGAGCAGCGAGGTGATGGGGCAGTTCGTCATGCCGCAGAAAAGACCCGTGATGCCGAGCGCCGCGGCAAAGCCCGCGGGCAGGCCGAGCAGCGCTCCCGCCGCGCAGCCGAAGGTCGAGCCGACAAAGAGCGTGGGCACGATCTCGCCGCCCTTGAAGCCGCAGCCGAGCGTAACGGCGGTAAAGACGATCTTGAGCAGGAACGCCTCCGGCTTCGCTGTGCCGCCGAGCGCGGCGGCGATGACATGGCCGCCCGCGCCGTTGTAGTCGCGGCAGCCGGCGAGCAGCGTCAGCGCGATCACAAGGCAGCCGCCGAGGAAGGCGCGCAGATAATCGTTTTTGACCAGCCGCTCCGCCAGATGCTCCGTGCGGTGGAGCGCCTCACAGAAGAGGATGCTCACCAGCGCGCAGCCGAGCGCCAGCGCCGCCGCGCGCGCCAGCGTGAGCGCGCCGGTCTCCGGTGCGGCAACGGCGAAGCGCATCGGCTCGATGCCGAAGCGCAGCGATACGGCGTAGGCCACCAGCGACGAGGTGATGCAGGGAATGAGGCCGGAATAGTACAACACACCGATGCTCACGACCTCGAGCGCGAAGAATACCGCCGCGAGCGGCGTGCCGAACAGCGCGGAGAACAGCGCGCTCATGCCGCACAGCGTCGCCAGGCGGCAGTCCTTATCGTCCATGCGCAGCATCTTGCCGAAGTGCTTGCCGAGGTCGCCGCCGATCTGCAGCGCCGCGCCCTCACGTCCCGCGCTGCCGCCCGCCAGATGCGTGAGGAGCGTGGCGAGGAAGATGGCGGGAATGAGCAGGATCGGCAGCTCGCGGCCCTGATGCACCGCGTCGAGCACCGCGTTGGTGCCCACGCCCTGCGTGCGCAGGAAGCGGTAGAGCGCGACGATCAGCACGCCCGTGAGCGGCAGCGCATAAAGCAGCGCAGGGACCTCCGTCCGCAGCTCGGTGGCGTACTCCACGCCGAGGTGAAAGAGCGAGCCGACCGCGCCGCCGACCGTGCCGATGAGCGCAGCGGCCAGCAGCCATTTGACCAGCGTTTTCACATACAGCATCACATGGTCGGTAAACCCCTGCAGCTTCTCCATCGCCCGTTCCCCTTTCCGTCCCATTTCTTTACGGCAATTTCACATCGTCTGAACAAAGTGATTTTACACGAGTCGACGGAAAAGTCAAGCGGTGAAAAAGCTCACCGTTTTATCCGATGAAATTCATCGTCTCAGCCGATGAACTGCTGCGTCCAGTAATGTCCGTCGGCGACGTAGCCGACGCCGATCTTCGTGTAGGCGCTGCTGAGGATGTTGGCGCGGTGGCCCTCGCTGTTCATCCAGCCCGCGACGACCGCGGCGGGCGCGGCGTAGCCCATGGACGGGGCGGGGGCGGGAGGGGGCGCGTAGCCGCGCGGCGTAGCCCATGGCGATGTTCTCACCCGCCGTGCGATAGCTGAGGCCGAAGGCGCGGATCATCCGGAAGGGCGTGCCGTAGGTCGGGCTGTTGTGCGCGAAGTAGCGGTTATCGTGCATATCCTGTGACTTGTAGCGCGCCACGCGGGAAAGCTCCCAGTCCTCCGTCAGCGCGGCAAGGCCGTGCTTCGCGCGTTCGGCGTTCACAAGGCGGACGACCTCCTGCTCGCAGGCGCGGACGGAGGCATCCGTCTCGGGGATGTCCAGCACGTCGCCGGGGTAGATGAGATTCGGATTTGCGACCTGCGGATTCGCGTCGATGATCTCGCTCGTGCCGACCTGATACTGCACGGCGAGCTTCCACATCGTGTCGCCGCGCTGCACGGTGTGGGACGCGGCAAGTGTCGGGACGGTCATGGCCGCGGCTGCCAGCAGCGCCAGCGACAGGGAAAGCAGTTTTTTCATGGTACATTCTCCTTTTCGTGCTTTTCAAGGGATTTGCTCCCTCCGTCCTCTAATGGTTACATTTTGTAACTATTTTTGCAAGTCCAACTATTTCCCAATTCCGGCAGGAATAGGAAACGGCACGGCGGCAGACAATAGCAAAAACCGCTTCGGAGGCACGCCTATGCAAACGCTTTGGAACAGCCACTATACGCTCCCTGCCTACCCGCCGCTGCGGGAGGATCTGCACGCCGACGCCGCCGTGGTCGGCGGCGGCATGGCCGGCATCCTGACCGCCTACGCCCTGCACACGCGGGGCCTGCGCGTCGTGCTGCTGGAGGGCAGCCGCCTCGCCTCAGGCGTGACCGCGCACACGACGGCGAAGATCACCGCGCAGCACGGCCGGTTCTGCGAGCGGCTGGTGCATGACTTCGGCTTCCATCTGGCACGTCAATACCTGCAGGCGAACCTCTGCGCCGTGCGGCAGTTCCGCGCGCTCGTGCGGCAGAAGCGCATCGACTGCGGCTTCTCGGACGAAAGCTCCTTCATCTATGCCGCGCCGGACGGCCCCTCCCTTACGCGCGAGCTGGAATATGCCCTGTCCCTCGGCGCGCCCGCGCGGCTGGTGAAGCCCGAGGGTCTGCCCTTTCCGGTGCGCGAGGCGCTCTGCTTCGAGCGGCAGGCGCAGCTCTCGCCGCTGCCGTTCCTCGCGGCGCTGCTGCCCGGGCTGACGGTCTACGAGCACTCCCCCGTGCGCGACATCCGCGGCCACGCCGTCCGCTGCGACGGTGGCACGGTCACGGCGGAGCAGGTCGTTGTCGCCACGCACTTCCCCATGCTCGAGCGCTTCGGGCTCTACGACCTGCGGCTGCGGCAGGAGCGCTCGTATCTCCTTGCGCTGACCGGCGCGCCGCCGCTCCCCGGGATGTGGCTCGACGCGGGTGAGGAGGGCTGGAGCCTGCGGCGCAGCGGGCGCTATCTTCTCCTCGGCGGAGGCGGGCACCGCTGCGGCGAAAACCTCGGCGACAGCTACGACCGTCTGCGCGCACAGACGCAGCGGCTCTTTCCCGCGGCGCAGGAGGCGTTCGCCTGGTCCTCGCAGGACTGCGTGACGCTCGACGGCGTGCCGTACATCGGCCCCTATTCCTCGTCCGCGCCGTTTCTGCACGTCGCCACCGGCTTCGGCAAGTGGGGCATGACCGGCAGCATGGTCGCTGCCACGCTGCTCACCGCCCGTCTTACCGGTGAGGACTACCCCTACGCCGACATTTTCTCGCCCCAGCGTTTCTTTCCCTCCGCGTCCATCTCCGCCTTCTGGGAGGGCGCCGGCTACGCCGTGCGCGGCATCGGACGGCGGCTGTTCGTGCCCGCGCAGACCGCGGCGGCGGACATTGCCCGCGGACATGGCGGTATCGTCGCCTGGCAGGGCAAAAAATACGGCGTCTACCGCCACACGGACGGCACGCTGTTCGCGGTGGACATCCGCTGCCCGCACCGCGGCTGCGAGCTGACGTGGAACGACGACGAGAAATCGTGGGATTGCCCCTGCCACGGCTCGCGTTTCGACTATACGGGCCGCCGGCTCAGCGAGCCGGCCAAGGCCGCGCTCAAGCTCTGCAAGGACTTCCCGCAGGAGATATGAAAAAGCGAGCCGTACGGCTCGCTTTTTTACCGGTATTTTCTTATTCCGCCGCCTGCCAATGCTTGAGCGTCGGCAGGAGCCCCGCCATGTACGCGCGCACCTGCCCGGCAGGCCATTGCTCGCTCGCCATGTGCTCCGCGCAGAAGTCGATGAGCTTGTCCATGCTCGTATAGGCAAATTTGCCGTTGGCATAACACCACTTGCAGTAGTCCTCGTTGATGGCTCCGTCCGGCTCACGGCTGAGCGACGCCTCCTCGAGCGGCATCCCGCAGCACTGGCAGATCAGCTGCCGCGGCGAGCCCAAAAGCGTGTTGATCGACACGTCGAAGAGCCTTGAGAGCAGCTTGAGCGTCTCCGTGTTCGGCACCGTCTCGCCGTTTTCCCAGCGCGAGACCGCCTGCCGCGTCACAAACAGCTTCTCGGCAAGCTCATCCTGTGACATACCCTTTCCCGTGCGCAGCTCGTAGATCACATTTTTGGTTTCCATGCGCGATCACCTCCATGTCGGACAGCATACCCTCTTTCCGTCGGAAATGCAAGCAACGCGCGGTTGCCCCCTTACGCCTCGACCGCCTCCGGCATCTCCGCACGCTCCTCCGCGCCGTTCTCCGTCAGCTCGGGGTGCTTGAGGTATCGGCGAAGCGTCTGCCAGAAGAGCGCGTACTCGTGGCCCGTGCAGATGCGCTCGTCCATCACGATGCCGAGCGGCATGATCTTCTTGTTGTATTCGCCGGTGAGGAAGTTGGGGACGGGCTTGCCCATGCAGACGAACACGCCCGTCGTGCCGAACTCGTAGCAGTGGTGGTAGATGGCCTCCGTGTTGATGCTGGCGAGGTTGGTGATGAAGAGGCTCGTATGGAATGGGCTGAGGTCAATGACGAAGCGCGGCAGCAGGCCCAGGCGGTCGAGGAGCTTGACGAGGCCGACCAAGAGCGTCGGCAGCACCGGCAGCGAGAACATGAAGTTCGCAAAGCGGTCGGTGTTGTTGTTATGCTCCTTTTTCTGGTTGAGCGCGACCGCGTCCTCGATCTTGCGGTTGATGGAAATGACGTCGTCCCCGTCCTCAAAGAAGATCTTCACGCTCGTCTCGTCGGGCGTGCCGTCGGCGCGCGTTTTGAGAATGACGAAGCTGACGCAGAAATGGTTGCGCTGGTATATCTTCGAGTTCATGATGAAGCGGTTGATCTTCGGGTTCTGCTGATACGCCTTGAAGTAGGCGGCGAGGATCAGCGCCATGTAGGAGATGCGCACGCCCTCCCGCCGCTTGCTCTGGATGTAGCGGCGCATCGGCTCCATCTCGGCGTACTCGGTGATGTAGTCGTGCGCGTCATAGCGGCGCGGCATGATATAGGGAAGCGCCGAAACAATGGCGCTGGCATTCTTGACTCTGGTTCCGTCCGGACGCATGGCAATACCTTCTTTCACGGTTCTTCCCGAATATTTTATACGTTCTTAACGCAATATGCAATGTTTTTCTTTTTACGACTTTCTTACATCTTTTTTAAGACCGCCGCCCCGCTTTGCTTTTTCAAGCCGAAGCGCAAAAATCTTACTTTTTGTTTAGTTGACAAAAAATCATTCAGGTCATTTCTTTTTTTCTATTGATTATCCAAATAAGCTGTACTATACTGTACTTGTCAAATCAGGCAAAAACCGTCATTTTACCTTAAAATAACAACGATCAGGAGGAAACAACAATGAAGTACAATCGCACCTACAACTTCTCCGCCGGTCCCGCCATGATGCCCGAGCCCGTGCTGGAGGAGATCCGTGACGAGATGATGAACTACCGCGGCAGCGGCATGTGCGTCATGGAGATGTCCCACCGCTCCAAGGTCTTCCAGCAGATCATCGACGAGGCCGACGCCGACCTGCGCGACCTGATGGGGATCCCCGACAACTATAAGGTCCTCTTCATTCAGGGCGGCGCCACCCTCCAGTTCGCGGCGGTTCCCTGGAACCTGATGAAGAACGGCAAGGCCGTCTACATCGACACCGGCGCATGGTCCAGCAAGGCCATCAAGGAAGCCAAGAAGTACGGCGAGGTCATCGTTGCCGCTTCCTCCAAGGATAAGAACTACAGCTACATTCCCGACTGCTCCGATCTCGACATTCCCGACGACGCCGACTACGTCTACATCTGCGAGAACGAGACCATCCACGGTGTGACCTGGCAGAAGCTGCCCAACACCAAGGGCCACATCCTCGTCTCCGACCAGAGCTCCATGTTCCTCTCCCAGCCCTGCAACGTCAGCGACTACGACATGATCTACGCGGGCGTGCAGAAGAACGTCGGCCCTGCCGGCATGGTCATCGTCATCATCCGCGAGGACCTCATCCGCGAAGACCTCGATCCCAAGATGCCGATCTATATGCGCTATGACACCCACGCCAAGAACGGCTCCATGTACAATACCCCCAACTGCTGGGCGATCTACTGCTGCGGCAAGGTCTTCAAGTATCTCAAGAGCATCGGCGGTCTCGAGGAGATGCACAAGCGCAACATCGCCAAGGCCAAGGTCATCTATGACTTCCTGGATTCCTCCAAGATGTTCCACGGCACGGTCGAGCCGGAGTTCCGCTCTCTCATGAACATCCCCTTCGTCACCGACTCCGCCGAGCTGGATGCCGAAGTCGTCGCCGCCACCAAGGCTGCGGGCTACGATAACCTCAAGGGCCACAAGTCCGTCGGCGGTCTGCGCGCGAGCGTTTACAACGCCATGCCCATTGAGGGCGCTCAGGCGCTGGTCGACTTCCTCAAGAAGTTCGAGGCCGAGCACAAGTAAAACCATTTTAAAAAATTTACAAGGAGAAAGTTATCATGCGTATTCTTGTTACTGACGGTATGGATAAGACCGCGATGGCCGAGCTGAAGGCTCAGGGTCACGAGGTCGTCGAGCAGTTCTACGAGCCCGCCGAGCTGGGCAAGGCCCTGCGTGACTTCGATGTGGTCGTCGTCCGCTCCAAGACCAAGGTCCGCGCCGCACAGATCGACGAGGCCAAGGGCAGCCAGCTCAAGCTCATCATCCGCGGCGGCGTGGGCGTTGACAACATCGACGTCGATTATGCCAAGGCCGCCGGCATCGACGTGAAGAACACCCCGCGCGCTTCCTCCGAGTCCGTCGCCGAGCTGGCGATGGCGCACATGTTCTCCTGCGCCCGCTACATCTCCCACGCCGGCTACACCATGCGCAACGGCCAGTGGGAAAAGAAGGCCTACGGCAAGGGCATCGAGCTGTGCGGCAAGACCCTCGGCGTGGTCGGCTTCGGCCGCATCGGCCAGAAGCTCGGCGTGATGGCCAAGGGCATGAACGTCATCGCCTTCGATATTTTCCACATCCCCGGCATCGAGGAGCAGTTGGGCATCCCCTACGTTGAGATGGACGAGCTGCTGGCGAAGGCTGACTTCATCTCCGTCCACGCTCCCGCGGTCGACGGCGGCGCGCTCATCAATGCCGAGCGCATCGCCAAGATGAAGGACGGCGTCGTCATCATCAACACCTCCCGCGGCACCAACGTCGACGAGGCCGCCCTGCTCGCCGGTCTGGAGAGCGGCAAGGTCCGCGCCGCCGGTCTGGACGTGTACGCCGACGAGCCCGCCACCAACAAGGCGCTCTACTCTCACCCGATGGTCTCCTGCACGCCGCACATCGGCGCCGCCACCGTCGAGGCTCAGAAGCGCATCGGCGCGGAGATCGTGGACATCATCTCCAAGATGTAAGCTCCTCTCTCAAACCGCAGCAAAGGGAAACCCGCATGGGCTTCCCTTTTGTCATACTCGCGCGCTCTTTTTCATAGACTGCACCAACAACATACTTTGAGGTGTACGCTATGGAAAAAAGTCAGAACTATGTGGAGCTTTGGGGCACAGCCGGCGCGGCTCCCTCCTTTTCGCACGAGAATCACGGCGAGAGCTTCTACCGCTTTCCGCTGCGCGTGGAGCGTCTGTCCGGGCAGAGTGACCTGCCTCTCATCCTCGCCCCCTCCGCTCTGCTGGAGGGCATCGACATTGCAGAGGGCACGCCCCTGCGCGTGACCGGACAGCTCCGCTCGTTCAACAACCGCAGCGGGCACGGCAGCCGTCTGGTCATCTCCACCTTTGCCCAGTCCATCGAGCCGTGCGACGGCGGGCACTTCAACCGCATCCTGCTCTCGGGCGTGCTGTGCAAGCAGCCGACGCTGCGGCGCACGCCGCTGGGGCGCAGCATCTGCGATATGATCCTGGCGGTCAACCGCCGCTACGGGCGCGCGGACTATCTGCCCTGCATCGCGTGGGGAAAGGTCGCCGCCAAGATCGCAGAAATGCAGGTGGGCGACCGCCTGACGCTTGAGGGCCGCGTGCAGAGCCGCACCTACATCAAGCAGACCGACGCGGGCAGCGAGGAGCGCACCGCCTACGAGGTATCGGTGATGCAGCTGCTGGACGACGAGGAAACAGAGCTGATCTGAAAAGCCCCCGCTTTCTTTGTCTTTTGGCCTGCCGCGCCGGCTCCTGTACGGCGTTGAGAGCCTTGCGGGGCGCTTCTCCGGTCGGTCTTTATGCCTTTTTCGTCATGGTTTTCGACCTATTCAGATTATTTATGAACGCTTCTCTTTACATTTTTTCCGTATAGTGATAGAGTGTTATATTGTTGTGTATTATACGCAAACGCAAGAAAAAGTGAGTGGATCGAATGGCAAGAATTTTTATGCTCAAGGGCGACATCAACCGCCCCGGTCATGTGGACATCCCCGAGGAATCGACCACGCTGCGTGAGGTCGTGGAGCAGCTCGGCGGCGGCATGGTGAACGGAAAAAGGTGCAAGGCCGTGCAGATCGGCGGCCCCAGCGGCGGACTTCTGTCCGCCGAGCAGCTTGACCTGCCGCTGCATTTTCAGCAGCTCAAGCCCTACGGCATCCGCCGCGGCGACAGCGTCATCACTGTCCTCGACGAGGACCGCTGCATGGTGGACGTCGCCTGCCGCTTCATGCAGTATACGCAGACGGAGTTCTGCGGCAAGTGCGTTTCCTGCCGCGAGGGCACCAAGCGCATGAACGAGCTTTTGTGGGCGCTGCGCAATTACCGGCTGAGCGAGGAGGACTTCTCCCTGCTCATGGACCTCGGCGAGATGATCTCCGTCACCGCCTTCTGCAACCTCGGGCGCGGCTCGTTCTCGACGCTGCAAAGCGCCGTGAAATACTTCCCCGAGGAGTTTCGCGGCCATCTGGCCGGTCGCTGCGCGCTGTGCGAAAGCGACCACCGCTATCCCATCCAGCCGGGCGATCGTGGACCCCGCCATCTGCCGCGGGTGCAGCAAGTGCGCGCGCAACTGCCATGCGAATGCCATCACCGGCGTCGTCCGCTCGCCGTTTTCGATCGACCCGGAAAAGTGCGTGAAATGCTATACCTGCATCGAGGCTTGCCCCTTCGACGCGATCAAGGAGGTGGAGCTCGATGTCTAAGGGCGTTATGTACGTGGACAACATCCGCGTGGAATATGACAACGAACCCAACGTGCTCGAGGTCTGCCGCAAGGCCGGCGTTGAGATTCCCAACTTCTGCTTCCATTCCGATCTGTCCGTTTACGGCGCGTGCCGTATGTGCATGGTCGAGGAGGAGGGCACCGGAAAGATCGACGCGGCCTGCACCATGCCGCCGAAAAACGAGCTGCACATCCGCACCAACACGGCGCGGCTGCTCAAGTACCGCCGCATGATCATCGAGCTGCTGCTCTCCGCGCATTGCCGCGACTGCACCACCTGCGAGAAGAACCGCGCCTGCCGTTTGCAGGAGATGGCGGTTCGCTTCGGCATCCACCGCGTCCGCTTCGACGATACACGCGAGCACGTCAAGATGGACTTCTCCAGTCCCTCCGTTACGATGGACCTCAACAAGTGCATCCTCTGCGGCGACTGTGTGCGCGTCTGCCACGAGGTGCAGGGCGTCAGCAATCTGCGCTTTGCCGGCCGCGGCCCAAGCCTGCACATCGCCACGACGGACAATAAGCCCTTGAGCGAGACGCACTGCGTCAGCTGCGGACAATGCTCCGCCGTGTGCACCACCGGCGCCATCACCATCAAGAACGACATTGGCCCCGCGTGGAAAGCCCTGCAGGACCCGCAAAAGCGCGTCGTCATTCAGATCGCGCCTGCCGTGCGCGTCGCCATCGGCGAGGCCTACGGTCTCCCCGCGGGCGAAAACGTGCTCGATAAGCTCGTCACCGCGCTCAAAATCATGGGCGCGGACGAGGTGTACGACACCATCTTCGGCGCGGATCTCACCGTGCGCGAGGAATCCGCCGAGTTCCTGCGCCGGCTCGAGACCGGCGAGAACCTGCCGCTGATGACCTCCTGCTGCCCCGCGTGGGTGAAGTATGTGGAAAACGAGCGGCCCGAATTTCTGAAGAATCTCTCCACCGCCCGCTCCCCCATGCAGATGTTTGCGTCCGTGCTCAAGGAAAACTACCGCAAGAAGGACGCCGAGGACGGCCGCACGACCTTCCACATCGCCATCATGCCCTGCACCGCCAAGAAGATGGAGGCGCGGCGCGAGGAGTTCCGCGACGCCTATGGCGTCCCCTACGTCGACCTTGTGCTCACCACGCAGGAGGTCGTGCAGATGATGAAGGAGTCCGGCATCCGCTTCCAGATGTTGGAGAAGGAATCCCCCGACCTGCCCTACGGCATGGGCTCCGGCGCGGCGGAGATCTTCGGCACGAGCGGCGGCGTGGCTGAGGCGGTCATCCGCTGCTGCACCCCCGATAAGAGCAAGAACGCCCTGCGCACCATCGAGCACAGCGGCCTCCGCGGCACGGACGCCGTCCGCTTCGCCGAGGTCACGATCAACGGCCGCAAGGTGCGCGCCGCCATCGTCCACGGACTCGGCAGCGCCGCGAAGCTGCTCGATCAGATCCGGAGCGGCGAGGTGCAGGCGGACCTCGTCGAGGTCATGTCCTGCCGCACCGGCTGCGTCGGCGGCGCGGGTCAGCCCTACGCCCTGATGGCGAAAAAGCTCCAGCGCGCGCAGGGGCTCTACGAGATCGACCGCAGCGCCATGTTCAAGCGCAGCGAGCGCAACCCTGTCATCGACGCGATGTACGCAAACGGTCTCGCCGACCGCGCGCACGAGCTGCTGCACATCGAGTACAGGGACTGAGGAGGGCGCGCGATGGCGAAGCAGAGCCGCTGTGAGGACTGCATGAACTACGTCTATGACGAGGAGTACGACTGCTACACCTGCGAGCAGGGCGCCGAGCTGGACGAGGACGAAATGGCCCAATTCCTGCGCGGGGACTACCCCGCCTGTCCGTTCTACCATCCCGGCGAGAGCGACTACTATCTTTCCTCCAAGCAGTAAGAAAAAAGGGCAGACGCCCTTTTTTCTTTTCGGAATGGTCTTGACAACATTCATTCTTTTTATTAGTATATCTGAAGAATCATTTAAATTTTTTGAAACCGGAGATACACGCACATGGAGATCCGCAATCTTGTCACATTTCTGAAGGTCACCGAGCTCAACAGCTTCTCCAAGGCTGCCGAGGCGCTGGACTATTCCCAGTCCGCTGTCACCGTGCAGATCCAGCAGCTCGAGCGCGAGCTGGGCGTGCGTCTGTTTGACCGCATCGGGAAGAACGTCTCCATCACGCAGTACGGCAAGAACTTCATCTCCTACGCCCGCGATATTGTCAGCGCCGTCGCCCGCGCGCAGGTCTTTGCCTCCGAGGAAACGGAGCTGACGGGCATGGTGCAGGTCGGCACGCTCAATTCCCTTATGACCGCGTCGTTCTCCGACATTGTCCCGGCCTTCCGCCAACGCTTTCCCCATGTGATGATGCGCCTGCACGCCGACATGGTCGCCTCGCTCAAGGACAAGCTGCTCAAAAACGAGCTCGACCTCATTTACACGCTCGATTCTCAGGTGCTCGACCCGCAGTTCGTCAAGGTCTTTGAGGCCGAGGAGGAGGTCGTGGTAGTCACGAACCGCGATAATCCGCTCGCCGCGCGCGCGAGCGTCCGTCTGGCCGAGCTGGTCGACCATCCCTTTATCCTGATGAACCGCACGAACGCCTACCGCGACCTGTTCGACACCGAGCTGGCCCGTCAGGGTCTGGAGATCCGTCCCTTCCTCGAGCTGGAGGACGACGTGCTCGCCCTGCGCCTGCTGTATGAGAATCCCGCGTACATGACCGTCCTGCCGCTCTACACCGTGAAAAAGAGCATCCATGAAAAGAGCCTTGCTGCGGTGCGCGTCGAGGACTGCAAAATGTCGCAGTTCCGTCAGGTCATCTATCACAAGAACAAGGTTCTCACCCCGCAGATCCAGGGGATGCTGGATACGATCGTCGAGGTCGCCAAGCGGCCGTTCTGAAAAAAGCATAGAAAAAACGCGCAGCCGAAGGGCTGCGCGTTTCGTTTTGCGGATTTACTCCTCGTCCTTATCCTCGTCCGCGGCGTCGGCCAGATCGGAGAGGTCGAACTCCAGCTTCGCGCCGCAGTTCGGGCAGATGATCTCGCCGTCCTCGAGCATGGTGTCGTCGAAGAAGATCTCCTCCTCGCACTCGGGGCAGGTGGTGGCGTAGCACTCCTCTTCCTCGTCTTCCTCGTCGTCCTCGTCATCATCGTCGTCATCGTCATCGTCGTCATCGTCCCACTCGTCGTAGACGATGTCCTCCACATCGGAGAGGTCGTCGCTGATGACATCCAGCCCGTCGCCGAGCTCCATGACCTCGTCGGTCAGGTCCTCGACCTCGAGTGCGATCTCATCGAGCACGTCCACGACGGCGGCAAAGAGCTTGCCCTCGTTGGACTCCGTATCCACGTTCATGCCTTCCATCAGGCCCTTGAGATAAGCGATCTTTTCAGAAATACCCATAATGCTTCTCCTTTCAGATCAGATCAAACGGTTTCCTGCTGACTTGTTTTTTTACTTGGCGCGGCCCATGTACTCGCCGGTGCGGGTGTCGATCTGGATCTTGTCACCCTCGTTGATGAACAGGGGGACCTTGATCTCGGCGCCGGTCTCGACGATGGCGGGCTTGGTCACGTTGGTGGCGGTGTCGCCCTTGGCGCCCGGCTCGGACTTGGTAACGACCAGCTCAACGAAGTTGGGCGGCTCGATGCCGAACACGCGGCCCTTGACGGACAGAACCTTGCACATGGTGTTTTCCTTGACGAAGCGGAACGCATCGCCGAGCAGCTCGCGGTTCAGGGGGACCATATCATAGGTCTCCTGATCCATGAAGTAGTAGAGATCGCCGTCGTTGTAGCTGTACTCCATGTCCTTGCGCTCCACGAACGCCTCGTCGAACTTCGCGGTGGGGTTGAAAGAGGTCTCGGTGACCGCGCCGGTCTCGACGTTGCGCATCTTGGTGCGGACGAACGCCGCGCCCTTGCCGGGCTTGACGTGCTGGAACTCGACGACCTGATAGACCTTGCCGTCCATCTCAAAGGTCTTGCCGTTTCTGAAATCACCGGCTGTAATGGTTGCCATAGTTTTTTCCTCCATATTCCCGAGGAAATCACTACGGACTTCCTCAAATTCATAAAGTATCGGTTTTTAACCTATGGTATTTTACCGCATATAGGGCCTCATTGCAAGTAGTTTTCTCTATCTTGCGCCAAATTTTGCAAAATTATTGCCGCGCCGTGCGCTCGTCGTGCGCGCTCGCGCGCTTGAACGGCTCCTGCAGGGCATGGAGCACCTTCTGCCACGGACCGCGCGCGCCGCCCTTCGGCTCCACCATCAGCGCCAGCACACCGCTGCGCTTTGCACCGAGGATATCCGTGAGCAGCTTGTCGCCGAGCATCGCCGTATGCTCCTGCGGCGTTTTGAACTTCTCCAGCGCGCGGCGGTAGCCCTTTCGCGAGGGCTTTTGCGCGTGGCCCACGAAGTCGATGCCCAGCCCCGCACAGAAGCGCTGCACGCGCCGCGGGCTGCGGTTGTTCGACAAAACGGCGACGGTGACGCCCGCTGCCGCCAGTGCGGCGAGCCACACGCGCACCGCGTCGTCCGGCTCGCGGACGGACTTGGGCGCGAGCGTATAGTCGAGGTCGGTGAGCAGCAGCGTCACGCCATGCGCGCGCAGGAAGTCCGGCGTCACGGCGGTATAATCGTCAAAAACCCAATGAGGTGTCAGGAGCATCGGCATGGTTTCCTTTCCGGGTGCATATCTATATTGGTAGTCTACCAATTTTTCCCGTTTTCTGCAAGGGGGTATCGCCTGTGTCTGTCTTTCTCGCGGTCACGCCGGCGGAGGCCGCAAGCTGCCGCGGCTACCGTGTGCCGCTCGTCCACATCGCCTACGCTGTCGGCGACGGCGGGCGGCTGCTGCGCAGCGAGCTGCCGCGCGGAGCGCAGGGCGGCCTGCTCGGTCTCTCCGACCGCTGCAATGGTCCTCTGCCGGAGCTGCTCATGCTCTGCCGCGCCATCCTCGGCGAGTGCCATGCGCACCGCTTCGGCGGCGTGCTCGCGGACTTTGAGGGAGGCGCGCGGGAGGATCGTCTTCCCTTTCTCTCGCGGCTCGGCGCGATGCTCGCGCAGAGCGGACGGCGGCTCTATGTGCCAGAGCGCTTTGCCGTACCCGAGGCGAGTGTGCTCATCTGCACCGCGCTCTCCGGCGGGACACTGCGCGAGCGGCTGAGCGACGCCGCCGCGCGCTACGGCACGCAGCGCATCGCACTCGACTGTCAGCGCCTTGCGATGGACTTCGTTCTCCCCTGCCGCAGCGGCGAGGGAACGCCGCTCACACCGGAGGAGCTGTCCGCACGGCGCGAGCGCTGCGGCGCGGCGGTCTTTTTCTCCGAGGAGCTGTGCGCGAATTATTTCAGCTACACCGCGCAGGGCCGGGCGCATTTTGTTCTCTTCGACACCGCCGAAACGCTGCGATGCAAGCTCCGGCTCGGACGTGAGCGCGGCATGGAGACCGCCTTTCTCATGTATCCCGAGGTCAGCGACCTCCTGCCGGAGCTGCTCAACGCTTAGCGGTCATTGCCGCGTGCTCCTTCTGAAGCTCCGCGAACAGCTCCGCGGGCCTCCAGCCGCGGTTCGCCGCGGTCAGCATCGCCTTATACGGAATGCGCAGTCCGGTGCGTCGCATTGCGTTCAGCGCGTGGTTCATGCGGTCGCCGTAGAAGCCGCAGAACACGAGCATCGGCTCGCCCAGCGGCAGCCCGGCATAGACCTCCTCCGTGCGCAGGCAATCCGCCGCGCCCGCGAGTGCGCCGACCGTCTGCGCGTAGTCCGCAAGCGGCACGGCCTTCACCGCCATTTTGCGCGGCGCAAAGGTCTGCGTCAGCAGCGGCGCGATCGTCTCGCAGCCAAAGGCCAGAATGTGTTCCTTCATCGTATCCACTCCCTTTGGCACGAGTATAGCACGCCCCGCGCAGGATAGCAAGCAGCCCTCGTCATTTCGCGCCGCGCACGGCGCGAAACCAAACGAATCCGTCGCGCAGGACGACCTGCGCGTCCGCAGCGACACCTTGCAGCGCGCGAAGCGGTGAGCGACAAGCGCTGAAGCCAAGCTCAAAAAAAGAAGCATCACAACTGTGATGCTTCTTTTTTTGAATGATCTTAGTAATAGCGCTTATTGCGGTTCTTGCGGGCAGCCTCGCTCTTCTTGCGGCGCTTCACACTCGGGCTTTCATAGCACTCGCGCTTGCGGACCTCCGCCAGAACGCCGGCCTTGGCGCAGCTTCTCTTGAATCTCTTCAGAGCGCTGTCCAGACTCTCGCCTTCCTTGACATGGACCTCGGACATTTATGTTTTCCCTCCCTCCGATGCACCCGGCTGTTTCCTGAGTGCTCTTTAAGAGTCATTGACATGACTAACGTGGGTATTATATTGAAAAACCGCCGGCTTGTCAATATCCTTTTTCGTTTTTTCGCAGAAATTCGCTCACTGCGGCTTGACGATCAGGTTGATGAGCTTATTCTTGACGAAAATGACCTTGACGATCTGCATCCCGTCGAGCGCCTTGGCGATCTTCTCGACCTGACGGGCGGCCTCGACGACGGCATCCTGCTCGCTGTCCATCGCCACGGTGACGGTGCCCTTGAGCTTGCCGTTGACCTGCACCGCCATCTCGGTGTGGGCGGCGACGGTCTTGCTCTCGTCGTACTCCGGCCAGGGCATCTGCATGGCCATCTTGCCGTACTCAGCGGCGCAGCCGAGCTGCTCCCACAGCTCCTCGACCATGTGCGGCGCGAAGGGCGAGAGCATGAGCAGCAGCTTCTCAAAATCGCCGCGGGTGAGGCCGTTGGCGTAGAACTCGTTGACCATCGTCATGAGCGCGGCAATGGCGGTGTTCATCTTGAGCGTGTCGATGTCGTCCGTGACCTTCTTGATGGTCTTGTGGATGATGGGCTCGTTCTTCTCGGAAACGGTCTTGTCCGCCGTCGCCATCTCCGCGAGGTTCCACACGCGGTCCAGGAAGCGCTTGCAGCCCTTCACCGCGTCGTCGGACCAGGTCGCGACCTTTTCGAAGTCGCCGATGAACATGATATAAAGGCGCATGGTGTCCGCGCCGTAGGCCTTGACCACATCGTCGGGGTTGACGACGTTGCCGAGGGACTTCGACATCTTCACCGCCGGACGCAGCGCCTGATTGCCGTACTTGGCAATGAGAGCGTCCTTCTCCTCCTGCGTGGAGACGTTGCCGACGTAGTGCGGGTTCTGGCCGAGGATCATGCCGTGGCTCGTGCGCTTGGCGTAGGGCTCCTTGGTGTGCACGACGCCGATGTCGTACAGGAACTTATGCCAGAAGCGGGAGTAGAGCAGGTGAAGCGTGGTATGCTCCATGCCGCCGTTGTACCAGTCCACGGGGCCCCAGTAATTCTCCGCCTCGTGGGAGACAAGCGCCTTGTCGTTGTGCGGGTCCATATAGCGCAGGAAGTACCAGCTCGACCCCGCCCACTGCGGCATGGTGTCGGTCTCGCGCTTGGCGGGGCCGCCGCACTTCGGGCACTTGGTGTTGACCCAGTCGGTCATCTTGGAGATGGGGCTCTCGCCGTCGTCGGTCGGCTCGTAGCTCTCGACCTGCGGCAGAACGAGCGGCAGCTCCTCCTCGGGAACGGGCACCCAGCCGCACGTCGGGCAGTTGACCAGAGGAATAGGCTCGCCCCAATAGCGCTGGCGGGAGAACACCCAGTCACGCAGCTTGTAGTTGACCTTCTCATGGCCCCAGCCCTGCTCGATGGCATACTGCTTCATCGCGGGGATAGCCTCCTTGACGGTCATTCCGTTGAGGAAGCCGGAGTTGACCATGATGCCCGTATCGTCCTTGAGCGTGAAGGCCTCCTTGGTGATGTCGCCGCCCTCGACCACCTCGACGATGGGGATATGGAATGCGGTGGCGAAGTCCCAGTCGCGCTGGTCATGGCCCGGAACGCCCATGACGATGCCGGTGCCGTAGCCCATCAGAACGTAGTCGGAGACGAACATCGGCACGACCTTTCCGTTGGCGGGGTTGATGACCTCGATGCCGTCGAGGCGGACGCCGGTCTTGTCCTTGTTCAGCTCGCCGCGCTCGAAGTCGCTCTTGCGGGCGGCGGCCTCCTGATAGGCGGCGACCTCGTCCCAGTTCTTGATAAGGGGCTGCCACTTCTTGAGCAGCGGATGCTCGGGAGAGATGACCGTGTAGGTCACGCCGAAGAGCGTATCCACACGGGTGGTATAGACGGTAATGTCGTCCTCGGTGTTGGTCTTGAAGGTGACCTCCGTACCGGTGGAGCGGCCGATCCAGTTGCGCTGCTGGGTCTTGACGCGCTCAATGAAGTCCACATCGTCCAGATCGTCGATCAGGCGGTCGGCGTACTTCGTGATGCGCAGCATCCACTGGCTCTTTTCCTTGCGGATGACCTCGCTGCCGCAGCGCTCGCAAACACCCTCGACGACCTCCTCGTTTGCCAGCACGCACTTGCAGCTCGTGCACCAGTTGACGGGCATGGTGGTCTTGTAGGCCAGGTCATGCTTGAACATCTGCAGGAAGATCCACTGCGTCCACTTGTAGTAATTGGGGTCGGTGGTGTCCACCACACGGTCCCAGTCGAAGCCGTAGCCGAGCATCTTGAGCTGGCGGGTGAAGTTCTTGATGTTCTGCTGCGTGACGATGGCGGGATGGATGTGGTTCTTGATGGCAAAGTTCTCCGTCGGCAGACCGAAGGCGTCAAAGCCGATGGGATTGAGGACGTTGTAGCCCTGCATCCGCTTCTTGCGGCAGATGATGTCCATTGCCGTAAAGGGGCGCGGATGGCCGACGTGCAATCCGGCGGCGGAAGGGTACGGGAACTCGATGAGCCCGTAGAATTTCGGTCTCGGATCGCCGGTCACGGCGGCGTAGGGCTTTTCCTGCTCCCACTTGTCCTGCCATTTTTTCTCAATGGCTGCGAAATCGTACTTCATGACTTTCTCCTTCTGTATTTCCATAGTCGCTTCTATTTTTACGCTTTTATTTTGCCGCGTCCGGCGTCAGCACGCCGGTGAGGTCCAGCGCGTGGCCGTCGCTCCACAAGCGCTCCAGCCCATAGAACGCGCGGGCCTCCTCATTGAACACATGGACCGCCACGCAGCCGTAGTCCAGCAGCACCCAGGTGCCGCCGCGATAGCCCTCGCGGTGGATGGGCTGCTCGCCGAGCTGATCCAGCTCCTTTTCCACCTCGTCGCACAGCGCGTTGATCTGCGTGTTGCTGCCGCCGGAGCAGATGACGAAATAATCCGCCAGCGTGGTGATCTTGTCGATCTCCAGCACTTTGATGTCGCGGCCCTTCTTGCTGTCGAGCGCCTTGGCGGCCGCAAGCGCCATTTCCTTTGCGTTTACCATTCTCTCTTCCCTTTCCGATTTATTCGTTTCCCGTCGTCTCGCCGATGACCGTCAGGCTCCCCGAGGTCACCTCTGCTGGCGGATCGTTTTCTTCCGTTTCGCCGCCCGTGCTCTCCGAGCTGTTCGCGATCCTTCCCGTGTACGGATCAACGAACACCGGCGGCGCGGCCGCCGCCTTGCTGTCCTCCACCCGTCCGGTGGAGGAGGCGAGCGAGCCGTCCGCGTTGACGGACATGATATCCAGATCGCGCAGCGTGAATTTTTCCGTGAACGGACTGAGGGAATCGTTCACCAGATCCAGCAGCGCGTTGGCCTGCGGCACCACATAGTCGAGCTTCATCGTCCTGCCGTACTCGGCGCTGAGCGTGCGGCTGTAAACGTATACGCCCGTCCACGGCATGGTCATGAAGCTCACGTCCTCCAGCGAAAGGCCGCCGATCACCGCCTGCTTGCCGAACCAGAGGATGTTTTCAAAGGAGAGGTCGGTCTCCACATTCTCCCGGAACACCTCGGCGAGCTTACCGAGGTTGGGCACGTTCTCGAGCTGCAGAAGCTGCTTGATGACCGCCTTGAGGAAATCCTGCTGGATCTGCATACGCCCGCTGTCGCCGATCTGCGGGTTGCCGTAGGAGCTGTTGGAGTCGTTCTTGCGCCAGCGGATGACCTGCATGGCGTCGTCGCCGTTGAGCTTGCGGTAGCCCTTTTCCTGCTCGATGACAAGATCCTGATATTGGTCATGGTAGTCCATGTTGTAGGGCACGTCGAAGTACACGCCGCCGATGGCCTCCACGATCGCGCCGACGGCCTCCCACTCCACGACCACCTGATAGTCCGGCTCAAAGCCGACGAGCTGGGAGATCTCCTTATAGAGCGCCTTGATGCCCTTATCGCCCCCGCCGTAGTAGTTATAGACGGAGTTGATCTTCTTCACATCCCATGGGACGTTCACCATCGTGTCGCGCGGGATGGACATGACCGTCGCCTTCTGGTTCGTCACATCGTAGCTCGCGAGCAGCATCGTGTCGGTGTTGCCGCCTCCGCCCGTGTCGCGGCCGAGCACAAGGACCGTGTAGAAGTCCTTGCTTTTCCGCTCGCCGCTCACGCGCGGACGCACACCGTCGCCGTAATCCAGATCGACGTCGGTCTGACCGGGGTCCTGCGTGTCGCCGTCCCGGTTCGGCAGCTCCGGCGCACGGATCTTCAGCAGATAGCCGCCGACGGTGATCACGCCGACGAGCAGCACCGCCGCCAGCGCGGCGACGAGCAGTCTTTTGGGGTGGGTGAAAATGCCCTTGATCTGCTCCCACGCCTCGTCGCCGTGCTCGTCAAAGGCCGCGTCCACACGGGAGCGCAGCTCGTCGAGCTTTTCCGATTTGAAGTTAAAGTTGTTGTCCGCTTCCCGCTTTCCCTTCATTTGTCTTTCCTTTCAGATAATCACGTGCCGCCAGGGTGTTGACGTGGATGGGGTTCCCCATCTCCTCCATTTCCTCGACCGTCATTTCAAGGCCCATCAGAAGCCCGCGGTCCAGATCCTCCCACACAGTCCTCCGCAGCGCGTCTACGCCCGGAAAATCGCGCGTCGGCTCGATGAAGTCCGCGAGGTAGATGACCTTTTCCAGCACCGTCATGTCCGGCTTTCCGGTCGTGTGCCAGAGGATCGCATTGTAAATTTCATCGTCCACACCGAACACGTCCCGCGCGAGCGCCGCGCCGGTCTTGGCGTGGAGCAGCTTGAGCGCCTTTTTCTCCAGCTCATCGAGCGCGATGCCGTACTTCTCGCACAGCGCGAGCTGCTCCGGCATCGAGAGCTTCTTTGTGCAGTCGTGCAGCAGTCCCGCGACCTCCGCACGGTGAACGTCCGCGCCGTATTTCTCCGCCAGCTTCACCGCCGTCGCCGCCGTGCCGAGCACATGGGCGCAGCGCTTGGCCTTGAGATAGCTCAGCGCGATGGGGCGGAGCTGCTGTACCGTTAGACGCTTGAGATCAAGATTTGTTCCGTATAAATGCTCGCGCAGGATATAGCCGTAGACCTGCGGCTCGAGCATCGCTTCGCTCGTGCCGCTTGCCATGCCCGCGCGCAGCGCGGTCGAGGAAACCTCGATCACGCGGTCGAGCGCGAGCGCTTCAAAGCTGCCGCCGAAGCGCGCGCGGAGTCTTTCCGCCTGCGCGGCAAAGGCCGCGGCGCTGTCATCCGCGTTGCGGTAGAAAGCAACAACTTTCGCGAGCTTTGCGATCTCCTCCGGTGCGCGCCAGCTCTCAAAGGAGAAGAACATATCCGTCCCCATAAAGAGCAGCAGCTCGCCGTTGGGGTACTGCCGGCGCAGGGCGCGGAGCGTATCGACGGTATAGCTCTTGCCCTCGCGCGCCATCTCGAGGTCGAGCACCTCGACCTCGACGCCGCTTTGAAGCGCGGCCTGTCCGCCCATGAGCCGCGTCATGGCGAGGCGGTGTTCGTTCGCGGGGCTCCCCTGCTCCATCACCTTGTGCGGCGGGATGCCCGCCGGAATGAGCAGGAGCTTATCCAGCGCGCACTTCTCCGCCGCCTCGACGGCGGCGTTCTGGTGTCCCAGATGCGGCGGGTTGAAGCTGCCGCCGTAAATTCCGATCTTCAATGAAAATCCCTCTTTATCGTCCTGTTCAGACGGTCTTTTTCTTCTTATCCTTCACGAGCGCGATGCGCTTTTCCTTGGGCTTGGCGTGCGTCTCGCGATAGAGCACGAATTTCGTGCCGATGACCTGCACCTGCTCGGAGCGGGTGAGGCGGCTGAGCTCGTCGCACGCCTCGCGCGCGGTGAGCATACTGTTATCGAGCACGCGGCACTTGATGAGCTCGCGCGCCTCAAGCGCGTCGTTCGCCTGCTTGACGAGATTCTCGCCGATGCCGTCCTTGCCGATGTGGACGATGGGCTCCAGCTCATTCGCCATGGCGCGCAGCTGGGCGCGCTGCTTTCCGGTCAGTTCCATTTATTCGTTTCCTTTCAGATAGTCGTCGAGTGCCGCGGCAAAGGCGCGCAGCGCCTTCCCGCGATGCGAGACGGACGCCTTTTCCTCCGCCGTGAGCTGGCCGAAGGTCTTGCGCAGCTCAGGCACAAAGAATACGGGGTCGTAGCCGAAGCCGCCCTCGCCCATCGGCGCGAACGCGATGGTGCCCGGGCACTTGCCCTCGCACACCAGCTCGTCGCCGTTCGGGAACGCACAGACGATGGAGGTGTGGAAGTGCGCGGCGCGGTCGGTCTGCCCGCGCAGCATCTCGAGGAGCAGCGTGTAGCGGCCCTTGTCATCCAGTCCCTCGCCGCCGAAGCGCGCGCTGTACACGCCGGGGCCGCCGTTGAGCGCGTCCACGCAGAGGCCGGAGTCGTCCGCCACGGCGGGCAGGCCGGTCGCCTGCATCACCGCCGTCGCTTTCAGGCGGGCGTTGTCGGTGAAGGTCTCGCCGGTCTCCTCGACCTCGATCCTCACGCCCAGCTCCGCCTCGCTCACGACCTCCACGCCGAGATGGCTCAGGATCTCGTTCATTTCCTTTAATTTCTTGGGGTTCTGCGTTGCCAATACCAGCTTCATGCTATACCTCCCACGGGTCCTTGTTCCGTTTTTCTTCTCTCTCCCGCGCGGCCTTCTCCTCCTCGCGGCGCTCCGCCGCGCGGTCTATCCGGTCGCCGAGCGAGCCAAGCGTTTTATCCAGCCATTTGCCAGCCTTGTCTGAAAAGGTCTCGATCTCCGGCACGGGAACGATCACCACGCGGCAGCTCTCGCAGTAACGCGCGGGTGCATAGACGCTTTCGATCACAGGCATCCCGCTCAGCCGAACGGGTTCCCCCTCCACGATGCCGCCCTGCTCATTGCGCGGACACCATGTAAGCGCGTACTTGTACGCGGGGAGCGCGCCCTCGCGCATTTCCCCTCCGCAGTAGGGGCAGATGTTCGTGATCTCCATGCCGTGCCTCCCTGTTCATCCGGCGCGCTCAGATGAGCGCGTTGACATACTCCTTCGCGTCAAAGGGCTGCAGGTCGTCGATGCCCTCGCCGAGGCCGACGAACTTCACCGGCACGCCGAGCTCCTGCGCGATGGCGACGCAGATGCCGCCCTTGGCCGTGCCGTCCAGCTTCGTGAGAATGATGCCGGTCAGACCCGCCGTCTCGCGGAACACCTTCGCCTGCTGCAAGCCGTTCTGCCCCGTGGTCGCGTCGAGCACGAGCAGCGTCTCCTTGGCGGCGTCCGGCGTTTCGCGGTCGATGATCTTGCGCAGCTTTGCCAGCTCCTGCATCAGGTTCGCCTTGTTGTGCAGGCGGCCCGCCGTATCGCAGAACACAACGTCCACATTTCTCGCCTTCGCCGCCTGCAGGGAGTCGAACAGCACCGCGCCGGGATCGGCACCCTCGCGGCTGCGCACGATCTCCACGCCCGCGCGGTCTGCCCAAATTTCGAGCTGGTCCGCCGCCGCCGCGCGGAAGGTATCCGCCGCGCACAGCAGCACGCGCTTGCCCTGCTTTTTGTAGCGGTTGGCGAGCTTGCCGATGCTCGTGGTCTTGCCCACGCCGTTCACGCCGATGATGAGCACGACGCTCGGCGTTGTGGAGAGGTCGAGGCTCGTATCGCCGACCTCGAGCTTCTTTTCCAAAATATCGCGCAGCGCCTGCTTGACGTCGTCGCCGCGCTGAATGCTCTTTTCGTATACCACCTTACGCAGCTCCTTCACGGCGTCCGCCGCGACCGACGCGCCGAGGTCTGCCATGATCAGGCTCTCCTCCAGCTCGTCGTAGAAATCCTCGTCGATGGTCTCCCAGATGATGCTGTCGTACCACGCCTTTTTGATCCTTGCAAAAATACCCATCGTCTTACCCCTTGATGTTCAGTTCTTTCGCCATGTCGTTCATGTTGATGGTCAGCACCTTGCTCACGCCGCGCTCCTGCATCGTCACGCCGTAGAGCACGTCGGCGGCCTCCATCGTGCCGCGGCGGTGGGTGATGACGATGAACTGCGTCTTGTCGCAGATGCGGCGCATATAGTGCGCCACGCGGATGACGTTCGGCTCGTCGAGCGCCGCCTCGATCTCGTCCATCACGCAGAACGGCGTGGGGTGGACCTTGAGAATGGCGAAGTAGAGCGCGATGGCGACGAACGCCTTCTCGCCGCCCGAGAGCAGCGAGAGCGTCTTGAGCGCCTTGCCCGGCGGCTGGACCTTGATCTCGATGCCGCAGTCGAGCACGGCGTTCTCGTCCTCCAGCTCGAGCGTGGCCTTACCACCGCCGAAGAGCTCGAGGAAGGTCTCCTGAAAGCTCTCGCGGATGAGAGCGAACTGCTCCTTGAAGATGACCGTCATCTCGCTCGTGATGTTCTCAATGACGCCCAGCAGCTCCTCCTTGGCCTTTTCCACATCGTCGCGCTGTCCGGTGAGGTAGGTATAGCGCGTGTTCACGCGGTCGAATTCCTCGATGGCGCCGACGTTGACATTGCCGAGGCCGTTGATCTCGCGCTTCAATTCATTGATGCGGCGGCTCGCCTTCGGCACGCTCTCCAGCTCGATGCGCTGCTCCTGCGCCGCAGAGTGGGACAGCTCGTAGCTCTCCCAGAGCTTATCCAATATCTGCTTTTCCTCCATCGCGGCGGTAACACGCTTCTGCTCGAGCCTGCCCGCAGCAGCCTGTGTCTGAGAGAGCAGCTCATTGCACTCGCGGTATCTGCGGTCGTTCGCGCTGCGCTCGCCCTCAAGCGTCAGCTTGGCCTCCGCCAGCTCCGCCAGCTCCGCCCTGCGCTTCTCGGCGTCGGCGCGCAGAGATGCGGTCACCGCGTCATGCTGCGCGATCTCCTCCTCCGCGGCCTTGATCTTCGCGCGGTAGTCCTCGATGAGCGCACGGCGTCCGTCCTCGTCGCCGCGCATCTGCTGGGCGAGCGTCTCGAGGTCGCCCAGCGCACGTTCGGTCGTCTCCCGCTCGGCGGTAAAGCCCGCAAGCGTGCTCTTGCGCGCGGCGATCTCGTCGCCGAGGTGCGCGCTGTCACGTTGGAGCTCGTTCTGGCCGGCGAGCTTTTCCTCGCTCTCCGCACGGCAGCGTGCGGCCTCGGCCTCGTGCTTTTTGATCTCCTCCTCGCGGGCGGCGGCTGCCTTTTTCAGCTCCTCCGTGCGCGCGGTGATGCTCTCGAGCTCGGCGGCGATGTCGCTCTCCCGCGCGCGGAGCGATTCGAGCAGCATATCGTACTGCTTCTTTTCGCCCGTCAGGCGGAGCACCGCGTCCTCCGCGCCGCGCTGCTGCTCGCGCGCGACGTCCAGCTCATACTGCGCGGCGTTCAGGTCGCGCTTGGCCTCGTCCGCCTCGCGGAGCGCGGCATCGAGCTTCTCCGTTAAGGCCTCCCGCCGGGCAGTCAGTTCCTTGAGCTCGTTGGCGCGGCTCAAAATGCCCGCGCTGCGGCTCACCGAGCCGCCGGTCATGCTGCCGCCGCGGTTCAAGACCTGCCCGTCGAGCGTGACGATGCGGAAACGATTGCTGTACTTTCTCGCGATGGCGATGCCGCAGTCCATATCCTCGACCACGACGGTGCGGCCGAGCAGATTGTTGAAAATTTCCGTGTACCGCTTATCGAACTGCACAAGCTGCGACGCGACGCCGACGTAGCCGTACTCGCGCTCGACGCCCGCCTCACGCAGCACGTCTCCGCGGATGGCGGTCAGCGGCAGGAAGGTCGCGCGGCCGCCGTCGCGCTGCTTTAAGAAGTTGATGGCGCTCTTGGCGTCCTCCTCGCGGTCCACGACCACGTTCTGCATCCCCGCGCCGAGAGCGATCTCGATGGCGACGGCATAGCGCTTGTCGGTCGTCATCAGGTTGGCGACCGGCCCGTGCACGCCGCGCAGCGCGTTCTTCTCCGCCGCCTGCATGATCAGACGGACCGCCTTATTGAAGCCCTCGTACTCTTTTTCCATCTCGCTCAGAAGGTGGATGCGGGAGTCAAGGTTGTTCTTTTCCATCGTGAGGTCGATGCTCTTCTGCCGCGCCGTCTCCTCGCGCTTGACGCGCCCCTCCATCTTGAGGGTATGGCCGGAGATGATGTTGCGCACGGCGTCGGCCTCCTCCTGCGCCTCCTCAAGGGCGCGGCGGGACGCGGACGCAGCCCTGCGCTTCTCGGTCAGCTGACCGTCCACGCTCTCGCTCTCCGCTTCAAGCGCTGCGCGGCGCTCAGCCAGCTCGGCAAGGCCCGCGTTTATCGCG
>OMDR01000450.1_pt1 | contig 28581 bp, 29 predicted proteins | sample 1645251 | NCBI WGS metagenome assembly OMDR01 (sample SAMEA103958142, study PRJEB25191) | human gut metagenome | biome: human-associated habitat [ENVO:00009003]; feature: intestine environment [ENVO:2100002]; material: feces | place: Germany | collected 2013/2015 | reverse complement strand
GAACCCGTATTCCGAAGATCTTTCACGCATTTTTAACTTCAAATATTCGTATGAATATATCAGCCGTTACCCGGAGATTCTCGAACGAAAGGAGGGCATCGCGAAGCAATATGAGCAATTTCGCAAGCGGTTACATTAAATATATCAATCACTTAGAGCAGATTAACGACGCGGCGCTTTTGAACCCGCAGGTCATGATCGATGAGGTGGAGGATTCCTATCACGAGCACATTGAAAACATTGCGCGCAACATTGTGACGCATTACAAAACCGCGAAGGTGTGCATGCTGGCGGGGCCGTCCTCCAGCGGCAAGACGACCACGGCGCATTTATTGCAGCGCGAGCTCGGCAAGCTCGGTGTGCACGCCGAGATTGTCTCGCTTGACGATTTTTACCTTGGCCCGGACGAAACGCCCGTGCTGCCGAACGGCGAAAAGGACTATGAGACCGTGGACGCGCTCGACATTGCGCTTATTCAGGATTGTTTGAATTCCGTCATTCACAGCGGCTCCTGCCTTTTACCGGAGTACGATTTTACAACGAAGACCCGAACATTGGCGGCAAGAAAGCTCGATGTCAGCGACCGCGGGTTCGTTATCATGGAGGGTCTGCACGCGCTGAACCCCATTTTTACGCGTGATCTGCCGGAGGGCAGCACCATAAAGCTGTATGTCAGCGTGAAGCAGCAGATCAAGGACATCAACGGCGAGGTCATTTCGCCGATGGACATTCGCCTTGTGCGCCGCATCTCGCGGGATATCCGTTCCCGCGATACCATGCCGGAGCGCACCATCGCCATGTGGGATAATGTGGTGGCGGGCGAAGATAAATACATCCGCCCGTACCGCCTTTCCGCGGACTACACGGTGAACTCCATTCATATCTATGAACCGTGTGTGCTGCGCAGGCTTGTCATTCCGCTTCTGCGCGAAATCCCGGAGGATAACCCGTGTTACCGTAAGGCGCGCGATTTAGATGCCCGTCTGATGCGCTTTGAGCCCATTGATACCGAGCTGGTGCCTGCAAACTCCATGCTGCGTGAATTTTTGGGTCCGAAAGTAGAAAACGGTACGAATTAAGGTTATTGTCAGGAAAAATTTAACCTTTGTTTACAAAATTGCCGGTTTGTCATTTGCTTTTTGACACAAATTGCGCTATAATGGGACTGAAGAAAGGTACATGAAACGGTGTGCTTCTTTAAGGTTCCGTTTCCAAACCACAAAAGGAGAATTTGTTATGGGAATTTTTGATGATGTTGTTGTCAACGCAAAATCCGCTGCACAGACCGTAGGCAAAATGGCAGGCCAGTTTGTGGATATGTCCAAGCTGCGCATCAATATGGCCGAGCTGAACGGCGAGATTACGAAGCGCTATCAGGAGCTTGGCCGCTTCATTTACGAGGCCAAGAAGGCCGGTTCCGCAGACGAAGCCGAGCTTGCAGACCAGATCGCCGGTATCGATGATCTGTATGCACAGCTTTCCGCAGTTTCCGCACAGTACGCTTCCATGCAGGATAAAGTGACTTGCCCGGCATGTGGCAAGAAGATGCCGACGGATTCCATGTTCTGCAGCCACTGCGGCGCAAAGCTGGAGAACGCACCGGCAGAGCCGGAAGAAGCTGCCGAAGCAGTCGAGAAGGCCGAAGTCCCCGCAGAGCCGGAGACGACGGAAGTCACAATCGAGACAGAGAAGACGGCTGAGCCGACCGAGGAAGTCAAGACCGAGAAAACGACCGAGGAATAATTGAAAACGCGGGTCCGGCCTGCAAGGATGTAAAACCAGAAGGAAAGAGGTGCCCCCTCTTTCCTTTTCTTTCGCCGAGAAACTTTTTTGAAACGGAAGGGTTTTATGGAGCAAAAACGGCCCGCGGCGCGCGTGCAGCAGGGATTTCTGCACGGCGCGTTCATTTTAATGTTCGGCGTTCTTCTGGTGAAGGCCATTGGGGCGTTGTTTAAAATCCCGTTATCGAGTATCATCACGGAAGACGGTATGGGATATTTCAGCACGGCGTACAGTTTTTTTAACGTGCTGTTCAGCCTTTCCACCGTCGGTTTTCCCGTGGCAGTGGCGCGGCTGACTGCGGCGGAGGACGCCTTAGGACATTTTCGTGACGTGCGGCAAATCAAAGCGGCGGCGCTGCCGGTGTTTTCGGTAATCGGCGTTCTCTGTGCTCTGCTGATGGCAAGTTTTGCACCGCTTTATACGCGCTTGGTGCAAAGCCCCGGCGCACTTTTCTCCATGTTGGCGCTTGCGCCGTGTGCCGCGCTGTGTAGTATTTCCTCCGTGTACCGCGGTTATTTTGAGGGCCTGCGCAATATGCTGCCTACGGCGCGTTCGCAGGTTGCGGAATCGCTCGGCAAGCTTATTTTCGGGCTTTCCGGCGCGATTTTTGTGATGCATATGGGCACACGGGAGCTGCAAGCGAGCGGCACGGTATTCGGCTGTACCGTGAAAAGTGAAGCAGATGGCTGTCAGCTTGTCTGCGCTTTAGGTGCTGCTGCCGCAATCCTCGGCGTGACGCTCGGCGCGGTGCTGGGGCTTTTGACGCTTGTCTTCCAAAGTCGCAGGGACGGCGTCACAAAAGCGATGCTGCAACGCGCGCCGAAGCCGAAAAGCAAGCGTATTTGGGCCGGAAAATTGCTGCGCACTGCACTGCCCATTTCGCTTGGGGCAGTCGCCATGAGCTTTTCCGGACTCATTGATGCGTCATTTTTGCAGACGCGTGTCGCCTATGCCGTGCAGACAGACCCCGCAGCGTTGCTTTCCATGTACGCTGGCGCGATCCCCAAAGGGAATCTCGCCGCGCCGGAAACCGTGCCGAACTACCTTTTCGGCTGCTACAATATGGCGCTGACACTCTTTTTGCTCGTGCCAAGCGTAACGCAGTCGTTCGGGGTCAGCGCGCTGCCGAGCGTGACACGGGCATTCCAGACGGGGGATTCGCAGAAACTGAAGCGCACCGTGGAAGCGGTGCTGCGTATCACGTTTTTGACGGCACTGCCGATGGGGGTGGGACTTTCCGTTTTGGCGCAGCCCGCCGCACTACTGATCTACGGTGCACGGCCGGGCACGGTCATCGTGGGGCGCGTGCTGACGACCTTGGGCGCGGCGTCCGTTTTTGCGGCGCTGTGCGGGCCGCTGAGCAGCATCTTGCAGGCGATGGGCCATGTGGAGCTGCCCGTGGTGCTGACGCTCATTGGGCTATTCGTAAAAGCCGTGCTCGATTACACGCTCGCCGCTGTGCCGCGTGTGAACGTGCTTGGCGGCGCTGTCGGCACGCTCGTGTGCTATGCGCTCGCAAGTGTGTTGGCGTGCATTGCGATACGGCGTATTGCAGGCGTGAAAATAGATTTCTTTTCCACTTTTAAAAAGCCGTTTCTGGCATCCGTTTGCTGTGGCGTGGCGGCTCTCTTAACACACAAAGCATGGTGTGCGGTGCTGCCGGAATCGCGTTTTTCCGCGTTGCCTGCGGTGTTTTTGGGGGCGCTTATCTATGTTGCTTTCCTGCTGATTGCACGTGGGATCTGTGAAGAAGACATCAAAGTACTGCCAAACGGAGAAAAAATTACAAAAAGACTTGAAAAATACTTGCAAAAAACAGGGGGATAGGGTAAAATATGAAAGCTGCGTTGAAATATGTAGGAAAATCCCGTTATACACTGGAAGATCTCAAAGAGATCATCACGATTCTGCGTGCGCCGGACGGCTGCCCGTGGGACCGCGAGCAGGATCACAAGAGCATCCGCCGCGATTTTCTGGAGGAGTGCTACGAAGCGATAGAAGCCATCGATACGGAAGACCCCGTGCTGCTGCGCGAGGAGCTTGGGGATGTGCTTTTTCAGGTGGCGTTCCACAGTGAGCTCGAGCGTGAAGCCGGTCGGTTCGACCTTGACGATGTTATCAGCGACGTTGCTGCCAAAATGGTGCAGCGTCACCCGCATGTGTTTGCCGATGTGACGGCGGACACGACCGAGCAGGTGCTGACAAACTGGGATCAGATTAAGCGCGAGACGAAAAAACAGAAGTCCGACCGCGAGGTGCTTGAAAGCGTAACGCCCGCCATGCCCGCTTTGATGCGTACCCAGAAGGTACTGAAAAAGGCGGCGAAAATGGGCGCGGATAACGGCTCGACCGATGACCTGCGCAAAAGCGTTTGCAAAGCTGTAAGCGATGCAACCGAAGAAAACGGCGCGGAATCGATTGGCAAAGCGCTTTTCAATTTAACGGAGTTCGCACGCCGTCTCGGCGTAGATGCAGAGCAGGCGCTGTCTGAAGCTTGCCGCGCGTACATTGAGCAGTTCGGCGCAGAAGAATAAAGCAATTCACGCTCCGGCGATGGTTCGCGCCGTGGGTGATGAAGATAAATCTAAAAATTTGGAGGTTATTCATAATGAATAAAACAGAACTCATTGCTGCTGTTGCAGAAAAGGCTACCATTTCCAAGAAAGACGCGGAAAACGCTGTTTCCGCTGTTATCGCTTCCATCACAGAGTCCCTCGCAGGCGGCGAGAAGGTTCAGATCGCAGGTTTCGGCACCTTTGAAGTTCGCGAGAGAGGCGAGCGCGTTGGCCGTGACCCGAGAACGAGCGCTGAGATCGTGATCCCGGCTTCCAAGGCTCCGGCATTCAAGGCCGGCAAGGCCCTGAAGGAATCTGTCAATAAGTAATTTTGGCAAATAATTTGTGATGGAACGGATCCCGAAGCGGGTCCGTTCTTCTGTTATAGGCAGCTGCCTCCATATATTAAAGAAAAGGAGTTTGAACATGAGACTGGATAAATACTTGAAAGTTTCCCGCATTATCAAGCGCCGCACCGTGGCAAACGAAGCCTGCGACGCCGGCCGAGTCGTCGTCAACGGCAAGATTGCCCGCGCTTCCTACGATGTGAAGGTGAACGATGTCATCGAGCTCACGCTCGGCGCGCGCACCGTGAAGGCCCGCGTCGTTTCCGTGAATGAATATGCAAAAAAAGACGAAGCGGCTATGATGTACGAGATCATTGAAGAAAAGTAAGTTTTTTGACTGTGCTTTTAACATGCTGAGCTGCTCTTGTGCATAAATATTCGCTGTTTGTTCGGTCTTTTTCCGAAAATCGCTGCATATAAATAGGCGATACAGCATAAAAGAGGATCGGTGATACAGTGGCACAGACGGCAAGCGCAAAAGCACATTCTTTGCACATTGAAAACCGCTCGCGTCTTACGGCAAGCGGCGTTACGCGCGTGGATTTTTTCAGCGAGACGCTCATCACGGTGCAGACGGCAGATGGAAGGTTGCACATTAAGGGCGAAGGGCTGTACATTGAAAATATGAGCGCCGAAACAGGCGAGTTGCTCGTAAAGGGCCGCGTGCTGGCGCTTTCGTACACAGACGGCGTGCGCCCGACGGGCGTTTTGAAAAGGCTTTTAAAATGAGCGGCATTCCGGCAGAAACGCTGTTGCTGTGCCTTGTATGCGGCGTTCTTCTGGGGTTTGCGTTTGCCGTGCTGGAGTTTTTGCGCCTGCTGTTCTCTCTCGGCAAAATCGCGGCAGCGGTTACGGATGTGCTGTTTTGTCTTTTTGCCGTCGTCGTCACGTTTTTGCTGTCCCTTGCGGTCAGCGCCGGGCACGCGCGCTTTTTTCAAATCGCCTGCGAAGTCATCGGCTTTTTATGCGTGCAGGTCACGGTGACGCACGGCGTTTGCCGCTTTTTGCCGTATGCAGAGCGCTGCTTGCACGGCTTTAGAAACCGAATTTTTGAAAAATACGCGCAAGGACGGCGGAAAAAGGTGGAAGCATTGCTAAAAAGCGGGAAAAAACACAAATCATTTCTGAACAAATCGAAAAAAAGCAAAAAAAGGACTTGAATAATGACGGCGCATCATTATATAATGGAACAAGAAAAGCAGCCGAACGCTCGGCATAAGGAAAGGGGAGGAATCCCATGGAAGAAGTCAAGATTAAACGTTATAAGGGCAGCCTCCTTTTAAAGGTCGCCGTGTTCTGTTTTGCGTGCTTCATGGTCACTATGCTCGTCGGGCAGCAGATCTCCATCAGCCAGAAAAAGGACGAACTGCAGCAGTTGAAAAACGAGCTTAAGGAACAGCAGGTCGTCAACGACGAGCTGCGCTATGACCTGAATGAAGAGAACGCAGACAACACAGACTATGCGGAGAAGGTGGCACGCCGCGAACTGGACTATGTAAAGCCCGGCGAGCGTGTGTTCTACAATGTAGGCGGCAACAACTAACAAATTTGAAATCCCGGAGGAAAATTAGAGGGTATGCAGGAAACAAAGCTTGAGGTCGGAGCAATTTTTGAGGGCAAGGTAACGGGCATCACAAAGTTCGGCGCATTCGTCGATCTCGGTAACGGCAAGACCGGTATGGTGCACATTTCAGAGGTTGCCCCGGTCTTCGTAAAGGAGATTCGCGATTTCGTCACGGAAGGCCAGACCGTGAAGGTCAAGATCATCGGCATCAATGAAGACGGCAAGATCAGCCTTTCCATGAAAAAGGCAGACGAAAACGCGCAGCAGCAGCGCCCCCCGCGCCGCCGCGATGAGAACGGCAGACCCCCGCGCCAGAACAACTATCACCGCCGCGAAGCTTCTGCCCCGGTGCAGAGCCCCGCAAGACCGGGCGATTATGAGTGGCGTGCGCGCGAAAACTCCGGCTCTTTTGAAGATATGATGTCCCGCTTTAAGCAGATGAGCGATGAGAAGATCTCGGACCTCAAGCGTGCGGAAAATAAGCGCGGCGGCGGTTATTCCCGCAAGGGCCCGCGCAACAACTAAAGTAAAGCAGAAACGGCGCTGTTCTTCGGAACGGCGCTTTTTGTTTTATGAGAAATTTAAATCGCAAACAAATTGTTTATAAATCTTGAAAATTTTATTTTTCTATTGCAATTTTTGTTCAAATGATTTATACTGTAGGTACAGAGAACGGCAGAAGCCGTAAGCTGAATAATGAAAGCCGAGTCTTTCAGAAAGGATGTGTTTTTTCCGTAGATGAAAAAAAGCACATCCCTTTGTGCTTTTTGCGGGAAAAACCGGTAGACGTATGAACATCAAGATCGTTGGCAGAAAAGTGAACCTGAGAGAGAATTTTAAGGAACTGGTGCAGCGCAAGCTCTCTAAGTTTGACCGCATCTTTGATGAAGACGCGGATGCTACCGTAACCGTAACGCTGGAAAAGAATCGCCAGACCGTGGAGATTATGATTAAGCAGCGCGGCATGCTGTACCGTGCAGAAGCCACTGCGCCGGAAATGAACGAAGCGTTGGATGATGTTGTGGCGGCACTGGGCAACCAGATCCGTAGAAATAAAAAGCGCCTTGAGCGCGCACAGAAGATGCAGCCCGTGGAGCTGCCGGATACGTACTACGATATGCCGGACGAGGAAGACGAACCGGAAATCGCAAAGCGCAAGACGTTCTATGTGAAGGTCATGACGGTGGAAGAAGCCATTTTGCAGATGGAAATGCTGGGCCACACGTTCTTCATGTACCGTGACGGCGACACCGGCGAGATTGACGTGGTGTATAAGCGCCGCGACGGCAAGTACGGCGTGCTGGAGCCGGAAGGCTGATTGAAACTAAAATAGAAATTTAATTTGTCGATTATTGGCGGCGCCTCGCTTGAGGCGTCGCTTCTTTTCATTTTTTAACGGAATTTGCGATATTTGTATATATACAATATCCCGAAAATGCTTGAGAAATCGGGTGCAAAATGCTATAATGCCCGTGAAATTCGCAGACAGGCATTTAAAGCGTTACGGTATATGAAAAATAAAGTGTTTCGGAGGTTTATATGGAGGAGACGCAAAAGGAAAAGCAAGCGGTGCCGGAGCCCATCGACATCATCACGCTTTTGCACGATGTGCTGCGCGGTGTGAAAAAGCTGTGGTGGGCGTGCCTTTTGCTCACGGTACTGTGCGCCGCGGGCTCGTGGTACACGGTAAAGCGCGCGTATCGCCCGCTGTACCGCGCGGCGGCTTCGTTCACGGTCGCCACCGGCAGCGGGGAAAGCGGCGGGTTCAGCTACGGGTTTTATTACAACACCGCCACGGCTTCGCAGCTCGCGCGCACGTTCCCGTACATACTCGAAAGCGAGCTCTTAACGGATGGCATCAAGCAGGCGCTCGGCACGGATTCTATTACAGCTTCGCTTTCGGCGAGCGCAGTGGAGGATTCCAACCTGTTCACGCTGACTGCGACGGGTGCAAATGCCGAAAGCACGTTGAATGTTCTGAACGCCGCTATTGATTGTTACCCGGAGGCCGCACGCTACGTGCTGGGCGACATTAAGCTCCATATGCTGAGCGCCCCAAGCCTGCCGATCACGCCGTATAATATATTCGACGGCAAACGTGCGGCGTTGACGGGCGCGGCGTACGGCCTGCTTTTTGGCGCAGGACTGATCCTGCTGTACGGCTGCACACGGCGTACCGTGCGGCGCGAGGAGGAGATTGCATCTAAGCTGCATCTTTTGTGTCTCGGCACGCTGCCGAAGGTCGTTTTTAAAAAGCGAAGCAAAAGTAGGCGCGAAACGCTCACCCTTACGAACCCGCATGTGCCGGAGCATTACCGCGAGGCTGCGCGCGGGCTTGCCATGCGCCTTGAACGTCGCATGGCGGCATCGGGTGACAAGGTGCTGTTGTTTTGCGGCACGCTGCCCGGGGAAGGCGTGCGCACCACGGCGATGACTGCCGCGCATGTGCTGGGCGAAATGGGCAAAAGCGTGGTACTGATCGATTTAGATTTAAAGCGCGGCATGGATAAACGCTCGCCGGGACTGGAAGCGTGTCTTTTTGGGTGCAGCCCGGTACAGGAGGTGCTGCATCGGCGCGGTGCAGAGCCGTATCGTTACGCCGCGTGCAGCCGCGGGCTTTCACCGCGCGAGGTGCTCGCTGTTGGCGAAAATCTGCGCGGCGCGATTGCTTCTCTGCGAGAAGACGCGGACTGCGTTTTGCTCATTGCCCCGGAAAGCGCGCGCTTTGCGGAAATTCTGCCCGCGGCGGAAAGCTGCGATGCGGCGGTGTACGTCATCGAGCAGGATCGCGCATCGCGGACGAAGATCAAAGCGGGCATCGAAAAGCTCCTAAGCTGCGATGTGACCGTTGCAGGCTGCGTGCTGAACGGCGTACAGGCAGGTCTTTCGGGCTACGGTTACGGCAAGTACGGTTATGGCTACGGATACGGAAAATACGGTCGCTACGGGCATTACGGCTACGGCCATTACGGCGCGCACCGCACACGGGAGGAGACGGTATGAGCTATATCGACCTACACGCGCATGTGCTGCCCGGCGTGGATGACGGCGCGGAAACGCTTGAAGCGTCTCTCATGATGCTGCGTATGGCATCAGAGCATGGCACGAAAGCTTTAGCCGTCACGCCGCACGGGGCGGGGGTGACGAAGACGCAGTATTTAGGAAAATTTGAGCGTCTAAAAGCGGCGGCTGCGCGGGAAAGTCTGCCCGTAAAGCTCTTTTTCGGCATGGAAATGATGGCGGACGGCACGCTGTTTGACCGCCTGCAAAGCGGCGACGTGCAGCCGCTCGGCGAAAGTCGGTTCCTTTTGGTGGAGTTTGACCCGCTCGACTCGTCGGAATGGTGCGCGGCGGCGACTGAGCATATACAAAAATACGGGTATGTGCCGCTCATCGCACATCCGGAGCGGTACGTCATTTTGCAAAACGAACCTTGGCGCGCGGAGCTGTGGACAGAGCGGGGGGCCGCGCTGCAGGTGACGCGCAGCGGTATTTTCGGCGCTTTCGGGCGCAGGGCGGCAGAGACCGCGCGGGTGCTGCTGGAGCGCGATCTGGCTTTTTGCGTGGCGAGCGACGGGCACGGGACCGCGTACCGCAGACCGATTTTGGAGGACGTGAACGCGTGGCTCACGGAGCACTTCAGTGCTGCGTATGCCGAGCGGATGCTGCATGAAAACCCACGCAGAATTCTGAGCGGCGAAGCCGGAAAGGAGAGAATCGCATGAGGGTATTTCAAATGGTAATGGCAGTGCTGTTCTGCGCCGCACTGACGTTTTACCTGTGGGTTGCCGTGCCGCGCGTACAGGCGCAGGATACATCCATGCCCGTTTTGACGGACGAAACGGACGGCGAACTTGCGCTCAGCGTCACCGCGCCGGAAAGCGCGTATTGCGCGGGGCTGCATGCCGAAGACGCGCATGACGGAGACCTGACGGATGAGATTTGCATTGCGGGTATGTCCGCGTTGTTGGACGGCGACCGTCGGCGCATAAAATACGTGGTGTTCGATGCGGACTGCCACGCGGCGACGCTCACGCGCACGGTGCGGTATACGGATTACACCCCGCCGCGCTTTGCGCTGAATGTACCGTCGACCTACCGCACGGGCGAGATGCCCGCGCTTTTGGCGCAGATCACAGTGGAGGACGTAATGGACGGCGACGTTTCCGACCGTATTCGATTGTTCACCGAAGATATTACTTTTGTGGAAAACGACATGTACACGCTGCCGGTATCCGTGACGAATTCCTACGGCGGACAGAGCGAGATGCAGCTTTATATGCAGCTGAGCGACAGCAGTCTTGAAATTCGCCTGAAGCAGGGAATCGTGTATGTGAAGGCAGGTGAAAAGTTTGAGCCGAAGGCCTATTTGGAGGGCGTGTTTGACCATGCAGGCACGGCGGTAAAGGCGAAAAAGCAGACAGTGACGCAAATAGATACCGCAAAGCCCGGCTGTTACCCGGTGCAGTATACGGCAGAGACGGAAACAGAGACCGTGCGCGCCTGCCTGACGGTGATCGTGGAGGAGGGGAAAACGTGAAGGACGAGCGCTTTTTTTGGGGGGACCTGCACCCTGTGTGCGTGCTGCGCGGGCTGCTCTATAATCTGTGGGTGCTGATTTTGGCGGTGCTTACGGCATGGCTGTGCGTGGAGGGGTATCATCTTTTTACGTATCACCCTGTGTATACCGCTTCGGCGACCGTGGCGGTAAATGTAAAGGGCGGCACGAGCGCGTATACCTCTTTAGACCTCACGGCCCGCATGGCGCAGGTGTTTGCGAGTGTGTTTCAAAGCGATACGTTCCGCGAGGCTGCGCAGTGCGACGTTGTGGCTTCCGTTTTGCCGGAGACGAACCTCATCAATGTGCAGGTGACGGCGGAGAATCCGCGCGAATCGTTTTTATCGCTGAAAAATGTGCTGGAAAACCACGCAGACCTGACGGACGAGCTGTTCTCAAACGCCGAGCTGCGCGTCATCCGCGACCCGCAGGTGCCGCTTGCCCCTTCAAACCCGGTGGACTTAAAGCCGTACCGCATGCGGGCCTGTGTGGGTGCGATGCTGGCTGCATCGCTGATTGTATCGGTTTTGTTTCTGCGGCGCGATACGGTGCAAACTCCGCAGGCCGCGCGGCACAAGCTGGATGGGCGCGTGCTGGGCACCATCGGGCACGAGCGCAAGGAAAAGCGGCTGTTCGTAAAAAAGAGCCGCGGTGCGGGGCGCAAGGCTGCGGCGCTGCTGACAGACCCTTTTGTGCGGTACACCTACACGGAAGCGTATCAGGATCTCTGTGCGGCGTTGGAGCACCGCATGCGGCGGGACGGCAAAAAAGTGCTGCTGCTCACGGGCGCGGGAGAAAACGAAGGAAAATCAAGCGTAGCGGCAAATTTGGCGCTGGCGCTTTCCATGCGCGGGCGGCATGTGCTGCTGTTGGATCTCGATTTAAGAAAACCGGCGTTGCACAAAATTTTCGGCCTGCGCACGGCGGCTAAAAACGGGATCGGGCAATATTTGCAGGCAGAGAAAGACGCGGAGCCGCCGCTTATTTTTTCGGAAAAATACGGCATTTCGCTCGGCCTTACCGCGCCTGCCGCGCACCCGGAGCGCCTTTTGCACAGCGAAAAGCTGAAAAAGCTGCTTTTGGCGGCGCGGGCGGACGAACGCTTTGACTACGTTTTGCTCGATTCCCCACCGATGCTGCTTTCCGCCGATGCCGAGGCGCTCAGTGCGCTTTCGGATCTTTCGGTGCTCGTTGTGCGGCAGGACTACACTCCGGCCGGTATAGTAAACGACTGCGCCGATGCGCTCACGCAGAGCGGGACGGATTTTGCCGGATTTATCCTGAATGATTTTTACGCGGCTGTGCACCCGCAGCAGCTTTTTGCAGTGCGGACGGCTTCGTCAAAATAGTGCCTTGTAGCTAAAAATGCAGATGTTTTGTCGGCGTTTTACTGATTTTGACGGCTTTTTGTTCAAATCCGTTGACGCACAACGGGTAAAAGCGATATAATAACTCGGATAAGGCACTGCCGCGGAATGCGCGGCGCGCCGAATTTTCCCGAAACGTCAAAATCAAAGGAGTACACGATATGAGCAAATGGAAGGAACGGATCCCGGGCATTGTGATCTCTGTCATTTTGGTGGCAGTGTTTGCCGTGTTTATGGTGATCCTTCTGCAAAGCAAGATGATGCCGACGAAGCTGCTGATCCTTGGCGGTATTGCGCTTGTCCTTTTGGTGGCTTCTGCTGTTTTGTTGGTGCGCAGCATCCGAAATAAAGGTCAGTTCATCTGCGGCGCGTCGCTTTCTCTGGTACTGGCGCTGGTGCTTGGACTTGCGAGCAACTACATTTCGGTCGCGACCGGCACGCTGACGGAGATTGGCACGGTGCGCACGGAATATACGCCCGTAGCGGTCTATGTGCGCACGGATGACCCGGCTTCCGCGTTGGAAGACACAAAGGGCTATACGTTCGGCATTTTGGAATCACTTGACCGCGAAAGCACCGATTCCGCCGTCAGCCAGATCACGGAGCGCTTTGGCAGCGCAGTGACGACGAAGACGTATGCCGGCATCACACAGCTCATCGACGGCCTGCTCAACAAAGAATGCGGTGCGATCATCCTAAATACTGCATACCTCGACGTTGTGACGGAGCTCGATAAATACGCCGATGTAGAAAGCAAAATTCGCGAACTTGAAGTGCTGCACGTGGAAACGGCGGTACAGAGCGAAGCGGAAAAGGCGCAGAGCACCGGCAACAGCGATGCGGAAAATCGTATTTACACCCTGTATATCAGCGGCAGCGATACGCGCCAGGGCCTTAACACGGTCGGCCGCAGCGACGTAAACATTTTGGCGACAATCAATACGGAAACGCGCCAGATTCTGCTTGTGACGACCCCGCGCGACTACTATGTGCCGCTGCCTGTTTCGGGCGGCATCCCGGATAAGCTGACACATGCGGGGATTTACGGCGTGAACGTTTCCATAGGCACGCTCGAAATGCTGTATGATACGGATATCGATTACTACTTCCGCCTTAATTTCTCCGGCTTTACCGGCATTGTGGATGCGCTCGGCGGCATTACGGTCGATAACGATGTTGCGTTTACAAAGGGCGACTACACGTACCCGGTGGGCAAGGTGCAGATGGACGGCAAAATGGCGTTGACCTTTGCCCGCGAGCGCTATTCGTTTATGGATGGCGATATTCAGCGCGGTAAAAACCAGCTGAAGGTTATTTCCGCTATCATCGATAAGGCACTTTCCCCGGATATTCTGGTGCGCTACAACTCCATTATGGACAGCATCAAGGACTGCTTCGAGATGGATGTGCCGTATGACGACATCGCGGCGCTCGTGCGCCGTCAGCTTTCCGATAACGGCTCTTGGAACATTGTCCAATGCAGCGTGACCGGCACGGGCGATTCGCAGATCCCGTACTCCATGAGCGATTACGCCTACGTCATGCGTCCGGATTATAACACCGTAAATAAGGCAAAAGAGCTGATGCAGGCTGTTAAGGACGGCAAAACGCTCTCGAAGACCGATACGAACATTACGGATGCGGACCGCACAAGATATGCTTCTATGCCGGGCGACCCCGCAGCCTCGTACACGAGCAGCGGAAGCGGTACCCAGAGCAGCTCCAGCAACAACTACAGCTACTCCGACAGCAACGATTACAGCTATTCGGGCGGCTCCGATAATTCCGGCTACGAAGAGCCTTCTGTGCCCTCCGAACCCTCCGGCGGCGAAACGCCGTCTGAACCTGCGGGCGGTGACGAGACACCGTCTGAGCCTTCCGGCGGCGAAGAGATTCCCTCCGAACCCTCCGGCGGCGATGAGACACCCGCAGAGCCGGATCCCGGCACAAACGGCGGCGAAACAATCGCAGAGCCTGCGGCCTAAATGAGATTTCATACCATGTAAACTTTTTCCCCCGAAGCCCTTGCGGTTTTCGGGGGAATTCTTTATAATTATTATGAGGTGTTTTGGCTATTCAGTATGCGACAAGGAGAAACTATGCACCGAAGAAAAAAATTGCCCGAAAACGGCGTTGTCATTGTGCTTGGCGCACGAGTGGTGGGGGCATCGAAAACCTGCCCCGCGCACCTCAGTCGCGCGTTTCAATATCGTGTGGATACTGCAGCATCGTATCTAAAAGCCTATCCGAAAGCCGTTTGTATCACGACCGGCGGGCAGGGCAAGGACGAGCCGCAAAGCGAGGGCGAAGCCGCAAAGGAAGCGCTGATGAAGTTCGGGGTTGCGCCGAAGCGCATCTTTGCGGAAGTAAACTCCAAAACGACGCTTGAAAACCTGCGTTTTGCGCGGGATATTCTGCGCGAAAATGGCTTTTCCGATACCGTTTTGCTTGCAACGCAAAGTTACCACCAGTGGCGCGCCTGCCGCATGGCAAAAATGTTGGGACTTACGCCGTATCCGCTGCATGCGAAGACCAATTTGAAAAGTCTGCCGAAAAACCTGTGCCGAGAATTTCTGGCTATCCTGAAATTCCTGCTGTTTACCCGAAAGGAATGAGACGAATGGAACAAGAGCAAAAGCGCTTGCTGATCCACGGTGCGCGCATTTTGAACCCCGCGCGCGGCGAGGATTATATCGGCAATATTTTGATCTCCGGGGACCGCATCAGCGCGGTTTCCGAAAACCTGTACGATGCGGATGCCGAAGTCATTGAAGCAAAAGGTTTAACGGCGGTGCCGGGCTTTGTGGATATGCATGTGCATCTGCGTGACCCGGGCTTTACCGATAAGGAAGATATTTACACGGGCTGCCGTGCGGCTGCGGCGGGCGGCGTGACGAGCCTTTTGTGTATGCCGAACACGAAGCCGGCGGTTGATACGCCCGAGACCGTGCGCTATATTTTGGACAAAGCAAAGACCGCCGATGCGCATGTTTATGTTGCGGCGGCGATTACAAAGGGACTGAAAGGTGAAGAGCTGTGCGACTTAGAAGCGCTGCACGATGCCGGCGCCATTGCCTTGAGCGACGACGGTCGTCCGGTCATCGATACCGCCTGCCTTGTAAAGGCATTGTGCGAAGCGCCGAAGCTCCACATGCGCGTGACGGCGCACTGCGAAGATTTGTTCCTCGCGAAAAAGTGGGTCATGCATGAGGGAGAGGTTTCCGAAAAGCTCAATCTGCCCGGCGTACCTGCGGCGGCGGAGGACTGCGGCACGGCGCGCGAAATTGCGGCGGCTGCGGCGTATGACGTGCCGGTGCACATCTGCCATGTCAGCACGGCAACCTCTGCGGCGCTCATCCGTGATGCCAAAGCCCGCGGCGTAAAGGTGACGGCGGAGACCGCACCGCACTACTTGCTTTTGACCGACGAAGCGCTCGAAAAGCACGACGCGGACTACCGCATGAACCCGCCGCTGCGCAGCGAGAAGGACCGCCTTGCGATGATCGAGGCCGTAAAGGACGGCACGATCGACGTCATCGCGACCGACCACGCGCCGCACACACCGGCGGAAAAAGCTGATTTTCTGCACGCGCCGAACGGCTCCATCGGTATGGAAACGTCGTTTGCGGCGGCATATACCGCGCTTGTAAAGACCGGCGTTTTGACGCTTACAGAGCTCATCGAAAAGATGAGCGTGCGCCCGGCGGCGCTGCTTGGCATTGAAGCCGGCGCCATCGGTGCGGGCGAAGTGGCCGATATTGCGCTGATTGACGAGCACGAAGCGTGGGTTGTGGACCCCGAAAAGCTGCATGGCAAAAGCCGCAACACGCCGTTTAAGGGCATGACGCTCACGGGCCGCGTAAAGGCGACCGTCTGTGGCGGCAGAGTTGTATTTAATGAACTGTAAAAGTTTGAGAAATTTGAAATTATAGATTTGAAATGAGAGAGGGATTACTATGTCTTTTGACCGTATGATTGAAAAAATCGTGGAAACCCAGAATCCGACCGTTGCAGGTCTTGACCCGAAGCTCGCGTACATTCCGTCCTACATTCTGGACGGCGCCGTCGCAAAGTATGGCAAAACGCTGGAGGCTGCGGCCGCCGCACTGCTCGAATACAACAAGGGCCTCATCGACGCGCTGTGCGATATTGTCCCGGCCGTAAAGCCGCAGGCGGCGTACTATGAAATGTACGGCTGGCAGGGCGTGAGAACCCTTGCGGAGACCGTCGCTTACGCGCGCGCAAAGGGTATGTTCGTCATCACGGACGGCAAGCGCAACGACATCGGCACCACGATGGAAGCCTACGCCACGGCGCACCTCGGCAAAACGGATGTGTTCGGCGAGAAAACGGAAGCCTTCGGTGCGGACGCGCTGACCGTGAATGGTTACCTCGGCACGGATGGCATCAAGCCGCTGCTCGGCGTTTGCGAAGCGGAAGATAAGGGTATTTTCGTGCTTGTGAAGACCTCCAACCCGTCCTCCGGCGAATTGCAGGATCAGAAAATGGAAAGCGGCAAGACCGTTTACGAAACCATGGGCGAATTCTGCGAGCACTGGGGTGAAAGCGTTATGGGTAAATACGGCTACTCCGGCGTCGGCGCGGTCGTCGGCGCAACGTACCCGGCACAGCTCGGCGAAATGCGCGAGAAAGCGCCGCACACGTTCTTCCTCGTGCCCGGTTACGGCGCACAGGGCGGCGGCGCGGACGACGTTGCCCCGGCGTTTGACAAGAACGGTCTCGGCGCCATCATCAATTCCTCTCGCGGCATTATGTGCGCATGGCAGAAGGAAAAGTGCGACGAGCATGATTATGCACAGGCGGCAAGACGCGAAGCCATTCGCATGCGCGACGAGATCTGCGCACGCATCGGCGAAATTCGCGCGAACGGATGAGTAACGCTCGGAAAGGACAAGCTATGAAATATGACGTTCAGCTCTGCGAGGTGCTGCGCCGCGCGCAGACCGCAGAGAACACCTTTGATTATACGGTCTTAGCGCCGAAACTGGCAGAAGTGGCGCAGCCCGGACAGTTTGCGCACATTTACGTGCCCGGTAAAACGCTGCGCCGCCCGATTTCCATTTGTGACATCGATAAGAAAAACGGCACGCTGCGCTTTGTGTTCCAGATTCGCGGCGCGGGTACAGAGCAGCTCTCGAAGTTTGAGGTCGGCGATAAGATGGATATTTTGGCGCCCCTCGGCCACGGCTTTACGTTCGACCCGAACGCGCACAATTTGTTCATCGGCGGCGGTATCGGCGTGCCTCCGCTTTTCGGCGCAGCAAGGCAATGCGGCAAAAACGCCACGGTGGCGGTCGGTTTCCGCAATAAGGATTTCGTAATTCTCGAAGACGACTTCCATGCAGCAGGCTGCGACCTGCGCATTGCGACGGATGACGGCAGCTACGGCCACCACGGCCTCGTCATCGATTTAATTCAGGATGTGCACCCCGATAAAATTTTTGCCTGCGGTCCGAAGGTCATGCTGCGCGCCGTGACGGAGTTTGCAAAAGCGCACAACATTCCGTGCGAAATTTCCCTTGAGGAGCGCATGGCGTGCGGCATCGGTGCGTGCCTCGGTTGCGCGGTGGAGCTTTACGACGAAAACGGTGAAACGTATATGGGCCATGTCTGTAAGGACGGCCCGGTGTTCCCGGCGGAAAGGGTGGTATTCTGATGGCTGATTTAAAGGTTTCGGTTGCGGGTGTGGAGTTCCATAACCCGCTCATTGCGGCGTCCGGCACGTTCGGTTTCGGCCGCGAATATGCAGAGTTTTACCCGCTCTCCGCACTCGGCGGTATTTCTTCTAAGGGCATCACGTTAAAGGCGCGACCGGGCAATCCTGCGCCGCGCATTGCGGAAGCCCCCGGCGGTATGCTGAATGCCGTGGGTCTGCAAAATCCGGGTGTCGATCACTTCATTGAAAAAGATCTCCCGTGGCTGCGCGAGCAGGGCGTGACCATCATTGCGAACATTGCCGGCAACACGCCGGAGGATTACTGCGCCATGGCGGAAAAACTGAATGACACCGACATCGACATGATCGAAATGAACATCTCCTGCCCGAACGTGAAGCAGGGCGGCGTGCAGTTCGGCACGAGCTGCGCAGGCGTTGAAGACATCACGAAAGCGGTGCGCGCGCATTGCAAAAAGCCGCTGATGGTGAAACTTTCCCCGAATGTGACGGATATTTCCGAGATCGCGCTCGCGGCGGAAAGCGCCGGTGCGGATGCCGTCTCCATGATTAACACGCTGACCGGCATGCGTATCGACATCAACACGAAGCGTCCGATCATTCACAACAACACAGGTGGCTTCTCCGGCCCGGCGCTTTTGCCCATTGCGGTGCGCATGGTGTGGCAGACGTATCAGAAGGTGAAAATTCCGATCGTCGGTCTCGGCGGCATCAGCACGTGGCAGGACGCTGTGGAAATGCTGCTTGCAGGTGCGACGGCGCTGCAGATCGGCACCGTGTTGTTCACAGACCCGTATGCGCCCGTGAAGATTACCGAAGGGCTTACGAATTACATGGATAAAAACGGCGTGAAGACCCTTTCCGAATTGACCGGTGCGATGCGTCCGTGGTAAATGATATGGAAAAATTACACTTATATCTTGTGCGCCACTGCGAAAGCCTCGGCAACCGCGAGAATATTTTTCAGGGTCAACTTGACCTCGATATCAGCGCTACAGGAGAAAAGCAGTTGGCGCTTTTGGCACTGCGGTTTCGGAACATCCCCATTGATGCTGTGTATTCGAGCCCGTTAAAGCGCGCGTATAAAACGGCGGAAGCGGTGGATTTGTACCACAGTTTGCCTATCATAAAACTGCCGGAGCTGATGGAAGTGGATGTTGGCGCGCTGTCCGGCATGAAGCTTGACAAAGCGTTTACGGATTATCCGGTATTTGCCGAAAAGTGGCAGAATTCCCCGCAAAACTGCATTTTTCCGGAGGGAGAGACGACAGCGGAAGTCTATGACCGCGCAAAAAAAGCGCTTGCACGCGTGAAAGCGAATTGCATGGGCAAAACAGCGGTCATCACGTCGCACGGTTTTTTGTTGCGCTGCATGGCGTGTGAGATTTTGGAGCACGATATTGAACGTTTGAGTGATATTCGTATCGGCGGCAACACCTCGGTTTCGGAATTTTATATCGGCAAAGACGGCAGCGTGGAAACGGTGCGCCTCAGCGATAAAAGCCACCAGTATGTTGTCCACAAATAATATATAGCAAAAGACATAAGAAAAGCCCCTGAAGCATACCATTCTCTAAAGGGGGAGTGGGTATGCTTTGGGGGCTTTTGGAGTATTTATCGTCGATTTTGTTTTTCTTTCTGCACATCACAAGCGCCGGGTCGTTTCCAAAGGCGCTGACTGCGGCGGAGGAGAAAAAATATCTGGAGCAAATGGCGGCGGGCGACCACCACGCGCGGCAAAAACTCATCGAACACAATTTACGGCTTGTGGCGCACATTGCGAAGAAATACTATGCCGATGAAAATGACCGCGATGACCTCGTTTCCATTGGCACGGTGGGGCTCATCAAGGCTGTGGACAGCTTCGACCCGACAAAGGGCATTCGGCTTTCAAGCTACGCTTCGCGGTGCATTGAAAATGAGATTCTGATGTTCTTCCGCAGCGCGAAAAAGACAGCGCAGGACGTATCGCTGAATGACCCCATCGATACCGACAAGGACGGCAACACGCTGACGCTGCTCGACACCATCGCGACGGACGACCACATTTTGGAGGACATCGACCTGCGCATGAAGGTGCGGCAGTTGTACGACGCGGTGAAGACCCGTCTTTCGCCGCGCGAGCGCGAGATCATTTTGCTGCGCTACGGGCTTACGGGCCAGCGGCCGCTCGTGCAGAGAGAAATCGCAAAAAAGCTGAACATTTCCCGCAGCTATGTCTCGCGCCTTGAGAAAAAAGCGCTGCAAAAACTGCGAAAAGCGTTTGACGAATAAAAAAGGCGCGTGCATCACACGAAGTTGTGGGTACACGCGCTTGGTTTAAATAAATTTTCCGGTCACGCTGTCCGCGGCGTTTTTGATCTGTTCCGGAGTTCCGCAGGCGACAAGCCGCCCGCCCGCTTCACCGCCGCCGGGGCCCATATCGAGAATATAATCAGCGCTGCGGATGACGTCGAGGTCGTGCTCAATAACGATGACGGTCGCGCCGCTTTCGATGAGCGTTTGGAACACGGTGAGCAGTGTCTGCACGTCGAGCGGGTGCAGGCCGATGGTCGGCTCGTCGAACACGAACACGGAGCCGCTCTGTGCCTTGCCCATCTCACTCGCAAGCTTTAAGCGCTGCGCTTCGCCGCCCGAAAGTCCGGGCGTTTCCTCACCGAGCGTGAGGTAGCCGAGGCCGAGACTGTTTAAGACATTTAATCTCTGCGAGACGAGCTTCCAGTCCTTGCAGGCCGAAAGCGCCGTGCGCACGTCCATGTCCATGATTTCGGGCAGGGTGTACGCTTCGCCGCTTTTCGTCTTTGCCGTAACGGCTGCCGCGGCAGTCCGGGCAGGGGATATTCACATCGGGCAAAAACTGCACGTCCAGGCTGATACTGCCGGTACCGTCGCAGGTAGGGCAGCGCAGCTTGCCGGTGTTGTAGGAGAAGTCACCGGCTTTGTATTTGCTTTTTTTGGCGTCCGGCGTGCGGGCGAAAATTTTACGCAGCTCATCGTGCACATTAGCGTATGTCGCAACGGTGGAGCGCACATTGATACCGATAGGCGTAGCGTCGATGAGCTTCACTTGGTCGATGCCCTCGGCGCTGACCGACTTCACGTGCGCTGGTAGCTTTTCACCACGAATATGCGCCGAAAGCGCCGGGATAAGGCTTTCCAGAATAAGCGTCGTTTTGCCGGAGCCGGAAACGCCCGTAACAACGGTCAGGCGGCCTTTCGGAATATCCACTTCGAGCGGCTTCACCGTATGGATGCGGTCGGTGGAAAGGTGGATAGCGCCGTTTTGGAAAAGCTCGCTTTCGGGTGCTTTCTGTCGCGAGATGCCCTGCTTTCCCGCCAAAAACGGGCCGATCTGCGAGTTTTCGTTTATCTTAATGTCGTCTGTTGTGCCCTCCGCGATGACATGGCCGCCTTTTGCACCGGCTTCCGGGCCCATTTCAATGAGCCAATCGGCCTCGCTCAAAATCTGCGTGTCGTGGTCGACGAGCAGAACGGAGTTGCCGTCGTCGATGAGATCGTGCATCACGCCGGTGAGGCCGACGATGTTCGCCGGGTGCAAGCCGATGGAAGGCTCATCGAGCACATATAAAACGCCGGTGGTGCGGTTGCGAACGGCACGGGCAAGCTGCATGCGCTGGCGCTCGCCTGTGGAAAGCGTGGAGGCGGCGCGGTCGAGCGTCAAGTAGCCGAGCCCTAACTCCAAAAGGCGCTTGGCGTTCAATGTAAACGAATCGCAGATGCTCTGCGCCATGGGACGCATTTCTTCGGGCAGCGAGCCCGGCACGTCCGCGACCCAATCGGTGAGGCCGGCGAGCGTCATACGGCAGACTTCATCTAAAGAAATGCCGCGAAGCTTCGGAGCGCGAGCTTTTTCCGATAGCCGTGAGCCGCCGCAGTCCGGGCACGGTTCGGTCTTCAGAAACTTTTCCACGCGCTTCATGCCGTTTTCATCTTTGACTTTGGAGAGTGCGTTTTCCACGGTATACACGGCGTTGAAGTAGGTGAAATCCATTTCGCCTGCTGCGCCGCTCGTTTTATTCTGGTAGATCATGTGCTTTTTAATGGCAGGGCCGTGAAACACGATGTCCTTTTCTTTTTCCGTCAGCTCGCGGAACGGCACGTCGGTGCGCACGCCGAGGTCGCGGGCGATGTCCTTCATCAAAGACCACATCAGCGTCTGCCACGGGCGCACGGCGCCTTCGTCAATCGTGAGGGTGTCGTCCGGTACAAGGGTACTTTCGTCCACAATGCGCACGATGCCGGTGCCGTCACATTTGCGGCACGCGCCTTGGCTGTTGAACGCGAGTTCCTCCGCGGACGGCGCGAAAAATTCCGCACCGCAAACGGGGCACACGCACGGCTGACCCGCCGCGACGGCCAATGTCGGCTGAATGTAGTGTCCGTTCGGGCAGCGGTGGCTTGCAAGGCGTGAATACATCAGGCGCAGGCTGTTGAGTAACTCCGTGCCCGTGCCGAATGTGCTGCGGATGCCCGGGACATTGGGGCGCTGGTGCAGTGCGAGCGCGGCCGGGACATATAGAACTTCGTCCACCTGCGCCTGTGCCGCCTGCGTCATACGGCGGCGCGTGTAGGTGGAAAGCGACTCCAAATACCGCCGTGATCCCTCTGCATACAAAACACCGAGCGCGAGCGACGATTTGCCGGAGCCCGAAACACCCGCTACGCCAACGATCTTATGCAGCGGCACATTGATGTCAATGTTTTTGAGGTTGTGCACGCGCGCACCGCGCACCTCGATGTGGTCGACAAGATTGAATTTGTGCTTTGCTTGTTCCATTTATTCTTCCTCCGCTTTGCGGTTGATCTCTTCCAAAAAGGCCTTGCCGTAGCGATGCGCCTTGCGCTCGCCCACGCCGGAGACCTGCAAAAGCTCCTGTTCGTCCGTCGGCATTTTGGCGCACATATCGCGCAAAGTGGCGTCGGTGAAAACGACGTAGGCCGGAACGCTCGCTTTTGCGGCAAGCGCGGCACGCAGCTTTTTCAGCCGTGCGAAAAGCTCCGGGTCGGCATCGCCTGCGGCCTTGTCCGGCTTCTTCGCTTTTTCCTGCGGCACGGGAATACGCATTTCAAAGTTTTTTTCCCCGAGCAAAACCGGCCGCGCGTTCTGCGTCAGCTTTAAAACCGGGTATTGCCCGTCGGTCTGGATGAGCAATTCCTGCATCAAAAGCGCGTCGATGATACGCTTGATTTCAAAAATCGGCTTTTCGCGCATGAGCCCGTAGGTGGACTGTGTTTGCAGATTCATTTGCAAAACACGCTCATTTTCGCTGCCGCGCAGAATGTCGCAGATCATGCTGATGCCGAGCCGCTGCCCGGTGCGCGCCACGCAGGAGAGCACCTGCTGTGCTTCCACGGTGGCCTCTATCAAAACGGAGCCGCCCGCGCAGCTGGAGCAATTGCCGCAGTATTCCTCGGCGGGCTCGCCGAAGTATTTTAAGATGAATGCGCGCAGGCAATCGGCCGTCGTGCAGTAATATGTCATTTTTCGCAGACGGTCGTATTCGCGCTGGATGAGCTTTTCCTGCGTTTCAAAGTCGAGGTCGGGGTTCGGGTCGCTGTTTTCGATTAAATAGCGGTTCGTGCGCACGTCCTGCGGGCTGTAAAGCAAAATACACTCGGCGGGGCTGCCGTCGCGCCCGGCACGCCCGGCTTCCTGATAATAGCTCTCGAGGTTTTTCGGCATGTTGTAGTGGATGACGAACGACACGTTGGATTTATCGATGCCCATGCCGAACGCGTTCGTCGCGACCATAATGGGCTTGCGGTCATAGACGAAATCGTCCTGGTTTTGCCTGCGTTCTTCCTCCGGCAGACCGGCGTGGTAGCGCGTGGAAGGGATACCCTTGTCGTTTAAAAGCGCGTCCACTTCTTCCACGGTGCGGCGCGTGGAGCAGTACACAATGCCGCATTTGCCCGGGCGTTCTTCGATGAGCGTCAAAAGCGCCAGCGCCTTACTGTGCGGCATCTGCACGCCGAAATATAAGTTCGGGCGGTCAAAGCCCGTCGTGATACGCACGGGGTCAATGAGGTGCAGGTGCTCTGCAATGTCCTTGCGCACGGCTTTTGTTGCCGTGGCGGTGAATGCGCCGATCGTCGGGCGATTTTTCAAACTTTCGGCAAATTCCGCAATCTTTAAATAGTCCGGGCGGAAGTCCTGCCCCCACTGAGAGACACAGTGCGCTTCATCCACGGCGATGAGAGAAATATTGAGGTTCTCTACGGCCGTGCGGAAGTTCTCGGTCGAAAGGCGTTCCGGCGCGACGTAGACGAGCTTATACAACCCCTCGGATAAATTGTGCAGTGCGCGGCTGTACTGTGCCGGGGTGAGCGAGCTGTTGAGGTATGCCGCGTGCACGCCCGCCTGCGTCAGCGATTCCACCTGATCTTTCATCAGCGAAATGAGCGGGGAGATGACAAGCGTGATGCCCGGCAGCAGGAGTGCCGGCACCTGATAGCACACGGATTTGCCTGCGCCCGTCGGCATGACGCACAGCGCATCGCGGCCCGTGAGCAGTGCGTCTACAATTTCCTCCTGACCGCGGCGAAAGGACGTGTAACCGAAATAGCGCCGCAGAATATCGAGTTTCGTTTCCATAGATCTGTTCCTTTACGGTCAAAAATACCCGCGCGTGCAAAAGCACGGCGGGCATTTAACGTTTTAAATTAAGAGAGCTTCTTCATTTCGATGGTCTTCCAGTCGCACTCCTTGTCCATCCAGCGGATGCCGACATCTGCGTATTCGGCTTCGCCGCGCTGGTTGTCGAACGGGTCGATGCGCAGCTGTGTCTTTGGCGGGTCAAAATCCGCCTGAAGCTCGCTGTTTGCCGCCATGCGGAACGGGTCGAGATTGCCGAAGTAGAAGTCGTTGCGCTCGCTGTCGCCCATGCGGTGCGCACTGCCGCCGAAGGACGGGTCTGCAAACAGCCAGCCGTAGGGAGCAATGTAGAACTGCGCCCAGTCGTGGCAGCCGGTGTCGTCCGGCGTGACGAACAGGCCGCTCTGCCAACGGGCAGGAATACCTGCGCAGCGGCACAGCGTGATGAACAGCAGCGCCTGCACGCCGCAATCCCCGTGCAGCCCCGCGCCGTAATAATCCGGAATGCTGCCCGGCAGCGTGAAGTATTCGCGCACATACGAATATGTACCGACCTTCGTGCAGTAGTCGTAAAAGCTGCGTGCGAGCAGAAGCGGGTTCTTCTCATCGCCGGAAAGCTCTTTGCAAAGCGCACGGATGAGCGGCGTGAAGCGAATGTGCGGGTAAAGCTCCTCGGTGTCAAACGTCGGCTGCTCTGCACTGACCTGTGCGGATTCGAGGTTGTTGTATTTCACATAGGAAAGATATTTGTATTCAACCCAGAAGGTTTCGTTTTTCTCGAATTTGCCGCGGAATGAGACCGTGCGCGCGGGTGCATTTTCATCTGCAAGCTTATAAATGGGGTGGGAGGTCGCAAGGATCTCAATGTCGCGCATGTTCATCGCATTCTTCGGTACGGGAAGATGCACGGTTAGTTCTTCTCCGGGACGGAAAACATCGTCATGCAGACGGAACTGGGCGCGCAGCTGAATGCTCCACAGCGCGTCGCCGTCTTTTTTCATGTCGCGTACATTTTGGCGCAGAAATTCCACGCGATCACTTTTGTCCTTCGGCGGCTTGCCTGCACGCGTGGCGATATCCGGGTAAACGCCCAAAAGCGTATCGTAGAACGTGCGGGAATACGTCGTTTTGCCGTTGATGTAGATCCAGTCGATGGCGCCGCGGTCACGCAATGCGTCAAGCTCTGCCTTCGTGAAATCCGGAATTTCCTTCTGCACGAGCGCCAAAGCGTCTTCTTCGCTGTATGTGTAGCCCGTCGGCAGTGCTTTCAAGACCTCACGCTCCAGTGCAAGGCGTGTTTTCATAAACGCCGGGACTTTCTCGTTTGCAAGGTATAGGTCGATAAGGTGGAACGCGCGTTCAAAATCGCCGCACCATTTTGCCTTTAAAATGTCTTCCGGCAGCGCGATTGCAAGCGTTTCAATATCTTTTTGGTTCATAACAGCAGCCTCCTTTGATGGATAAAGTTAACCGATATGCAGCACCGCGCACGCAATGCGGAAATAGATCAGCAAGGAAAGCGCGTCTACAATGGTCGTGATGAATGGACTGGCCATGACGGCCGGGTCAAAACCGATGCGCTTTGCAAGCACCGGCAGCGAACAGCCGACAAGCTTTGCAGCGAGCACCGTTACAACAAGCGTGCTGCACACAACGATGGCGACCGGGATGGTCACACGATCAACGAGCAGCAATTTGACAAAGTTTGCGGCGGCAAGCGAAACACCGCACAAAAAAGCCACGCGCGCCTCCTTCCAGAGGATACGCCCGATGTCTTTATATTCGATCTCGCCGAGGGAAAGACCGCGGATGATGGAGACCGAAGCCTGACTGCCCGCGTTGCCGCCCGTGTCCATCAGCATGGGGATAAAACCCGTCAGCACAATGGAAGCGGAAAGCGCATCTTCAAACGAGGTGATGATGCTGCCCGTAAATGTAGCGGAGATCATGAGGAGCAAAAGCCACGGGATACGTTTTTTCCATGTAGCAAAAACGCCCGTTTTCATGTACGGCTTATCGGTCGGCGTGATAGCCGCCATCATTTCGATATCTTCCGTTGCCTCATCCTGAATAACATCGATCGCGTCGTCAACGGTGACAATGCCCACAAGTCGCTCTTCGTTATCGACGACCGGAACGGCAAGAAAATCGTACTTGCCGAACAGGGAGGCCACTTCTTCTTTATCGGTATGGGTGGAAACGTAAATAATGTTCGTTTCCATGATATTGCGGATCAGCTCGTTTTTGGGGGCAAGCAGCAGGTCTTTCACGGTCACAATGCCTTTCAGCTTGCGGCGGCTGTCCGTGACATAGCAGGTGTACACCGTTTTTCCACGCCGATGGCACGGATGCGGTCAAACGCCTCCTCCACCGTCATGCCGCGCTTTAAATCGACGTATTCCATCGTCATGATAGAGCCTGCGCTGTCTTTGGGGTAATTTAAAATCTGGTTAATGAGTACGCGCGTTTCGGCGTCCGTGTGTCGCAGAATGCGCTTGACGAGGTTTGCGGGCATTTCTTCAATCATGTCTGCAGCGTCGTCCACATACAGCTCGTTCACGACGTCGTGCAGCTCTTTATCACTGAATGCTTCAACAAGCACCGTCTGTTCGTCCGGATTCATATAAGCGAACGCGTCCGCTGCAAGCTCTTTTGGGAGCAGGCGAAACACAAGCGCCATCTTTTCACGCGGCAGGTCTTCAAAAAGTTCTGCCACGTCTGCCGGGTTCATGTCTTTCAGAAGATTGCCCAACTGGGGGAAATCTTTATTTTCCAGCAGCTCTAAAATTTTGTCCAATATATCCAACATAGTTCGTCCGTCCTTTCTCTGCAATCGTGCAAAAATCGGCAATCGGACGATACGGTTTGAACTCAGCCGTTTACAAATGTAAGGTCGCGCAAAAAACAAGCGGAGAAAATCGCCTGTTTTTCTGCGGGCGGCTGCATCTGTTCTCGAGGAACCGCACCGCCACTACTGCCAGCGTCCATTTTCTCCACTCCTTTGTTTTAGTATTTTTGTCAGTGTATTTGCAAATAATCGCAAAGTGCTTTTGCGTTTTTGCATACGGAAACAAAACGCCGCATTTTTGTCGGCGTTCTTATCTATAAAGTTACCCTTTTTTTGAATAATTGTCAAGCCTAACAAACGACTTTTCGGGAATTTTACGTCAGAGATTTCGTTTGGGGTTCGCCGTCTGCCGCAAGAGATAATCAATGCTCACGTTATAGAAGTTTGCGAGTTTAATTAGAATGTCGTCCGTAAGCTGCTGCTGGCCTGTTTCGATATAACTGTATTTGCGCTGTGTAATGCCGATTGCATTTGCGACTTGCTGCTGCGTTAAATCAGAGTCCTCCCGCAGATCGCGTATTCTGTTCTCCGTCAATTTTTTCACCTGCTTTGAGTGGTATCCACTCAAAGTATATGTAGACGGATTTTATCTATTGACTTTTAGATATATTTCATCTAAAATTGGGAAAAGAGGAGAGACAGGAGAGAAAAGCAATGCTTAAACGCTGGGGACGAGTAATTTTGGTCATGCTGTTGGTATGCTTTCTTCTTACGACCTGCACCTGTGCGCATAAATGGAAGGAAGCCACCTGCACCGAGCCGAAAACCTGTGTGTATTGCGGTATGACGGAAGGCGAGCCGCTTGGACATGATTGGAAAGCTGCTACGATCAACTACCCCAAGACCTGTGTTCGCTGCGGTAAAACAGAAGGTGAAGCTTACGGTATCTATTAAAAAAACCGATGCAGAGTTTCGACTGCATCGGTTTTTTTGTTGGCTCAAATTTATCGCTCCATATTGGAGTTGCGCTTTGTGATGGCTTCCCACAGGCCATTTAAGTACGCGGCGCCGAGGGCACGGTCGTAAAGGCCATAGCCGGCGCGGCCGGTCTCGCCCCAGATCATTCTGCCGTGGTCCGGGCGGATGTAACCGTTGAAACCGTTTTTGTAGAGCGCGTTCAAAATGGCATACATATCGAGCGAGCCGCATGCAGAGTAGTGTGCGCGCTCCTCAAAACCGTTTTCCAGCACGGCAACGTTGCGGGCGTGAACGAAATGGATGCGCCCCATCGCGGCGTATTTTGCCGCCA
>OMDR01000431.1_pt1 | contig 29687 bp, 26 predicted proteins | sample 1645251 | NCBI WGS metagenome assembly OMDR01 (sample SAMEA103958142, study PRJEB25191) | human gut metagenome | biome: human-associated habitat [ENVO:00009003]; feature: intestine environment [ENVO:2100002]; material: feces | place: Germany | collected 2013/2015 | reverse complement strand
TAGACAGATCGTCGTTTAATACAGAACCCGGCTTACGGTCTATCTCGTTTTCCATCTTTTGTTTTCAGCGCTGTCTGCGGTGTGCAGGCAGCGTTTTTTGTTTCTTTAACCACACTGTCACTTTTCGTTTGGGCCGGTTTGTGGTATACTGAACAAAACCCCACAGAGCACGTCTCCGCCGGGGCCTTAATTCAACAGACAGGATGTGAAATCCTCCGATGAAAGATGGTTTTTTGAAAGCAGCCGCCCTCTCGCCCTCGCTGCGGGTGGCCGACTGCAATTATAACGCTTCCCAAATCGTATCTCAGTTACAGGACGCTGCGGCCCGCGGCGTCAGGCTGGCGGTGTTCCCCGAGTTCTGCCTCACCGGCTACACCTGCGGCGATCTGTTCTTGCAGCGCACGTTGCAGCAGGGCGCGCTGGACGCCCTGCAGACCGTGCTGGACGCCAGCCGGGAGCTGGACGTCGTGGCCCTCGTGGGCCTGCCGCTGCTGGTGCGGGGCAAGCTGTACAACTGCGCCGCCGTCCTCTGCGGCGGGCGTCTGCTGGGCCTTGTCCCCAAGACCTACCTGCCCAACTACGGCGAGTTCTACGAAAAGCGCCAGTTCACCCCGGGCAGCACTGAGGTGGAAAATGTGACGGTCTGCGGACAGGAGGTGCCGTTCGGTACGTCCCTGCTCTTCCGCTGCCGCCAGATGCCCAGCTTCGTTCTGGGCGTGGAGATCTGCGAAGACCTGTGGAGCGCTCTGCCCCCCTCCACCTTCCACACGCTGGCCGGTGCCACCGTCATTGCGAACCTTTCGGCCAGCGATGAGACGGTCGGCAAGGCCGAGTACCGCCGGGCGCTGGTGTCGAACCAGTCCGCCCGCCTGCTCTGCGGCTACCTGTACGCTTCTGCCGGCCACGGCGAGAGCACCCAGGACATGGTCTTCGCCGGCCACGACCTCATCGCCGAGAACGGCACCCTCCTCGCTGAGACATCTCCCTTCGAGGGCGGCTGGGCTGAGACGGAGCTGGACTGCCAGCGGATGGAGTCGGAGCGGGCGCGCAACACCAGCTTCGAGCCCAGCGCTGAGGGGTATCTGACCGTCGATTTCGACCTTGCCCTCACCGAGACCAAGCTCTCCCGCTGGGTAGACCCCACGCCCTTCATCCCCCACGACGAGCGCCGCCGGGCCGAGCGCTGTGAGCTGATCTTGAAAATGCAGGCCGACGGCCTCGCCAAGCGCCTCGAGCACGCCCACGCCAAGACGGCAGTCATCGGCATCTCGGGCGGTCTGGACAGCTGCCTCGCTCTGCTGGTGGCCGTCCGCGCCATGAAGCAGCTGGGCCGCCCCACCGGCGATGTGCTGGCCGTGACCATGCCCTGCTTCGGCACCACCCACCGCACCCGCAGCAATGCGGAGATCTTATGCGACGAGCTGGCCGTCAGCTTTACCGAGATCGACATCGCCAACACCGTCCACAGCCACTTCAGGGACATCGGCCAGGACGAGAGCGTGCTGGACGTCACCTTCGAAAACGGACAGGCCCGTGTGCGCACCCTCGAGCTGATGGACACCGCCAACCGCACCGGCGGCCTCGTCGTCGGCACCGGCGACCTCTCCGAGCTGGCGCTGGGCTGGGCCACCTACAACGGCGACCACATGAGCATGTACGGCGTCAACGCCGGTGTCCCCAAGACGCTGGTGCGCCACCTCGTCCAGTATGAGGCCGACATTGCCGCCTCCGCCGAGCTGCGCCGGGTGCTGCTGGACATCCTCGACACCCCTGTCTCCCCGGAGCTGCTGCCCGCCAAGGACGGCGAGATCTCTCAGAAGACGGAAGACCTCGTGGGTCCCTATGAGCTGCACGACTTCTACCTTTATTATGTTCTCCGCTTCGGCTTCGGCCCGTCGAAGATATTCCGGCTGGCGAAAGCGGCCTTCGCAGGCCGGGCCGAGTACCCGGACGAAGTGCTTTACAAGTGGCTGCGCAACTTCTACTGGCGGTTCTTCGCCCAGCAGTTCAAGCGCAGCTGCCTGCCCGACGGCCCCAAGGTGGGCAGCGTCACCCTCTCGCCCCGTGGCGACTGGCGGATGCCCAGCGACGCAGCCGCCGCGCTCTGGCTGGCCGAGCTGGAGCAGATCCCGCTCAAAGGATAATTTTTTATGAAACAACACAAAAAACTGCTGATGGATCTGGTCTTTGCTGCCGTCATTCTGGCCGCAGCCGCCGTGCTGCTGCTGGTGCGGAAAGCAAACCAGACCGGTGCGCCGCTCTGCGCAGAGCTCATCTATGGCGACAGCAACACCAGGCTCACCTTTCCTCTCGAAAAAGACGCCGATTACGATGTGGACACCGGCTACCTCACCGTCCACATCAGGATCCAGGACGGCGCGGCCCGCTTTGTGGATTCGCCCTGCCCTGACCACATCTGCGAGTCCTTCGGCTGGCTCAGCGAGGAAGACCAGACGGCCACCTGCCTGCCCGCCCGGGCTGTGCTGAGCATCATCCCCACCACATGACGGCATACACATCCAAAGGAGTGAACGCCTATGTTTGACGAAAACGAGCATATCCATCCCCAGAATAACGACGAAGGCCCCCGGCACATCCACCGGGGCATCAAGCGCAGCGAGCCTGACGAAGTGGAGGTAGACAGCGCCGATTTCTTCTCGCCGGAGCCTCCCCGCCCCAAAGCGCCGCCGAAACCGGCACCGACGCCTCCGTCTGAGCCGCCGAAGCCTCCGGTGCCGCCCCGCAGACAGTGGGAGCCGCTGCACCCCAGCGAGCCCGCCCCCGCTGACGACAAACTTCCGAAAGGAGGAATGGTCTTGCTGGTACTGCAGGCCATCCTGAGCCTTGCCGCGCTGGTGCAGCTCTGGCGCACCCAGATGTTGCCGGTGCTCTACCTCGTTATCATCACTGCGCTTCTGGTGCTGCTCTGGCTGCTGGTGCGCAAGTGCCTCGCCTCCCGCAGCGGTGCCGTCGTGGCCCGGGTGCTGTCCGTCCTGCTCTGCGCCGCGCTGGCCGTGGGCTGTGTCTGGGCGCAGCAGGGTCTGACTGCACTGGACAGCATGACTTCCGGCCTGCTCACCGGCGCAGAGGCGAATAAGATCACGAAAGAGCCCTTCGTCGTCTATCTCAGCGGCGTGGACAACCGCGGCGAGCTGACCGAAAAGGCCCGCAGCGACGTGAACATCCTCGCTGTGGTCAACCCCACCACCAAGCAGGCGGTCCTCATCAACACCCCGCGCGACTACTATGTTGACCTCGCAGGCACCGACAGCAAGGACAAGCTGACCCACGCCGGCCTCTACGGCGTCGAGACCAGCATGGCCACGCTGGGCAACCTCTACGGCGTGAACGTGGAGCACTACCTCCGCATCAACTTTGCGGGCTTCATCAACATCATCGACGCCATCGGCGGCGTGGACGTCTACTCCGACCAGGCCTTCACCTCGGTGGGCAGCCCCGGCTACTACGACCCCACCACCTTCGCCGAGGGCTGGAACCATCTGGACGGCAAGTCTGCTCTGGCTTTTGCCCGTGAGCGCCACGCCTTCAAGACCGGCGACATCCAGCGCGGCATCAACCAGATGAAAGTCATCGACGCGATGGCCAACAAGCTCAAATCCCCCGCCCTGCTCATGGGCTTCTCCAAGCTGATGGACGCCGCCGCCGACTGCTTCGTCACCAGCCTCTCGCAGGAACAGATCTCTGCGCTGGTCCGGATGCAGCTGGGCGACCTTGCCAACTGGGACATCCAGAGCTACACCGTCACCGGCTCGGGCGCGAAGAGCAGCAAGTGCTACTCCGCCAAGGGCCAGAGCCTCTACGTCATGAAGCCGGATGAGAACTCGGTCAACGAGGCCAAGGCCCTCATCGCAGCGGTTCTGGGCGGCGAGGACAAGCTCACCAGCACCAGCCAGACCCCCGAGAAGACCGATGTCTTCACGCCGACCGCCGACCCCAACGCCGGTGCATCCATCCCGGAGGAATCTCCCGACAGCGTGATCGCAGAAGAGCCCGCCGAGAGCGAAGTCCCGGCGGAAGAGGTCCCCGCTGACAGCCAGCCCGCCGAGGGCGACGCCTCCGGTGAGCCCAGCGCTTCCACCGAGGTCCCTGCCGACGGCAGCGAAGAAGCCCCGGCAGACTCCACCGAGTCGCCGTCCTTCAGTATGCCGACTCAGGAGCAGGTGGAGCAGGCGGCTTCCTCCCTGCATCAGGCCGCTTCCACCGTGCTGGACGCCCTGTTCGGCTCCGGCAGCGGCGACGCTTCCAGCGCTGAAAATGATGCAGCGTAAATAGAATTGCAAAAGAAAAAGGACTGCTCACGCAGTCCTTTTTCTTTTGCCTGTTTAAGCTAAAATGTCGCTCAGCACGCTCTGGCCGTCCAGCGTGGAAGCATCCACGCCCAGATAGTCGCAGATGGTCTGTGCGATGGTGCCGAAGCAGAGCCTGGTGCCGAGGTCAACGCCCGGCTTGACGCCCTTGCCGCAGATGAGGTACGGCACATACTCGCGGGTATGGTCGGTGGTCTTGGTGTAGGAGGGGTCGCAGCCGTGGTCAGCCGTGACCATCAGGATGTCGCCCTCCCGCATCCCGGGGATGAAGTCGGCAACGAACTTGTCGAACTCGGTGGCGGCGGCGGCGTAGCCTGCCACGTCGCGGCGGTGGCCGTAGAGCATATCGAAATCGACGAGGTTCACGAAGGCCAGACCCTCGAAGTCGCGGGTCTGCAAAGCCTTGGTGAAGGCGATGCCGTTGGTGTTGCCGGTGGTCTTGATCTTTTCCGTCACGCCCTCGCCGTCGAAGATGTCGAAAATTTTGCCCACGGCGATGACGTCCCTGCCTGCGTCCTTGAGCAAATCAAGCATGGTCTTGCGGGGCGGCTTGAGGCTCAGGTCGTGGCGGTTGGTGGTGCGGTAGAAGGTGTCTGCGGTATGGCCGAGGAAGGGGCGGGCGATGACGCGGCCCACGCCGTACTCGCCCTTCAGCATCTCGCGGGCGATCTCGCAGTAGCGGTACAGCTCATGCACCGGCACAAGCTCCTCGTTGGCGGCGACCTGGAACACGCTGTCGGCGCTGGTGTAGACGATGAGGGCGTTCTCCTTCATGGCCCGCTCGCCGTAGTCCTTCAGCACCTGCGTGCCGGAGTAGGGCTTGTTGCAGAGGACTTTGTGGCCGGTCTTTTCCTCAAACTCGTGGATGAGGCTGTCCGGGAAGCCGTCCGGGAAGGTGGGCAGCGGCTTGGGGCTGACGACACCTGCGATCTCCCAGTGGCCGATGGTGGTATCCTTGCCCATGCTCTGCTCCTGCAGGCGGGCGAAGGAGCCGATGGGGGCGGCATCCTTTTCACCGGCGGTCACGCCGTCGATGTTGAACAGTCCGAGCTTTTTCAGGTTTGGGCAGTTGAAGTTGGGGTGGTTGGCGATGGCGCCGAGGGTGTTGGTCCCCTCATCGCCAAAGGCTGCGGCGTCCGGCTCTGCGCCGATGCCGAAGCTGTCCAGAACGATCAGAAAAACGCGCTTTTCCATTACGCTTTCACTCCGTTTCTATCATTTTGCGCTCACCTCTGTCCCTTCGGGGCAGAAGTGAGACTTTTGCTTAGCCCTATTATAGGCGATGAACGCACTTTTCGCAAGCGTTTTATCGCTCCGGCATCTATCACGAAAATTTAAGGTTTTCTTTGCCGAATTTTTTCTTGCTCTCTTGTACACAAGCGGTTATAATATAGAGTGGTAAGGTTTTCAAACACCCCTGACCGGGCCGATGTCCGGCCAGCGGCCGCAGGGCATATCTGGCACCTGTGCGCCCATCATAGAGGAAAAAAGAGACTGTTAGAGGTATATTTATGAGAAAAACGAAGATCATCTGCACCCTTGGCCCTTCTACCGATAAGGACGGCGTCCTGCGCGAGCTGGTCGCCAACGGCATGAACGTGGCCCGCTTCAACTTTTCCCACGGCTCCTACGAGGAGCACAAGGGCCGTCTGGACATGCTGAAGGCTGTCCGCGCTGAGCTGAACAAGCCCGTTGCTGCCCTGCTGGACACCAAAGGCCCCGAGATCCGCCTGAAGGAGTTCAAGAACGGCGTTGAGATGCTGGAAGCCGGCCAGACCTTCACCCTGACCACCCGCGAGGTGGAGGGCACCAAGGAGATCTGCTCCATCACCTACAAGGACCTGCCCCAGGACGTCCACGAGGGCGGCACCATCATGCTGGACGACGGCCTCATCAAGCTGGCCATCAAGAGCGTCACGGACACCGACATCGTCTGCGAAGTGCTCAACAGCGGCAAGATCAAGACCAAGAAGGGCGTCAATGTCCCCGGCGTCCATCTGTCCATGCCCTACCTGAGCCAGCGCGACCGCGATGACATCATCTTCGGTATCCAGCAGGGCTTCGACTTCATCGCCGCTTCCTTCGTGCGCACCGCACAGGACGTCTACGACATCCGCAACCTGCTGAACGAGTACGACTCCAACATCCGCATCATCGCCAAGATCGAGAACCGCGAGGGCGTCAATAACATCGACAGCATCCTGTCCGCTGCCGACGCCGTCATGGTCGCCCGCGGCGACCTGGGCGTCGAGATCGACTTCACCGAGCTGCCCGGCATCCAGAAGAGCGTCATCGACCGCTCCTTCTCCTTCGGCAAGCCCATCGTCACTGCTACCCAGATGCTGGACAGCATGATGGTCAACCCCCGCCCCACCCGCGCCGAGATCTCCGATGTGGCAAACGCCATCTACGACGGCACTTCCGCTATCATGCTCTCCGGCGAGACCGCTGCGGGCGCATACCCTGTTGAGGCCCTCAAGACCATGTCCGCCATCGCAGAGCGCACCGAGAACGAGGTCCACTACCGCGACAACCGCCTGACCGATACCACCGGCCAGATCAGCGTCAGCGACGCTACCGCACACGCTGCCTGCCTGACCGCAAAGGACGTCAACGCTTCTGCCATCGTCACCGTGTCCGAGTCCGGCAACACTGCCCGCCTGCTGAGCAAGTACCGCCCCTCTCAGCCCATCATCGCCTGCGTTATGGACGAGCAGGTCCAGCGCCAGCTGTCCATCTCCTGGGGCATCACCCCGCTCATGATGGACCTCGCCACCAGCACCGATGAGCTCATCGAGAAGTCCACCGCTCTGGCCAAAGAGCACGGCTATCTGCACGACGGTGAGCTGGCTGTCGTGACCGCCGGCGTCCCCGTGGGCGTCTCCGGCACCACCAACATGATCAAGATCCACATGATCGGCAACTGCCTGGCTACCGGCGTCGGCGTCGGCCCCGATGGCTCTGCTCTGGCCAACGCCACCGGCAAGGCCTGCGTCTGCCGCACCATCGAGGAGATCCGTGCAAAGTTCAAGCCCGGCATGGTCCTGGTCGTCCCCTCCACCTCCAACGAGATGCTGAGCTACGTCCGTGACGCCGCCGCTCTGGTGGTCGAGGAAGCCGGCCTGAACAGCCACGCCGCCATCGCCGGCAAGGCCCTGCTCAAGCCCACCATCGTGGGCGCCGTCGGCGCTACCGCCCACATCCGCGACGGTCTGATGGTCGCCGTGGACTGCGCACACGGCAGCGTCCAGCGCCTGCAGGCCTGATCTCGGGAGGCACAGCATGGAACGCATTGCAAGTTTCTGTGTAGACCACACCAGGCTCGACCGCGGCATGTACCTGAGCCGTCAGGACGGCGATGTTCTGACCTGGGACATCCGGATGAAGAAGCCGAACCACGGCGATTATCTCTCCACCGGCGCAGCCCACACGCTGGAGCACCTCTTCGCCACCTACGCCCGCAACAGCCAGTATAAGGACGGCGTCATCTACGTCGGCCCCATGGGCTGCCGCACCGGCTTTTACCTGCTGACCCGGGGCCTGACCCCCGCCGAGGCGCTGAGTCTGACGGTGGAGTCCTTCCGCTTCATGGCTGCGTTCGAGGGCGATGTCCCCGGCGCAAGCGAGGTGGAGTGCGGCAACTACCGCGACATGGACCTGCCCGCCGCAAAGGCTGAGGCTGCCGCCATGCTTCCCATGCTCGAGGCACTGACCGCCGACGAGCTGCACTACTGATTTCAAAAACAAACGAGGCCCGGAGTGGAAATGCTCCGGGCCTCGCCGTTTTTTTATTTGTGGTTATGACAGATCGGAAAAATCAGACCTTGCCCTGCACAGCATCCGCAGTGATGACGGCAAGGCGACAGTCCACGCCATTCACAGTGGTGAGAGCAGTGCCGATGGAACGGACGTTTGCAGGGCTTTTGTCATCCGCGACTTTGCTGTTGATATTACCATCCTTATCCACATCTTCGAGCAGATTGGAAGCCTGAGTCATCACATTACAGCCCTTGGTCGTAGTAACAGCAATCCAAACATACTTGTTATCATACTCCCGGCCCATGATCTTCATGATTTCTCCGTAGATGTCTGTTTTCTTCCCAGGATCGTTACCTTTCCCTTTTGTTCTGATCATCTCAGCAATCTGTCTTGCTTTCTCATTCAGCTCGGGGTCCGCCTCGTATACAAACCCTTCATCCTTGCTCACATCACTCATTGCTTCCGCGATGGTCTTGGCGCTCACAGCGCCGCCGCAGCCCGTCAGGACAGACAGGGCCAGAACACCAGCGAGGACGACGGCCAGAAGTTTCTTTGCCATTTTCATGTTGTTTCCTCCCGCATGATGATAAATGGGGCGGCAGGTGCAGTATTTTTTTCAGTCGCCCGCCGGGGGCAGGGGGCTTTACTGGTACAGGGGGAAAGCCCTGGTCAGGGCCAGCACGCGGGCGGAGATGTCGTCCTTCTTCTCGTCGTAGTGCCAGATGCAGTCGGCGATGCAGTCCGCAATGACCTTCATCTCGGCTTCGCCCATGCCCCGGGTGGTGACAGCCGGAGTACCCAGACGGACGCCGGAAGTCACGAAGGGGCTACGGGTCTCGCCGGGGACGGTGTTCTTGTTGGCGGTGATGTGGACGCTGTCGAGGCGGGCTTCCAGCTCCTTGCCGGTGCATTCCTCGTCCCGCAGGTCGAGGAGCATCAGGTGGTTGTCGGTGCCGCCGGACACCAGCTTGACGCCGCGGGCCTGCAGTTCAGCGGCCATGGCCTGTGCGTTCTCCACGATCCTGCGGGCGTAGTCCTTGAACTCGGGCTTGAGTGCCTCGCCAAAGCAGACGGCCTTGGCCGCGATGACGTGCTCCAGCGGACCGCCCTGGGTGCCGGGGAAGACGGCGGAGTTGATGCGCTTGGCCAGCACGGCATTGTTGGTCAGGATGAGGCCGCCGCGGGGGCCGCGCAGGGTCTTGTGGGTGGTGGTGGTCACGACGTCGGCGTAAGGCACCGGGCTCTGGTGCATCCCGCCGGCCACGAGGCCCGCGATGTGGGCCATATCCACCATCAGGAAGGCCCCGTAGCCGTGGGCGATCTCAGCCAGCTTCTCGAAGTCGATGGCGCGGGGGTAGGCCGAAGCGCCTGCCACGATCATCCTGGGACGGACCCTTTTGACCTGCTTTTCCAGCTCAGCATAGTCGATGTGGCCATCTTCGCCGACGCCGTAGGATACGAAGTGGTAGTTCTTGCCGGACATATTCACCGGAGAGCCGTGGGTCAGATGACCGCCCTGAGACAGGTCCATGCCCATGACGGTATCGCCCAGATCGAGCAGGGCGAAGTAGACGGCCAGATTGGCCTGTGCGCCGGAGTGGGGCTGGACGTTGGCGTACTTTGCGCCGAACAGCTTGCAGGCGCGCTGGATGGCGATGTTCTCCACCTCATCCACATAGGCACAGCCGCCGTAGTAGCGCTTGCCGGGCAGGCCCTCGGCGTACTTGTTGGTGAGGATGCTGCCCATGGCGGCCATGACGGCGGGCGAGACGATGTTCTCGCTGGCGATGAGCTCGATATTTTCCCGCTGGCGGGTCAGCTCACGGTCCATGGCCGCAGCCAGCTCCGGGTCGGCCTTTTCCACGAGGCCGATGGTATCCATCATATCGTTGTACATACGATTTACCCCTCTCTCTGATGCAAAAATCAGTTTGCACGGGCGTCCGTTCATTCCGGCCCCGCCTGTTTCCATGATACCAGACATCGTGGATTTCTTCAACAGCATTTCGCACAAACCGATACGGTTTGATTCGTTTCTTTTCGGTTGGATGAAGATATTTCACCCATCCTGCCAAAGCCTTGCTTTTTCTGCGCCCAGCGCTTATTATTATAACAAAAATCCGTCCCGGTTTTTGTGCAGATTTGCCCACCGGGTGCAGAAAGGAGCGCATTTCCATGACCATCACGGAGCAAAAAGCCGCACAGCGCAAAGCGGGCATTGCGGCCCGCCGGGCGTTGTCGGACACCGAGCGCACCCGCTCCAACGCCGCTCTCTGCGCCCGCATCATGGCTCTGGACTGCTTCAAAAAGGCAGAAAACATCCTGCTTTATGCGGCCTTCGGCGGCGAAGCCGATCTCTCGGCGCTGGCTGTGGAAGCGGCCCGGCAGGGCAAAACGCTGGCATACCCCGTCTGCGGCGAGGGCTTTTCGCTGACAGCCGCTGTGCCGGGGCCGGACGGCTGGGAAGTGGGTGCCTACGGCATCCGCACGCCCATTTTGAGCCGGTCGGAGATTTTACGGCCAGACCAGCTCGACCTCGTGCTGGTCCCCTGCACGGCTTTTGATGCAGTCTGCCGCCGGGTGGGGATGGGGAAAGGCTACTATGACCGCTACCTCCCCCGCTGCACCCGGGCTGTGAAACTGGGCGTGGCCTTTGAGGCCCAGCGGGTGGACGCGGCGGCAGTGGACGCCCATGACGAAACACTGGACGGATTCGTGACAGAGGGAGGACTTTACTTTGGATTTGACACAACTGAGCTGTGAGGAATTTCTGAGCCAGCTTGCCAGCAAAGCCCCCGCCCCGGGCGGCGGCGGCGCAGCGGCCCTCGTGGGCGCGGCAGGCGTCGCGCTGGGCAATATGGTGGGGGATCTCACCACCGGCAAAAAGAAATATGCCGCCGTGGAAGAAGAGCTCCTGGCGCTGAATGCCCGTGCTGAAGCCCTGCGCAAACGGCTGGAAGCCCTCGTGCAGGCTGACGCCGACGCATTCACGCCTCTGGCGGCGGCCTACGGCCTGCCCAGAGAGACGCCCGAACAGCATGCCCGCAAGGCCGCTGTGCTGGCCGAGGCGTTGGACGGGGCCTGCGCCGTGCCGCTGGACATCATGGATGCCTGCTGTGAGGGCATCCGTCTTGCGGCCGATTACGCCGAAAAGGGCAGCGTGCTGGCTGTCTCAGACGCAGGCTGTGCGGCGCTGTTCTGCAAGGCCGCACTTCAGGCGTCGGCTCTGAATGTCGCCATCAACACAAAGCTCATGACGGACCGCGCCCATGCCGCCGCGCTGGACGAAAAAGCGGCCCGGATGCTGGCAGAATATCTGCCGCTGGCCGACGAAGTCTACCAGTCCGTGGCAAGCCGCCTGCGGGCCTGATGCATAGAAAGGGAACGTATATGTCTACCATTTTGAAGGGTGCGCCCGTCGTGGCCGCCATGAACGAAGCAAATGCTGCCCGCTGCGCCGCACTGCGGGAAAAGGGCGTTGTCCCCACGCTGGCCGTCGTCCGGGTGGGTGCGCGCGAAGATGACCTCTCCTACGAGAAAGGCGTCATGGCCCGCTGTGCAAAAGTGGGCGTCGAGGTGAAGCAGTTTCTTCTGCCCGCCGACGCTTCGCAGGAAGAGCTGCTGCGCGTCATTGCCGGCATCAACGCAGACGCCGCCATCCACGGCTGTCTGCTCTTCCGCCCCCTGCCCAAACAGTTTGATGACAGGACCATCCGCGCCGCACTCTCGCCCGAAAAGGACATTGACGGCATCACCGACGGCTCGCTGGCCGGTGTCTTCACCAACACTGCCGTCGGCTACCCGCCCTGCACGGCGCAGGCTTGTCTTGAGATCCTGAAATTCTACAACATTCCCCTCTCCGGCAGGCGGGCCGTCGTCGTGGGCCGCAGCCTCGTGGTGGGCAAGCCCGCAGCCATGATGCTGGACCGGGAAAACGCCACCGTCACCCTCTGCAACTCCCGCACCCAGAGCCTGCCCGATGTCTGCCGCGAAGCCGATGTTGTGGTGGTGGCCATGGGCAGGATGGGCTTTATCGGCGCAGAGCATCTGCGGGCCGGTCAGGTCGTCGTGGATGTGGGCATCCATGTCAACGAGGAAGGCAAACTCTGCGGTGACGTCCGCTTTGGCGAGGCAGAGCCGGTGGTGGAGGCCATCACTCCCGTCCCCGGCGGCGTCGGCACCGTGACGACTTCCGTGCTCGTGAGCCATGTGGTGGAGGCGGCAGAGAAAGCTGCATCATAATAACCTCTCCGTCACGCCTGCGGCGTGCCACTGCCCGGGTTGCGGCTCCCAGCGTCTGCTTCGGCCCTTGGTGCGGGCCTCGCATCCTGCTGGCCGCGGCCCCAACAGCTCCTCCCTGTTTCCGCCGCTGGCGGCGGTCGTCGTTGTTGCTCCCAAAGGGAGAGGCTTTGGCATATCGGAATATCTCTATACACCAAAAGCGCCCGGCGGATGACCCGCCGGGCGCTTTTGGCATTGACAGAACAATTACAGGGGAATAATTGGGAATTGGGAAATTGGAATAGGTCTTAGTTTATGCGGCCTTTGCCGGGGCAAAGACCAGAGCCTTCTTGCGGCGGTTCTGCATTGCGCGCACCACACAGCTCAGGGTAAAGTTGATGATGAAGTAGATGACACAGGCCGTGCCGAACAGCACCATGACGTCGGAGACGTTCACCGTGCCGAGGCCGTTGTAAGTACCGGCGGCGCTCAGTAGCTGGCGGATGCGGGCCATCAGCTCGATGGTGGCCACGTTTGCCAGATAGGAGGAGTCCTTGATGGTGGTGATGACCTGGCTGAGCAGGGTCGGCACGATGTTGCGGTAAGCCTGCGGCAGGACGATGTAGAGCAGCACCTCAGCGGTGTTGAAGCCCTGTGCATAGCCGGCCTCGAACTGGCCCTTGGACACGCCGTTCAGGCCGCCGCGGACGATCTCGGCGATGACGGAGGAGTTGAAGAGGATGAGGGCCAGAGCGGCCTTGAACAGAAGCTTCATCTCCACGCTGGTCAGGCCGAACATCTTGCGGGCGAAGAAGCCCGGGCAGGGGCAGAACACCACACAGATGAAGATCCAGAGCAGGTAGGGCGTATTGCGGAACAGCTCGATGTAGGCGGTAGCGAACCAGCCGAGGATGCGGGCCGGACCCTTTTTGCAGTAGGTGCGGGCCAGCGCCAGCAGAGAGCCCACGATGAGGCCCATGATGACGCCCAGCACCGAGATGATGCAGGTGAAGGCCACGCCGCGCAGCAGGTAGAGCATGACGCCTTCTCTTGTCAGGATGGAAAGGCTTGCAGCAAGCGTCTTCATATCAGGCAGCCTCCTTCAGCTCTACTTTCTTGGCAGCGGTCTTGAGACTCGGGTTCACACGGCCCTTGCGCTCCTTGAGGGAAGCTTCCCAGCGGGCTGCCAGCGTGGACAGCGGGAAGCAGACCACGAAGAAGATGAGGCCGCAGACGATATAAGCGGGGGCGTATGCGCCGCCGGTGGAAGCACCGGTGACGAAGCTGTAGGTCACGCTGATGAGGTCAGCGCCGCCCACGATGTAGAGGCAGGAGGTGTTCTTGAAAAGGTTGACCACCTGGTTGACCATCGGAGGGAGCATCACGGGGATGCTCTGGGGCAGGATGATGTAGCCCATCCGCTGCAGATAGTTGAATCCCTGAGCCTGTGCGGCCTCGAACTGGCCCTTCGGCACAGACTCGATGGCGGCGCGGACGACCTCGCCCATGTAAGCGCCGGTGTAAACGCCCAGTGCAATGATGCCGGTGCGGATGACGCCGAGGCTCACGCCTGCAAATGCCAGCGCATAATACAGGAAGCACAGCTGCAGCAGCAGCGGGGTGTTCTGGACGAACTCGACGTAAATGCGGGCGATGATGCGCAGCAGCTTACTGCCGCTGGTGGACATCAGGCCCAGCGCAGCGCCGATGATGAAGGCCAGCGCCAGTGCGCAGACGGCGGTCTGCAGCGTGTTGCCCAGACCCAGCAGAAAACTCTCACGATGCGTCCAGACGGTGGACCAGGACTCTAACGAAAACAAGCCAGACATGGCAAACTCCCCTTTCCCTGCACTCTCTTGGTTCTGAAAAGTCTGGGCTTAATCCAGACCGTTGTCTTTGATGAGCTGCTCGATGGTGCCATCTGCCAGCCAGCCCTTGACGAGGTCGTCGCACAGGGTGGAGAAGTCGCTGCCCTTCTTGGTGGCGACGCCATACTCCTGCGGGCTGAACTCAGCGTCAATGTAGCTGCGGCCCTCGGTCTTGTAGATGGCGAGGATGGACTTATCGACGCAGAAGCCCTGCACTTCGCCTGCGCTCAGTGCGGTGCTGATGGCGGGATAGTCGTCGTACTGACGGAAGGAGACGCCATCCTTCCAGGTGTCGGCGTTGAAGGTGTCGGCGTCGAAGTTTGCGCCGTCCAGCACGCCCTCGTCGATCATGGCCTTGACCAGAGCACGAGCGGAGGTGGAGCCGGAGGAGACGCCCACGACCTTGTCCTTCAGGTCAGCCAGACCCTTGATGCCGGTGGAGTCCTCCACCAGAACGGAAACGTAGTCGGTATAGTAGGGGGTGGAGAAGTCCCAGGTCTTCTTGCGCTCTTCGGTGATGGTGAAGGTAGCCAGAACGGCATCGATGTCGCCGGAGTCCAGCAACTCGCCGCGGGTGGCGGCGGTGACTGTGGTGAACTCAACGTCCACGCCGAGGTGCTCTGCGATCATCTCTGCGAGGCTGTCCTCAAGGCCCTTATACTCGCCGGTGAGGGTATCTTGGAAGCTGAAGCCCTGAACTGCGTTCTTGACGCCTACTTTCAGGACACCGCGGTCCACGATGGCCTGAGTGTCAGCGCCCAGTGCTGCAGTGGAAGCGGCTGCGCTGCCGGCGGCAGAAGATGCCGTGGAGGCTGCGGTGGAGCTTGCAGAGCCGCCGCAGGCGGTCAGGGCAGCAGCAACGCCCACCAAACCAGTGACTTTCAGGAAATCACGACGCGAGATCTTTTTCATAATAAACCACTCCTCTTTGTTTTTTCGGCCCGAGCGGCTTTCCCTGTCCGCTCCGAAAACGGCCTGTTATCAACAACGGCGTCTCACCACAACTTGTGAGTCCCTGCCGTGTCAACCTTTGTTGTTCGTCCTCTCAGCGGACGATCTTGCTCAGGAACTGCCGGACGCGCTCGTTCTTGGGGTTGGTGAAGAAGTGCTCCGGCGTGCCTTCCTCAATGATCTGGCCGTCCGCCATAAAGACGATGCGGTCGGCCACGTTTCGTGCAAAGCCCATCTCGTGGGTGACGACCACCATCGTGATGTTCTTCTCGTGTGCCAGCTTTACCATGACATCCAGCACTTCCTGGATGGTCTCAGGGTCGAGGGCCGAAGTCGGCTCGTCGAACAGGATGATCTTGGTCTGTGCGCAGAGGGCGCGTGCAATGGCGATGCGCTGTTGCTGGCCGCCGGACAGCTGCGGAGGGTAGACATCCGCTTTGTCCCGGAGGCCGACGACCTCAAGATAATGATATGCCAGCTCTTCGGCCTCTGCCTTGGTCTTGTGATGGAGCTTCATGGGTGCCAGCGTCAGGTTTTTGAGCACCGTCATGTGGGGGTAGAGGTTGAACTGCTGGAAGACCATGCTCATGTTGTCGCGGACGATCCTGGTCTTGTTCTTGTTGGTCAGCTCCTGACCGTCGATGTAGACGTGGCCGCTGGTCGGCTCTTCCAGAAAGTTCATGCAGCGGACAGTGGTAGATTTGCCGCTGCCGGACGGTCCGATAATGACCAGCTTTTCGCCCTCGGCGACCTCGAGGTTCACGTCTTTGAGGACGTGCAGGTCTCCGAAGTACTTGTCAACGTGTTCGAGTTTGATCACTGTGATCCCCGCCTTTCCCTATCCTGTTCTGTCGTCCGTGCTCCAGCGCCGCGGACAGCGCATCCTGTGCGGCTTTCCCGAACCGCACACAAAAACGAAAAAACAAAAAAGGCGCAAAGTGAATCCATTCACTTAAGCGCCTTTGCTTTCGTTGGTTAAAGTATAGTCTTTTTCCGCTCGACTTTCAATCCATAAAGTGCAACAAAAATCAGAGCGGGTCAATCTGCATTTTGGAAAGCTGCACAAACATCGTACTTAAAATCCGTAAATCAGCGGGTCATCAGCAGGAGCAGCGCCGATGCGACGGCCTGCAGGATGAGCCAGCGGGCCACCACCTGCTCGTCGCTCCAGCCCATGTGCTTGCGCACATGGTCGTGCAGCGGAGTGAGGGTGTTCTTGAGGATGCTGATGTGGAGGAAGCGCTTGAAGCTGATCTTCAGGATGCCGAGGCTGCCGTCCACGATGAACACCAGCGCCGCCAGCAGGAAGGCGAACGGGTGGCCGCTCTTGAGGGCCAGGATGGCGAGGAAGAAGCCCATGGCGCGGCTGCCGGCGTCGCCCATCAGGAGGCTGGAAGGCTTTGCGTTGGACCACAGGTAGGCCAGCAGTGCGCCGATAAAGACGATGGCAGCGGTGGCGTAGTCCCCCAGCTCCTCGCCGTAAGCCAGCAGGAAGGTGCCGATGCTCACCACCGCGAGGCTGGCGGACAGGCCGTCCACGCCGTCGGTGCAGTTAACCACATTGATGCTGGCCCAGATGAGGATGACGATGAGCAGCAGGTAGAGCGGATAGGCAATGGTGAAAGTAGTGCTCAGGAAGTTGACGCTCGTGCCGTTGAAGTTCAGGTAGGTAACACCTGCCACCACGGCAATGACGAAGTCGATGAGGCCCTTCTTGTACTCGTTCCACGCCGTCTCGGAGGCGTCGTCAAAGTAGCCCGACAGCATGGAGGCGATGAGCAGAACGGTATAAATAAGGTACTCTACCTTAAAAGGCACCACCGCCAGCGTCACCAGCGCGATGCAGAGCACGAAGATGAGTCCGGAACCCCGGGCCTTGCCCTTGGAGAGCTCGCCGTTGACGGCGAAGGCACGGCCATGGTCGTGGGGGAGCTTGTCGTGGAAGACCGAGTCCATCAGGGCGGTCAGGGCAAACGCCAGCAGGAACGCCAGCGCGTCCACGGTCTGCTGGCCGGTAGCTGAAATAAGCTGCAGCATATTTTGAACCTCTTTCAATGATATTCTTCTTACTCCGAGAGTGTATCACGCCAGAGCCAAAAAATCAATCGCCCGGTTTGACAATTTTCCTCCCCGTGCCTATAATAGTAAGATAGCTTATCAACACAGAAAACAGGAGACGACATGACACTTTCTTTGGAGCAGCTCTCGGCCCGGATGCGGCAGGGCGAGGACATCCCGCTGTCCGACACGGCCCGCATCGCGCTGGCGCTGAGCATCCCTTCCATTCTGCAGCAGCTGGTGGTCACGGCGATGGAGTACATCGACGCCGCCATGGTGGGCCACATCGGCGCAGAGGCCACCGCCGCCATCGGCATCGTCAGCTCGAGCACCTGGCTGCTCCACGGCATCCTTGTGGGACTGTACACCGCGTTTTCGATCCAAATCGCCCAGTACCTCGGGGCCGACCGCCAGCAGGACGCCCGGGGCGTGCTGCGGCAGTCCATGCTCTTCAACCTCATCCTGGGTCTGGGCGCTGCGGCTTTCGGCGTCGGCATCAGCCGCTTCCTGCCCGGGTGGCTGGGGGCGGACATCTCGCTTCAGGCCAGTTCCAGCGCCTACTTTGCCATCTGGTCGGCGGCCCTCCCCTTCACGATGGCCATGGGAATGTACGCAGCCATGCTCCGCGCCACCGGCGACGCCCTGACGCCCAGCCTTATCAGCTTGCTGGTCTGCGCGCTGGATGTGGTCTTCAACTTCTTCCTCATCAACCCCACCCGGCAGATACAGCTCTTCGGCCAGAGCGTCACAGTCTGGGGTGCCGGCCTCGAAGTCCCGGGTGCGGCACTTGGCACAGCGCTTTCCACGACCATCGGCGGTCTGCTGGCGCTGGGCGTCCTGCTGCTGCGGGACGGCCCGCTTTGCATCCGAAAGCCCGGCAGCTGGCGCATCACCTCCGCCTGCCTGCGCAATCTCTGGCGGGTGGGTACACCGCTGGCCGCTGAGCGTGCGGCCCTCTCGTCGGCGCAGGTGCTGCTCGTCCGTATCGTCTCGGGACTCGGCACGGTGGCCATCGCGGCCAACAGCCTCGGCGTCAGCGCCGAGGGCCTCTGCTACATGGCAGGCTACGGCATTCAGGACGCCTCCATCGCCCTCATCGGGCAGGCCGTCGGCGCCCACCGCCGGGACATGGCGAAGCGGTTCGCCTGGCTCTGCACCATGATGGGCATCGGCATCATGGCGCTGTCCGGCGTGGGGCTCTGGCTCTTCGCCCCGGCCCTTATGGGCATCTTCACGGCAGATGCCGCCGTCATCGCGCTGGGTGCGCAGGTCCTCCGCATCGAGGCTTTTGCAGAGCCGATGTTCGGAGCCAGCATCGTAGCAAGCGGCGCGATGCAGGGCGCAGGCGACAGCACAGGCTGCTTCCTGCTGAACCTGTTCAGCATGTGGGGCGTCCGGCTCACCCTCGCCTTCCTGCTGGCTCCCCGGCTGGGCCTCGTGGGCGTCTGGGCCGCCATGTGCATCGAGCTCTGCATCCGGGGCGCGCTGTTCCTCATTCGGCTTGCAAGGGGCAAGTGGCTCGATAAGGGAGCGTTACAATAAACGAAATGGGCATGTGCCGGCGGCACATGCCCATTTTGTTTATTCAAATTACTTCCGGCCATGCAGGATGGGAGACAGGGGCTTATAGATGACCATGCAGAGCACGGCGTCCAGCAAGCCCTTGACCAGCGTGAAGGGCAGGTTGAAGATGACGAGGCACTTCATGAGGCTGTCGGCAGAGGGCAGGATGGCCTGATACATACCGAGGATGGCTTCCAGCGGCATATGGTAGAACTCCACATAGGCCGGGTAGGTGATGAAGTAGTTGGAGGGCACACTGAAGACGGCCATGGCGGCGGCACCCGCTACCGCGCCGAGGATGGCGGTCTTGCGGCTCTTATGATGCTTGTAGATGAAGCCCGCCACGGCGGAGAAGACAGCGCCCAGCATAAAGTTGCACAGCTCGCCGACGCAGGCAGTGCTGGTACCCTTGACGACGATGTGGAGCAGGTTCTTCATGAAGCTGATGACCACACCGTACACCGGGCCGAGGGCGAACGCGCCCAGCAGGGCGGGCAGGTCGGAGAAGTCCATCTTGACGAAGGACGGGATGAGCATCGGGATGGGGAACTCGATGAACATCAGGATGAACGCCACTGCGCTGAGCATGGCGGCAACGGTCAGGTTGTGGGTCGTATCTTTTCTCATAATTTTCCTCCCGGGGCGGCTGCCCCATTCAAATAAAGACTGGAAAGCCCTTTTCTCGCTCGCCGGAACCGGGAAGACAAATGAAAACGCGCCCTGCCATAGCTTACACTATAACAGGGCGCGTACAAACAAATCAAATTGCCTGCCGTTTCTTGCATCCGGACTATACCGTTGGCCCCGGAGTCTCACCGGGTCAGCACTCTTTGGGAGTGGTCGCGGGCTGTACCGCCAGTGGGGAATCTCACCCCGCCCTGAAACGAACTTTCTTTGCAGAGTATAACGCGGCAGGTTTGTCTTGTCAAGCCCTTTTACGCATTTTTTTACAAGCCTCTCCCGATTTGCACCGCTGGCTGTAATATGATATACTGATTTTATTATTCGTCAGGAAGGTATCTGTTTCTATGCTTTTCACCATCAACGATCTCGGCTTTTCCATCGCCGGACTGCTGCTGGAAGGCTGGCTGGCCTTTGCAGCCCGGTGCGTCTGTGCGCTGGCCCTGCTGTTCATCGGCTGGGTCGTCAGCCGCTGGCTGCAAAAAAGCCTCTTCCCCCGCCTGCTGAAGCGCAGCTGGCACTTCGCCTTTACGCACCCCCTGCTGGAAAGCTTCGCCCGCCCGGCGGCCCGCATCGCGTGGTACACCGGCATGTATCTGGCCCTGCGCAGCTTGCCCTGGGCCATCCCCGGCCTTGCGGCCCTGCTGCTCAAAGCCTACCGGATGATGCTGGTCTTCCTCATCGGCACCGGCTTCTACCACGCTTCCGGCATCGCGGCTCTGCTGCTGGCCTCGTCCAGCGAAGAAGTCCGCACCAACCGCACCCTGCTCACCCTGCTGGATAAAGTCTACAAAGTAGCCGTCGTGGTGCTCTGCGGCGCGACCATCGCACAGGAAAGCGGCCTGCCCGTGGGCAGCGTCGTGGCCAGTGCCGGTCTTATCGGCCTTACGATCTCTCTGGCCGCACAGGATATGGCCAAGAATTTCTTCAGCGGCGTGGTCATCCTGCTGGACAAGCCCTTCTCCATCGGTGACTGGATCACCGTCGGCGACGTGGAGGGCGAAGTGGTGGACATCAACTTCCGCTCCACGAAAGTCCGGGCCGTGGATAACTCCATCTACATCCTCACCAACAGCACCGTCAGCAGTGCCACCATCAACAACGCTACCCTCCGCAACAAGCGGCTCTACCGCTTCACGCTGGGCGTCACCTACGACACCACCCGACCCCAGCTGGAAAAGCTGATGGCCGACCTCGACGCCATGCTCAAGGCCAGCCCCGACACCTACGAGGACACCGCCTTTGTCCGGATGACCGGCTTCGGCGACTCGAGCATCAACCTGATGGTCTCTGCCTATCTGCGCACCGCCGACCTCGGCGTGTTTTTGCGGATGCAGAACGATTTGAACCTCAACATCATGGACGTGATGAAGGCCGACGGCGTGGATTTCGCATTTCCCTCCACGACGGTCTACCTCGCAAAAGAGAACTGACAGCAAAAAAGCCGATGCAGCTGCATCGGCTTTTTTTGCTACAGCGCAATATCCAGCGCCATCATGAGGGCGAACCCCAGCACCACGCTGATGACGCCCGCCGGTTCGTCCTGCTCCACGGCTTCCGGTATCATCTCCTGAGCCGTCACACAGACCATGCACCCGGCGGCGGCGCTCATGAGCCACGGCAGAGCCGCGCTCACCCAGCCCGCGAGAGCCAGCGCCAGTAGCGCCCCCAGCGGCTCCACGAGTCCCGACGCTGCACCGGCGCAGAAGGCTTTCCGTCTCCCCTGCCCGGCCTGCACCAGCGGCAGGCTCACCGCCGCGCCTTCCGGGATATTCTGCAAGCCGATGCCCAGCGCAAGGGCCAGCGCTCCGCTGACGGCCTCCGGCTCACCCTGCAGAGCCAGCGCCGCCGCAAGTCCCACCACCATGCCCTCGGGCAGATTGTGGAGAGTCACGGCCAGCACCACCCGGCCCATCCGGCCATGCTCTTTTGACCCGGTGTGCATCAGCCGCCCGGCAGCCTCTTCCAGCCGCAGCAGGCCCACAGCACCCAGCACCAGCCCCGCCGCCGGGGCCAGCCAGACCGGCAGCGTCCCGGCCTCCGCCCTCTCGATGGCAGGCAGCAGCAGGCTCCACACGCTGGCGGCCAGCATGATGCCCGCCGCCATGCCGCAGAGCATCCGCCGGGTGCGGGGCTCGTCGGCCCGACGCACCAGAAAGACCCCCGCCGCCCCCAGCGCCGTACAGAGCGCCGGCAGCAGCAGGATGATCGCTGCAAACAGATAGACGTTCACATTGCATTCCCCCTTCCCACCGATGTATGCGGCGGAAAGGGGGAATGTTCAGCTCTCCTCAAAAATCGCTGTCGTCTGCGCTGTCATCCGAGAAATCGCTCTCGAAAGCATCTTCATATCCGGGGAGAATTTAGGCTGGGAGAGGGTGCAACCGGTCCGTTTCTGACGCACAAAAAGACTGCCGTGCATCGTCTTTCTGCACGGCAGTCTTGTCAAATCAGATCTTCAGTTACGGTAGCAGCGGTCCTGGCCTACCAGCCAGTCCTCGCACAGGCGCTCGGCCTCTTCCCGGCTGCAGCTCACACAGCGGAACAGCCGCCCTTTCAGCGAGCAGTAAGAATAGCGAACCTTCGGCACTCCATTTGCATCCCGGAATGATTCCCATCGTTCCTGTCCCGGCATCAAATAGCTTTGTTCCATAGCTTTCGCGCTTCCTTTCCGGCTGCTCCGGCAGCACAACGTGTTTATTTTATCACGTTTTGGCCGGGAGTGCTATTCGCTCTTTCCACAAAAAGCGCTCTGTATTTTATGGGAGAATGTGCATTGACAAACCGCGATTCAACAGTGTTTCTTTTTCTTCCAGACAAAATACCAGGCGTATAGGACGAATACCGCCAGCGCTGCCAGCGAGACTTTGCTGGCCAGAGAATAACCGTCGGCCTGATAGACGAAGTCGATGGTGTTCTCCCCCGCCGGGGCCAGGACGGCCATCAGCCCCTCGTCCACCCGGATGACATCAGTCTCTTCGCCGTTGACGTAGGCCGTGAATCCATCGTCGTACGGTACGGAGAAGAAGACGAGGTCGTCCTTTTTCAGCGTGATCTCCGCATGGAAGCCGGAGTTGGTCATCTGGAAGGTGCTGCAGGCCGAGGCGCGGCGGTCGGCGCAGTCAGAGACATAGGTGTCGTACCACAGGTCGTCCAGCTTTGCTTCAGGCAGCTTCTCGAGGTACTTGCCGTAGGTTTCGGCGTCCTCTTCGCTGAGCACCAGCGCCCGCATCAGGAGGTTCGCGCGGGTATTTTTAACGGTCGTCTCGTAGGACTCCTCCGTAATATAGTAGTCGTAGGTAAAGCCCATGGGAACGTAGTTCTCGTTCTCGTAGAGCATGAAGCCGTCTTTGGTGTCGTAGTAGCTCCATCCGTCGTCCGCAGCGGCGAGAAAATCTTCCTGCTTTTCGGGCGTGGTGATGAGGTACTTGACGCTCAGCAGACCCCGCAGGGCGTAGTTGGAGATGTCCGGCTCACTGCGGACATCCCGCTTGACGCCCAGTGCCGGGTAGAAGCTGAGGATGCTGGGCGCGGCCGTGCTGCCGAAATATTGCAGGCTGCTCTTGTCGAGCCAGAGGCCGAGGTTGTCGTGGGTCTTGTAGGTATCCACGCGCCAGTCGCCCTCGGGCAGGTCATCCTTGAGCTTGATGGCGGAGGTGTACTGCTCCACAAGGTCGCTGTCGGTGTGCCACTGGCCGAACTTGCCGATGCCGATGTGTACCATGCTGAACGCGCAGGCAAAGGCCAGCACCACTGCCGTCATCCGACGGGCAAAGGCCCTGCTCCCCCGCCAGCGGCGGCAGAGCAGGCGGTACAGGATAAGACCGCCGATGCCGAAGCTCAGGACGGCGGCATACTGGCCGGGATTCTGCAGCACACCCAGCGACCATTCTTTGGTGTCGCCGTCCTGCACCGGCACCAGAGCAAACGCCAGCGTCGCGACCATCAGCCAGCCGATGCCGCGCACTGGGGCGTCCAGCTCGTCGGCAGAGATGTCGGAGCTTTCCAGCGCACTGGCCGTCATGGCGCAGAGGATGAGCACCGGCATATAGTACCACCGGGCGTAGTAGCTGGAATTGAGGGCGTAGAAGGCGCTGTTGAGCACCGGCACCAGCGCGAAGATGGCGCAGGTGGCGACGATGCGCTTTTTGCTGTCGCCCTTCCGGGCCCGCCAGTAGGCCATCGCGCCGGCCAGGCTGCACAGGGGCAGATAGGCCGACATGCTTGTCCACTTGATGATGCCCTCCGACCAGATGGAGGTGATGTAGGGCGAATCGGGCGGTAAGATCCAGCTCAGCAGGATGGCCAGATACTGCTGCACCTTCGAGTAGGTCAGAAAGCCCCAGCCCGACGACAGGTCGATGGTGCGGGGGTTCTGCAAAATGCTGAGTACCGCCGGCCAGAGCAGGACGAAGCCCAGAGCCGCGCCCAGCAGGCTCTCAAACGCCAGCCGGACGAAGAGTCGGACATTCATCGGGAAATCTTTCGTCGTCAGCTTGCAGATGAAGTAGATGACGAGGAAGAGGACCTGGCCGATGAAGAAGAAGTAGTTGTTGAGCAGATTGACGCCCACCCAGAACGCGAAGAGGCCGTAGTGCTCTTCCTGCTCGTAGAGCGTTTCGTCCAGCGCCCAGAGCATCCACGGGAAAAGGGCCACCACGTCGATAAAGTGGTTGAAGAAGACATTGTAGATGCTGAAACCCGAGAAGGCATACAGGCAGGCGCCCAGCACCGCGTGATCGGAGCGGCGGACATAGCGGCAGAGGTAGCGGTAAGCGCCGCCGCCCGCCACGGCAAATTTCAGCACCAGCAGCGGCACCATGAGGTAGGGCAGCCAGTTCTGGGGGAAGATGAGGGACAGCCAGAAGAAGGGCGAACCGTACAGGTAGAATGAGTAGGCGTTCATCGCACCGCTGCCCAGGTCGGTGGCCCAGGAGAAGGTGCTGCGGGCCGCGCCGGCCATGCCATCCGGGTAGCCTGCCCCCTTGATGAAGCCGTTCATATAGCGGTAGAAGCTGATCTGCTGGCTGTTGAAATCGCCTGCATAGTGGAAAAATCCACCGTCGATGATATAGAACGGCAGGAAGAATATCGCCGCCGTCAGCGCACAGAGCAGCATGGTGCGGAGCATCTGGTCCCGCCGCCCCGGCATATTGAGCAGCCGGGCATTTCCGGTCTGATTTTTTGAATCGTCCATTGTCTATCCTCTTTCCCCGCCCGGAAGGGCGGCACAGGCCCATCGCCTGCATCGTTCTCGCGTTCCAGTATAGCACGCGGCTGTGTGGAAAAAAAGAATTTTTGTGTTTTGCTTGACATTCGCCCGCCGGGCGGGTATAACCCTCTCAAAGACACTTCAAGGAGGCCGACATGAAGCTATACCCGTTCAGCGCCCTTCTGGCGCGGATGAAGTACATCACCCGGTGGAGTCTGATGCACTCCACCCGCCCGGAATCCCTCAGCGAGCACACCTGCGACACTGCCCTGCTGGCCCATACCCTCTGCCTCATCGCGCGGCGGTACACCGGCACGCCCTGCCGCCCCAAGACGGTGGCGGTGGCGGCGCTCTATCACGATGCGCCCGAGATCATCACCGGCGATATGCCCACGCCGGTCAAGTACAGCAGCCCCGGCCTGCGGGACGCCTACAAGGCGCTGGAGACAGAGAGCGTGGATTCCATGACCCGCCTGCTTCCGCCGGAGCTGGCCGAGGAGGTCAGCCCCTTCATCACCGGCAGCCTGCTGACCGCCGAGGAAAAGCGGCTCCTGAAAGCCGCTGACCGGCTCTCGGCCCTCATCAAGTGCATGGAGGAGCAGCGCAGCGGCAACCACGAATTTGACGCCGCGCTTCGTCAGCAGCGGGAAGCACTGGAAGGGATGCACTGCCCCGAGGCCGACTGGTTCATGGCGCACTGCCTCCCCTGCTTCACCCAGAACCTCGACGAGTTGACCCGCAGCGAATGATCACGGGAAGGGGACTTCCCGCACGTCGTCCGGGTCCAACCTGGCCTTGCGCTGCTCTTCGAACACCGCCGCAATAAGCTCGTCCAGGTCTTCCAGACGGGACAGGGTGCAGCAGTAGCGGCGGAGGGCGGCAGCGCCCTTGAGGCCCTTCATATAGTGCATGGTCTGGGCGCGGGCCTGGGGCATGGCGGTATATTCGCCCTTCTGCTCCACCATCTCTTCCACCTGACGGCGGAGAGCGTTCATCCGGGCCTGCAGATTCGGCTCCTTGGGAGCGGGCAGGCCCTCGATGGCGGCGTTCACCCGCTCGAAGAGCCACGGGTCGCCCAGCGCAGCACGGGCAATCATGACGCCGTCGCAGCCGGTGCGCTGCATCATCTCCACGGCGTCTTCTGCCGTGTGGATGTCGCCGTTGCCCAGCACAGGCACCTTCACCGCCGCCTTGACCTTGGCGATGATGTCCGGGTCGATGCCCGGGGTATACATCTGCTCCCGGGTGCGGGCGTGGACGGCGATGAGTTCAGCCCCCGCCTGCTCGCAGGCTTTGGCGCACTCCACCGCCGTGATGTGGTCGGCGTCCCAGCCTTTCCGCATCTTGACCGTTACCGGGCGGGTGGTGTGGGCCTTGACCTGCTCAACGATGCGGCCGCAGAGGTCGGGGTCCAGCATCAGCTTGCTGCCTGCACCGCCCGAGACGATCTTCGGCGCCGGGCAGCCCATGTTGATGTCCAGAAAGTCGAACTCGTATTCTTCAATGGCCGCTGCGGCCTCGCCCATGATCTGGGGCACCTCGCCGAAGATCTGCACGCCGTAGGGTGCGCCGTTGGGTTCGGCTTTGAGCAGGCTGACCGTTTTGTGGTCGTGGTAGACCAGCGCCCGGCTGGACACCATCTCGCTGACCGTAAATCCTGCGCCGTGCTGGGCCATCAGCCGGCGGCAGGGCGCGTCCGTAAAGCCCGCCATCGGGCCAAAAACTGCCCGGTGGGGCAGGGTAATATTTCCGATTTTCAGAGAATCCATCTTATCCCTCGTTTTGCTTGACAATGGCTTGCAAAAGCTCTATACTATAAACAAGAAAGGCACTGTCTGCGAATGGTCAGCGTCCTTCCGGCGTTAAGTCAAAAAGAATGACCGCAGCTTGTCAGGGCGTGGCGGTCATTTCTTTTTGCTGTTGGAAATCGTCCATGTGATTTGCAACAGCGACGACCGCCGCCTGCGGCGGATGCAGGGAGGAGCTGTTGGGGCAGCGGCCAGCAGGACATGAGCGCCGCTCAAGGCGCGAAATGGCCGCTGGGAGCCGCAACCCGGGTTCTTTTAGAATATCATATTTCCCGCACGAATACAACACCCCGGCTGCCTGCAGGCCGGGGTGTTCGTCTTGTCTATCGCAATTTCTCCTGCTATACTTGGGGCAAAGGAGCGGCGGGCAGACCCCCGCCGGAGAAAATGGCTATGGAGTATCGTGATTGGACGAAAAAAGACGGCAGCGGGCGGGACATCTCCACCTCGCTGCTGGGCTACGGGTGTATGCGCTTTCCCACCCTGCCGGATGGCCGCATCGACGAAGTGCGGGCCGAAAAGCTGCTGAACACTGCCCGGGCGGCGGGCGCCAACTACTTTGACACCGCTTTCCCCTACCACGGCGGTGAGAGCGAACCGTTCGTGGGCCGGGTCATTGCCAAGTGGCCTCGGGAGAGCTTCTACCTCGCCACCAAGCTGCCTCTGTGGAGCTGCAAGACCCTCGACGAGGCCAAAGACATCTTCGAGAAGCAGTTCGAGCGGCTGGGCGTGGACTACATCGACTTCTATCTGCTGCATTCCCTGCACAAAGCCCGCTACGATGCGGCCAAAGAGATGGGCATTGTGGACTGGCTCTGGGAGCAAAAGGCCGCCGGGCGCATCCGGAATTTTGGCTTCTCCTGCCACGACAACGCGGCGGGCTTCGAGCACATCCTGCGCGACCAGCCGTGGGACTTCTGCCAGCTGCAGTACAACTACCTCGACACCGATGACCGTGCCGAGGAGATCGCAGGAGACCGGGGCTATGCTCTTACCGAAGAACTGAATGTTCCCCTCATCATCATGGAGCCCATCAAGGGCGGTACGCTGGCACAGCTGCCGCCAGACGCTGCCGCGCCGCTGAATGCACTGGACGCCGACGCCAGTGCAGCCTCGTGGGCGCTGCGCTGGGTGGCCAGCCACAAAAATGTGAAGGTCGTCCTCTCCGGCATGAGCGCAGAAGACCAGCTGGACGACAATCTCGCCACCTTCGGAGATTTCCGCCCCATGACCGACGCCGAGAACGCCGCCATCCGGCAGACTGCCGACGTCCTGCGCAGCCACATCAAAATCGGCTGCACCGGCTGCCGCTACTGTATGCCCTGCCCCATGGGCGTGGACATTCCGGACAATTTCAGCATCTGGAATAAGCTCGGGATGTTCGGCAATAAGGACGCCATCCGCCAGCAGTGGACAGCCCACTTCCCGGATGCCGAAAAGGCCATTCACTGCGTCCGCTGCGGCAAGTGTGAGGCCGTCTGCCCCCAGCATCTGCCGATTCGGGACTCTCTTGCAAAGCTCCAGACGGAACTGGACAATTTATAATGAGTGAAAGCGGGCGCTCCTCTGTCTCTCCGGACAGGTGGAGCGCCCGCTTTTTGTTTAACCTACGTTGATGTGACCCACCGGGAGGACTTTGCGCTTGTTGTCGTCGGGCTTTGCCGTCAGGCTGATCGCCAGCGACACCGGGCCGACGCGGCCCATGAACATACAGGCCATATACAGCAGCTTCGCGCCGGTGTTCAGCTGCCCCGTGACACCCACCGACAGGCCCACCGTACCGAACGCCGAGCAGGACTCGAAGATGCAGTCGATGACCGACACCGTCTCTGCGGTGTTGTAGTACACCACGACGGCAGAGCCGAACGCCGCCACCGCGCCGATGACGATGATGGTCAGAGCGCGGTAGACCGTCTTGGACTCGATGTGGTGGCCACCGATAACGCAGTCGTCGCGTCCCTGTGCCACGCTGCGGATGGTCAGGATGAGCACCGCGAAGGTCGTCACCTTGACGCCGCCGCCCGTCGAACCGGGGGCCGCACCGATGAACTGCAGCACGCTCATCAGCAGCTTGCTGATGGGGCTGCAGGCCGCGAGGTCGATGGTGTTCATACCCGCAGTACGGGTGGATACCGACTGGAACAGCGCCGCCATGATCTTGCCTGGGACGGACAGGCCGCCCATCGTCCTGGGGTTCGACCACTCGAGCAGGGCCAGCAGCACCGCGCCGCCCACCCAGAAGATGACCGAGAACTGCAGCACGACTTTCGCGTGGAGGGAGAGCCGCCGCTTTTTGCGGTACTCCGCCAGCTCCACCCAGACCATGAAGCCCAGACCACCGGCCATGATCATGAACATGATGACAGCCTGCACATAGTAGTTGTTGACGTACGGTACCAGCGAGGAGTAGGCGCCAAACCGTCCGAAGAGGTCAAAGCCTGCGTTGCAGAAAGCCGAGATGGCCGTGAACACGCTGACCCACACACCTTCTGCGCCGAACTGCGGCACAAATGCGAAGAGCAGCAGCACAATGCCCACGGCCTCGAAAGCCGCCGCCAGCTTGATGACGATCTTCAGTACCTCAGTGGCCTTGGACAGGCCGTCTGCCGAGACGCTCTCGCCCAGCAGCCGCAGGTCGCGGAAGCCCATCCGCCGCCGGGCCGCCAGCGCGAAGAAGCTGGTGAGGGTGACAAGGCCGAGACCGCCCACCTGAATGAGCATCAGGATGACCACCTGCCCGAACAGCGAAAACTGGCTCCATGTATCCCGCACGACGAGGCCCGTCACGCAGGTGGCACTGGTGGCGGTGAACATGGCGTCGATGACGCCCAGCCGCCCCGTCCTGCTGGAAATGGGCAGGGTAAGCAGCAGCGTCCCCACCGCGATGACCAGCAAAAAGCTGCTGCAGATGGTCTGCGTCGCACTGCTGCCCGCCAGCCAGCCCTTGTTGGGCCGGCGTGTCCGCTTTTTGGTTTTGTTTTTTCCCATTGCAACCTCCCGGGCCCCCCCCGGCCAGCAGCCAGAGGGGCGAGTCGTTCTGCCGCCCCTGCGCAAAGTTTCCCGGCGCAGGAGCCTCTCTTTATAGGATACACCTTTTTTCTCTCCGATTCAACTTGATTTTATGCGCTGTTTGCGGTATCATATCTGTAATGTGTCTCAGTAGCTCAGTTGGATAGAGCGTCCCCCTCCTAAGGTTGCGTTACAACGGCCACCTCAAAAAAAACTAAATAAGGGATTG